>ERZ761607.1692-NODE-1692-length-26164-cov-6.662492_pt1 | contig 26164 bp, 25 predicted proteins | sample MGYA00511164_ERZ761607 | MGnify/ENA primary metagenome ERZ761607 (study PRJEB28899, sample SAMN02445080) | bioreactor sludge metagenome | biome: EBPR sludge | place: Australia: Brisbane, Thorneside Wastewater Treatment Plant | collected 2011-06-22 ... | reverse complement strand
GCTTGCAGCACCTCAACCCACAATTTCAACCTCCTGTCAATGCGTAAATCCTACTCATGTCGATCGGTCATGGCTGTTCTCCGCTTACTGGGCCTTCTTTGGAGCAGCGGCTGGCGCTGCCGCTGGCGCGGGGACCGTCGTCGGGGCCGCGCCTTCCGGAGGTGGGCCGCCATCTTCGGTTATATTGGAAGTATGCAAGGCTTGGACGCGCCAGCCGGCTTTCTCCTTTTTCAACACCGCCGAGACATTGAGTCCAAACTCGCGCGGCTGTCCGGCCGGGTCGATGTCCTTCATGACGCAGGAAGCCATCAGCCAAGCGCCGTTGCCTTCCTCGGCTCCGGAAGCCTCCGGACACTCGTGTTTTAGCGAGCCGGCCTTGAAGGTCTCGAAAAAATGCTTGTAGGTTTCTTCGATCGCCGCCTTGCCTTTCCAGAATTCACCTTGGCCGGTGCCCATCAACGCCACGTTGGGCGTATCGGCGTAGAGCGCCATCAAGGCCTTGATGTCCTGTTTGTTCAAGGCGTCGTGATGTTGCTTGAGCACCGCCCGAAGTTCCTCGCTGGCCTTCGGTGCTTCAGCCGCCTTCGGTGCTTCGGCCGCCTTCGGCGCTTCGGCCGCCTTCGGCGCGTCCGCCGCCCAGACCGGGGCCGTCAGCGCGCAACCCAGCACGGAAATTAACAGAGCTTGTTGTGTTTTCATGGCGTTCATCCTTAATGACGGGTTGATGAAACCGGGAGCCGGTGTTTCGGGGTAATCGGGTCAAGAGGGGGAAACCGGCTATACTTTCAGCGGGTAATCCAATCTGTCCATGGGGTTTGGAATATCACGGCATTAATCGCGCGAGTAGTATAATCCGCTTCAAATTAGCGTCTGCAAAAATTTTCCGACCTCAAGGTCATCCCCCCAATTCCATCCTCACCAGTGGGAGTCCCGTCCCGTGCGAGATTTGCACCCTGTTGCTAGCCCTGTGTTTCGAGTCCAGTTTCGGCCCAGCATCGGAGCATTACTGGCGGCTCTGCTGAGCGTTGGGCCAACTCTCGCGCTGGCGCAAACGCCAGCGACGGCCCGCCCCCCCACTCCCGTTTCCATCGTCGAAATCAAACCGGAGAATACCCCGGCCACCTTCGAATTCACCGGCAAGACCGCCAGTTCCCGGCAGGTGGAAATCAATGCCCGGGTCGAGGGTTATCTCGAAAAGATCGCCTACACGGAGGGTAGCCTGGTCAAGGAGGGTCAGTTGCTGTTCCAGCTCGATCCCAAGCCCTTTCAAGCTTCGCTGGACAGCGCCAAGGCCAACCTCGCCCAGCAGGAAGCCGCGTTAACCCGGGCCCGCCAGACCCTGGCGCGGGTCAAGCCGCTGGCCAAGCAAAACGCGGTCAGCCAGCAGGACCTCGACAACTCCACCGCCAACGTCCTGGAATCCGAGGCCAAGGTACAGGCCGCCAGGGCCAACGTCGAACAAGCGCAACTGAATCTGGGCTACACCACCATCCGCTCACCGCTCACCGGCCTGTCCAGCAGCGCCAACTACCGCGAGGGCGCCCTGATCCGCTCGGGTGGGACCGGCAGCCAGCTCACCACCATCGTGCAAATCGACCCGATGTGGGTTAACTTCGGAGTTGGCGAAAACGAAGTCCTGAAAATCAGGGGCCAACAGGAGGCCGGACAGTTGAAGGGACCGGGAGTGGGCAAGGCGGAAGTGGACCTGATCCTGGCCGATGGCTCCACCTATCCGCAGAAAGGCCGGATCACCTTCGTGGATCCGGTGGTCAACGCGCAAACCGGCACCTACAACATCCGCGCCGTGGTGCCCAACCCGGACAATCAACTGAGCCCAGGCCAGTTCGTGCGGGTGCAGATCAAGGGCGCGTTCCGGCCCAACGCGATCTTGGTGCCCCAGGTCGCCGTGATGCAGGGGCCGACCGGCAAGTTCGTGTTCACGGTCGGCCCGGACAATACCGCGCAGCCCAAGCCGGTGCAAGTCGGCGACTGGTACGGCGATCAATGGATCATCGATGCCGGGCTGGAAGCCGGCGACCGGGTGGTGGTGGACGGCGCGGTGCGCCTGCAACCCGGCGCGCCGGTGCAGATCAAACCGGCCGCCGCGCCCGCGCCCGAACCGGCGAAAGTGCCGAGCGCCACCCCGCTCAAACCCTGACGAGGGCGTCCGATGATCTCTCATTTCTTCATCGACCGCCCGGTGTTCGCGGCGGTCATTTCCATCATCCTGACCCTGGCCGGGCTGTCGGCGATGGGCGTGTTGCCGATCGCCCAGTTCCCCGAAATCACCCCGGTGCAGGTCACGGTCAGCGCCACCTATCCCGGCGCCAGTGCCGACGTGGTTTCGCAAAGCGTGGCGGCGCCGATCGAGCAGCAGGTCAACAGCGTGGACAATCTGATGTACATGTACTCGTCCAGCTCTTCGACCGGCAACATGACCCTGAACGTGTTCTTCGACATCGGCACCGATCCCGACATCGCCCAGGTCAACGTGCAGAATCAGGTGAGCCTGGCCTTGCCGCAGTTGCCGGAGGAAGTATCCAAACAGGGGGTGCAGGTTCAGACCAAATCGTCCACCTTCCTGCTGGTGATCGCGCTCTATTCCCCGGACGGGAGCCGCGACGAGACCTTCGTCGGCAACTATGCCTATCTGTACGTGCTCAACGCCCTGCAACGCATTCCCGGCGCCAATCAGTCCAGCATCTTCGGCGTGCCTAACTACGCCATGCGGATCTGGCTGAAACCGGACCGGATGAGCGAGCTGGGTCTGACCACCGACGAAGTGATTCAGGCCATCCAGAGCCAGAACCAGCAGTTCGCCATCGGCCAGATCGGTCAGGCGCCCACCAACGGTCCGGTGGAACTGACCTTCCCGGTTTCCACCCAGGGCCGGCTGACCACGCCGGAGGAGTTCGAGAACATCATCCTGCGCGCCAGCACCACCGGCGCCGGCGTGTTGCGGCTCAGGGATATCGGCTATGTCACCCTGGGAATGCAGAGCTACAACCTGCGCAGCCGCTTCAACGGCAAGGTCGGCACCGCCCTCGCGGTGTACCAGCAGGCGGGGGCCAACGCCCTGGATGTGTCCAAGCAGGTGCGGGCGGCGCTGGAGGAACTGAAGAAGAGCTTCCCGCCCGGCATCGATTATTCCATCGCCCTCGATACCACCAAGTTCGTGCAGGCTTCGATCGACGAGGTGGTGAAAACCCTGATGGAAGCCATCGTGCTGGTCATCCTGGTGGTCTACCTGTTCCTGCAAAGCTGGCGGGCTACGGTCATCCCCATCGTGGCGGTGATCGTGTCGGTGATCGCCACCTTCAGCGGCATGTACCTGCTGGGTTTCTCGATCAACATGCTCACCCTGTTCGGCATGGTGCTCTGTATCGGTATCGTGGTCGATGATGCCATCGTGGTGGTGGAAAACGTCGAGCGCAACATGGCGGAATTCCATCTCTCGCCCAAGGAGGCCGCGCATCGGGCGATGGAGGAAGTCACCGGACCGGTCATCGCCGTGGTGCTGGTGCTGGGCGCGGTGTTCATCCCGGTCGGTTTCCTGGGTGGCATGACCGGGCAGTTGTACAAGCAGTTCGCGATCACCATCGCGATCTCGGTGGCGATTTCCGGCCTGGTGGCGTTGACTCTGAGTCCGGCGCTGGCGGCGTTGCTGCTCAAGCCGGGCGAACACGGCGACCAGCGCACCGACTTGCTCTACCGCTTCTTCTTCGGTCCCTTCAATCGCGGATTCGAGTGGTTCACGCATCGCTATACCGATGGCGTGCGGTTCCTGGTCAAGCGCATCCTGCTGGGACTGACGCTGTTCGCGGTGATGCTGGTGGCGATTTACGGCCTGTTTGAAAAGGTGCCGACCAGCTTCGTGCCCGATGAGGATCAGGGCTATGTGTTCGGCGTGGGCATCATGCCCGACGGCGCCAGTCTGGATCGGACCGAGGCGGTGGGCGAGCAAATGAGCCAGATCTTCCGCGCCAACCCGGCGGTCAGCAGCGTGGTCGCGGTGAACGGTTACAGCCTGTTGGATTCGCAGATGAAAACCACCGACACCACCTTGTTCGTGTCGTTCAAGGATTATGAGGAGCGCAAGGATCCGAAATTGAGCGCGCCCAACGTCATCCGCGAGGTGATGGGCCCATTCTCCAAGATTGGCGAGGCCGTCGCCCTGGTGTTCAACCCGCCGTCGATTCCCGGCCTCGGCACCACCGGTGGGTTCGAGTTCTGGATTCAAAGTCGCGGCAGCGGCGATATCAAGCAACTGGCCGAAGTGACTCAAAAGTTCATCGCCAAGGCCAAGGAGCGTCCGGAACTGCGCGGACTGACCGCCACGCTCAATCCGGCTTCGCAACAATTGTATGTGACGCTGGATCGCGAGCAGGCCCGGACTTTGGGTGTGCCGGTCAGCACCGTGTTCGGCACGCTGCAAGCGTTGTTCGGCTCGATGTACATCAGCCAGTTCAACTATCTCAGCCAGGTATGGCAGGTGATCGTCCAGGCGGCGCCGGAATACCGCTCCCGCCCGGACGACATCAAGCAGGTTTACGTGCGGTCCAACAGCGGCGGCATGGTGCCGTTGTCGGCGGTGACCAAGCTGACCTACAGCAGCGCCCCGAATCTGATCACCCGCTTCAACACCTTCCCCGCCGCCAAGGTGACGGGCGGTGCTGGACCAGGCTATAGCTCCGGTCAGGCGCTGGCCACCATGGAAGCCGTGGCCCGCGAGGTGCTGCCGCAGGGTTATTCCTTTGCCTGGAGCGGCCAGGCTTATCAGGAAAAGAAAGTCGGCGGTGATTCGGCGATGGTGTTCGTCTACGGCCTGATCATGGTGTTCCTGATCCTGGCGGCGCAGTATGAGAAATGGTCGCTGCCGTTCAGCGTGCTGATGGCGGTGCCGTTCGGCGTGTTCGGCGCCTTGCTGGCGGTCTGGCTGCGCGGGATGGAAAACGACGTGTACTTCCAGATCGGTCTGTTGACCCTGGTCGGCCTGGCGGCCAAGAACGCCATCCTGATCGTGGAGTTCGCGGTGATGAAGCACGAGGAGGGCATGCCGATCATGGACGCGGCGGTGGAGGCGGCGCATTTGCGGTTCCGGCCGATTCTGATGACCTCCCTGGCCTTCATCCTCGGCGCGATTCCGCTGGTGATCGCCACCGGGGCCGGCGCCAACAGCCGGCATTCCATCGGCACCGGCATCGTCGGCGGCATGACGGCGGCGACGGTGCTGGCGATCTTCTTCGTGCCGATGTTCTTCCGCCTGTTCGAGGGCATCAGCGAGAAAACCGGCGGCAAGAAAGAGAAAGCCGACCCGAACCCTTCCTCACAAGAGGGGAGGGAGCCGTTAGCGCTGGAAACCACACCGTCGCTCCCCTCGCCCGCTGGGAGAGGGCTTGTGTGCGAAGGCTCATCGGAGTACCGCCACGATGCGTAAGGCATTACTTACGGTTGCCATCGGTCTCGCCCTCGCCGGCTGCTCGCTCGCCCCGACCTACCAGCGCCCGGAGGCGCCGGTTCCGGCTCAGTGGCAGGTCAACATCCAGCAGGCCAACGATTTCGCCAATACCGCCTGGTGGGAGCAGTTCGGCGATCCGGTGCTGAACAACCTCATCCAGACCGCGTTGCGGGAGAACAAGGACCTGCTGATCGCCGCCGCGCGGGTCGAGGAATACATGGGCCGCTACGGCGCGACCCGTGGCGCGGAGTTCCCGCAGGTCGGGGCCAACGCCGCTGGAGCGCGCACCCGCCTCAGCGAAAATCCACCCCTGACGACGGGGGAGAATCCCGGCAACAGTTTCCAGATCGATCTGGGCGTGTCGTTCGAAGTCGATCTGTGGGGCAAACTGCGCAACGCCACCGAGGCGGCCCGCGCGCAACTGCTGGCGACCGAGGAAGCCAAGCGCACCGCGATCCTCACCCTGGTCAGTCAGGTGGCCAACAGCTACGTGCAGTTGCTCGATTACGACAAGCAACTGGCCGTCACCCGGGAGACGCTGAAAACCCGCGGCGAGTCGGTGCGGATCAACGGCCTGCGCTTCCGGGCCGGACTGATCTCGGAGCTGGATTACCAGCAGGCCGTGGCCGAGTACCAGAACGCGGCAGTCCAGGTGCCGCTGCTGGAGCGGCAGATCGCGCAACAGGAGAACGCCATCAGCCTGCTGCTGGGGCGCAATCCCGGCAAGATCGCCCGGGGCGTGAACCTGGATAAACTGGCCATGCCCCAGGTGCCGGCGGGTTTGCCGTCCGAATTACTGGAGCGGCGCCCCGACATCCGCGACGCCGAACAGCAGTTGGTCGCCGCCAACGCCCAGATCGGCGTGGCCAAGGCGGCTTTCTTCCCCAGCATCTCGCTGACCGGGTTTTTCGGTACCGCCAGCAACGATCTTTCCGATCTGTTCAACGGCCCTTCCCGCACCTGGCAGTTCGCCGGCCAACTGGTCCAGCCGATCTTCACCGGCGGCACCCTGACCGGCCAGTTGCAGCAGGCGGAAGCGGTGCAGCAGGAAGCATTGTTCAATTACCAGAAGGTGATTCAGCGCGCCTTCGCCGAGGTGGACGACAGTCTGATCGCGGTCAGCAAGCTGCGCGAGCAGTTGAAGGATCAGGTGGCACAAGTCAGCGCCCTGCAACGTAATTTGGATCTGGCGACGCTCCGCTATCAAAACGGTTATTCCGACTACCTGACGGTGGTGGATGCCGAGCGCAATCTGTTCACCGCCCAGCTTCAGTACGTCCAGAGTCAGGGTCAACTCTACACCGCCCTGGTTAGTGTGTACGCCGCGCTGGGCGGCGGCTGGGTAACCGAGGCCGAACAGATGAGCACACCGCCAGCCAAGGCGACCGCTTCACCGTCGCCGGCTTCGTAGCGGCTTCGTTCACCGAAAAAACAGGGCGCGAGAACGCGCCCTGTTTTTTTATGGCTGGGAAATCGCGCCCAAGCGACTTAGGCGGGCTTCTCCAGATTAGGAGCGGCAGCCTCGGCCGGCGGCTTGGCCGCATCCAGCACCGCTTGCAACTTGGCCTCGTCCTCGTCCGACAGCGAGGTTTTCAGCAGCCGTCCGCCGGTGCCTTCCAACTCGGCCAGCACCTTGTCCGGGGTGAAATGCTTGACCAGCACGAACAGCACCGAGGAACCCGGCTTCAATTCGGAGGCCAGCTTCTTCATGAAATCATCGTTGATGCCGACATCGGCCAGCGCGCCGCTCAACGCGCCGCCGGCCGCGCCCGCCGCCAGCCCCAGTAGCGGATTCAAGAAGATCAGACCAATCAACAATCCCCAGAAGCTGCCGGAGGCCGCGCCGGCGGCGGTCAGGTTGTGAATCTGGTGCAGCTTGACCTTGCCCTTCTCGTCGCGGACAGCGGCTACCGCGTCCTCCAGGTCGATCAGGTACTCCTTCTGCATCCGCAGCAGCCGCAACCGGACCTCCTGGGCGGTGTACATGTCATCGTAGGCGACCGCGACAAACGTGTTGCTCATCGTAAATTCTCCCAAAGTGCTCTAAGGCGGTTGATGGATAAGGCATTTCACCTCGTGATTCATCCAAATGGGTCTGGCGGCTTCACCGCCTTGGAACGGCAGTCGCCAGGCAATCGACCGTCAGACCGTTATTTAGATAAAGAATTTTCAGGCGATCGGCGTATACCTCTTGAGGCAATTGGCCGTAATAGGTTTGATAAGTCATGCTTTCGAACTGTGCGCGCTGTTCCGGCGTATTCAGGGGAAGCGCCCCGTAATTCGGCTCGCAGCGTGCCTCCGCCCCCGACAGCCAGCTTTGAAATTCTCGGTCGGTCGCGTAATTCAACACGCAAGCGCCGACCGCCCATGCCGACATCAACACCGCTATTCGCCATCCCATCGTCGTCGTTCCCGGTGTGAGAGTCTATACGAAAACCAAGTTATCGATTGTAGGTAGATTGTAAGAGCGAACCTGCTCGCGATGGGAAGATGAACGCGCGCCAGGTCCGCATCCCGGTTCAGGTCCGGGGTCTTCCGGCGGTCATGGCGTCTTGACGCGGACAATCACCGCCGTGATGCCTTGCAGGGCGATGACCGCGTCGTAAAACTCCTTGCCGCTCAGTTCGCTCAGCTGTACCAGGGAGCCCGTCACTTCCTTGACCGTGCCGTTGAGGTCCTCGCCCGAGCCGAGACGGATCGTGACCTTCTTGCCTTTCTGGGCCGCCAGCACTTTTCCAATCGTGTCGTTCTGGCCGAGAACCAGGGGTTCCGCCGTGGCGGCGACGTTTATCATGCTTCCAAATACGGCGGCGATCAGGATACCTTGCTTCATCGTCGAGTCCTCGTGGTGATCATCGTGAGCGGCGGTGGGATTGCGTTCGGGCGATTGTCGCTGGGAGGCAAGTCGAGACTCATCATCGGCGATGGAAGCCGACGCTCGATGGCTAAGAGACTGTCGAAAAGCTCTTCATTGATTTTTAAGAAAAATTTTTCCTGGGCTAGGCCATATTCGACTGTGTAGGCCAAAAACCGGCTGGAAGCCCGAATCGACAGTCATATAAATCAAAGAGTTAGTTTTTATACAGGCTCTAACAATCGCCGCGCATGGCGAACGGCAAGATCAGGTTCCGCCACCCCCAAAATCAGGGTTTCCCTGATGCCGGTACGCTATCCGATGGACTATTCTAGCAACTGGCTTCGGTGGGTGGATTTTGATTTTCGACCGTTCAAGCCGGGCTGAAGCGCCGTTTTCAGCCCGGCTTTGATTACTTGTGTGGAAATTGGAGAAATTGAATATGTCAGATTACATTCCATGGTCCGACGATCTCAGCGTGGGTCTTCAGGAAATCGACGAGCAGCACAAAATCCTCATCAGCCTGATCAATTCCCTGTACAGCGAATCGATCTTGAAAAAGGCGGATCAGTCCGTCGTCGATTCCATCCTCAGCGAACTCAAACAATACACCGTCATACACTTCTCGGTCGAGGAAAGCCTGTTCCGCCTGTTCGATTATCCTCACACCGAAACTCACCAAAAACAGCACGATAACCTCAAGGAAGAACTCGCCACGGTTCATCGTAAATTCAAGGGCGGAGAACCCGTCAGCATTGAGCTAATGAGCTTCTTAAGGCGGTGGATTAAAAACCATATCATGATGGAGGACAAGAAATATGCTCCCTTTTTCTTGGAGAAGGGCCTGAAAAGCAGTTGGTCCAAGCAACAGTCGTGGATAGGGAAAGTCTGGAACTCGATTTATCTTAAATGACCTTTTGAAAGCAGGTTCACGCCGATCTCCCCGGTCGACCGTCGCGGGGTCCACGCGGGGGCGATGAACGGCAATGCCTGGACCGCCGCATCCCGGATATCGGCATTTCGACATTTTGATCCAGGAGGTGGCAGCCTGGGAACAGCCCCGTAACGCCGATCCCTGAGGTGAACTGGCGCATCACCACTCCCGACGCCCGTATCAAGCTCAAGCGCCTCTACCCGTCAATTCAGGGCGGGTGAAACACTATCGAGAAATGGCCTCAGGATGATTTTCGGAAATGAAATGAAGGTTCTCGGTATCAGCGGCTGGAGCGGCTGTGGCAAGACCTCCTCGATCGTGGCCCTGATTCCCCGGTTGCGAGCGCGGGGGTTGACCGTGTCCACGCTCAAGCACGCGCACCATGATGTGGACCTCGATACGCCCGGCAAGGACACCTGGCGTCACCGCGAGGCCGGCGCTCGCGAAGTGATCCTGGCCACCGGCCGCCGCTGGGCGCTGTTGCACGAATTGCGCGACGAACCGGAACCGTCGCTGACCGACCTGTTGGGTCACCTGCAACCGGTGGATCTGGTGCTGGTGGAAGGCTGGAAGAGCGGCGCTTTCCCCAAGCTGGAAATCTGGCGGCCGCTGGGCGAGGACAAGCCGCCGCGGTTCCCGAACGACCCGACCATCGTGGCCGTTGCTTGCGAGCCCCTGCTTGACCCGGCCCGTCATGGCCGGCCCGACTTGCCGGCGCTGCCGCTGAACGACCCGGATCGAATCGCGGAATTCATCGTCAACCAGATTGTCCGGCGGCCTTAGCGCTGGGCTATCTGTCTTATACCGTTTCCCGATAGGTTTTATCTTTTTCAGATCAAAAACCATACTGTTCGTCATACCCGCGAAAGCGGGTATCCAGTTTTTCAGCGGCTGCCTGGATTCCCGCATTCGCGGGAATGACGAAAACCTATTCAGAATGGGTATTAGGATGGCCCGCTCCGGCGTACCCGATGGGTTCATCGTGAAAACCAATGGCCTTGCAGTTCGGCGATAAGCATGAAGACCGCCACGCCGACCATGATCGTGGCGAACAGTTTCTGTAACTGGGGACCGGCCAGGCGGCGGCTCAAGCGGGAACCCAGACCCATGCCGACCAGCCCGCCGAGCACGAACCAGGCGGTCACCGCCAGGGCCAAGGGACGCTCCGCCAGCAGATGGGAAGCGACGCCGGCCGCGCTGACGATGGCGATCACCAGCAGCGAGGTCGCCACCGCGCGCTGCATCGGCAGCGACGCCGCCAGCACCAGGGCCGGGACGATCAGGAAGCCGCCGCCCACGCCGAACAGACCGGACAGCAACCCGGTCAAAACGCCGCTGAATGCCAGCACCAGGGCGCAGCGGGATGTCAGGGTCAAGCCGCCGGTTGGGTTAACCCGACAGGCCGGACCGGAGTCCGCGGCTGGATCGAGAACATCGTCGCCGGCGCGCACGACCTTGGTCTCGGCGGGACGGCGGACCGCCTGCCGCCACAGGCGCGCCGCGACCAGCAGCATCAACAGGGCAAATCCTCCCAGCAAAAGGCCGGCGGGCAATTTCGCGCCCAGGACCGAGCCCAGCGGCGCTCCGACGATGCCCGCCGTCCCGAACAGCAGCGCGGCCTTGAGTTCCACCTCGCGCCGCCGCAGACGGACGATGGTCCCACCCAGGGCCGTGGCGCCCACCGCCGCCAGCGAAACGCCCACCGCCTCGTGCGCCGGCATCGCCAGGCCGTAGACCAGCAGCGGTACGGCGAAAATGGAGCCGCCACCGCCCGTCAGTCCCAGTGAGAAGCCGACCACCAGCCCAAATAACAGACTCGTCATGCCGGTGTCCTAGCCCTGATCCCACCGCTCGCACGGTCCCCGCAACGCCTCCGGCACGTTGGGCGGACACTGGCCGCATTGCTGGTTGCCGGGCACGGCGAAGTCCATCTTGCGAGGATAGGGCAGTTCGAGGCCGTTCATGAGGGCCACGAACGCTTCCAGGGACTGGTTGTCCTTCAACCGCGGATTGCGGGCCTTCTCCTGGGCGATCGAGGAGACGAAGCGCCCTTCGTAATCGTGGCCGGGGTAGACCAGGGTTTCATCGGGCAAGGTGAATAATTTGTCGTGGATGCTTCGATACAGGGCGGCGGCGTCCCCGCCCTGAAAATCGGTGCGACCGCAGGCGTCGATCAGCAGCGTATCCCCGGAAAACAGCAGGACATGCGTTCCATCGTTCACCCGGTAGCAGTGATGGCTGGCGGTGTGGCCCGGGGTGAACAGCGGCCACAGCTCGATGGAACCGATGCCCAGGGGTTCTCCCTCTCGCAGGCCGATGTCGGCGCAGGGCAACCGGTCCATGGCCGGGCCGCAGATTCGGCTGCCGGTGAGGCGCTTGAGCTTGAGCGCGCCGGTCAAATGATCGGCGTGAATATGAGTGTCGATGGTGTGGGTGAGCGTCAGCCCCAGACTTTGCAGGATCTGGATGTCACGCTCAACGGTATCGATCACCGGATCGATGATGGCGCACGCGCCGGTGTCCGGACAGGCCAGCAGATAGCTGTAGGTACACGAGTCAGGTTCGAAAAGTTGTCTGAAAATCATGGTTCACTCCAGTTCCAGCACATCGCCGTTACCCACGAACAGATGGGTTTGCGAGCCGTGCCGGGCCGTGCCGCGCACGACGGGCAGTCCCAGGGCCAGCATCTTCTCGACGGCGGCGCGACCGGTGCAATGATTGCAGGCTATCTTGGCGATGCCGTACCCACCCAGGGCGTTGACGACCTGTTCCCGCGACTCGTCCCAGTCTTCCAGGGGGGAAATGTGCAATCCTCCATAAATTGCGTGGATGCGCTCACCGCCAATGAAGGTCCGGCGGGCGTAGTCCAGCAGATTCAGCACGCCGCCGTGACCGCAGCCGGTCACCATTGTGAAACCCTGATTCCGAAGATTGGCGTACAGGACATTTTCGCCATCGACTTTTAACAGGGTATGCATCGGAAAACCGACCAACGCCAAGCCGAGGAACAACACCAGCGGTTGATCGACGGGCACGGTGACCACCTTGCCGGTATGCCCCTGTTTCCGGATGTGGTCGAACCCCGCTGGATGGAAGCCTTCGGGGACGTAAATCGTGATGCCGGGGCAGTGACGGAGGGTCGAGCCGATTCCCCAAAAGTGATCGAAATGCTCGTGGCTGACAATCAGCGCTTCGATTTGGCCCTGCCGCAGCATTTCGTCGACGCCCTCCTCGGCGAAGCGCTGGTCCATCCAGCTCGGATTCCAGCCGGTGTCGAACAACAGGCGGCGCACGGCGTCATCGATCGCCTCGGCTTCCAGCAGCGCGGAGAAACCAGCAGCATTGTCCGCGTGCAACGCGCCGAACGGCGGCCAGGGAATCCCGTATTGGTCGGTCTCGGCGCCGCCGGCGTCGCGGATGTCGCCGAACACGGTGGCGGTGTCGAACCAGCCGGTTTCGGAGACGCAGCGGATCTTCAACCGTTGCAGGGCGCCGATATCGAACATGGGAGAGACTGTGATCATGACGGTTACCTCGCGAAGTGGGATGGCAGGATTCAACCGAAAGGATTCACCCTCCTGATTAAACGCCATGCAACATTAGACGCCATGCGACGTATCCAGGTCTTGTAAACTAATGTTTGCTTAACGAGCGAAAAGCGCAAGCACAAACATACGATAAAACCCACTTATCACCAGCGTCGGTAGCGGCCCGGCGCCGCGCCCGTGAGGAATCGATTCATGTTTCCATCCGACTGCTGCTCCAGCGACCGGCTACTGACGCTGGGTGAGGCCGTCACCGCCGCTTTGAAGGCGGTCCAGCCGGTCCGCGAGAGCGACTCGGTCCCATTGATGGAGGCCTTTAACCGGGTGCTGGCCGGCGACCTGCCGGCCCGGCTCGATGTCCCGCCTCACGACAATTCGGCGATGGATGGCTTCGCCCTGTCTCTCGCCGATCTGTATCCAGACCAGTCGACCCGGCTGCCGGTGGTCGGCCAGGCGCTGGCGGGGCATCCGTATCGCGGCGCGGTCCCGCGCGGCGCGGCGGCGCGGATCACCACCGGCGCCCTGACCCCGGATGGGCCGGACGCGGTGGTCATGCAGGAGCAGTGTCTGATCGCCCCGGACGAGAGCTGGATCGAGATCGAACCCAAGGTCGCCGCCCGCCTCTCACCGGGCGAAAACATCCGCCGGCGGGGCGAGGACGTGCGGACCGGGATCGTGCTGCTGCCGCGCGGCTGGCGATTGCGCCCGCAGGATGTGGCGCTGGCGGCGGGGCAGGGCATCGCCGCGCTGGAGGTCTTGCGCCGGCCACGGGTGGCGGTGGCCTCCACCGGCGACGAGTTGCGCGAACCCGGCGTGGAATTACCGCCGGGGGCGATTTACGAAACCAACCGCTACGTGCTGATCGGTTTGTTGCGGCTGCTGGGTTGCGCGGTAACCGATCTGGGGATTCTACGCGACGACCGGGAGGTAGTGCTGCCGGCGCTGCGGGCGGCGGCGGCGACTCACGACGTGTTGCTGACCTCGGGCGGGGTGTCGGTCGGTACGGCGGACCTGGTCAGGGACGCAATCGCCGAACTGGGGCGGATCGAATTCTGGCGGCTGGCGGTCAAGCCGGGCAAGCCGGTGACCTTCGGACGGATTCAGAATTGCGTGGTGCTCGGCCTGCCGGGCAATCCGGTGTCGGTGATGGTGTCCTTCCTGCTGTTCGCCCGGCCCCTGCTGCTGAAGTTGATGGGGACGGAGCCCGGCGAGCCGTTGCGACTGCGGGTCACGGCCGATTTCGCGTTCCGGCGCAAGCCGGGTCGGCGTGAGTGGCTACGGGCGCGGTTGCGGCTCGATCCCGAGCGGGGACCGCTGGCGAGCATCTACCACACTCACAGTTCCGGGGCGCTGTCCTCGCTGTCCTGGGCCGACGGGCTGGTGGAACTGCCGGAAGATTGCGCCGGGGTGGCGCCCGGCGACGTCGTGGACTATCTGCCGTTCGGCGGGCTGGGGGTCGAGTAGCGCCGATTCCAGCCGGCGCATGGTTTATCCTTGCCGCCCCATCGCTGGTCTCACTGGCTTTTAAGATGGCCGATGTATTGCACTTGGTGGGAACCGGGGATGTCGCCGGGAGCGCTCGTGGTCGCCGGCTTGAACGTGATGGGCGCGTCGGCGTGTTCGAACGCCCGCAGAACCAGTTCCGAGCAGAAGAACGAGGATTCCGGGGAAATCATGTTGATGGCCTCGCCAATGTCCTGGATGACGCCCAGCGGTATGGATATCGCGTGCATCACCATCCCGCCGACCGTGTGTTTTGACGCGCCCACCACGCCGGCGTAGTCATAACTTTTGCCGACTTGACTGGGGGCGTAGCGGATGACCAGTCTCGCCTGGGTGGCGCTCAGATTCTTGCGCCGATAGACGACGGCGAGCGTGTCGTCGCTTAGGGCGAATTCAAGCTTTTGCCGGACTACACCCTCGCCGATCGCCTCGATCACCTCGCCCTCGCCGATGTAGAGGGCGGCATGACTGTAGGGAGACGCTGAACCGGTTCGAATGACGGTCGAAACTTTGCCTGACCCGGTGGAGACGATGATGTCGGCGGGTTGCATGTCCGCCTGGGTGATTTTTGCCATGACAGCGCTCCTGCCTGGGGATGAGGAGGTTTATTTTCCCGTCCAGCAATACCAATCGATCTTTCTGGCCATGATGGGTTTGCTGCCGCGCACGCGCAACTCGGTGAACCGGCGACTTTTGAGGAATCCGGCGCCTTCTTCCGGATTGGCCAAGCCGAAACCGATGAGAGCGCCCAGGCTGACGGGCGCGAGCAAAAAACGCTCGCCGCTTTGATCGCGCAATTCGACCTGGATATCCAGTTGTGAGCCGTCGCGCAGGAGCAACGGCCCCTCGGGTTTCACCCAGTCGTTGATTTCCGGAAGTTGCATCCGAATTATCTGGCCGGTTCTCTTAACTTCCAGGGGTGGATCGATGGCAAGAACTGTCCATTCCGGCCCCAGCATCATCGATTCGGCCACGGCGCGGACCACGGCGTTATCGATGCCGCCGAATCCCAGAAGCCAAAAGCACGAAAGGGTAAGCAACTGCTTGGTACGCTTGCCGAATGACATGTTGTTTCTCCCGTGCGTGGATCAAACGGCCAAGACACTTCCACACGAACAACTGTAGCCGCTGGCGGGGAAGATCGGAATGGGAATCGGCTTATTCCACCCGCGAAAGCGGGTCGCCGTGGATTTTCCTGGGGTGAAGGCTAGGATTCACTTGCTTTAGCCGCGATTTTCATCGGAAATCCATCTTTTTTGGAATAGTGACGAACGTTCGGAGGGCAAGGATTGGCTTGACGACTCGAAACGGGGTTTAATCCTTGCTCGATATCCATGCACCACGGTAGCGCCGGCCATGAGTACGACCCAATCGAATTCCACTCCCAATCCCAAGCGACCCTGGTCGCAAGTGGTCCGACCCTCGATGCCCGGCAACCTGGGGCGGATCGGCGCTTTGGTTCTCGGCGTCGGCCTAATGCTGGGCCTGGCGATCTTCGTCTGGTTTTTCTGCCGTATCGAACCCGGCTCCGGCGAAATCGCCGTCCTGATCCGCAAGACCGGCGATGACTTGCCACCCGGCGCGATCATCGCCCTGGAGCCGGGGCAGAAGGGCATCCAGTTCGAGGTGCTGCCGGAGGGACGCTATTTCCGCGATCCCTACACGTGGGGCTGGACTCGCGCAAAAATCATCGACATTCCCGCCGGCAAGCTCGGCGTGCTGACCCGTTTGTACGGTAAGGAGCCGCCGCCGGGCCGGATCATCGCCGGGGGCGACTGTAGCCAGGCCGGTCCGAATGACGAAAAAGGCATCCTCGCCGCCGTGTTGCGGCCGGGCAAATATCGCATCAACCCCTACGCCTGCCAGGTTGCGCTGTTCGACGCCCTGTCCATTCGCCCCGGCGCGGTCGGGGTGGTGACCTCGCTGGTCGGCCAGGATGTGTTGAACGATCCCCTGCCGCCGCAGGCTCGCAATACCTATCTGGTTGGAGAGGGTCTCAAGGGCGTGGTGCCGCAGGTGCTCGATCCCGGCACCTATTACCTCAATCCCTACGTCTACAACGTGGTGGAGGTGACCCTGCAAAGCCAGCGTTTCGTGCTGGGCGGCGAGGACGCCATCAGCTTCCTGACCCTGGACGGCTTCAACGTCGATGTCGAGGGCACCATCGAGTTCGGCATCGAACGCGACCGGGCGGCGCTGATCACCCATCAGGTCGGCGATATGGAGGATGTGCTCAGGAAGCTCATCCTCCCGCCCGCGCGGGGTTTCAGCCGGACCGAGGGTAGCAAGCATCCGGCGATCAATTTCATCGTCGGCGAGACCCGCCAGAAGTTCCAGGACAATCTGGAGCAGCATTTGCGCGAGAAGGCCCGGCGCTGGGGCGTGGCGATCAAGTCGGTGCTGATTCGCAACATCGTCACCCCAGACGCCATCGCCAGCATCATCCGCGACCGCGAGGTGAGCGTGCAGAACGCCCGCAAGTTCGAGCAACAGATCGAACAGGCCCGCTCGCTGGCGGAATTGACCCGGCAGGAAATGCTGGCGAAACAGAACCAGGAAAAGGTGGCGGCGGAAACCAGCCGGATTCAGGCGGTGATCCGGGCGGAGCAGGATTTGGCCGTGCGGATCACCGCCGCCAACCGGGAGTTGGAGGTGGCCCGGTTGGAGAACGAGGCCGCCGCCGCCCAGGCCGAGGCGATTCTCGCCAAGGCGCGGGCCGACCGCGACGTAATCGCGCTCGATAATCAGGCGCGGGCGGAGGTGATCGCCTCGCAGGTGCGCGCCTTCAAGACCGGGATGAATCTGGCCCGTCACGCCTTCCATCAGAAAGTCGGCCCACGCATCGTCTCGCTGCTCGGCAGCGACGCCCCGACCAGCTTCGGGGGGCTGTTCCAACCCTATCTGTCCAAGGAGGCCAAGCCATGAACAAGGTGGGCGTCGCGATCGGCGCGGTCGCGCTGGTGGTCGGGGGATGGTTCGTCTGGCAATGGGGACTGTGCCGGTTCTACGTCGAGCCGGGCGCCATGGCCATCGTCACCGCTAAGGCCGGCGCGGCGTTGCCGCCGGGGCAGATTCTGGCCCAGCCGGGCCAGAAGGGCATTCAGGAAGTCGTGCTCGGCGAGGGCCGGCATTTTCTCAATCCCTGGCTGTACGAGCACAAGATCATGCCGCTGGTCACCATTCCCGCCGGCAAGGTGGGCGTGGTGACCTCCATGGTCGGTGCCGAGTTGCCGGCGGGCGAGTTTCTGGCGGAACCCGGCCAGAAAGGCATCTGGCGCCAGGTGCTGGGTCCCGGCAAGCACCGCCTGAATCCCTACGGCTACCGGATCGACATCGTGGACGCCGTCAGCATTCCGGTGGGCTACGTCGGCGTGGTGACCAGCCTGTCGGGTCGGCAGACCACGCCCGAAGCCTTCGCCGGTCCGGGTGAAAAGGGCGTGCGCCAGGACATCCTGCAACCCGGTCTGTATTACGTGAACCCCAAGGAACTGCAAGTGGACCTGCTGGAGATCGGCGTCAATCAGGTGTCGTTGCTCGGCAAGACCGGCGGCGAGGTGGTGACCAAGGCGCAGATGGCCTCGCGTAATGTCGCGATGGAGGGTTTGCAGAAGCGGGCGCTGGCCGAGCAGAAGGAAAAGCGGCTGGATTATCTGGCGCAACAACGGGCGCAGGAACCGGCGGTGGAGCAGGGCAAGGTGGAAAGTAGCCTGCGCCGGGCGGCTCCGGCCAAGTCCGCCGTTCCCGCCGCGCCGACGGTCCCGGCGCCAGCCGTACCGCCGGATTCCAGCAACCTGCTGAGCCTGAATCAGTTCGTCGAGTTTCCCTCCCGTGACGGCTTCGAGATCAGCCTGGACATGACGGTGGAGTTCGAGTTCCTGCCGGAACACATCGCCTGGATTTACCAAAGCTACGGCGATTTACCGGCGGTGGTGGACAAGATCATCATGCCGCAGATTCTGTCGGTGTCGCGGCTGAAGGGGTCGGCGTACCGGGCCAAGGATTTCATCGTTGGCGAGGGCCGGGAAAAATTTCAGAACGACCTGACCGAGGCGCTGGGCCGGATCATCGAGGAGAAACGCATCGTCGTCCACGACGCCCTGATTCGCCACGTCAACGTGCCCATGCAGATTCTCGATCCGATCCAGCAGGCGAGCATCGCCGTCGAGCAGGATTTGACCAACAAGGAAAAGCAGAACACCGCCCGCAAGCAGGCGGAACTCAATACCGAACTGGGGCTGGTCGACCAACGCCGTCAGCAGGTCGCTCAGGAAACCGAGAAGCTCAAGGCGGAAATTCAGGCCGACCAGGAAAAACAGGTGGCCCAACTCCGGGCGGAAGCCCAGCTTCAGGCCGCCGAGATCGACAAGCAGACCGCGCTGGTCCGCGCCGACAAGACCCGGAAACTGGGTCAGGCGCAGGCCAATACCGTGGCTTGGGTGGAGGGGGAAAAGGCCAAGGGCTTCGAGCTGAAGGCGGCGGCGTTCGGCGATCCGGCGGCGTTGACCCTGTGGGAGTTCGCCCACAATCTGAACCCGGACGTGCGAGTCAACATCTTGTACGCCGGGCCGGGCACGCTGTGGACGGATTTGGAGAAAGCGACCCTGGGCGAGCTGGGCGGAGCGGCGGTGCTGAAGCAGGGCCGCTAGAGGATGGGGCGTCTGCTCTTCGACCGCCGTTGCAACACGACCGATTGAGAATGGATATCAGGCGGCGCCGGATCGGAGGGAAGCCGCGAAGGTTTCGACCGCCTCCAGATACGCCTGCCAGCCCACGGCGAAAATCGTGTTGTGATCGGCGCCGGGAATCCTGAGCAACCGCTTGTCGGGCGCCGGACTGGCGTCGTACAGGGCCTGGCCGTCACCGAACGGAATGATGTGGTCGTGTTCGGCGTGGATGATCAGGGTAGGCTTGACGACGATCCGAATCTTGTCCAGTTGACGAAAACCCTGATGTTCCTCGAAATTCAAGGCGGCGAGATTGGCCCCGAGCCGGCGCAGCAACGGCCCGGTGTGGGCGAAGCCGCTTTCCAGGATCAGCCCGGCGATAACCTCGGGATGATGGGAAGCCAGCTCCAGGGCCGGGGCGCTGCCCAGCGAGCGGCCCATTACGACCAGCGGCCCGGTAAGACCCTGGCGCTTCAGCCAGCCGGTGACGCAGCCCAGCACGGCGTGACTGTCGGCCAGCAGCGCCGAGGCGGTCGGCTGGCCGGTGGACTGGCCGTAGCCGCGATAGTCGACCACCAGAAAGTTGATCCCGCGTTGTGCGTAAACCGGCCCAAGATCGTCGTAGTCGTCGACGATTTCGCCGTTGCCGTGAAAATACAGCAGGGTGACCGCCTTGGGATCGGCCCGATGGCAGCGCCCGCCGACGGTCGCGCCGTCGCCGACCGGGATGCGCAAGTCGTCACCGTTGGCCTGGTGGCTCAGGCCATAACCGGGGCGGGGATGAAACAGACAGGCCAGGATTTCGGGCCGGTCCAGTGGAATGGAAGGGGCGGCGGGCATGGGCGGGTCTCCTCGGCGAGGTTTCGTTTGCGAACCATGAGTTTTAGCGTGCCCTGACAGTATAGGTTGGCGACGGTCGCCCGCTGGGACGCGCGGTGCAAGGAGCGACGCCGCGTGACCTATACTTCAACCCAATCCGGCCTTCCTCTCCCCGTCTCCCCGGCGGGCACGGCGGAGGAGAGGGCGGCGCTCAGTGACCATTCATCCAAGGGGAGCAAGATGTACATCGGCGATTATCTCGGCCGGCGGGCGATTTACAGCCCGGATGCGTTGGCCATCGTGGATACCGGCAAGACGCCGGAGTTGCGGCTGACCTACGCCCAGATGAACGAGCGGGCCAACCGGCTGGCCAACTGGCTGAGCGCCACGGCCGGCATCGGCAAGGGCGACCGGGTGGCGATCCTGGCCCAGGACCGGGTCGAACACCTCGATTCGCTGTTCGCCTGCGGCAAGCTGGGCGCCGTTCACACCGCGCTGAACTGGCGCCTGCACTGGCGCGAACTGCAACAGATTCTCGCCAACGTCACCCCCACCGTCCTGTTCTACGATGACGCTTTCAAGGACGCCGTCACCCAGTTGGCCCAGGCGGAAACGTCGCTGCGTCACTGGGTTCATCTGGACGGCGACGGTATCCCCGGCAGCCTGGAATTCGATGCGCTGCTGGCCGCCGCGCCGACGACCCCTTGCGTTTGCGAGTCGCTGGAAAGCGAGGACATTGCCACCATCCTGTTCACCGGCGGCACCACCGGCCTGCCCAAGGGCGCCCAGATCAGCCACCGCCAGATCGCCTGGAACTGCCACAACACGGTCATTCACGACCTCGGGCGCGGCGACGTTTACCTGAACGTGTTCCCCATGTTCCACGCCGGCGGCCTGTTCGCCTATGCCTCCTCGCAAGTCATCATGGGTGGGACCACCATCCTGACGAAGCGCTTCGATCCGGAACTTGTGCTGCGGCTGATCGAGCGGGAAAAAGTCACCGTTTTCGCGGCGGTGCCGGCCATGTACCAGATGCTGACGCAAACCCCAGCCTGGGCCGATGCCGACCTCAGCTCGCTGCGCTTTTGCACCAGCGGCGGGGCACCGCTGCCGGTGCCGCTGGTCGAGCAGTACACCCGCGAAAAAGGCGTGCGCTTCAAGCAAGGCTTCGGCATGACCGAATTCGGGCCGGGGCTGTTCGCGCTGGCGCCGGAAGACGCCATTCGCAAGGCGGGCAGCATCGGCCGGCCCAACTTCTTCATCGACGCCCGGGTCGTGGATCGCGACAACCGGCCGCTCGGTTCCAACCAGGTGGGCGAACTGGTGCTCAAAGGGCCGAGCATCGCCTCCGGTTATTTCAACAACTCCGCCGCTTGGGCCGAGATGATCGACCGGGACGGCTGGTTCCACACCGGCGACCTGGCCCGCCACGACGAGGACTGGTATTTCACCATCGTGGATCGGCTCAAGGACATGTTCATTTCCGGCGGCGAGAATGTCTATCCAACGGAAATCGAAGCGGTGCTCTACAAGCACCCGGCAGTGTTTCAGTGCGCGGTGGTCGGCGTGCCGGACGAGAAATGGGGCGAGGTCGGCAAGGCGTTCGTGGTGCTCAAGCCGGGCCAGACCGCCACCGCCGAATCGCTGCTGACGCACCTTGGCGAGCATCTGGCCCGCTACAAGATTCCCCGCCACGTCGAATTCTTGACCGCGCTGCCGATTTCCGCCGCCGGTAAAGTCCTGCGGCGGGAACTGCGAGGGTGAGACGCCAGTCGTCGCTTCACCGGCAGGCCGTCCCGGCATACGGCAACGTATCCGGAAAGATTTGCACGCCGGTGCTGTAGACCTGATCCGGTTCGAGCACCCCGGCGGTGTCGAAGGTGGCCTCGATCAGGAACGCGGTCCAGCCGGCGGCCGGGCGCGACACCACGCCGACGTAGGAACCGTTGGGCATGGGCGCCAGCTGCTGAAAGCCGGATCCCCCGGAAAACGACGACAGGATGACGGGTTCCCAGGAGATCAGGTCGTGGCCGGTCCAGGCCGGCCCCAGCGATTCCAGCCGGAAATCGCGGGCGCCGGGATTGGTCGCCTGCCACAGCTTGACCTCCTTGGGCTGGGCCGATGGCCAGATCCAGAGGAAGCCATTGTCGGCGACCGTCCAGTCGATGCTCGGGCTGGTCTTGTGGTCCAGGATGTCGTCGATCCACGACAGCGCCTCGATGATCACGTCCTCGCTCTGCTTGTGATCGGTGTTCGGCGTGTAGCGCAGCCATTTGGGACCCGGTAGATCGGCGTAATAGAAGCGCGAGGAATCGGTGGTGAAAAACTGGTCGCCGGTGGCGTTGAGGATCAGCTTGGGCATCGTGTAGCGATCGCGGTAGGTGTAGGGGTCCACGATCTCCAACAGCGCCTTGCCTTCCGGCGTCTGCACCCGGCAGGGCAGGTTGAATTCCACGTAGTCTTTCAGCGCCGGCGCGTAGAAGCCATAGGATTCCCAGTGATGGATGAACTGCCGACCCAGGTTGGGCATGTCGATCGAGGCCGGAATGATGGCCTTGACCCGTGGGTCCACCGCGGCGGTCAGCCAGGTGGTCCAGCCGCGCTTGGAGCCGCCCAGCACCAGGAAATTCTTGATGCTCACGCCCTTGCTGGCCGCGAAGTTCTGCACCGTGTCCATGGCGCGCACGGCGGCCTTGGTCATCGCCAGATGCACCGGCCATTCCGGATCGCCGGTGTCCAGCGCCTTGTCCAGGCTATAGGCCAGAATCTCGTCCTCCTTGCGCCCGCGTCCCCCATCGTCGGTGAAGTACAGCGGTTGATTCGGCACCTGGTTGACCAGGGCGAGCACCGCGCCCGTCGTGAGGGCCGCCGCGCCGACCGCGTCGTTGATCTCGGTCATGAGCGCACCGCCATTACTACCGCCGCCGATCACCAGAATCGCGGTGTCGGTGCTGTCCAGCCCGAAGCGCGGGATGACCAGCGCGACCTCGTGCGTCCACACCGGACGGTCCACCTCGCTGGCGGAACGCCACTGTTGGGAGGTCATTTCCAGAAAATAGACGGCGTAGGCGGCTCGTTCCTGGGTGTGATAATGCCTGACCGCATAATGGGAATCCGGCCTGGCGACGTACTGGTCCAGCGCGGTTTCGGCGGCGTGGGCGCCGACCAGGATCGGATCGAGGATCAACATCCAGCATCCGAGTAACATGATGAAAGATCGCCGTTTCTGGTTCATCGTGGGATTCGTGCCTCCGCAATGGGCATTGGGAAAGTGGGACGGGGTCAACGCACGATTCCGTAGCTTTTGGAACCTTCACTCGCTAAGCTTGAAAGTGATTTGATCGGAAATTTCCATTGCTTCCATTCCAGCCGTCGGAGATCGTCATGAAACCTTCGTTTGCCACCGTCGCCGTGTGTATTGCGGCCAGCCTGCTCGTTGCGGCGCCTGCCGTGGCCGCCAAAAAAGCCCAGATGCAGAACATTGATTTCGGTTCGATCACTTGTGGGCAATTTTTGCAGGATCTGTCGCAAAGCTCCGCCGAGGACGCTGGCGTGGTGATGATGTGGATCGATGGCTATCTGAGCGGCGTCTCCGGGGATACCGTGTTGAACTGGAAAGATCTGGAGAAGTTCAGCAGCAATCTGGCTGCCTACTGCGGCGAGAAACCAACCGCCAAGGTGCTTGACGCCGCCGAGGCCGTGGGTATTTCCCAGTAAGCGATAAGAGGGTGTTCCTCGATCGCAAGTTCCTCGACGCACCGAGAGTCGAGGATAGCTCTTCGAGTGGTGCCGATGGCCTCATGGCCGGTCGGCTTATCCGCCGGTCGCCCGATCCCTGAATCGGATGGGCGACAACAATCATCCCATCGGCGTGTTCGATTCCGGGGTGGGCGGGCTGTCGGTGTTCCAGCGGATCCGCGCCGATCTGCCGCGCGAGGCGCTGTTGTACGTGGCCGATTCGGGCCATGCGCCTTACGGCAACCAATCGGCCGAGTTCATCGCGCGGCGGGCGTTCGCCATCACCGAATTTCTGCTGGATCAGGGCGTCAAGGCGGTGGTGGTCGCCTGCAACACCGCGACGGCGGCGGCCATTGCCCATCTGCGAGCGCATTTCAGTCTTCCAATCATCGGTGTCGAACCGGCGCTCAAACCGGCCGTGGCCGAGACCCGCTCTGGGGTGGTCGGCATCCTCGCCACCAGCAACACCGTGCGCAGCGATAAATTTGCCGCGCTGCTCGACCAGCACGGTCACCGGGCGCGGGTGATGGTGCAGCCCTGTCCCGGTCTGGCGGATTGCGTCGAGCACGGTGAATTGAGCGGCCCGCATCCTCGCGCCCTGCTGGATCGCTATCTGGCACCGTTGCTCGCCGCGGGCGCCGATACCCTGGTGTTGGGGTGTACTCACTACCCGTTTCTGATTCCACTGATTCAGCGGTTGGTCGGCTCGGACGTCGCTATCATCGATCCCAGCCCGGCGGTGGCGCGGCAGTTGCGCCGCCGACTGGAAACCGCGCGCCTGCTCGCCGACGATCGCGCGCTCGGCGGCGAGCGTTATTTTACCAGCGGCTCGCCCGAACCGACCGCGCGGTTGATGACCCGGTTGCTGGGTCGGCTGGTCACCCTTGAGGTTTTGCCCGAGCGCTTTCGGTAAGCGTTCCGCTTGCCCGCTCGCCGCCGTATTCCGGACCAGACAACGACGTTGATTGACATGGGGTTACATGGGTTTCCACGGCTTTCTCGCCATCGGCATCGGCGCCGCGTCGGGCGCCTGGTTGCGCTGGGGATTGGGTCTGCTGCTCAATCCTGTATTCCCTACCTTGCCGCTCGGAACGCTGGCCGCGAATCTGCTGGGCGGGTTCCTGATGGGAATGGCCATGCAGTTTCTGATCGAGCACGCGCTCCTTGCCCCGGAACTGCGCCTGGCCATCACCACCGGTTTTTTGGGCGGGCTCACCACCTTTTCCACCTTTTCCGCCGAAACGGTCACCTTGCTGCTGCGCGAGGAGTACTGGTGGGTCCTGGCCATCGTTCTGGCGCATGTCGTCGGTTCGGTCACCATGACGCTGCTGGGGATTTCGGCCATGCGATGGTTGACGACGATGGGGGTGTCATGAACGGGGTCTATCTGAAATTCTACGTCCACGAACACCGCCGGCATCACGGCATTCTGGTCTATGAATGGCTGTTGGAGCGCGCCAGGAAACTGGGTATCCACGGCGGATCGGCGTTTCGCGCCATCGCCGGGTTCGGACGGCATGGGGTGCTGCACGAGGACCACTTCTTCGAATTGGCGGGCAACCTGCCGGTGGAAGTCGTGTTCATGGTCGGCGAAGAGGAAGCGACGCAACTCTTGACGTTGATCGAACAGGAGAAGGTTAAGGTCTTTTACGTGAAGATGCCCGCCGAATATGGCGTGATCGGCGGGGAATAGGGACTGGCCGCCAAGCCCATCATCCATCCACGGTCGGTAAGTTTCGCAACATCGCCGCGTCCCGCTGGTCCCGCCGCACGTGGTCGCGCAAGCCGGCGGTGGCGTCGCCGCCAGTTTCGCCCCATCGATCCAGGAACACCAACTGCTCCAAAGGCAGGCGCTCGCGCCAACCCGCCGCTTCCAAATCCGGCCGGTCGCGGAAATGGCTGACGTAGCCCAGGCACAGGTAGGCGACGGGGATGATCCGCGGCGGCAGCCCGAGAATTTCCCGCAGCGCCGCTTTGTGAAAGATGCTGACCCAGCCGACGCCGATTCCTTCGGCGCGGGCGGCCAGCCAGAGATTTTGTACGGCGCAGACGGTGCTGTATAAATCCATCGCCTTACTATGGGTGCGGCCCAGCACCACCGGACCGGCTCGGTCCCGGTCGCAGGTCACGCAGAGATTGAGCGGCGCGTCGAGAATGCCTTCAAGTTTCAGGCGTTGGTAGAGGTTTCGCCGCTCCTCTTTGAACAACAGGGCCGCTTCGGCGTTGGCGCGCAGGAAGGCATCGTGTACCCGGCGCTTCACTGCTGGATCGCGCACCAGCAGAAAGCTCCATGGCTGCATGAAACCCACCGACGGCGCGAAATGGGCGGCGGTGAGCAGGCGCGACAACACGGCGTCCGGGATCGGGTCCGGCACGAACTGGCCGCGCACGTCGCGGCGGGAAAAGATGGTTTGGTAAACGGCGGCGCGGATCGTGGTCGCGCAATCGGAGTCGGCTTGCGAGCCGGACAGTTCGATCTTCATGGTGTCCCCTGGATGAAGGATCGCCGACGACCTGGCCTTGCCGCCGCATGATGACCTTCCAGGCCGGTCTTCTGACTCGGGTTCGACCCGCCGTGGCGCCTTCCCGACCGAAGTCAGTGGCGTGTTGCCAGGGCGGTCCCCCTCACAGCGTTGGGCACGTCGCGGA
>ERZ761607.1691-NODE-1691-length-26174-cov-35.864581_pt1 | contig 26174 bp, 20 predicted proteins | sample MGYA00511164_ERZ761607 | MGnify/ENA primary metagenome ERZ761607 (study PRJEB28899, sample SAMN02445080) | bioreactor sludge metagenome | biome: EBPR sludge | place: Australia: Brisbane, Thorneside Wastewater Treatment Plant | collected 2011-06-22 ... | reverse complement strand
CGAAAATTACTGAACAAAGTTAGATTCAATCTAAATTCATGAACAGCTTCTTAAGACTTCGCCTCAAAAATGTAGGCATCGGTTTTTCCAAATACACTGTCATGCATACGTCCTATTCTGGCCACAATCAACATGATAATATGCCCTCTTATGAGCAATGATGATTCAGAGCTTATTCCAGTTTTTAGTGGGTAAGTACATATGTGAGAATATTGGCCCCCATTTGCAAAGCGGCAAGACGCTTTTCTGGCGGATCGTTATGCACTTCTGGTGCTTCCCAGCCATCACCCAGGTCGCTTTCGTATGTAAAGAGAAAGACCAATCGTCCGTCGTGGAACAACCCAAAAGCCTGAGGTGGTTTACCATCATGCTCGTGTATTTTAGGAAGGCCGGCGGAAAAGGCATACTGGGTTTTAAAAATCGGATGTGAATGTGGTAGTTCCACCCAGTCTTGATCGGGGAAAACCTTCTTCATCTCGCGTTTGATGTGCTGCATCATGCCATAATTGTCGTCAGCATGAAAAAAACCCCCATTCTGGAGATACCTGCGCAGGCGTTCTACTTGCCGTGCCGAGAAGGAGAGGTTGCCATGCCCCGTAGCATACAAGTAGGGGTAAAGAAAAACTTTATCGCTATCCAGATCAACGATGTCTTCTTTTGGCGCAATATCCAAAAGGGTTTGCTCGCGTACAAAACGTAACAACAAAGGGAGCGAGGTCTCGTTTCCGTACCAATCTCCACCACCGTCATACTTCAATTTGGCAATACGGATGGCATAATTTTGTGCATGAACTGATGCAGTCATGATGTATAAAAGTGCCCATACGAATCGAAACGTGTTCTTTACCATAACCAATTTTGGATTAAGGAGTAATTAGGAGAAACCATGCACGGACCTTCCAACGATCCTTATGATGGAAAGTTCGCCAAATTATTTTCTGAACAACGCAGCCAATACGCCATAGCGTGGTATAGGATTGGTTTCATCGTATGGAATGGCCCTGCGGAGGCTTTCATATATAGCTCTCTTTACGTTTTTTTCAAATTTTCGCACTTGTATAGGCGAAAACTCTGGCAAAAACGCCTCAACAATCTCAAAACCGAACGACCGAGGTTCTGTGATGGTGGGTTTATGCCCCACATCAGTTATCAACATGAAGTAGCCGCCTGGTACCACTACCCGCTTGATTTCGGCGATGGTGGCAGACAAATCGGCTACATGGTCTAATGAGTTAAAAGAAGAAACGACGTCAAAGTAATCATTGGAAAAGGGAATTTGCTCCGATCCTGCTGCCTTATAGACCATTTGGTGTTGATCTACACCAAACAAGCGATATACTTCTGCCAAGGGGTCTAAACCCACCCGCTCTGCGGCATTTGTAGCCCATTCTAAGGATCCTCGTGGCCCGCATCCGATGTCAAGAAGCCTCTTACCTGCAAAGTCGGATCGGGAAAATCCAAAATAGGTTGTAAAGAAAGGTTCGTAATGGGTATTGTCTAAACGACCTTGTTTTTTGAATTGAAACAGCCAATAAAGTAATTCGGCACGACCCTTTAGCCCACCTGGTATGGGTAAGAAAAATAATGTTTTAAGGGTGGATAACAAGTGTGTAGGGGATTGAATTAAGGAAAAGGCAGCCCAGTAAGATCAGACTGCCTATCGAGTCAACTCAGCATTTTGGTTAGATTGATCAACTCATAGTCAATAGATTTGGAGCGGCTCCATACGTTCTTCATGGGTGTCATTTTTATTTCACCACCAACCAGACCTACCATCACATTTGTATGGCCTTCAATCAAGGCTTCTACGGCTGAAACTCCAAAGCGACTGGCTAAGACGCGGTCTCGTGCAGTGGGTGATCCTCCTCGTTGCGTATGTCCCAAAATGCATACCCGAAGGTCAATGAAATCAAATTTGGCATCATTTTTCAAGGCATCGGCAATACGTTGTGCTCCACCCAATTGGTCTCCCTCGGCCACCACTACGATGGAAGAACGGGCATGTGAAGACATAAGGCCAAAGATTTGTTTCTTCACCTCTTTCAGGTCGGTTTGGTTTTCTGGTATCAAGACTAGTTCCGCCCCTCCTCCAATTCCACAATTAAGGGCAATAAAACCTGCATCTCTTCCCATTACCTCCACAAGAAACAGCCGATTGTGTGCGTCGGCGGTGTCTCGAATACGGTCAATGTTTTCGATGGCCGTATTCATTGCGGTGTCGTATCCGATGGTTTCGTCGGTTCCGTACAGGTCATTGTCAATGGTGCCGGGACAACCGACGACAGAAATGCCATGTTCTTGATTGAGCAGCGTTGCACCACGCATGGAGCCATCACCACCAATGGCAACCAGTGCATTGATGCCCATTTCGGTTAGGTTTGCGGCAGCAAGTGCACGCCCTTCCGGTGTTCTGAACCGGTCTGAGCGGGCACTTTTCAAGACAGTTCCCCCTTTTTGGAGAATATTGGAAACGGAACGTGTGGTCATTTCGACAAAGTCCGAATCTATCATGCCTTCGTAACCACGTCTAATGCCGACGACCTCCAAGTCGTGGGCGTAGGCTGTACGTACTACAGCGCGCACACACGCATTCATACCAGGGGCATCACCACCACTGGTATAGACACCAATTCGTTGTATTCCTTCCATAATGCAGTTGGGGTGAATGACAGACAGAAGAAAAACGGATCGGGCAACTTAATCGTCGCCGTTTTCCTGTCCTTCTTCCTGATAGCGGACATCCCATGCCAGCATATCTTCGATGCTCGCATAGTCGGTATCACCATCTTCGAGGGTGAATTCATAATCAGCCTGATATTTCAGGCGCAAATTGGTCGGGAGTCGTTTCCAAGGTTTGCCCTCGGTATCAACAAACTCTTCTGGGTATGGATTTTGCACAGCGTAAGAGGGATGATATGAACGATAGGTTTTGTCAGCTTCGTAGAGTGCCGCACGTCGAGAGCCGGCTTTGGTAAGGCTCCTTCCCGAAACCCGGAAAGGGCTTATGTTGATAACGGCAAGCCAAAGTCCTTCTTCTTCCAACTCGGTGTATTCTGGCCTCATGACCTTAAATTCTTCCGGATGGGGGTAAGCACTGGCTTCATTAAAATTAAACATAGAATTAAATACTTCAGTGGGCACAAACGAATTAAGCATTATAAAATAGCCTTCCTTTTGGTCTTTGTTGTGCGAAAGGGTTGCGAATTGTGAGGCAAGTTTACAACAACAAGGCCGAAAATCGGCAAAAGGTACCTTGTTTAGTTTTTTTGATGTTTCGCAGGCTGGGGGTTAAGTTGATCAGTTTGGATTTTGTTTGGTTTGTTCAGCTTCGTCGTAAAAACGGGCAGCGGTATAAAATACAACATTGCTGTTATGCCACCCCACGATTGCGCCCGCCCTAATGAACAAGAGTATTTGGGTCAGCAAAAAACCGATCCATGAGGCTGTGGGGCTGGCAAATCCGAAACGCAACTCCAGAATATTTGGCAAGACGCCAACAAATAACATAATTGCAAACCAGAGTAAAAAGAGTTTGCTTGCATTGCCGTAACGAAATGGGAAACGTAGTCCGTTCCGAAACGCTACCTTCGGTGAAATATCTTCCAATACCATTGCCACCCGTGCATAATCTTGAAACAAGGCCAGCAAGGCATAGGCAGATATCGCAAGTATGGGCCAAATGACCGCAAAGAGCCAAAACAATGCGCGTTCCCCTTGTATTGTGAACCCCAATACCATAGAGACGATGATCAAAAAAAGCTGGGTCCCAATAGAGAGTATCAAAAATCGAATAGACAGGGCCATGCCCTTAGACCAGTAGCGGGCCACGCCTTCCCTGAACGCTCCAGGCGTTTCGGGGCGAAATGTATGGTACAACCCAACAGCATAGGCAACTTTCCATATCCAAACCAGAGGCAGTACCCACAACAGGCTCAGGAATGTAGCACCAAATGCGGAGCGTATCTGGATAAGTAATTCCCAAAAGACCGTCTGGTGTAGCGGTGTCTTCCAAATATCTGGGTTCCCTTCTGGCAAGACGTGTGCAAATGCCTCTATAGCAAACGTAGCCGGAATGGCCAATAAGGCTGCTATAACCAGCCCCGTTAACCACAAAAGCAAGATCAATTTGGGCCGCCGGGCAGTATTTCTGATCCCTTCGGTAAAAGAACGAAGTACCATAAATATTCGGAGTAAAAAGATGAATGCCGTAAAATAGGGTATGACTGGGTTGGTTCGTAAGAGAATTTCAGGGTTCGGTGGTGCATTCGTATTTTTTGTAAGTGCAGTTATCCGTCCACAACCCAGTCTTCATACCACATTTCCGTTTTGGGCTACTTACTTTTTGTTGCAGGCCACATAATCAACAAAGCCACTCTTATACCGAGAATGGCCTTGGCATCAATCTGGGCTTAGAAACGCTCTGCTACACCATCTACAATCCCGTAAGCAACCGATTCTTGTGCATCCATCCAATAGTCGCGGTCAAAATCTTGCATTACTTTCTCAAAATCTTGCTGGCAGTTATCCGCCAGAATTTGTGCACCCAACTTCTTGGTTTTTATGATTTCGCGTGCCTGGATTGTAATATCGGAGGTTGCGCCCTGTGCCCCTCCACTTGGCTGATGAATCATCACACGGCCATGTGGTAGGATAAAGCGACGTCCCTTAGTTCCGGCAGACAGTAAAATAGACCCCATCGAGGCGGCCAGCCCCATACAGACCGTAGAAACGGGTGAGCGTAGCCCTCGCATGGTGTCGTAGATTGCCATACCAGAGGTTACATATCCGCCGGGGCTATTAATATAAAAGGTTATCTCCTTGCCTGGATCCATCAGGTCTAAATAGAGCAATCGTTCCACAACATACTCAGCCGAGTCATCATCCACACCGCCCCATAAAAAAACCTTTCGTTCCGACAAAAGTTTGCGTCCTATTTCATCTGCTAAGGATACTTGTTCCATTCATTTATTTGTTTTGGTGATCTGGGAAACACACAAACGCCCATTCCGGCTTTCCGTTTCCCTTTCGGATTAAAAAGTTTTGGTTTGACAACAAGAAGCCCATCTGTACATGTCCGATTTGCCAGAGGCATCCGCTTTAAAAAATTCCTATATTGCTTTTTTGCAAACTTCCTATTGCCTCTGATATGCGCTCGACGTTTATCCTATTGTTGGTGATGATGATGGCTTTTTCTGCCTGCAACCCTGTGAACACCCGCGAATACAACTTCAAACAAATCAAGCTCAATCCAAGCCCGGATGCCTGGTATGGGACACTTTTCGAAGCCGTTCAAATGGCCCGTATTTTCCCGGATGGAAAAACCTTTGTGGACTGTACCCCAAAGTCCGATCCAAAAGACATTATAGCCCGCTATTTGGCAGAGAAAGACCAACTGGGGTTTGACCTAAAGGCCTTTGTACTGGCCCATTTCGACTTACCTCCGACTTTTGCCTCTGGCTTTCGGAGTGATACCACCCGTACAGTTCAGGAACACATTTCCGAACTTTGGCCCATATTAACCAGACAGCCCGATGAAGCAGCGCATTTCTCGTCCTTGATCCCCTTGCCCCGTCCGTACATCGTGCCCGGTGGTAGGTTTGGAGAAGTGTATTATTGGGATAGTTACTTTACCATTCTGGGTTTGAAGGCTGATGAAAAATGGGATATGATCCAAGACATGACCGATAATTTTGCGTTTTTGATTCAGACCGTCGGTCATATCCCAAATGGTAACCGTACCTACTACACCACTCGAAGCCAACCGCCATTTTTTTCTCTGATTGTGGGCATATTGGCCGAAGGCAAGGGCTTAGAAGTCTATGAGCAATACCTTCCGGAATTAGAAAAGGAATATACCTTTTGGATGGCAGGCGCCGATCGTCTTTCCGAGTCTAACCACGCTTATCGGCGTGTTGTGCGTACACCAGACGGAAATATATTAAATCGCTATTGGGATGATAGTGTTAAACCTCGGCCGGAGTCTTATCGAGAAGACGTCGCATTGGCCCTAAGTACTCCCAAGCGTATTCCCTCGCAGGTATATCGCGACATTAGGGCGGCGGCAGAGTCTGGGTGGGATTTTTCCTCCCGCTGGCTCCGAGATGGCAAATCCCTTGCCAGCATCCATACCACCGAAATCATCCCTGTGGACTTAAATGCTCTGCTATACCACTTAGAACAAACCCTCAGCCGTGCTCATACCCGAAGCGGGAATGCGGAAAAAGCCGCTTCTTATCGTACCAAGGCAGAAGTGCGAAAAAGCACCTTGCTTAAACTGATGTGGAACGAGGCAGAGGAATATTTCTATGATTACGATTTTGTTGCGGGTCGTCAAACCAACCAAGTAACCTTGGCCGCTACCTTCCCGCTCTTCTTTAAGATGGTTACCAACGAACAAGCTGCTGGTGTGGCCAAAAGAATTGAACAAGAACTCCTTCATTACGGAGGCCTCAGCACAACCGGAATTCGGTCTGGTCAACAATGGGATGCTCCCAATGGCTGGGCCCCTCACCAATGGACAGCCTATGTGGGATTAAAAAATTATGGATTAACAAAACTGGCGCGAGAAATCCGAAATCGCTGGATTGCCACTAACAATCGGGTATATCGTAGTACCGGGAAAATGGTTGAAAAATACAATGTAATGGAAAAAGATCTGGCAGCAGGTGGTGGAGAATACCCTTTACAAGACGGATTTGGTTGGTCTAACGGGGTTCTAAGGGCCTTTCTTGCTGATTGAGCGTTTCGGAAATAACCCAGTTCCTGCTATGGGTTTCTCGAAAAGACTTTCCTAAAAAATATTGCGCTTGGACGCGACGCCCGATACCTCCAGATTTTGTATTTTTGTTCATAAAACCAATTCAACAGCGCATGTGGATGCACCGCTTATCCGATAAGCCATTCTTTTGTACCCTATTTGTAGCCACGCTCTTGGTGGTTCAGGGTTGTCAAAAACACCAAGCATCCACGGAAGCCGTAGAAAAGCAGCCCACGGCATTAGAGAAATCTCTGCCAACCTCGCCCGATACCACCACAATAGACCCACACCACTATGCCGAGATTAAAACACCACTTGGCAAAATGGTGGTTCGCTTGTACGACGAGACACCCAAACATCGCGATAACTTTATTAAACTTGCCACATCTGGCTTTTATGATGGCTTGTTTTTTCATCGTGTGATGAGTGGCCTTATGATTCAGGGAGGCGACCCTAACTCAAGGAACAACAACCCGACGGATGATGGTCTTGGCGGACCAGGCTATGTGATTGACTCCGAGATTTTACCCTATTCCTTCCACAAACGTGGCGAAGTATGCGCCCTGCAATCGGTGGAAGTACCCGGAAAGTCTTCAGGTAGTCAGTTCTATATCGTTCAAGGCGGTGAAGGGATCCCCAAAATGATATTAGACGATCAGGAGGCACAAGTTCGGGAATTAACGGGTCTCAAAGATTTTCGTTTTTCGGAAGAAGCGAGGCGCCAGTATTCGCACGGGGGAGGTGCTCCGTGGTTAGACCTTCAATTTTCTTGTTTTGGTGAAGTCGTTTCGGGTTTCTCTACTATAGATCGGCTTGCCCAATTGGAAACCTCCCGTACATTAGGGGAAGCAGAGCCTCTTCCTTCGCTCTTGGACCGTCCAAGACAAATCCAGAAAGCACGGATGACGGTTAAAATGTTGGAAAAGTTTTCAGTGGATGGGATTAAGGTGCATTAAAAAAGCCTGATTCCGAAGGATCAGGCTATGTCGGGATGGCGGGATTCGAACCCACGACCTCTTCGTCCCGAACGAAGCGCGCTACCGGGCTGCGCTACATCCCGTTTAATTCGAGATTTTTAAAATAATGACAGATTTCTGCCCTTGCAATCATTTATTTCTTAAAAAAAACTCTTTACCCAATCTTCGGTTTTTTTCGCAATAATTGCAACATCGCTTCATGAACTTATTGCAATTATGCTCTTTTCGTCTTACATTCTTAATCATAAGGTAAAACGTATTTTGCACAACGTTCAAAAAAACGCATGGGTTCCTGATTTTTTCTCTTAAGTTTTCTCAAGCCGACCTGCCAAGTCCTTCTGGGTTTCTTGTATTTGGAGTTTTATATGCTATCAGGCACACGCGAACGCCAAACTCGCGATACGAATTACCTTATCTAAGTGCCAGAAATTTAATAGCATAAATACATTACAACAATGAAATACCGCTGGTTGTTACCCCGACCAGAGCATCCTCATGTAATCGCTGCGTTGTGTGCCCAGTTGAATGATCTACCACCGGCGCTGGGGATGGCGCTCTCGCTACGGGGAATTGAAACTTATGAGGACGCACGGCGATTTTTTCGCCCTTCCTTAAACGATTTGCACGACCCTTTCCTGATGTTAGACATGGATGTGGCTGCCGAGCGGCTGGAAAAAGCCATCTTGCAAGGGGAAAAAGTGGTGGTATATGGGGATTATGACGTGGACGGGACAACGGCAACGGCTCTTATGGTGAATTTTCTACGCCAACATGGTCTCGATGCAGAGTTTTTTATTCCCGATCGTTACACGGATGGGTATGGCCTATGCTATCGTGGCATTGACTTCGCCGCTTTTCGGGGAGCAACCCTCATGATTGCCTTGGATTGCGGAATAACAGGCCACGCCGCCGCCGATTATTGCCGCGAGAAAGGAATTGATCTGGTGGTTTGTGATCATCATAATGCAGAGGAGGCCATTCCTGATGCGCTGGCAGTATTAGATCCCAAACGCCCCGACTGCCCTTACCCGTTTAAGGAATTGACGGGGTGTGGTGTTGGGTTCAAGCTCATACAAGCAACACTTTCCAAATTGGGGAGCCCCCCCGAAGACGCCTGGGAATATTTGGATTTGGTAGCCCTTGCAATCGCTTCGGATATTGTTCCCATTCTGGGCGAAAACCGCTTGTTGATGTATGAAGGTCTGCGACGGATTCAAACCAATCCACGTATTGGATTGCGAATGTTGGCCCTGCAAGGGGGGCAAGACTTGGCCAGTTGTTCTACATCGCAGATTGTTTTTGGACTTGGGCCGCGTATCAATGCCGCTGGACGTATGGGTGATGCTGCCGAGGCCGTAGAACTTTTGGTGGCCACCAATCCAGACCGCGCCCTCAAACAAGCCCAGCGCCTAGAAAAGCTGAATGGCGAACGACGGTTGATGGACTCAAAAACGTTCGAGGAGGCTGTCTATTTGATGGAAAGCCGTGCCTCTACCTGTATGCAACACGCCATCGTACTACATCATCCCGGATGGCACTTGGGGGTTATTGGTATTGTGGCCAGCCGCTTGGTAGAGCGCTTTTATCGGCCAACCGTCTTGCTTACCACAGCCAATGGCATGGCCAAAGGGTCTGCGAGAAGTGTTCCTGGGTATAATATTTACGATGCTATCCGGTCGTGTGATCACCTGCTTGCTAAATTTGGTGGCCATGCTTTTGCTGCCGGACTCACCCTACCTGTTGCCCATCTGGAGACTTTCACTGAACAGCTAAACGAAGTGGTAAGTCAAACCATTCAGCCAAACCAACTCAAGGCAGAAATCGTGGTAGATGCACCTCTGTCTCTTCAAGATATTACGCCTCGATTTAAGCAGATACTGGAGCAATTTGGGCCTTTTGGTCCACAAAATCGCCAGCCGATCTTTATGGGAACGGGGGTGCAAGTGAAATCGCAACCCACATTGGTGGGACGGGACGGACACCTAAAGTTTCAGGTACAACAAGGACATAATGGACAAGCATCGCCCACATTCGATGTGATTGGCTTTGGCCTTCATGCCCTTTATCCCACCGTCCGCGAGAGTTTGCAATATGGCAGGGCTTTGGACATGCTCTTCACGATAGACGAAAATAATTTTATGGGCCAAACCTCCTTTCAGTTGCGGGCAAAAGACCTTAAACTGGCCGGATAAATGGCTTTCTGACAGGGTCTTCATAAAAAAACCGGAGGGTTAAGGGTGTCCTCCGGTTTTTGCGAATGTGGACGGTTCTAAAAAATGAGCAATAAACGGCTATTTATCGGTATCCACAATTGTGAAGGAAGCGTTTTGATAACCTGCAAAAATGCCAAGCCCATTTTTTACATTAGTCGTTATAGGTAAAATATCGGCAAAGATATCTTCCCGGTAGGTAACTTGTCTGGTTTGGGTTTGAAAATATTCGTACATCTCTTCTTCCATAGAATACAAGGTGGCCCGATGCCGGATTGAGCCTTCTCGCTGATTCTCACCCCAGCTCCAAATTCTGAAGGACATATGTGCTTCTTCTCCATTAAACAGGTCATCTGGAAATATAAAGTTAAAATAAAGTGGTTCTTCAGAATCAATGTCATATTGATTTTTTTCCCAAAAATTCAACCCTGATTTAAGTATAGGGTCATCGCTTGAAAGAAGTGGTTGAGATGTGTAATGCCGATAGGTGCCATTATGTTCTTCCTCGGTTACAACTTGAAGCATATAATAATTTTTAACATTAAAATCATCTTTTATCTTAAAACTAACTTTGTGTTTAGAAAGGTTTTGATTACTAGTCGCTTCTTTACGGAATGCAAGATCATAAATTGAAATTGGCATCGGGACTTTCCCCTCGGCCTCTACAGCAGGAAAACCTTCTGCTATTACTTTTATTCTATATACTTGGCCTGATCTTGGAAAATAAGTTGATGTTGTATAGCATGGTATAGAATTTGGCTCAATTGTATGATTGGTAACCTTTATTGTTTTGTCCTTATAAGGCAGTATCGTTAATAATTTTTCGCCTTCATATAAAAACACTTCTGCATTTTTAATAAAATGATCTATATTAGTGATTTCTATATCTTTTTTTTGATTCCATGCTGGAATATTTTTAGATATAAATACTTGCCAATCTTTACCTTCTGTAAATAAAGAATTAAGTACTATTTGTGGTTTGTATGTTGGCTTAAATTCTTCTGATAACTGAAAATCACACGATGTTTGAAACATTATCAGAAGCAATGGAATGATTTTTTTCATTTTTTAATTTTAAAATTATAGGAAATAAATGGAAGAATAGGGAATAAGGATATTCTTTTGTAAACTTGATTACCATTGCCTGTTTGTACCAGAAAAATAAAGAACGGATTTTTTTTGTTATAAGAATTATACAACCCAATAGAGAATATTTGTTCGCCCCATTTTTTAGACTTTATCCGGTTTAAGCCTAAATCCATTCTGTGATAACTTGGCATTCTGATGCTGTTTCTGTTTCCATAAGAGTATAAGTAGGGAGTCAGCTCGCCTACTGCTTCGTCTCCTAAAAATGCGGGTGTAAATACGGACTGCGGAAAGGTGGCCACATTACCTGTGTTAAAAACCCAATTGAATGAGACATTTAAGTTTGGTTTAAGGTTATGGTTCAAGACTATAGAAAAATCATGTCTTCTATCGTAAGTAAAAGGAAATGTATTCCCTTGATTAATCGTAGGAAAACGTCTATTACTCCATGATAAAGTATAGCCAAGCCAACCGGTTGTTTTCCCTTCTTTCTTTTGCATAAAGAATTCCAACCCATAGCTGTCTCCACTTCCTTGCGTGACATTGCTTTCCCAGGCTCGTTCATAATTTGTCATAAAACTGGCACCTTCAATGTACTCGGTGGTGTTAAAAATATTTTTATAATATCCCTCTATACTAAACTCGTATGACTTTAGTAAATGAGAAACACCTAAAGCAGCCTGCCAAGAAGACTGTGGTTTAACTTTTGGGGTAGCAGGGAGCCACAAATCTGTGGGTAAGCCTATTCCATTGTTTGTTAAAAGATGAATATATTGCTCCATTGTAGCAAAAGATCCTTTAATAGCCCATTGGCCTGATTTAAAACGGCCAGAAAATCGAGGCTGAACGGAAGAAAACGTCGTCCCACTAACACGATATTGGGCCAAATGTATTCCTATATTAAATTTTATTTCCTCGGTAGCTCGGAAATCATTTTCTATATACTCTATGAGGGTTCTTGTAGAAATATCAGGTTGTTTTTTCTGGGTGTTAACCGTTTCTTCTGGGAGATCGGATATAACGCGATTGTAGATGTAATTTCCAGGGTAGAATGTATGATAGATGAGCCTAAAACCCAAACGGATATTATGATTGGGGCTGGGCAAATACTGAAAATCAGTTTTATACCCTATATCTCGAATAGCTGAGCTATAGTCTGAAATGGTTGTATATTTAGTGTTGGGAGAAATTTCTAAGGCAGTGCTCCTATTTTGTAGATTATATTGACTGTAATTCAGAATAGTATTAGAAAAAATCTTAGGAGAAATAATGTAGCTCCACCTCAAGGTAGAGGTAAGATTTGACCACTTAAGCCCTGAATTTTCATTTTTTTCGTTACTTTCATCTTTTTTTAAGAATTGTATATTCAAATTGTCTTTCCCTAAATACATACTTGCAAAAAAATGGTGACGATAGTTGGGCTTATAATTGATTTTAGCATTTAAGTCTCCAAAATAGTAACTTGGTATTGTTTTATTTTGGCTGGAAGCTTGTTTTATTGTATAGAATGGCGTAAGCAATGCATCAATATAAGTTCTTCTCAACGATAGAATATAACTTGATTTGTGTTTTAAAATAGGTCCTTCTAAAGTTGCTTTGGAAGAGACTAAGCCGATCGAAGCCGTCAAACTTGTTTTTTGCATGTCCCCTTCCTTCATCGTTATATCCAAAACAGAGGAGAGTCTTTCTCCATATCTGGCAGGAAAACCGCCTTTGATCAGCGATACATTTTGAATAGCATCCGCATTAAATACGGAAACAAATCCAAAAAGGTGGGCAGCATTATATACCGTTGCATCATCCAACAAAATCAGGTTTTGGTCAGCACCTCCACCCCGAACATAAAATCCGGATGTCCCTTCATTCCCTCCTTTTACACCCGGTAAGGTCTGAATGACTTTTAATACGTCTGCCTCTCCCAAAAGTAGTGGGATTTTTTTGATTTGGTCTGAATTTATGTCCACTACACCCATTTGAGTTGTTTCTAAAATGCTGGGTGTTGCATTTACATCAATCGTTGAGGTAACTTTTATATCTTCTTTTAGGTGAACATTAATAGGAGTATTTTTTGTAAGGTTAATGGAAAGGGTCTCTGTTTGATAGCCTAAGTAAGAAATGACCACCACATAGTTTTCGGTAGGAAGGGTAATGCTAAAAAAGCCGTATTTATTGGATACTGTACCCCATCTGGTATTTTTTACCGTAATAGTTGCTCCGGGCAAGCGTTCTCCGGTTGTTGCTTCTTGGATATAGCCACTAATTGCGAAGCGAGTGGGGATATTTTGTGAAAATGTGGGTGTGGCAAAATTAAAAATAAAAATCAGCAAGATACTGCAAAGGTGTTTTTTTTGCATAGGTGCATTTTTTTGACAAAAAGTAGAGCCACACAACATTGAAACGTTTGTGTGGCTTGGTTTATTATAATCTGAACCCACACGATTAGTCTTGGTAGCTGTTACTACAAGATATGGAAGCCCCGTTGCTTAGGTGAGCAACGTGTTGTGAGGTCATGTTTACGCCAAAACCTATTCCTCCCCACTCATAATGTCCTAACTTCGTAACCTCTCCGTCAGTATCGGTATCACTGCCTGCCCCCGGCAGTAGGAAGGGGCCTAGTGGAGTTCCATCGAGAGCATATGTGGTTAGCTCGCCTGATACCGAAACAAAGACATGGCTTAGACGATCGGAAGTTGTATTCCAATCCGTTCCTCCAAACAGTCTTTTTCTAGCTTTTTGCCAGTAGGTTTTTGCACCAGCTTCGCGATATACAAGGTAATCTGTGTTAAATGCCAGTCCTTTTAATCTATATCGCTCATTAGTTGGAGCTACATATGTTACTTCACAATCTTTTGTACCTAAAATTTGAATTTCTTTTCTGATTTGACCACTTTGTTTTGATAAACTATTACTTTGGTAATCAGAAGCCTCATATTCTGATACAAGACCATTAGCCACTACATACACGCTATTACCAACCTGAAACTCTCCTTTACTGTTTAATACAGACTTAAATTGGTCGCTCATCGGAATATCCCCTAATGGATTAGCTTTCGATTCACTTTCTGTATTTTGTGAAACTGAAGACTTAAGTGATGTAAATCCTTTAATGCTAACCTCTTTTAGATCTTTTTGGGTAAATAGTTTTTGCATATATGTCTCGAAAATTTTTTGGTCTTTAAAGGACAAACGTCCATCAATAACCGAAAACATTTTAGGCATATCTGTGGAGTTTTTTAAGGCTGTTGAGTCACAACCAGAAATAAAAACAATTAGCGTAACAAATACAGCTTTAATGAAAGTTTTGTAATTTTTTTTCATGCTACTTAAAGTTTGATAAAATGATATAAAAACTGTTATGCCCATAAGCACTAAAGAATATATGGAATAAAATTGTTTTTTTGAATTAATTATGAACATATCATTTTATAGAGGTGCTAATTAAATCACTGGTTAGATAGAATCATTCTATTTAAGTTTTTTGAAGATTCCTAAAAGTTTTTATTTTTGTTTAAACAAAACTACAAATTACGAATTTGTCATTAATATAAGTTTTAACAATTAATATATAATGATATATTTTACACTTTTAATTAGATTGGTTATAAAAATTAACTCTATCCTGAAAATAAAATAGATCTTACCTGAACGATCTTATACCTACCCAACACAGGCGTACAATGCGAAACAGTTCGTTGAAAACAAACACAGTTACCAATCTGTGTTCGATCATTTTGCCAAATGAATCAAGGATGGTCTGTGGAACGTGGTTTGGGCGCATATTTAATGAAAATGTATATCAGAGTTGGTGAAAGCGCCCTAAGTCTTGGATTGGTCTATGGGAGGTTTGTATATAAATATGAATGCAGGTTTTGGCAGCCGATCGGTACGTTTATGTTGTGAACGGACGGGTGTTCACAACCAATATTGCCTCTAATCCTCACAACATCAAGGCCAGGGTATATTGCAGGATTTCTACAACAAAAAAAAACCGGAGGGTTAAGGGTGTCCTCCGGTTTTTGCGAATGTGGACGGCGTACCTCAGACGTGTCCGTGGCGACGGGAGTAGAGAAAATATTTCTCGAAGGCGATCTTGGCCCAATGGGCTTCAGGGCCAGGGATGATGAACTCGTGTTCGCGGGGCGAGAGCATATGATCGCCGACAATCATCATACCCATATTTCCGGTATCCATAATGCAATAAGCGGCCATATCATCAAATTTCTGGTGCAACTTCGGTAAGCCCTTGATGTCTGCCACAATGTTCTTGACGGCAGTTTTAGCCATTTGTTCAGACGGCCACCCCGTTTTAGGTACGGCACACGGGATTTCGGTTTGAGCGGGTGGTTTAACATCCACGGCTACTCCGGCAGCATACACATTCGGATAATGTGGATGGGCATAGCTATCGTCCACCTCGATAAATCCATTGGCATTGGCTAAGTTGGGCGTATTACGGACAGCATCCACCCCCAGAAAACGCGGCATTATCATCGTGAATTTGGATGGCAATACATCACCATTATCCAAAACCACGCCATCGGGTCGTACTTCGGTAATGGCGGTGTTTAGGTGTGCATTGATGTGGTACATTTTGAACATCCATTCACACATTTTTTGGGCATTTCCAAAGCCATTGATGCCAAAGTGTGCCAAGAAAGGCTCGGCTGTTACATAGGTAAGTGGTGCTTGTTTTTTGAGGTGGTGCTTGGCAATCTGGTAACGCACGTTAAAGAGGAATTCATACGCTGCACCGAAACACCCCGCTCCTGGCGCAGACCCAATCACTACGGGGCCTGGATCCGCCAAGAACTTATTCCAACCCTCACGGGTGCGCATGGCAGGCGGAAGGCCTACAATGGAATGGGAATATTCCTTCAACCCTGGAATATATTCGGTATCTACTTTGGGGCCTGTCGCAATAACTACATAATCATAGCCGATGGTTTGTCCGTCTTTGGTAAAAATTTGATTTCTTTCCAGATCGAAGTGGGTGACTTGCGCCTCTATAAAGTTAATGTGATGACGGGTATAAATGGGCCGAACATCAAACGTAATGTCCTTTTCGTCACGCAGCCCGAAGGGGAACCAAATAAGCGAGGGAAAAAACAAGAACTTATGCGTATTCGCGACTACCGTTACGCGGTGGTTATCCCCAACCAATTCTTTTAATTCGATGGCTGCGGTATAGCCGGCAAAGTTGGTTCCGACTATGACAATGTGCTTCTTTTCCATGATGACAAGGGTTGAGTGGAAATCAAATTGGTTGTAAAATCGCTTTTTAAGGTGTTTTTGGGAAGCGGACTTTATCGGAGATCCCTCGTAAGAACTCCTCTTTGGGGATTGTAGGGTACACCATTACACTAAGGTCATTGGAAAACAGTACTTTTTGAAATATCTTACATACTCACTTCATAAACCGAGACTCATGAAATACATTTTAATGCTGTTGTTTGGGGTACCATCCTTTGGATGGGCGCAATACCCATGGAAAGAGGTGCCATTTTCTCGTTTTCAGAAAACGCCGCAAACCTATGTGGCGGCGAAAGCCAAGTGGCCTTTGAGTATAGATGGCCGTTTGGATGAAACTGCATGGCAAGAGGCACCATGGACCGTAGACTTTGCGGATATTGAGGGGGAAGACAAACCTAAACCGCGCTTTAAAACCCGTGCGAAAATGCTCTGGGATGACGAATTTCTCTATATTGCTGCCGAATTAGAGGAGCCACATCTTTGGGCTACCTACGATCAGCACGACATGATCACCTTTCACGAAAACGATTTTGAGGTATTTATAGACCACGATGGCGATTCGCACGCCTACTTTGAAGTGGAAGTCAATGCACGCAAACAAGTTTTTGATTTGTTTTTGGTGCGGCCCTATCGGGACGGTGGCCCCTCGCTGATTTCTTGGGATGTACGCGACCTCAGAACGGGCGTTACCTTAGACGGAACATTGAATGATGGATCGGACATAGACCAAGGCTGGACGCTCGAAATGGCGATTCCGTTTAAATCGCTCCGCTTTGGTGTGGATCCATTAAAGCCTCAGACGGGTGATGTGTGGCGTATGAACTTCTCGCGAGTGGAGTGGCAAACGGCATGGGATGGTGCGTCTTATGAAAAAGTAAAAGGCCCCGACAGTAAGCCGCTACACGAAGACAATTGGGTATGGTCGCCGCAAGGCTTGGTTAATATGCACTTTCCAGAGCGGTGGGGGTATGTACAATTTTCTGAATCTAAAGATACACCCTTTGTCCTGCCCTCAGACGAACCCTTCCGAAAAAACCTACGAGAAGTGTATTACCGCCAGCAGCTAAAAATGGCCAAAACTGGGAAATTTGCAACCACTGCCGCAGCTTTAGGGGTTCCGACTACCCTACGACAACAAGGCAAAACCTATCGCCTAATGATACAAAGTACCGCCCACACCTTCGAGGCACTCTTGACCACGCCTGGTGAAAAGACCCGCTACCGAATCAATCATGAAGGACGGTTTGAGGTATTAAAGCCATCGAAGGATTGAGGAAGTTCACAACTGGCTCTACCACCATGTCGTATCTTGCCTGCCGTTTTGATTAACCTCTTATTGCCCATGCGCATTATTGCCGGAAAATTTAAAGGCCGCTCGTTGAAATCGCCGAAAGGAGAAATCACCCGTCCCACCACAGACCGTGTACGGACTTCGGTGTTTAATCTGCTCTATTCCAGAATGGAAATGCGCAGTGCCCGTGTCTTGGATATGTTTGCAGGGACCGGTGCGCTAGGCATTGAGTCTATGAGTCGAGGCGCGGAAAGTACAACCTTTATTGAACTGAACCGCACTGTTTTGGAACTTACAAAGCAAAACGCAAGCATGTTTGGCATCGAAAAACAATGCTGGTTTCAACTGGGGGATGCGGTGGGCTTTATCCAAAAATACCGAGGGCCGCAGTTTGATGTGGTATTTGCGGACCCACCATACGAATTGGAGGCCATTCCCCAATTACCAGAATGGGTTTTTCCACACCTCCAACCGGAGGGTTTGTTTGTACTGGAGCACGATGCCCGACACAGTTTTGACGATCACCCTGCATTAGATACGAGTCGGGCTTATGGTCGTACCATCGTCTCCGTTTTCCGTCCTGCCCTGCTCAATGAATTGGACGACTGATGTATGCGGGTCTCTTATCATGAAGCATATTATGTACCTTTGCCAGAAAAACATCCGTTTCCGATGGGGAAATACCCGGCATTGTACCACTATTTGCTTTCCGAAAACCTGATAAAGACCGGCAACGTCGTAAGACCCAACGAGGCAGAACTACAAGACCTCATATTGGTCCATACAGCCGAATATGTACATGGGGTTATTCAAGGGACCCTGTCTTCAGCCGCAATACGGATATTGGGCATGCCTTGGTCGTCGGGTTTAGTACGACGTTCTTTGTTGGCTTGTCAAGGAACCATCAATGCGGCCCTAATGGCTTTGCATGACGGTTGGGCAGCAAATTTAGCAGGTGGAACACATCATGCTTTTCCGGAGCACGGCGAGGGCTATTGTGTATTTAACGATGTCGCCATTGCTATCCGTGTGTTACAGCAGGCCAAATGGATCCGCAGAGCGCTGGTCGTGGATCTGGACGTGCATCAGGGAAATGGAACTGCCTATATTTTTCGGAACGATCCGACCGTATTCACCTTTTCGATGCATGGCGAAAAAAATTATCCATTCCATAAACAAACGTCGGACTTGGACGTGGCCTTGCCAGATGGTTTGTCAGATGATGGATATATGGATTGTTTAAGGCGGTTTCTCCCCCAGTCCATCGCGCTTGCTCAGCCGGATGTAGCGTTTTATCTGGCAGGAGTGGATGTTTTGGCAGGAGATCGTCTCGGACGCCTCAACCTGTCGCCATGGGGTCTTCGTCAGCGCGAGTATTTTGTACTCAAAGCCCTACATGCTGCACAAATCCCCGTTTGTATCACCCTTTCAGGTGGATATGCGGCGTCTGCCGAAGAAACGGCCCGTATGCATGCCATTTGCTATCAAGAAGCTCGGTCTATTTTCGGATAGGTGGTCTGTTTTTTCGTTACGAAAAATACCATCCGGCTTGAGGAAACACATGTTATGGTGCGACCCTTTTTGCCGGATGGCGGTACTCGAAGAAGTACGTGTTAGAAAAGAGATTTATGCTTACTTTACTGAAATTTTTAAGCTATACGTACCAGAAGTGGGGAATCCATTGTAATTGGTTCCTTGAACCGGAAAGTTTATGGTTTGATTGTTTGAACTAGCAGTCCATGATTTACGCAGGGTGTAGGTGGTTGTCGTAATATCGGTAGCATTTACGTTTACCCCTTCTTTGTAGGCGGGTGGACAAGAACCTTTTTGGGTAGTGACCGAAGTGGTGTATGTCGTAGAACCGCCAATCATAAGTGCCACGCCACCGTAGCTGATAGAAGTTTTGGGATCGGTTGTACTTTCGGGATTACAGCTATAAGTTGTGCTTGTTTTAGCGCTGATTATGTATTCCACCGTCACGATTTGTCCGGCATTCAAGAGAATGGAAAAATAATCTGGATCACTTATATTTGTTGTGCCTTCAATCGTATTTGTTACCGAAGAGAATTTTGTGGCTGTACTGGCCGTGTTGTTGTTTTCTACTTCTGCGACAATACTTCCGGCGGGCGGTGGCGTAATAACGCCATTCATCTCAAACCAAATAGACATGGTACCAGATTGGGTAGGCGTAGCACCGCCTATGAGTGTTGTATAGAAGCCACAATCACTTCCTGATACGGGTGATTGGATTACAAATGTATTGTCCACATACTTCAATGCACCGGAAAGTTGATTGGCAGGGTACCTTTTTCCTGTCAGACCACCGCTTGTTTCGGTTGTTAGATTAAGATTTGCAGGTATTTTACAAGATTTACCAAGATTATATTTACCAGTGGGGCTAGAAACCGTGGCAATCAACGAAAGTTTTGCCACCGATTTACCGGTATCCCAATCGAAACTGCCCGTCCCAGTACTACTCATGGCCATTGCAATTTTAACATTTCCATCATCCAAGAGCAGGGGATCCATGTTAAAAGCCGAGATGGTAAGGGCGTCGGTTTTTTGATCGAACGTTCCTCCCAATTTTAAAACTGTCAGGGTTTTGCATCCATCCAACGCGCTATTGTTCTCATAGCAAGCTTTTCCTTTTGTAGAGGTAAATTCGATTTGATTGGTCTGTGCGAGCAGCGGGCTGAGTGCCAGTACAAAGAATAAACATAGTACGGCGGCGGATTTGGTCATGTGTTTCATAAGATGTTGTAATTAATTAATTTGAGGTTTATGGTTGACGGGTAAAAAATACCTGCTTTCCACCTCGTCACACATGACGCAAAAGCGTTATAAGGTCGCCGTATTTACGGGATTTGCGCAGAGAAGGGCAACATGTAAGATTGGTAATACACATAACGATGGTTCGGGGCACTACAATAAAATTGATTCGCTTACCTCTTTATTTGTTTCAGATACGGTCTAAAAAGCTGCCAAAAGCATGATTTTTCCAACGGGTAAGCATCCATTTTTGTTTGCCTTTTGCCAAGAGTGACTCGCCTACAATTGGGTCCTCGTTGCGAAGCAGAATGCCTTGAAAACATTCCCAATCCCCCTCTAACTCAGGTGGAAAAGCCATTTTTCTTTCAAAAAACGGCCTTAGTGCTTCTAAAACCTGTTTAGCTTCAAGATCTTGACGTGTGGCCACCATTACCCAACCCAATAGCAACATGGCCTTTGCTGAAGTCAGTGGGTCTTGTTGCATCCATTTTTTTTCGGAACCGAGTATTTCCCGGATTATTTTTTCGGACAGTTTGGGTTGGTTGTTGTACAGATAGGTTTCTGCAGTCAGCAGTTTGACCGCAATGGTTTCGGGATGAAGGGGGCCAAAATTCTCTTCAAAAATACGCAAGGATTTTATAGCTGGTTCCAGTGCCTCATGTTGTAGATTGAGGTCCAAATATGTTTGAGCAAGTTTCCGATTGGTTAGTCCGACGGGAAAAGACCTCTCCCCAGTGGTTTGCTGCTGAATTGCTAGAATTTGCTGGAAGTGCATGAGGGCACGTTCCTTATATCCTTGTTTGCTTTCTACGCTTGCCATCCCCAGCAGGATCATCTGTCGGTCGTCGTGTGTGGATTGGAAATACAAATCATTGATGCGTAATGCTTCTTTATAATGTACCATTGCACGCTCGTAGTGCCGTAATTGGGCAAGCAAAGACCCCATATTTGCATTCGGAACCACGAGTAAGACATGATTTTCGCCCAACCTGTTTTTCAGGGATTGCAAGACTTCCCGATAATAGGGCAATGCTTTGTCATACTGTTTTTGATGGCTCCACAAATCCCCCAAGTGTTGTAACACATTGAACATCCCGACACATGGTTCGTTTATGCATCCCTCTCGACGATTTTGTAACGCACGTTCCAATAGACGTTGAGCACTCTGCCATTCCCCACGTTCGCCCTGTAGCACCCCCTCGGCAATCATCACTTCTGTCTCAACTTCAGGATTGGGGTATTTAGTTAGTAAATGTTTGGCTTGGGCTACATATTCTAGTGATTTTTGGGGTGGATGTCCTTTATAAAGAGATAAAACTGTTTTTTGTCCTAAAAGCCCTGCCATAAGATCCGGATAATTCACCATTTGGGGTTCAATGCGTGTCATCATGCTTTCCGCTTCCCGAAAGAGGCGTCTTTGCAGGGCGAAATCAATCAACGATCGCCAGACACTGAATCGGGCACGCGGTATCTCCTGGAGGTCTTTCTCGATTCTAAACATGGCGAGGTTCAGAAATTTTTGGGTCTGTAATGAATCGAGCTGCAAACCACTATTGATGCCTAATTGGTTATCGAAAAGAAATGAGGTAATGAATTGTTGAATGACCTGGTTTTCCGTGAACTTGGCCTCTGTCTTTTGTGCCTCTCGGTAGATAAGATAAGCAGAACCAAGACTGGTAAGCAGGATAACGGCCAAAACTGCGGCGATAGGTACAAAATGACGGTTTGCGAAGCGGTGTATCCGATACCCAACCCCCGGCGGTCTTGCTTGAATGGGTTTTTGAGCGATAAAGCGGGATATGTCATCAGCCAATGCTTGTACCGAGGTATATCGGTTGTTTATATCCCGCGATGTCGCTTTATCTACAATTCGCGCTAAGTCCCCTTTTACCTCTTTGGTCAATTGTCTTGGTGTGGTATGGCGGTGGGCTGCTACCTTGAAAGGGTCGTGGGAGGTGGTTCCAAAGGCCTGCCAAACGGCTTGGTGCAACTTTGGGAAAGGTGTTTGTTGAAAGGTTTGCCATAAGACAAACGGTGCGGCCTGCTCTAAACGGTACGGTCGTTGTCCGACAAGCAAAACAAACAACAAAATCCCTAAACTATACACATCCGATGCAGGCGTAAGGGGTTCTTGCTTAAACTGCTCTGGGCTTGCAAAATCGGGGGTAAATAGCCATTGGAGGGTTTGTGAGGGACTTTCTTCTCCCAAGGAGCGGGCAATACCAAAATCCAATATTTTCACTTGGCCGCCTTCTGTTACGAGGATATTGGCAGGTTTTATGTCCCGATGAACGATTTGCTGCTGGTGTGCATATTGCAACGCTTCACAAATCTGTAAAAAAAGTACCAATCTCTGGCTTATGTCTAGTTTTTTTTCGTCACAGTACTCGGTGATTGGTATGCCCTCTACCAATTCCATCGCCAAGTAAGGGTGTCCTAATGGCGTTTGTCCGGCATCTATGAAGTGGGCGATATGTGGATGATTGAGCCGTGCGAGAAATTGCTGTTCTTGCTCAAAATGCTTGGCCAAGTTGATAGAGGCGAACTGTTGACGGAAGACTTTTAGTGCAACAACTTGTTCAATATGCCCACGTCGTTGGGCTTTATACACCTCGCCCATACCGCCTGCACCCAAAAAGGAAATAATTTCGTACTTTTCAACAATTGAGCCTCTGGTTAAAGATCCTCCTAATGTAGTCGTTTTGCCTTCGGACTTTAGGTCTTCCACATGTGTAAAGAGTGCATCCACCTTATCGCCATGTGCCAAAAAAGCATTCAGGAGGGTTGAAAGCGTGTCTTTTAATGCTGGATTTTCTTGACCAAATGTAGCCAATATTTGCGAACGTTCGTCGGGAGGAGCTGCCAGTAACTGTTCTAAATAAGGCCCCAGTTGCCCTAATGTCTGTGTAACGGAAATCATATAAATCTTTGCTCTTTTAGTACAAGGGATGCGCCTCATTCTGTCAGATATTTGGCCAGTAGTGCTTTTGCAAGGAGCCAATCCCGTATAATTGTTCGGGAAGATAATCCCAGTACTTCAGCAATTTCCGACTCTTTCATTTTTAGGAAGAAGCGGAGATGAACCACTTGATACCCACGAGGATGTGTTGCTGAAAGCATCTCCAAGGCTTCCAGCAGTTTTTCAGTTCCGAGATCCATTTCCGGCGCAAAGTCGGTCTCATCAAAGGGCACATGCTCGACGCCACCTCCACGCTTATACCGATTTTTCCCCCGTTTATCGTTTAGTAGAACGTATCGCATGGCTTTTGCAGCAGTCATATAAAAATGGAGGCGATTTTTCCATTCAATTTGCTGGCTATAAAACAAACTTAGAAACATCTCGTGTACCAATGCTTTGGTATTGAGGGTGTCATTAGGCCCTTTTTCAAACTTAGATCGTAGATCGGAAGACAGTGAACACAAATGAGGGTAGGTTCTTTGTAATAAGTTCTCCCAGGCTTGGAGATTCCCTTGGTTCACCTCTTTAAGTAGCAGTGTCAAGTCTCCCTGTAAACTGAGATCAGGATTTGTATCTCTCATATAACTATGATGGCTATAACTCTTTTCTAAGATAAGATGACATATTGTAAATTCAAATTCAAATATCATTTTTTTAAGATATTGATTTTTAATTTTTTAGGCTAAATATTTCCCTAGTGTCACATTTAAATATTATAAAGGTAAGGTTGATTAGACCTTAAAGTGCGCCGTTCTGTAGGGCATGTTGTTTGTTGTTTTCAGGGCTACCTACCAGAAGAAATGGGAACTTGGGTTTGTTGTTGGCCTAAATTAATTAATATCTATGAAAATATTTAAAATTATTGTATTTAAAAAACAAATATGGGCTATTGCTACATTATTGCTTATATGTAATGAGGTTGCCTATGGCCAAATATCCGGAACTGTTTTTCGGGACTTTAACGGGAATGGCACCAAAGAGAGCGCCGAGCCATTGGTTGCAGGCGTAGAGGTAAAAGCCTATGACACCGCAGGCACGCAATGCGGAACCACCCAAACCACGACGGCTGCCAGTGCACCCAATTATACCCTTTCGGGTTGTACAGGCGCAGTGCGCGTGGAGTTTAGCATCCCAGCAGGAACCTGTTTTGCCGATAATGGGATAGACTATGCTGCACTTGGTGGCGGGGCCCATGGAACCTCGGTGCAGTTTCTGACCAATACATCGGCAGCTACACGCACGGCAAACTTTGCGCTTTTTTATCCGGGAGAATATGGCGGAGAGACGAGTTTTGTACCAGACCTATACAATGTGATCCATCGTGCCGGAAATCCAACACCTAGTCCTGTAGCACCATCCGGAGATGCAAGCTATACGGCAAACAAATCAGCCGTAACCTCAACTGGATACTTTGAAAACGGATTGGTTATTACCACTTTCGCACAAGGGGGAGCGGCTTCAATTGCTCAAAGACAAGTGGGGCATACTACACTGGCATTAGCCGGACAAGTAGGGACTTTGTGGGGCAATGCCTATGGGAAACATGCCGAACGCCTTTTTGTGTCTGCCTTTCTTCGTCGTCATGCAGGAATGGGACCAGGTGGGCCAGGTGCGATTTATATGATTAACCCTACTTCGCCAAACTTAACGGGTAACTTGTTGTTTGCAAACTTAGATGCATTGGGCTTCCCAACCCATGCCGCATCGGGTGCATACAATATAAAAAGCAATACAGCCCGTAATTTGGTTGCCCAACCGCTCTTTACCCCAAGTACCGATGCCGACGCTTACGACCAAGTCGGTAAAACCTCTTTAGGCGATTTGGATATCAGTGAAAATGGACAATTTCTATTTGTCACCAATTTGTTTGACCGGAAGTTGTACCGGATAGACCTACAAAACCCCATTACCCCACAAGTCCCAACTGCTGCACAAATTACTTCTTATTCCATTCCCGATCCTTGTACGGGCGTTGCCAATGCAGGAGAATATCGGCCATTTGGTCTAAAGGTGTTTAAAGGTAAACTTTATGCAGGGATCATGTGTAGTGGTCAAGATGCCAGCAACAATGAAATTGGTACCAGTGCAACCATGAGTTTACACCTATTCGCCTTTGATCTGGGAACAACCAATACGCCAACAACCCCTACGGTGGTATATACTCAAAGTATGGCTTATAGAGACAATGATGCCATTCGAGGAACAGGAGCAACCCCCACCGTCACACATAGCGCCCGTTGGCGGCCTTGGAAGAATGAATTTGTAACAACCGAAAACCACCCAATGTTTACCGATATTGAATTCGATAACAATGGGAATTTTTTACTCGGATTAACAGACAGAAACGGTTTTCAGACTGGAGGTGGGCAATATAACCTAAGTGGTAGTGGGCCTCATACCAAGTTTTATGCCAATGGAGATATTCTCAAGATTACCAAAGACGCAACCTGCTCACTTAGCATGGCGACGGGCAGTTACTTCCAAAACGACTTGTACCAAGATCAATCAAGGTGGGGCACACCCTTGACAGGAAGTCCATATTCCCATGCCGAAATAGCCTTGGGCGGCGTGACAAGCCACCGCTTTGGTGACAGGGATGAGGTTGTGACCACCGCTTTGAATCCGGTAAGTTTTACGTCTAATGGATATGTGGCGTTCAATAATACCAATGGGCAGCAAGAACGAGCCAACGAACTTTGGTGGGACAGTTGCAATCTAAGTACAGAAGCCTGTATGGATAAAGCAGGTGGGCTTGGAGACTTGGAAGTTATGGGTTTACCCGCCCCCATCGAAATCGGGAACCGCGTGTGGCTCGATGCAGATAATGACGGCATCCAAGACGCGGGCGAGGCAGGCATTTCGGGCGTACAAGTAC
>ERZ761607.1689-NODE-1689-length-26247-cov-7.386416_pt1 | contig 26247 bp, 24 predicted proteins | sample MGYA00511164_ERZ761607 | MGnify/ENA primary metagenome ERZ761607 (study PRJEB28899, sample SAMN02445080) | bioreactor sludge metagenome | biome: EBPR sludge | place: Australia: Brisbane, Thorneside Wastewater Treatment Plant | collected 2011-06-22 ... | reverse complement strand
GCGACAAGGAGGCGCTGACCCGGGAAGGGGTCGAGCGGGTTCTGAACGAACTTCGGCAAAACTTCGAATACATCGTCTGCGATTCGCCGGCCGGCATCGAGCGGGGCGCGCTGATGGCGCTGTATTTCGCCGACGAGGCGTTGGTGGTGACCAATCCGGAGGTTTCGTCGGTGCGCGATTCCGATCGAATCCTCGGTATTCTGGCCAGCCGCTCGCGCCGCGCCGAGCAGGGCGAGGCGCCCGTCAAGGAGCATCTGGTGCTGGCGCGCTACGCGCCGGAGCGCGCCGATCGGGGCGATATGCTCAGCGTGGAGGATGTGCTGGAGATTTTGGGCATTCCATTGCTGGGTGTGATTCCGGAGTCGCCAACCGTCTTGCAGTCCTCCAATGCCGGTGTTCCCGTGGTTTTGGAGGATGGCAGCGACGCGGGCGCCGCCTATGGCGATCTGGTGGATCGTTTCCTGGGCAAAAACCTGCCACATCGGTTTATTACCACCCAGAAGAAGGGATTTCTGAAACGTCTGTTTGGCGGAGGGTAAGCCAATGGGTCTATTCGACAACATCTTTCGCCCATCACCGAATAAATCGTCGGCCGCGCTGGCCAAGGAACGGTTGCAAATCATCGTCGCGCACGAACGGGGCAACCGCCGCGGGAGTCCCGACTATCTGCCGGCGCTCAAGAAGGAACTGCTGGAGGTGGTGCGCAAATACGTGCCGGTGGACCAAAGCCAGATCAAGGTGCATCTGGATCGCGAAGGCGGCTATGAAGTTCTGGAACTGAACATTACCTTGCCGGACGAGGAGCCGCAGTCGAGGCGCGGCTTGGAGATTTCGCGGGGCAACGGCCAGGGTTGAAGGGGAATGAACGCCGCGGAGAACAGCGAGCGGCCCGCGGTAGCCCGTGGCGCGGTGGATCGGGTTCGACTCGATAAATGGTTGTGGGCCGCGCGTTTCTTCAAGACGCGCACCTTGGCGGCCGAGGTGGTCACGGGTGGCAAGGTTCATGCGGGTGGCCAGCGCTGTAAACCCGCCCATTCCGTCCGTCTGGGTGAAACACTGCAAATTCAACGCGGAGTTGAGCCATACGTAATCACGGTCAGGGCGCTGAGCGACCGGCGCGGTCCCGCCAGCGTCGCGACCCTGCTGTATGAAGAAACCGCCGAAAGCCACCGGCGGCGCGAAGCCTTGCACGAGCGGCGGCGTCTGGAACGTTCCCCCGTGCCCCAACCGGCCGGTCGACCCACCAAGCAGGATCGGCGCCGCATCGTGCGGTTCACCCACGGCGACGGCTAAACCACTGGCCTGGAAGCGAAGCGCCCGGTCAGTCGCGTCGTCTTGCCCCGAACAAGAAAACCGGCGGATCATCCCCGAATCCAACCTGAATCCAACCTCTTTACTCCCCCAAGCGCGCCTGGCGACTACGATCCTCTGGAGGACTGGCGAAACTGGTTAGTATGCGTACTCTAATTTTCCTTGTTAACTTCTTGAGCCAAGAGGGCCGGAACGACCGCCGCAAAAGTTCCGGACATGATCAAGTCCAGCGATGGCAACCGATACAACCAGACTTGCGCCATGATCCATGAGGAGGGCTCCAGATATGAAAGCCTATTTGCTTGAAAACCAACTCACTCACAATGCGCGGGATTTCGCGCGCCAAATCTGGCTGGCGGGACTGGGCGCGTTCGCCAGGACCCAGGACGAGGGTGGCAAGCTTTTTGAGTCGCTAGTCCAGGAAGGACAGGCCGTGGACGCGCGAATGAGAGAGATTGCCGATGGCAAGCCCGCAGTGAGCGAAACGATCGTGAAGGGCAAGGTCGAGGCAATTCGGGAACGGGCGACCGGAGCCTGGAATAAACTGGAGAAAGTCTTTCAGGCGCGGGTAGCGCGCGCCCTGCGCCGCCTGGGCGTGCCCAGTCGGGACGACATCCAGCGGTTGTTCGAGCAGATCGATTTGTTGAGCCAGAACGCTTTGGAGCTGACCCAGGCGGCGGAGGCGGGAACCAAAGCGAGGAAAGCACGCGCCATCCGGTCACCCGATCCAGCCGCCGTCAAGATCGCCGAACCCGTGGGGTGATCGCCGTTCCAGTCTGGCCGTGGCGAACCGGGGTCCGGTCTTGGCGACTGGTCGGCTCGTCGAAGTGGAGCAAGGACCAGGGAGGGTCCGTTTTGCGTTTTTCCACCCCGGGTTCCGCGCATCAAATTGACCGTTCGCCGGTCGCAAGGTAACGTAAGCGCCTGCTAAAGCGGACGGGCAGGCATGATGGCCAAGAAAAATCTCCCAATTCCCTTCGAAACGGCGCTGGCGGAACTGGAAAGCCTGATCGGACAGATCGAACAGGGTGACCTGACCCTTGATGATTCCCTGCAACGGTTCGAGCGCGGCATCGTGCTGGTGCGAAGCTGTCGGAACGCCTTGCGGGAAGCCGAACAAAAAGTGGAACAGTTGATCGAACGCAATGGTCAATTGGAAACCACGCCGCTGGCCCGGTCGGCGGATTGACGCCGATGGCGGTGGAATGGATCGAAGGCTATCAAGCTCGCGCCGAATGGGCGCTTGACCAGCGCTTGCCGGCGACCGGCATTCATCCTGGCGCTTTGCACCGCGCCATGCGCTATGCGGTGTTGGGGGGCGGTAAACGCATCCGTCCGGTGCTGGTTTACCTGAGCGGCGCGGCGGTCGGCGCGATGCCCGAGGCGTTGGATGGTCCTGCCTGCGCGGTGGAATTCATCCATGCCTATTCGCTGATTCACGATGATCTGCCGGCTATGGACAACGACGACCTGCGCCACGGCCAGCCGAGTTGCCATAAGGCGTTCGGCGAGGCGCTGGCGATCCTGGCCGGCGACGCGCTGCAGGCGCTGGCGTTTCAAATACTCGGCCAGGATGCCGCAATGGTGGCGGACCCAGCCATCCGGTTGCGAATGCTGGCCGTGTTGGCCCAGGCCGCCGGCTCGCGCGGCATGGCGGGCGGCCAGGCGATTGATCTGGCGGCGGTCGGGCAGGCGCTGACCCTGGCCGAGCTGGAAGACATGCATATCCACAAGACCGGGGCTTTGATCCGCGCCAGCGTGCTGCTGGGGGCGCTCAGTCAGCCGACGGTCGAGCCGGCGGTGCTGGAGCGGTTGGATCACTATGCCAAATGCATCGGGCTCGCTTTCCAGATTCGCGACGATATCCTCGATGTCATCGGTGACGCGGTCACGCTGGGCAAGAATACGGGGGCGGACCGGGCGCTCGCCAAACCGACCTATCCGGCGCTGTTGGGGCTGGAGGGCGCCCGCGAGCACGCCCGTCTGTTGCGCGCGGAAGCGCTGGCCAGTCTGCGACCCTTGGGGTCCGAAGCCGAACCGCTGCGCTGGATTGCTTCCTACATCGTGGAGCGGATGTATTGAGCGCCCCGCTCCCGCCTTGCCCCTGGCATCGCCAACCGGCACGAACTCCCCTACCGACAATGACCACCGGACCCACTTTTCCGCTGCTGGAACAAATTGACGCCCCCCCGGATTTGCGCGCGCTGCCGGAGGCGCGATTGCCGGCCCTGGCGCACGAATTGCGCGAATTCCTGATCCAGACCGTGGCCAGGACCGGCGGCCATTTTGCCGCCAACCTGGGCACGGTCGAACTGGCCATCGCCCTGCACTACGTGTTCGAGACGCCCGAGGATCGGCTGGTTTGGGATGTCGGCCATCAAAGCTATCCACATAAGATCCTGACGGGTCGCCGAGCCCGGATGGACACGTTGCGCCGCAAGAATGGCGTCGCGGGTTTTCCCAGGCGGTGCGAAAGCCCTTACGACACGTTTGGAGTCGGCCACTCCAGCACCTCGCTGAGCGCCGCCCTGGGCATGGTCATCGCCGCCGAGCGGGCTGGCGGCGACCGCAGGGTGGTCGCCGTGATCGGCGATGGAGCGATGACCGCGGGCATGGCATTCGAGGCTTTGAACCACGCGGGCCACCTCAAAAGCGACCTGCTGGTCGTGCTCAACGACAACGAGATGTCGATCTCGCCGAACGTGGGCGCGCTGTCGGCGCATCTGACCCAGCTGTTGTCGAGTCGTCTTTTTTCCACGGTGCGCGCGGGCGGTAAGAAAGTCCTGAGCCATGTACCGCCGATGCTGGAAGTCGCCCGCCGCGCCGAGGAGCAGGTCAAGGGCTTGATCGCACCGGGTGGTACCCTGTTCGAGGAACTGGGCTTCACCTATTTTGGGCCGGTGGACGGTCATGATTTGTCGACCCTCGTGCCGACCCTGCGCAACCTGCGGGCGCTCAAGGGGCCACGCCTGTTGCATGTGGTCACCCGCAAGGGCAAGGGCTACCAGCGGGCCGAGGACGAGCCGGTGAGCTACCACGGAGTCGGGACGTTCGATCCGGCGCATGGGCTGAAACCCGCCAAGACGGGAGGTGGGCTGACCTATACCCAGGTCTTCGGTCAATGGCTGTGCGAGATGGCCGAGCGGGACGGGCGACTGATCGGCATCACTCCGGCGATGCGGGAAGGTTCCGGCCTGGTCGAATTTTCCGAGCGGTTCCCGGATCGCTACTTCGATGTCGCCATCGCCGAACAGCACGCGGTCACGCTGGCCGCGGGCATGGCCTGCGATGGCCTCAAGCCAGTGGTGGCGATCTATTCCACCTTCCTGCAACGCGCCTACGATCAACTGATTCACGATGTGGCGTTGCAAAATCTGCCGGTGCTGTTCGCCATCGACCGCGCCGGGTTGGTGGGGCCGGATGGTCCGACCCACGCCGGCGGGTTCGATTACAGCTATCTGCGCTGTATTCCGAACCTGGTGGTGATGGCGCCGGCCGACGAGAACGAATGCCGACAAATGCTCTATACCGGGTTTCGGCTGAACCAACCGGCGGCGGTTCGCTATCCACGCGGCCAGGGACCTGGCGTGGCGCTGGAGCAGGAAATGCGGGTGTTGCCGCTGGGTCGGGCCGAAATTCGCCGGCAAGGTCGGGACCTGGCGCTGCTGGCGTTCGGCAGCATGGTCACCGTCGCCGAGGCGGTGGCGGAGCGGCTGAACGCCACGGTGGTGAACATGCGGTTCGTCAAGCCGCTGGACGAGGCCATGGTGGTGCAAATGGCCGCTGACCATCGTTGGCTGGTGACGCTGGAGGAAAATGCGATGGCCGGCGGCGCGGGCAGCGCGGTGAACGAGTGTTTGGCGGCGCGGGGCCTTGGAGTGCGGGCCCGCAACCTTGGATTGCCGGATCGCTTTGTGGAGCAGGGCGAGCGCGGCGAACTGCTGGCCGAATCGGACCTGGACAGCGTCGGCGTACTGCGGCGGTTGATGGGATGGGGCATGGTCGCCGCGCCAACGCAGGTTGACGTCTGAGCGAAATCATCGGGAATTTACCGCCGGGTCGACCATCCAATCGTTCGATGGGTGGCGATTGAAACCCCGGTGACCGGGTGAGGCGGCGCCGGATGTCGAGTTTTGAACGAAGGCGCGCGCGCGCCGCTGAGAGGATTGCATGCAGCCATTGACGATAAATGCCGCGGCCCTGTCCACGGTGGTCCATATCCCCGACGTGCAAAACAGCGCCGATACCCGCCGGTTGGCCATCAACAAGGTCGGGATCAAGGACATCCGCCATCCGGTCAAGGTGCGCGACCGCAGCGGGGGGGAGCAGCACACCATCGCCACGTTCAACATGTACGTGAACTTGCCGCATAACTTCAAGGGCACCCACATGTCGCGTTTCGTGGAGATCTTGAATGTGCCTGGACGCGAGATTTCGGTGGATTCGTTCAAGGATATGTTGACGGAGATGACCGAGCGGCTGGAAGCCGAATCGGGTCATATCGAGATGTCCTTCACCTATTTCGTCACCAAGGCGGCTCCGGTGTCCGGAGTCGAAAGCCTGATGGACTACGAGGTTACGTTCGCCGGCGAAATCCGCGACGGTCGATCCGCCATGAATCTTAGGGTCGTGGTACCGGTGACCAGCCTATGTCCCTGCTCGAAGAAGATTTCCCGATACGGCGCGCACAACCAGCGTTCCCATGTGACGGTCAACGTCCGCACCCGAGGATTCATCTGGATCGAGGACCTCATCGACCTGGTCGAAAAGGAGGCGTCCTGCGAGCTGTACGGCTTGCTGAAGCGGCCGGATGAAAAATACGTGACCGAGCGCGCCTACGAGAATCCCAAGTTTGTCGAGGACATGGTGCGCGACATCGCCGCCCGGTTGAACCGGGACGAGCGGGTGGCGGCCTATGCGGTGGAGTCGGAAAATTTCGAGTCCATCCACAACCACTCGGCCTATGCCATGATCGAGCACGACAAGGATGCTGGGAAAACCAGCACGCCATAGGGAAGCGCTGGAAGCGAAAAAGCCGTTCCCCCAGGAACGGCTTTTTCAATTATGGAAATCGATGGTGGGCGATGCTGGGCTCGAACCAGCGACCCCTACCGTGTGAAGGTAGTGCTCTCCCACTGAGCTAATCGCCCATCGAACGAGTTTTCGATTATAAGGGCCCCGCGCCAGGCTTTACAAGCCTGGACACCGAGACAAGCGGAGCCCGTTGCGCCCGCGCTTTTTCCGAATATCCATCACATGGCTGCAAAACACAGACAGGGTGGATCGATAAACCATCACCCATATAAATCAGCCCGTCAAGCCGACATGGCGCAATTGCCATGACCTGGCCGCCGATCTACAGATATTGCACCTCAATGATTTCGTAGGTCTTGGCGCCGCCCGGAGTTTGGACATCGACGACATCGTCGATGGATTTGCCGATCAGCGCCCGCGCGATCGGGGATTTGAGGGAAATCTTACCTTCCTTAAGGTCGGCCTCGTCCTCGCCGACGATCTGATAGCGCCGCTCCTCCTCGCTCTCCACGTCCCGCAGCAAGACCGTGGCGCCGAATACCACCTTGTCCGAGGCCGGCAAGGCGGTTACGTCGATGATCTGGGCGCGGGCCAGCTTCGACTCGATTTCGGCGATCCGACCCTCGGTAAAGCTTTGTTGCTCGCGCGCGGCGTGATATTCGGCGTTTTCCTTCAGGTCGCCATGGGCGCGGGCCTCGGCGATGGCGGCGATGATTCGTGGCCGCGCCACCGCCTTGAGTTCCTGAAGCTCGGCGCGCAGTCGGGCAGCGCCGGTGACGGTCATCGGTACTTTCTGAGTCATGTGTGCAGTTCCCGGTGCAAGTCTTGCAGGCAGTTCACGGTGGTGTTGTCCAGTTCACGCAGAGCCTGGCAGGTCGCCCGCGCGGCGGCGAGCGTGGTGGTGTAACTGACTTTGTGCATCAGCGCTTCGCGGCGGATCGAGAAGGAATCCGCGATGGCTTGCTTGCCTTCGGTGGTGTTGACGATGAGGGCGATCTGGTCGTTCTTGATCAGGTCGACGATGTGGGGTCGACCCTCACCGACCTTGTGGATCGTTTCGCAATCGAGGCCGTGGGCGCGCAAAGTCGCCGCCGTACCCTTGGTAGCCATCAGGCTGAACCCGAGCCGCCCCAGATCACGGGCGATTTCCACCAGTTTCGCCTTGTCTGCGTCGCGCACGCTGAGGAAAGCACGGCCACCGCGCGGTAACTGATCGCCGGCGCCGAGTTGGGCCTTGGCGAAGGCTTCGCCGAAACTGCGCCCAACCCCCATCACTTCGCCGGTGGATTTCATCTCCGGCCCCAACAGAGGATCCACGCCGGGGAACTTGGCGAAGGGGAACACCGCTTCCTTGACCGAGTAATAGGCGGGAATCACCTCGCCGGATATGCCTTGAACGGCCAGTGACCGTCCGACCATGCAGCGGGCGGCGATCTTGGCCAGCGGCCGGCCCGTGGCCTTGGAGACGTAGGGCACCGTTCGAGACGCGCGGGGATTGACCTCCAGCACGTAAATATCCTCGCCCTGGATGGCGAACTGCGTGTTCATCAGCCCGGCCACGCCCAGCTCCAGGGCCATCGCGCGCACCTGTTCGCGCAACCGTGCCTGAATCTCCGGACCAAGGGAGTAAGGTGGTAGCGAACAGGCGGAGTCGCCGGAATGGACGCCGGCTTCCTCGATGTGCTCCATGATGCCCCCGATGATGACCTCGCGACCGTCGCTGAGCGCGTCGACGTCCACCTCGACCGCGTCGCTGAGAAAGCGGTCCAGCAGCACCGGTGAGTCGTTGGACACCTGAACGGCTTCCCGCATGTAGCGGCGCAAATCTTCTTCCTGATGGACGATTTCCATCGCCCGACCACCTAGTACGTAGGAAGGCCGCACCACCAGCGGATAGCCGATTTCCCGGGCCAGCCGAACCGCCGCCTCCGGTTCGCGAGCAGTGCGATTGGGCGGTTGCAACAAGCCGAGCCGCTGGATCATTTGCTGAAACCGTTCGCGATCCTCGGCGCGGTCGATGGCGTCCGGGCTGGTTCCGACGATCGGCACCCCGTTGGCTTCCAGCGGCCGGGCCAGCTTCAACGGCGTCTGGCCGCCGAACTGGACGATCACGCCCGCGGGCCGTTCCTTGCGCACGATCTCCAACACGTCTTCCAGGGTCAGCGGTTCGAAATACAGGCGGTCGGAGGTGTCGAAGTCGGTGGACACCGTTTCCGGGTTGCAGTTGACCATGATGGTCTCGTAGCCATCCTCGCGCAGCGCCAGGGCGGCGTGGACGCAACAATAGTCGAATTCGATGCCCTGACCGATACGATTGGGTCCACCGCCCAGCACCATGATCTTGGTCCGGTCGGTGGGCTCGGCCTCGCACTCTTCCTCGTAAGTGGAATACAGATAGGCGGTGCTGGTGGCGAATTCGGCGGCGCAGGAATCCACTCGCTTATAGACTGGATGCACGTCCAGTTCCGCGCGCAACCGGCGAACCTCGGATTCGGCGACGCCGGTCAGGGTTGCCAGCCGGCTGTCGGAAAAGCCCTTGCGCTTGAGGAAATACAGCCGTTGGCGATCGCGCAGGGCCGCCGGTCCGAGCGCGCGCGTCTCGCCGGCGAGCTGGACCAGATTCTCGATCTGCGCCAAAAACCAGGGATCGATCCAGGTCAGTTCGTGCAAGGCCGCGACCGAATAGCCCAGCCGGAACGCCTCGGCGATAAACCAGAGCCGCCGGGGGCCAGGTACGCCCAGCTCTTGTTTCAGGACCAGATGAGGATCGGCATGGGCATGGGCATGGTCGAGCGGCAGCACTTCGTTAAAGCCGTCCACGCCGATTTCCAGCCCACGCAACGCCTTCTGGATCGATTCCTGAAAGGTGCGACCGATGGCCATCACCTCGCCGACCGATTTCATCTGGGTGGTCAACCGCGGATTGGCCTGCGGGAACTTTTCGAAGTTGAAACGCGGCACCTTGGTGACCACGTAGTCGATGCTCGGCTCGAACGAGACCGGCGTGCGGCCGCCGGTGATCTCGTTCCGCAACTCGTCGAGGGTATAACCCACCGCCAATTTGGCCGCGACCTTGGCGATGGGGAAGCCGGTGGCCTTGGACGCCAGCGCCGAGGAACGGGACACGCGCGGATTCATCTCGATGATCACCATCTGCCCGTCGTCGGGGTTGATGGCGAATTGGACGTTGGAGCCGCCGGTGTCCACGCCGATCTTGCGCAACACCGCCAGCGAGGCGTCGCGCATGATCTGGTATTCCTTGTCGGTGAGGGTCTGGGCCGGGGCGACGGTGATGGAGTCGCCGGTGTGGACACCCATCGGATCCAGGTTTTCGATGGAGCAAACGATGATGCAGTTGTCGGCGCGGTCGCGCACCACTTCCATCTCGAATTCCTTCCAGCCCAGCACCGATTCCTCGATCAGCACTTCGCTGACCGGGGATAGATCGAGACCACGCTCGAGGATTTCCACCAGCTCTTCACGGTTGTAAGCGATGCCGCCGCCGCTACCGCCGAGGGTGAAGGAAGGTCGGATGATGGTCGGGAAACCGATTTCGTGGTGCTGGGCCAGCGCCTCCTCCAGGGTGTGGGCGATCACCGAACGGGGGGTTTTCAAGCCGATTTCGTGCATCGCCCGCCGGAAGCGTTCGCGGTCTTCGGCCATATCGATGGCGTCGGGCGAGGCGCCGATCATTTCAACTCCATACTGCTCCAGCACGCCGTGCCGGACCAGGTCGAGCGAGCAGTTCAACGCGGTCTGCCCACCCATGGTGGGTAACAGAGCGTCGGGGCGCTCGCGGGCGAGGATGTGGGCAACCGTCCGCCAATGGATCGGCTCGATGTACACGGCATCAGCCATGTTGGGATCGGTCATGATGGTGGCGGGGTTGGAATTGACCAGAATCACCCGGTAACCCTCTTCCCGCAACGCCTTGCAAGCCTGCGCGCCGGAATAATCGAACTCGCAGGCCTGACCGATCACGATGGGACCGGCGCCGATGATGAGGATGCTGTGTAAATCGGTACGCTTGGGCATGACTTTACCTGGAGAAAATCCGCGGCGGCGACGCGAACGATTTCAGCGCCGCGCGGCGACGCGGGCTTCCAATAGCGCGATGAACCGGTCGAACAGCGGCGCCACATCATGCGGACCGGGACTGGCTTCGGGATGACCTTGAAAGCTGAATGCGGGCCGGTCGGTGCGGGCGACGCCTTGCAACGAACCGTCGAACAGGGAGCGGTGCGTCGGGCGCAGATTGGCCGGCAGGGTGGCTTCATCCACCGCGAAGCCGTGGTTTTGACTACTGATCATCACCCGACCGCTGTCGAGGTCTAGCACCGGATGGTTGCCGCCGTGATGGCCGAATTTCATCTTGACAGTCCGCGCCCCGCTGGCCAGCCCCAGCAACTGGTGGCCCAGGCAAATCCCAAACAGTGGAACGCCGGCGTCCAACAGTTCGCGGATCGCGGCGATGGCGTAGTCGCACGGTTCGGGGTCGCCAGGACCGTTGGACAGGAACACGCCGTCCGGCCGCAAGGCCATGACCTCGTGGGCGGGCGTTTGCGCCGGAATCACGGTCAGCCGACAGCGGCGCTCGGCCAGCATCCGCAGAATGTTGCGCTTGATCCCATAGTCGTAGGCGACCACATGGTAGCGCGTGTCGCTCACCGTCGGAAAGCCGTTGTTGGCCAGTTGCCAGGTTCCTTCGCTCCAAACGTAGGGGGCGGACACGCTGACCACCCGCGCGAGATCCATGCCTTTCAGGCCAGGAAATGCGCGGGCCAGCGTCAAGGCCCGTTCCGCGTTGGGTTGATCGCCGGCCATCAGGCAGCCGTTCTGCGCGCCCTTCTCCCGTAGCAACCGGGTCAGCCGGCGGGTATCGATGCCGGCGAGGGCGATTACGCCGCGCTCGCGCAGATAATGGTCCAACGGTTGCTGGCCGCGCCAGTTGCTGGCGATGGGCGGGCAGTCCCGAACCACCAGGCCACTGGCGTGGATGCGGGCCGCTTCCTCGTCGCCTCGGTTAACGCCGACGTTGCCGATGTGCGGGTAGGTCAGGGTGATGATCTGCTGGCAATAGGATGGGTCGGTCAGGATTTCCTGATAGCCCGTGATCGAGGTATTGAACACAACCTCGCCCTGGGCATGGCCCTCGGCGCCGATGGATTCGCCCCGGAACAGACTGCCGTCTTCCAGGGCCAGAAGCGCGGGTTTCCTCAAGCAAGCCTCCAAGATGAACGCACGCAAAGAAAAGGCGGCGCGGCCGCCGCCCCCATGACGCAGTGCAAAAAAACGGGCCTAGACTGGCGCGGAGTCTAGCAAATCGCGCTGCTCCGCTCCAGGCGCCAAGCCGCCGACGGGCGGGTTCAACGCAAGCCCAGCACGTCCCGCATGTCGAATAGGCCCGGGGGACGTCCGATCAGCCAGTTTGCGGCTCGAAGGGCGCCCTTGGCGAACGTCATCCGGCTGGATGCGCGATGGGTGATTTCGATGCGCTCGCCCGTGTCGGCGAACAGCACGGTGTGTTCGCCGACGATATCGCCAGCTCGCACCGTGGCGAAACCGATGGCGGCGCGATCGCGCTCGCCGGTGACGCCCCGCCGGTCATAAACCGCGCATTGCGCCAGATCGCGGCCGAGGGCCGTGGCGATCACCTGCCCCATGGCCAGCGCGGTGCCGGAGGGTGCGTCCACCTTGTGGCGGTGGTGGGCCTCGATAATTTCGACATCCACGCCATCGCCCAGTATTCGCGCCGTCAATTCCAGCAGCTTGAAGCAGAGATTGACGCCGATGCTCATGTTCGGCGCGAATACGATGGGAATGGTCTCGGCGGCATGAGCGACGGCGGCCTTCTGGTCGGCGGACAGGCCGGTGGTGCCGATGACCATGGCCTTGCCAGCCGCCCGGCAGACGGCCAGGTACGCCAGGGTCGCCGCCGGACGGGTAAAATCGATAAGCACATCGAACCGCTCGACCGATGGCGCCAGATCGGCGACGATGGGCACGGTCAGCCGCCCAATACCCGCAAGTTCTCCCGCGTCGGCGCCGACCGATGGATGATCGGGATGCTCCAAAGCCACCGAGCAACGCGTTCCATCGGCCAACTGGCAAGCTTCGAGCAGGTGGCGGCCCATGCGGCCGGCCGCGCCGGCGATCGCGACATGAATCATGGCGGCAGTTCCTCGGGGGATATGAATGGCATGATCGACCGCGTCTCGAAAAAGGGACGGCCACAAAAATAGGGTTGCGCCGTGGCGCAACCCTATTGTTTTGGAGCGGGTGATGGGAATCGAACCCACGCCATCAGCTTGGGAAGCTGAGGTTCTACCATTGAACTACACCCGCGCGCAGAATTTCGCGCGCCATCGCTTGAATCGCGGCGAACTGGCGGATCTGGAATGTTAGCGATAAAGTGGGGCCGTTGCAAGGTTGCGGGTTACGAGTCTTGGTAACCTTGGCCGAGTGGGAACCAAGGTCATTCCGGGATCCGGCAACTCTCGGGATCCGCCATTTCTTTCAACCAGCGTGGCGGTTTACCGCGGCCCGTCCAGGTTTTTTCCGGATCGTTGGGATTGCGATATTTTGGCTTACCGGGCCTCCGCTTGCGGCTGGAGTAGTTGAGAACCTCTTCCGGCGCCATATCGACCCGTTTGGCCATTTCAACCATCTGATCCCGGATAGCCTCAATCTCCCCGGCTTTCTTTTGCTCAATGGAATTCTGGGCTTTTTCGATGAGCTCCTTGAGTTGCTCGATGGACAAGGATTCGATCAGGTCATCAACATCATTCATGGTCTATGCACCGTCATTTTGCGAGTTATAGGAAGTCTCATACCTTGAGTCACGAGGTTATTGTAGAATATTTCCTTTTATTTCCGCAATTGTTTTCATGAAACCAGTCTGATTGGATGGGATTATCCTGAGAATCCGGTTTTTCAGGTCTGTCTGGATATGCGGTTATCGCGGTAATCGTGCAATGCCATGAACTCAACAACCAAGCAAAACCTCTCGGAAACTCGATTCGGATCGGCTGCTTTGGAGCCCATCTTCCGGTCGAGATCTCGGATTCACAGCTTTGTTCGCCGCGCAGGTCGCATGACCCACGCTCAGCGCCGGGCGCTGGCGACGTTGTGGGGACGGTTTGGCGTCGATGTCAGTATCGCGCCACTGGATCCAGCGACGCTTTTCGAGCGCCGGGCGCCACTGGTGCTGGAGATCGGTTTTGGCGATGGTGAATCGCTGGCGGTCATGGCCAGCGCCGATCCAATGGTGAATTATCTGGGCATGGAGGTTCATCGTCCCGGCATCGGGCATTTATTATTACGGGCCGAGGCATTGGCGTTGACCAACCTTCGCATCATGTACGCGGATGCCGTGGGCGTGTTGGAACGACAAACGCCGGATGAATGCCTGGACCGCGCGCAGATTTTCTTTCCCGATCCCTGGCCGAAGGCGCGGCATCAAAAACGGCGTTTGATTCAGGCTCCCTTTGTCACGCTATTGGTCCAAAAACTTAAACCAGGTGGACAATTGCACATCGCCACGGATTGCGAGGACTATGCCTATTCAATTCTCAAGCTTCTAAAAGCGACTCCCGAACTGGTCAACCAGGCCGAGGGAGATGGCTTCGCGCCGCGACCCGTATATCGACCTTTGACTCGATTTGAGCAGCGTGGCTGGCGGTTGGGGTATACGATCCGAGATATTCTGTTCGCCCGACGTGACCGGACTGGATAGCCGTCGGGGGTTGCCAGGCATCGATCACGGAGCGCTGACCTGGCCGGGGAGACGATGAATTTCTTGCGCGCCGCGCCCTAGCCGACTGGCGTATTTTCACCCAAAATAGAAGAACGTGCTTTCGGCGCGAATCCGGCAACGAGGTTGCTGTCGCCGCATACCTTGGGCAACCTAATCCGAACGTAACCGTTCGGTCCCCTCTCCCCTATTCAGGGGAAAGCGAAGCGAGGGGGCCGGGTTAGGGTGAGGGGGCAAGCCTTTGAAACTACTGGTCTTACCCCCAACCCCTCTCCCGCAAGCGGGTAAGGGGAGTGAACGGTTGCATCCGAACTCAAAGATGGCGATGAGGTCAACTAAATGTTTTTTAAATATTTTTTTAATATGCTCCCCAAAAGGAACGTCTGCCCAAGGACGTTGGCCCTGGTTCTGGGAATCACCGTGGTGGGACCCGCGCTGGGACAAGAGGGGTGGGGGATCTCCTCGCAACCGGAGATTGCGGCCCTTTCGGCGGTGCTGATGAACCCAGCCACGGGCGAGGTTTTGTTCGCCAAGGAACCCCATTTGCGCCTGCCGCCCGCCAGCACCACCAAGGTGCTGACCGCACTGGTGGCGTTGGAACGCCTTGACCCCAACGTCCGAATATTGGTCAGCCCGCAAGCGGCCAGCGCCCCGCCGAGCCGCATCGGACTGCGGGCCGGCGAAGCCGCCCTAACCCAGGATTTATTGTACGGGTTAATGCTGAAATCAGGTAACGACGCCGCCGAGACCCTGGCCGAAGCAGCCGGCGGTTCGGTTTTCGGGTTTTCTGAATTAATGAATGCCAGGGCTTGGCAGATTGGCGCGCGCAACAGCCACTTCATGAATCCGCATGGCCTGCCGAACGACGATCATTACGCGACTGCCTACGATCTGGCGCTGATTTTTCGCCAGGCGATGAACCATCCGATGTTCGCGGATATCGTGCGTACCCGTAACGCGGCCTTGCGGATCGAATCCAGCCAAGGTTCCTACGGCGACTGGCGCATGGTTCCGGTGGTTAATCATAACCGTCTCCTGGGGTCCTACGAGGGAACGCTCGGCGGCAAGACCGGATTTACCCTCAAGGCCCGGCGTTGCTTTGTGGGCGAGGTGGATCGCGGCGGGGTTCGCCTGATCGTAGCCATTCTCAACAGCCCTACTCCTGGTGCATTGTGGCGTGACGCCCGCACGCTGCTCGATTATGGTTTTGCCCATTACGGTTTGGCGTCGCCGCCCCCGACGCCGCTGCCGGTTCTGGTTCAGCGCGAACTGGACCAGGAAGAGGACGAGCAACCCGGCGTTCGCCCCACCCTGGCCGTGACGCGCGCGACAATGGTTCGTCCAGCGGTGCGGGGGGAAGCCAAACCTTTGGCTTCGAATCAGCAACCTATCGCTGTCGGAGCAGCGCCGCCCACCCGATCGGTCATTGCTGTCCGCGCCCAGAAGGCCGCCACGCCCCCCAAAGGGGTGCAGGCGGCGGCGATCCGTCCGACGCCGGTGGTGATGGCCAGCAAGCCGGTGGCCAAACCGGTGGTGGCGGCCAGCAAGCCGGTGGCCAAATCGACCAAGCCGCTCGTATTGGCCATGGCTCCAGTCAAACCCATGGGGCCGCCTGACAAGGGGTCCAAGCTGTCGGTGGCGTCATCTGGCAAGACGATTGTCAAGCCAGGACCGGCTGCGCCAACCAGGCTGGAAAAACGGGAATCCGCCAAGGTTGCCGTCCGCACGGATTCGGCGGCCAAGCCCCAAAAGACCAAACGATGATGCTGGATGGTTTGAAACCCAGCCGGATGCTGGCCTAAGAGCCTATACCAAAACTCCCCTTTCCCTTTGGGAGAGAGGCGGGGGGTGAGGGTTTATCTTCAATGGGTTTGTTCCCTCACCCTAACCCCCTTCCCAAAAGGAGGGGGTATCCGTCGGGAAATTTTTGATGCTTTTCCAAAGCAACTCATACTGTTAATTTTCGTATAGGCTCTAAGGCAAAAAGGCGATTCTGTGAATCGCCTTTTTTGTTAGCCGCCGGGAAGTTACTTGCGTGCGCTTAACGGTGGAACGTCACGACGGCTCTCGCCCACGTAAAGTTGCCGCGGCCGCCCGATCTTCTGATCCTTTTCGGTGATCATCTCGATCCAGTGGCTGATCCAGCCGGCGGTACGGGCAATGGCGAACATCACCGTGAACATCTCGACCGGGATCTTCAACGTGCTGTAGATGATGCCGGAATAGAAATCCACGTTGGGATACAGCTTGCGCTCGATAAAATAGGGATCGCTCAGGGCGATCTCCTCCAGGCGCATGGCCAGATCCAGGCGCGGATCGTGGCCATAACTGTCCAGCACCTGATGGCAGACTTCCTTGATGATCTTGGCGCGAGGATCGAAGCTCTTGTAAACCCGGTGGCCAAAACCCATCAATCGCACGCCGCTGTTCTTGTCCTTGACCTTGGCGATGAAGTTGTCGATGTTCGACACTTCGCCAATCCGGTCCAGCATCCGGATCACGGCTTCGTTGGCGCCGCCGTGCGCTGGTCCCCACAGGGTGGCGATGCCCGCCGCGATTGCGGCGTAAGGGTTGGTGCCCGAGGAGCCGGCCAACCGCACGGTGGAGGTGGAAGCGTTCTGCTCGTGGTCGGCATGCAGGGTGAACAGCACATCCATCGCCCGCTCGGCCACGGGATTGACCTCGTAGCGCTTGCCGGGGAGACTGAACATCATATACAGCAGGTTGCCGGTATAGCTCAGGTCGTCGCGGGGATAAATCGCAGGGTCGCCGATGCTGTGCTTGTAACAGGCGGCGGCGATGGTCGGCATTTTGGCGATCAGTCGGCGGGCGGTGACCATGCGGTCTTCGTAGTCCTGGATATTGAGCCGATCATGGAAGAATGCCGATAACGAACTGACCACGGCCATCATCATCGCCATTGGATGGGCATCGTGGTTGAAGCCGTTAAAAAAGCGGCGAAGATTCTCGCGAATTCGGTTATGGCGGGTGATGCTGGTCTCGAAAATCTGCTTCTTTTCGGCGTTGGGCAACTCTCCGTAAAGCAGCAGGTAGCAGACTTCCAGGAAGTTGCACTGCTCGGCCAATTGCTCGATCGGATAGCCGCGGTACATCAACTCGCCCTTGTCGCCGTCCAGATAGGTGATCGTGCTCTGGCAACTGGCGGTGGACATGAAGCCGGGGTCGTAGGTGAAATAGCCAAACTCCTTGGCGAGCTTGCCGATATCCACCACTGGGGCGCCGTAGGTCGGCTCCAGCACCGGCATCTGCGCCACCTTTCCGTTGGCATCATCTTTAAAGGTAATTGTTGTCATTGAACAGCCTCCAACAGGGGTCGACGAGTCAAAAGCAAGTGGGCGAACCGCTGTGATGTGTTTTCATTGTCTCAGCGACATTCCATCCCTTAGCCGAAGCAAGGTAATCCTAACCCAGGACGCATGTTGCCGCAAAATTCGTGTGGCTGAAACGGAGGCAAAAGAAAAGGCATCGCGCGATGCCTTTGGGTGACGGGATCAGAAAGGGTTCAAGACAGGCCGTACTTGCGGCGGAAGCGATCCACACGGCCGGCGGTGTCCACGATTTTTTGCTTGCCGGTGTAGAACGGGTGCGAGTGGCTGGATACCTCCACCTTGACCAGGGGATAGGTCTTGCCGTCGGTCCACTGGATGGTTTCCTTGGTGAAAATCGTGGATCGGGTGAGGAACGAGAAGTCGGTGGAGATGTCCTGAAATACGACTTCGCGGTAGGCGGGATGGATGTCTTTCTTCATGAATGCCAAAACCTTCACGGTGCGTTGGGCCGATTCGCGCCGGGGCGGCGCGGGCGCGAGTCCCTGGCGGGCGACTAAGGCATTAGACTATAGCGAGTTTTAAGGTTGGGCCGCAAGGTCGCGGCCCGATCAAATTCCGATGGGTCCGGCCGCCACGGCGTGGCCGTGTTCTTCTTGACCAGTTCTTCAGGTGGAAATTGCGATGAGTCACCAACCCAGGATCGGTTTCGTCAGCCTTGGTTGCCCCAAGGCCCTGGTGGATTCCGAACGGATTCTGACTCGGTTGCGGGCCGAGGGTTACAGCATCGCGCCGACCTACCCGGAGGCCGATCTGGTGGTGGTCAACACCTGCGGCTTCATCGATGCGGCGGTGACCGAATCACTGGACGCCATTGGCGAGGCGCTGACGGAGAACGGCAAAGTGGTCGTCACCGGTTGTCTGGGCGCGAAAGGCAGCGTGGTGCGTGACTTCCACCCAAGCGTGCTGGCGGTGACCGGCCCCCACGCCTGCGACGAGGTGATGGCGGCGATCCATGCCCATCTGCCCCGGCCGCACGATCCATTCCTGGATTTGTTGCCGCCGCAGGGAATCAAGCTTACGCCACGGCATTACGCCTATCTGAAAATCGCCGAGGGCTGCAACCATCGCTGCGCCTTCTGCGTCATTCCCCAGTTGCGCGGCGATTTGGTCAGCCGGCCGGTCGGCGAGGTGCTGCGGGAGGCGGAAAACCTGGTCCGCGCCGGCGTGCGGGAACTGCTGATCGTGTCGCAGGACACCAGCGCCTACGGGGTGGACGTGCGTTACCGTACTGGGTTCTGGAACGGCCGCCCGCTCAAGACCCACCTGACCCCGCTGGCCGCTGCTTTGGGCGAACTCGGCGCGTGGGTGCGGCTGCATTACGTCTATCCCTATCCCCATGTGGATGCACTCATCCCACTGATGGCGGAAGGCCAGGTACTGCCCTATCTGGACGTGCCTCTCCAGCACGCCAGCCCGCGCATTCTGAAAGCGATGAAACGACCGGCCAACGCCGACGACACGCTGACCCGTATCCGCCGCTGGCGGGAAATCTGCCCCGATCTGACCTTGCGTAGCACCTTCATCGTTGGATTCCCTGGCGAAATCGAGGCGGATTTTGAGCAACTGCTGGAATTTCTGGAGGCGGCGGAACTGGATCGGGTGGGTTGTTTCACCTACTCGCCGGTGGACGGGGCCGCCGCTAATGTCCTGCCCGATCCCGTGCCGGAGGATGTCAAGCAGGAGCGGCAAGCTCGATTAATGGCGTTGCAGGCCGGGATCAGCGCCCGACGGTTGCGGCGCAAGGTCGGACGCACGCTGAAAGTGCTGGTGGATGCGCGCGACGAGGATGGCGGCGCCATCGCTCGGTCCAGCGCCGACGCGCCGGAAATCGATGGGGTGGTGTATATCGAGGATGGCGCGGCGTTGTTGGTCGGCGAGTTCGCCGAGGTCTGGGTTGTGGGCGCCGACGAGCATGATCTGTATGCCGAAATCGGTGGAACCCAAATATCAAAACGCAAATCCCGCTGCTCCGGGCGGGATTTGGGTGAAGATGCGTGAATAATCGAATAACTATCTGGTACAGGATACGGTCTCGCCAGCGGTGTTGGTGCAGGTGCTGGTGTGAGTGGCTCCGGAGCCTTTTTGGTAGCTGGTCGATCCTTGGTAACTGGCATCAGTCGTGCTGCTTTGAACCGATGTGCCGCGCGCACCGCTGGCGCCACCCGCTCCGTCGGTGTTGAACGAGCCGCTGGATTTGGCGGAGCCTTGGGTTCCTTGGACAGCCATGCCGCTTTGGTGCTGGACGCCGCCGCCGACTTTGCCGGTGGTTTTACCGGCTCGGACGCCCTGGGCCTTGATGTTGCCGCTGCTGTCCTTAACGGTAGCGGCTCCCCCGTGGCCGCCCACGAAATTGCCCTGGCTGTCCACCGCCGTACCGCCGCCGCGCACCGCGCCGCCGCCATGGGGACCGCGCACGGCCGCGCCACGTCCACTGACCGCACCTTGCTCATTAACGACAGTCCCGCCGGCATGGAACTTTCCAGCGGCGTGAACGGTGCTCAGGACGACAGCGTTCAGACCCAAGGCAACGATGGCGGCGATGGCTATGGCTTTCATGATGGTTTCCTCAACTGCGCGGGGAAATTCGATTTTAAAAGCAGGATTGCGTCAATATCGAAATTTTAGGATCAGAAATCGGTATTTCCACTGATCAGGGAGGTATTCCATCATCATGAGCCCGCCCGGCAATACGCTTTTCACCAGTCTCTCGATCAGTTCTTTAGGAGGCAGGGCTTTGCTGTTGAGCCTGCTGGTGGCCGCACCGGCGCTGGCGGCGAACAAATGCGTCGAAGCCAACGGACGGATTTTCTACCAAGACGCGCCGTGTCCGGCGAACGCGCGCGGCGGCGACATGAGCTTGAATGTCAACCGGCCATTCACCGGCCAAGCCAAGCCCCCCTTTGCGGAAGGCGCGGCCACCGCCACGACCGGCGATACGGTTTTTCCCCTTCAAAACCCCAATGCGCGAGACCGCGCCGCGCGGCCCAGCCCTGATGCCGCGCCCTAGCCGGCGTCATGGCGAGACGGGGTCACGCCACCTCAGTGTTCCCGCGCCAGCCGGAAACCGAGATCATCGCTGAGTGGATCGGCGCCCGCCCGCCAGTTGCCACCGCGAATCGCCACGGCTTCCGGCGCGCGCGGCGCGCAACGCCGTTCCTGGCCTTCGTATTCCGCGCGATATTCGGAACAGGTCCATTCCCGGCTTTGGTCGCCCGGATCATAAACGCCAAGTCCAGCCCGGGCGGCGTATTCCCATTCCGCCTCGGTCGGCAGTCGATAGGCGTGGCCAGTCTGACGGGCGAGCCAGGCGGCGTAGTCCATCGCCTCGCGCCAGGTCACCCGCGCCGGGCTGTCACGCCCCGCGCCCGGTTCCGGTTCCGGCGCGGCCCGACCCGAGGCTTCGGCGAAGCGGTGATAGGCTTCCAGGCTGATTTCGCGACGGCTGATCGAAAAACCGGCGTCTCGCGCCGCCACCAGCTCCGGTTCCAGCGGCGTGGACGGCTGTCGGCCAGCAGCGGACGGCTCCCCGGCGGGCGGCGGCGCGGGTAAGGCGGCGGGAACCGATGACGGAGTCGGGGCGCTGGCCGGAGTCGGTGGAAGAAAGTAAAACTCGCCGCGCAACGAAGATGCCACCCAGGGAATCTGACTGCCGCTGGTTTCCCGCTCCACCCCCACCAGCACCTGTTTGAATACCTGCTCCAGGCTGAGGCCCGGAATGCTCATGGCCGCCAGCAGATTCTGGGTGTAGGGGCTGTTGCGGCCGGTTCCGTCCTTCGAGATCGCGCCCGGCGCGGTGGCGTAGGCGATGAAGGTGCCGGCCGGGCCGTCCATCCGCGCCAGCCCTCGGTTGCCGAGACCGCGGGCGAAGGGATTGTTACGGCAGGCGTCGAGAATCACGATGTTGAGGCCGTTGCCAGCCGATTCCATCGCCCGCAGCACAGCGTCGGCGTCCACGCCCTCGTCCGGGATTTCGAATTCCTGGCGAATATCCACACCGACGGGAATCAGGTAGTTTTGACCCTTGAGCTGGACCCCATGGCCCGCGTAGTAGAACAAGCCGACGCTGCGTTGCTGGCGCAGTTGCTGCTCGAATTCGCGCAGCGCCTGGCGCAGGGCCTGACGGTCGGCGTCGAACCGCTCGATGACCTGAAAGCCCAGTTCGCGCAGTTTCGCCGCCATGTCGCGGGCATCGTTGACGGGATTGCGCAACGGCGCGTCGCCGTAGGCGCCGTTGCCGATCACCAGGGCGGTTCGAGGTTCGGCGGGAACCGCGCCGGCGCCCAGCCAGGGAATGAACCCAAGCAGGACGATGCCCAGCCAAAGCCAGGAGCGCCCGCTCAAAAAGCCAATTGCACGCGCAAGAACATTCATGGTCGCCAGGATTCGAGGAAGCGGGATGGATCGTGATGAGGAGTAGAGCAATGGATTTGCCCGCCACCGGCTGAATGGTGGCTTAACCGGCGGCCACTGCTATCATTGTACCGGCAAACCGCCGCGAACGGACTGGGTCCGGCCGTCTTGACCTTGCGGCTGGAACCACGGTCGAGGCCGATAATCCCGCTGGCGCGTCGACCTCGCCGATCCCTTCCAGAACCGCAAGGGCGCTCATCACACCTCACGCAGGAGTTTTCCATGGCCATTCATCACTCCGGTAAACCGCTTCTCATCGCCGCCCTGATCGGTGCGTCGCTATCCGGTTGCGCGGGCATGAACGATCAACAAGCGACCGTCGCCCAGGGCGCGGGGTTTGGCGCGCTGATCGGGGCCGTGGCGGGCCAGGCCATCGGCGGCAATACCCGCAGCACCCTGATCGGCGCGGCGGCCGGCGGGTTGATCGGCGCCGCCGTCGGCAGTTCCGTCGCCGAACGCAAGGCTCAGTACGCCCGCGAGGAAGACTTCCTGATCGCCGAGATCCAGCGCAACGAGGAATTCATCCGCGAGGCCGACGCCGAGAATCGCCAGCTCTACGCGGAAATCGACCGGCTGGACCGCGAGTCGCGGCGGCTGGCCCGGGAATACCGAGCGGGCAAGGCTTCCCGCGACGCTCTGGTCCAGCAAAGGAACAGTCTGGAAAAACAACTGGCCAAGGCCAAGCGGGTCAACTCGCTGGCTGAAAAGCAACTGGCCGACGCCAACGCGGTCTATAACGAAAGCCGGCAAAAACGCGGCCCACAGGATCAATACACGCGGAAACTCGAGGCCAACGTCGCTCAACTCAAGGAAACCCGCCAGCAATCCAGCCAGAACGTGGCCAGCTTGCAGAAGGTGTACGACAGCATGTCGATCTAGCCCATCCACCGCGTCGTCCTTTCTCCGCCGTGGCGCGGATATTCGGAAACGAGAGGTTTGCAAGATGTGGAACTTTCGACTGGGCGCCGTGCTGAGCGGCGCGCTTCTCCTGGGTGGCTGCGCCACCGATCCAACCAACGACCCCCGGTCCGGTGGCTTCTTCGGCGGGGTGCGCGGCCTGGCGGCCGGCGACTACGACGCGCGCCAGCAAATCCTGCAAGACCAGCGGGACGACAGCCTGAACCAGCTTCGCGCCCTGCGCGAGGAAGGCGACGCGCTGGAAGCCGAACGGCAAATGAAGGCCAGCGAGGTCGCCGCGCAGCGCCGCCAGCTCTCCGCGCTCAAGGCCCGCAACCGGGAGCTGGCCGGGCGCATCAACCAACTGCAACGCTCCAAGGCCGCCACCGAGCAGCGCACCGCCGAACTGCGCCGTCGGCAACAGCAACTCACCCAGGACATCGAGACGTTCGAAACCCAGCTCGACCGGGGCCAGCTCAGCGCGGCTCAGGCCGACTCCAGACGGCTTAGCCTGGAGCGGCAGTACGACGCCATCAAGAACCTGTAAGGCGGCGCGGAGCGCGGCATGAACGACGGTTTCCGGAGGGCGGCGTGGCTGCTGGCGGCATGGTGCGCCACGGCGCCCGCGCTTGCCCAGGACAGCGAACGGAGCCGCTACTACATCCAGCAGATGATCGAACTGGCGGCCACCAACGACGAGGCCGGAGTGAACGCGATGCAACGGATGCTGGAACAGGAGTCGAAGCCCACGCCGCGCGATCCGGCGGCGGCGCGCGCCGCGTTGCAACGCGGACAGGCGGCTCTGCGAACGGAGGATTTGAACGCGGCGTGGACCGCGTTCGAGCAGGCCAGTCGCGACGATCCTGGCAGCGTCGACGCCGTCAACCATCTGGGGCTGGTCGCACGCAAGCTCGGCCGGCTCCCGGACGCCGAGCGCGATCTTCAGCGGGCCCTGGCCCTGGAGCCCACCCGGGCGAGCGCCTGGTTCCAACTCGCTCAAGTTTACGGGCTCAGCGAGGATGGCCGGCGGGCGCGCGGCGCGTTGGCCAATACCTACCGGTTCGCCCAGAATCCGATGCGCGCCGAGGAAATCCTGCGCAACATCGCCGAAAGCGAGGCATCCGACACCTTGCGCATCGCCGCCCTGGAAACCCTGCGTTTGTATCAACTGCCGGTGGAAGCGGGCATCGTGCCGCCGCTGCCGGCCAATCCGGACATCGTGCCGTTGAGAACCGCACCGGCTTCCGGCCTAAAGCCATGACAAACCGCCTCGCCCCGCTGGCGCTACTGGCGTTGCTGGTCGGCCATCCGCTCGCCAGCGCCGGCCCATCCGGGCATCGTCCCGTTGACGACCACGCCGACTTCCGGCCGAAAGCCATGACCAACAACCGCCTTGCTCCACTGGCGCTGCTGGCGTTGCTGGTCGGCTCGCCGCCCGCCAGCGCCGGCCAGTACGAGACCCTCGATTATCATATCCAGCAGATGATCGTTCAGTCGGCCGCCAACGACGAAGCCGGCGTGCAGACCTTTCGCGAGCAACTGGACAGCCTGCGCCGACCGGAAGGCGGTGACGCGGCCCAGGCCGGGCCTCTGTTCCAGCAGGGACTGGACTACCTGAATCACAACCAGCCCAGGGAGGCATTGTCGGTGTTTCGGCAGGCGTTCATCGCCGATCCCGCCGACGCGGAAATCGCCGCTCAGCTCGGCTTCACCTATCTGCGGCTGGGTCGCTTGAAGGAAGCGGAGCGCCTGTTGGTCTATACGCTGGCCCTGGCGCCGGCCCGGTCCGCCTCCTGGCTGCATCTGGGGCAGGTGTACGGTCAGGGCGGCGACGCCGCCCGCGCCGCCGGGGCGTTCGCCAATGCCTACCGTTTCGCCCAGGATCGGCCGCGACTGGCGGGGCAATTGCGGCAACTGGCCGCGACCGACCCGGTGGACACCGTCCGCGCAGGCGCCGCGCAGGCGCTGCGGCCAGGACAATCGGCGCCCGCGAGCCAAGCGTCGCCCGCCGTCAAAGCCACGTCCGTGGCCGACCCTCCACCGCCTGCCGCGCCGGTTCCGGCTTCACCCGCCGCCGCGCCACCGACGGCGCGGACGGCGGACCCCGCCTCCAGCACTCCGCCCGCCAGCGGCGCCTTGCTGGATTCGCTGCGGCGGGGCCTGTCCAGCCTGGCGAAGCCCGCGAACACCACCGCGCCCAACATTGAGTTGCGCCCGATGTCGACGACGGTCGGCGACAATCCAGGGCAACAGATTTACCAGAACAGTATTCCGCGCACCTGCCTGATCGTCACCTTCCGCAACGGCAAGACCGACAGTCTGGGTAGCGGCCTGCTGGTCTCGGCCGACGGTCTGGTCGTCACCAACCACCACGTCATCGAGAACGCCGACAACCTGGCGGTCAAATGCGGGGAGCGCGAGTCGATCGCCCGCGTCGGCAAGCGCAGCAAGGAACCCGACCTGGCGCTGTTGACGACCGCGCTGAGCCGCGTGGACGGTTTCGTGCTCAACGATGCCTACAGCCAGGAACTGATCGGGCTGGAGGTGTTCGTGATCGGCAACCCCTACGGACTGGAGGGGACGTTCTCGACGGGCGTGATCAGCGGGCTACGCGAGATCGATGGGGTTCGCTACTTCCAGATTTCCGCGCCGATCAGTCCCGGCAACAGCGGGGGACCGGTGATCCTGCGGGACGGCAGCGTGATCGGCATCGCCACCATGGGCCTGAAGAAAGGCCAGAATCTCAACTTCGCCATCGCCGCCACTGAATTGATTCGCTCCGGGCTATTCGACCCAAGCCGGATGCGCAAAAACGCGACGCGAGGCAGAAATCCGTGATCCAGTTTCTCGGTGGAAATGGCGGCCAATGCAGAAGCTGACGAACCGGCGCAAGGCCACGCCGTTGCTTGGTTTTTGAAATTCCAGCTTTCATCGTAGCCTTGAAGTTCCGCACCGGGGAAGTGGCGTATGCGATAGCGGTTTAAGCGGCTGGCGCTGGCGCTGGCCGTTCGGTAGAACAGCATCGTCGGCCGTGCCCTGGTGACGTTGTCCAGTCCTGGCGCGTATGCCGGATAGGTCAGGACCGCCAGCCGGTCACGCTGGAAGCCAAGCGAGCCGCCGAACTGGTCGAACAGGCCGCCGATCCGCGCACCCGCGCGATGACCTGAATTTTCAAGCATTATTGCGGAAATCTTGTTTCCACTTTGTCGGATTAAGAGCAACTTTTTGGTTTATTTATAAAATAAGCCGGAAAGCCGCTGATTTGGCGGCTTTCCGGGCAAGGGTGGGATGGGATGAAACGGAATGAAATGAATCTGAATCTACATTGAAAGTATAAATATTTGATTTTAAAGATAAATAATTTAAATGAGCTCGCGCTGAGGACGCTTTTGGGTACGCACGATCCGAGAAAGCACCTTAACCCTCCAGGAGCCAGTAGCAGCGATGGGTGTACTTCGCACTGTGCGGTTTGGCGGTCGTGTTAGCGGCGGG
>ERZ761607.1688-NODE-1688-length-26253-cov-11.619513_pt1 | contig 26253 bp, 22 predicted proteins | sample MGYA00511164_ERZ761607 | MGnify/ENA primary metagenome ERZ761607 (study PRJEB28899, sample SAMN02445080) | bioreactor sludge metagenome | biome: EBPR sludge | place: Australia: Brisbane, Thorneside Wastewater Treatment Plant | collected 2011-06-22 ... | reverse complement strand
CCGAGTCGGATCGTTAGCTCAGTTGGTAGAGCAGCTGACTCTTAATCAGCGGGTCGTAGGTTCGAGCCCTACACGGTCCACCAAGTTTTGAACCTAAAACGGGCTTCGGAAGTGATTCCGAAGCCCGTTTTGCTCTGTCGGTCCCCACGATTTCACCAAGGTTGCTTTCCTCCGCCAGCGTGCTCATGCATTGAAGCCATCGCTCGCATCCATCATGCGTCGCTGAGCGGTGTTGTCCGGATGGGCGTAGTAGTCGAGGAGCACCTTAACATCGTGTCCCGACACGGATGCAACCACCACGGGAGATTCACGAACTTCATTCAGCATCCGAGAGCACCAACTATGCCTCAACCAATACGGGGTTGCACCGGCCGGGAAGTCAAGGTGGACTGACCGAACCCGTTCGCGGGCATCTTCAAACTCCCTTCTAAGGCGACGGTCGTCGAGGAATCCCCCGTCGGAGTTGGCGCAAATTGGAGCAGTATCTGCCCCGGGAAGTTGGTGAACCCAAGTGAGCAGCGACGGTGGCACGGGAATCGTCCGCTTCTTCCTCGTCTTGGTGGGTCCGAACTTGCCTCCACCAACATGCTGCCTAAAGATGCAGACAGAGCCGGTCGAAAAATCGAAGTCTCCTTTGCGTAGCGCCAGCGCCTCACGTGGGCGGAGCCCAAGCCTGTCCATAAGCAGAATAGGTGCAAACCCAGCCGTTCCCGACGCTACATCGAGGAGTGCCTTGCGTTGGTCAGGTGACAGATACTTCCGATGCGCAGGCATTTCATCATGCTCATCGTCCAGTTGGAGGATTTCTCCGCGCTCTTCTGCCCACTTGCTCCACCGGATTTTGACCTCGCGGACGGGGTTGGCATTAACATATTCCCGCTCAACAGCGTGCACGTAAAACTGGCTGAGGGCAATCTTGAGACGTTGCGCCATGGCAACGCTTGGATACACAAACCTTTGATTCTTTGCGCTTCGCTGTGCAGGCACCTGGTTGAAGAACAGCTTGCGAATCAGGTTCTTGAGGTCGAGGACTGTGACTGTCTTGACCGGCAAGTTGCCGACTTCTGGGAGCACGTAGTCGCTGACGAGCTGTGCATACTGGCGCTTGTTCTTGTCCGTTGGCGGCCACTCAGACTGCACCAGCTCTAGGTAGATTTGCTCGAACGTCGGACCGCTCTCGGTCACCCAAGAATGGGGGCGCACTGATTGACCGCCTTCTGACCGGTTAAAGTCATCATAGGCGGCGTCGCGGAAGTTGCGAGCTTGCTCAATCGTGGCGAACACCTTGTCAACCTCATATCGCTCGCCGTTCCGACGAGTCCATCTTATGTGGACCCGATACTTGCCATCGGAGCGAACCTGGATGTTCTCGTAGAGCTTGCGGCCGTTGCGACTAACATCCTTGGCGACCCTTGGGATGAGAACGGGCATTTACGAGCAACCTCCTTTGTGTCCGCTGGTCGCCTGCAGAAACTTGGCGTATCTTTCGATTTCAGAACGATGGATGCGGGTAAGCCGGCCAACCTTGACGCGCCGCACAACCCCGGCTGCAATCAGGCTGTAGACCGAACGAGGCGAGATGCTGAAGAGTTGTGCGAACTCTTCAATGGTGAGGAGTTCTAAGTGTCGAAGGTCGCCGACACCGCGATTGGAGATAGTTGTCTTTCTCATGCCGATATGGTGGCGGGCCACGATGCTGCGATTCCGCGTCTCTGCGGTAACGTGCGGTGAACTGCATGAGATGCTCCGTTATCTAGGCGAAATACCTCGACATCAGGGCCGCGAGACTCCCAGGTCAGGAGGTGATTTTTTGGTACCATATTCGGCCGTCGGACCCCACCGGGGGCCTTTCGCGAGACATTTGCAGGGCTAAGGCCGACCTCGGGAAAGACGGGCGCAGGTTCACCTCTCCCAGAATCAGCGAGAGATAGTTGTGCGTTGGTACGCGTAAACGAAACCTTTTCCGATGAATCCAAGGCCGCCGTCAGATGAACGGCAGCCCAGATTCGAGCTTGGAAATCTCCACGGCCAGCTTGCAAGCGGCTTCATTGCGCAAGTCATAGTTTCCCTCGGCATAGTTGGTCGCAAGCTGGTTGGCAACCGCGACCAGAGCCCGCATCACCGACTGTTGGAGGGTTCGGTGCTGACAACTGATGGCCATTGCGAACCCATCATTGTCGAAGCCGATTTCATTGACAGCGTTTGCGAGGCACTCGGCGGCCACGATGGCGTGGATGGCACCCTCGTAAAATGCGGGCTGGAGGGTCGCAAGGTGATTGGAATACTGGCGCTGGACTTGGTTGCGCTGCTCGTCGGTGATGGTGACCATGCAGGTTGCGGGCGCAGGAGACGCTGGTCCGGGGCCGGTGCTCGCTACCCATCGGACGCAGAGTGCACTCGGATGTAGTTGATGTCGCGCCCTACCTCAAGCGCACGCACGTCATCGAGCAGTGCATCACGGACGGACTCGGGCAGCGACCAACCAGGCTCTGACCGCCTTATGAATGCCTCAATGATTGCGGCAGACTCCTCGACACCTTCGGTGGTTGCTTCAAACCCTCCAAGTGCATGAAACCCAGGGGCAGGCCGACCGCTCGTGGTGGTCACTGATGCAAGGATTTGCCCAAGCGGACGGTCAACAGCCAGGTTGACTAGGAGCTTGCGAGATTTGATGCGGTGGCTACTCATGGGTCTAGGCTTGGTGCCCCGAAGAGAGTCCGGGGCCGCCTTACGAGACTACGTCTTCGTAATTGCCTATGAGTTGCAGCAAAACCCACTTGCCTTCGACAAGTTTGATTTGGTACTGCTCGCCATCCTCGTCCTCGCACTCGAATTCAGCTGCTATCGGGTTTGAGGCGATAATCGCCTTTAGCAAGTCGGTGGCGCGAAGTCGCGGTTCGGAGCAATACTCCATGTCCACTTCGACACTGACCGCGCCCTGATAGGCTACCAAGTCATAGGCGTAGTCGATATGCGGTCGCAGTTCGTTCTTTGCCTCCTCCGCAGTGGTTTGGTCTTGGTACGTGATGCACCCATTAAATCCAGCTTGCTTGGCACCTTCTAGCCGATGCTCGTAGGCTTGTTGCATTGTGTGTGTTTTCCACATGATTAGTGTGCTATCTCCGTTTGGTGCGATTAGCGCCCTCGTTCAGGTCGAGATGTTCAAGAGCAGCCTGTAGCTGGCTGATGTTGAAAATGGAAGTTTCGTGGTTTGCGTCCATGCAGATGAACTGGTTGTAAACCAAACATCCGGGGCCGGGAAGGCCGGTTCACACTTTGAACGTGGACGGTCGCAAGAGTGCGACCGTCCTCAATGAGTCCCAGTCAGCTCAAGTAGGTTTCGAGTACCTCGTCGCTAAGCATGCTGGCTCTGGTTTCAACGCGGCGCCATTCTGCCTCGATTTCAGGATACAAGGCGTCGAAACGGCCGGAAACGAGGCGTCCGGCAAGGGATTCCAGTTGCGTCCTCTCGGATGCCATCTCGGACTCCTGGGCCGAACGGGTCAACCCGTTGATGATAGAAAACGCGGACACTTCCCCAACAGTCGGCTCGGAAAGCGTCGTTTCGTGCCCGCGTAGCCACCTCTTGGTCTGTTCGGTCGTGAGGCGGTGGTCGCGACCAAGCTGGATGATAATGCGGTCTGAATCGGCGAGCTTGACTTTGCGACCAGCTAAGAACTGCACGAGGGCACGGTCAGCTTGTGCGAGTGCTGAGCCAACGGTTACCCTGATGTCCGCGGCCAACTGGTTGAGGTCGATTTTGCCAACGTGCCGCTTCGACACTGCTTCTCCGGTCCGTGTGCAGACTATCAGTCCGTTGGCACACACCAAGCGACCAATCCAAGGCTGCACCTGCATTCGGAGCGTGCCGATTTCGGAAGTCTGAATCGCGATTCCGACTTGGTATGCCTCTCCGCCAACTTGCCTGTCGCAGCCGGGCCACACGAGGTTGCAGAGTAGCTCGTCGCCGTCATAGCTGAGTCTGTGAACTCGGGCTTGCTCGCGTTCTGAGGCCGTGAGAGCATCCGCAACCATGGCAACGAGCACGTTAGCGTCGACCGCGGCATATCTGTCACTGAACAACGCCCTGCAAAGCTGGTTGCCCTTCGCATCCTCACGGAACCGCGTGAATATGCGTTTCCCAGGCCGATTCGCTTGCCCATCATCGAACTGTAACCCGGCAATTTCTGCGTTAATGAAACCGGCAAGCTGAGGCTGATAATCCTTGCGACACAGCCAATCAACCATCGCTGGCGGCATCGAGGTTAAGCGACAGAGCGAGGCGAATCCGCGCTTGGTAAAGGTCGCGCCTCCATCAACCAGCTTGCACTCGTCGTCAAGCTTGAGTCCGCTGTAGGAGCGAATCTCGTCGTGCTTCGTTTCATTTGAGAGCTGGTCGAGCAGTTCGGTCAAGGGGCGAGAATCGCCAAACATCACATTGTCATAGGTCTGTATCACTGTGTTAAGTCCTCCACGAGCAGATTGCTCGTGGAGGGGGCTTGTCTCTCCTTACAAAGTCCGGGGCCGCGACTCTAGAGGCTGCAAACAGGTGGCGTGGCGAGGTCGAGCGCGGTTTTGAGAAAGGTGATGAGGGCCTGCTTGCGGGAGACAAACCACTCGACGTCGTCAGCGGTGTAGACAACCCTTTGGTCGACTTGCACGCTCCCGCCTGCCACCTGAGTCATCACCTCAAGCGTTACCTGCTGTTCGTAAGTCGGGAGCGTCTGGCAAGTCAAGCGCCGATTTCGAACCTCGTCGAGTAGCCATTGCACATCGCCTAGTGGCAGATGGTCGTCCGTCGTCAAGCGGGGCGCGACGTCGTGCCACCATGACAGACCAAGCTGAGCGAGCAAACAATGGCTGTTGTAGGCATCCCGAAAGTAGGCCGTCGGTGGATGCGCCTCATCAAACAATCGCTCAACCTCCGATTGTGCCTCCTCGCGAGCTTTGGTAGATTTGGCCGCATCACGGCGCTTGACGGACGCTTCAAACTGAGGCTGAAATCGAGCTTGAAGCATGTTGTAACCGGGCAAATTATAGAGGTCTGCACCCATCATGTTTTCTCCTGTCGGCTAGTTGCCGATGGTGGTTGTGATGGTCAGGCTCGGAGTTCCGGGGCCGGTCTGCCAAAATGAGCAGCATGCGACCTGGCAAAGAGACTGAAGACGAGCTCGCCAGTTTGCCTGGTGTACAGCGTGTCATGCCCGGGTCCACAGAGTTCGCTGTTGCGGATTTGGCCTGGAACGGATATGAGATTGAACTCAAAGCCCAGGCTAAGTCAAGCGGGCCACAGGTCACTGTCTCCCTGAAGAACAAGAAAGGTCGAGTGGAAACCTGGAGTCTCGAAAAATTCCAGACGGCCGTCACCTTCTTCCACAAGGGGGCTGGGGCGGCACTTCGGTCAATGACCACACTTGAGGGGCTTATCCAGTGGGCTAAGAACTATGGGGAAGACATCATCGCGGGTATGCGCGGCAACAAGGATGGGCGATGCACGTTTGTTCGAAAAACCATTCAAACGCTTCGAGCTGAAAGCAAGTTGCCTGCGTCGCAACGTCCGCAGAAGCCAAATCGAACTCAACAGCTCCGCATCCAACATGTCGCTTGGTTGCTAGGTGATGGAGTCACGGTTGAGCAAGTCAAGTTGCTAAAGAAGAGGGGGCATCTTACGTTCCAGCAGGAGCGTCCAAATGCATCCGTGGTTTTCCATTTGAAGGACCTTGAGGATTTCATTGAAAAGCATGGCTCCACCTACGGGTTAAGCAGGATTCGCCTAGAGGGCTGGAAGAAGGAACTCGGGTACGACGGTAGCACAGAAATCTAAGTTCACCGCACGTTACCGCAGAGGCGTCGAAGCCCTTGGTCTCGAAATTCCACATTCTACGCATGAGAAATCATGCCAAAACTGAGAACCCGGATGGCACCACATGCCATCCCATCGTCAACCAGCTGGCCGTCCTGATGGCGGCAGCATGTCAAGCGACCGAGCTCGGTGCCGACATCGTCCAAGCATCCAAGTTGGTCGCGAGCCTAGTCGAACTCGAACTGGGACAAGACCAACCGGAACCGCAACCAGTCAAGGTGGCGGACAAGCCGGTCGCGACCTCACATGGTGCCGACGCGCTCGGCATGGATAGCATAGAGCAGATTGAGTGGGAAACCACCGAGCGACCTGTCAAGAAGGAGGTTGTCCAGCAACTTCGCGACCTGAACCGACCGTTCGTTTTGCGCAACTTAGTCACGCAGGATTTGCACGTTGCGACCTTTGACAACCGCTCGAACGAGCTTGTGTTGAGGGTCGGATACAAGTCCACACGCAAAGCAGGTGAGACGCGTATCCCGGTTGCAGGTGGTGCCTATCGGTGGGCGTTTGTTGGAGTAGTGCGGGAGGTTGCGTCATCGTGACTGACACGACTTTCGCGAGCTTGTTTTCCGGTTGCGGCTGCCTCGACCTCGGCCTCGAACGAGCAGGCATGCGGTGCATCTACCAATGCGAATGGGACCGGCATGCACGAGCCGTCCTGCGTTACCGTTTCCCCGGCATTCCGCTTGCTGGGGACATCACTCTGGTCGAGGGTGATGACATCCCGCAAGCGGACGTCTGGGCATTCGGTTCACCCTGCAAAGAGTTCGCACGGTGTAACAAGTCGAACCGAAGCCAAGGTCTCAGTGGAAGCCAATCCGGACTTGCATGGCAGGTTGTCAGGTTGCTCCGAGAAAAGCGACCCGTCGAGCGACCAAGCATGCTCCTCTGGGAGAACGTTGGCTCGGTTTATGACAAAACCTACGCCGAGGGCCTGGAAAGCTGGTTTGAAGCGTTTGGCGACCTCGGCTACCCGGAAGTTCAGGCTTTCCTTCTTCGAGGTCCAGACGTCTCCGTTCCCCAGCTTCGCCCTCGTTGGTTCACCTTACTAAGTCCTAGCAAGGTGGACTTTGCGGGTCTCAAATGGGCAGTGGACGCATGCTCGGCATTTGACCTGCTCAACGATGATGACGGCGACCTGATGTCTGAGCACTGGCGGGGTGAGTACGCTCGCAAACTTCGGCGTGTTTGGGGTGAAGGAAAGACGGAAAAGGTTGTAGCGCGATACCAGCCAATCCTCGACCTAGAGCATCCGGAGCCTGCCCTGTTCACCGGGAATCTATCCTGGTCGCCATCGGATGGCTTTTCACCCACCCTCGACTGCACCGGACAAGCCTTTGTGTACAAACCCGAGTGGGGAGGGATTAGGACATTGGCGCCGGTGGAGCGGGAACGATTGACGGGACTGCCTGAAGACTGGACGGAGGTTGGTGACTACGAGCCGTGGCCTAGGCACAGCGACAAACTCAAGCGGTCAGGTGGTCACTCAATCGTCCCAAAGGGACAGCGCATCAAGATGACCGGCAACGGAGTCATTGTGCAGGTTGCGGAGCTGATGGGGAGGCTGATGCTTGCGAACATCAACGTCAAATCGGAGGTTGCATCGTGAGCGATTTTCAACCGACTCTCGACCAATCTCTAGGCTCAAAGACGAACACGCTTCCCTTGGCCGCATATCTTGACCCTCAGACATGGTCTCAGCTGTTTCTATTGAAGCGGCCAAATACCAAGTCCTACTTCAGCAAGTGCCCAAACACGAAACTAGCCGTCGATGGCTTGCTTGACCACGTGGGCCTTGCTTACCGCTGGGGCATCGAGTGGCAACCAAAGCGATGGACAACGACTGATGCGGGCACTCCGGCATCTGCCCCTCGTTGGTACGGCAGGGAGCGAATTGGAGTCAGAGACGAGATTTGCGTTCCATTGTTCGCTCGCAATCTCATCCGAGCCTATGCAGGTCCATACGGTGCGCTTGGAGTCTCAGACCGCTATCACACTGCCCATGAGGCGTGGGTCACGGACTTGGGCATGTCGCCACCGTGGCACGAACCAGTTGTCTCGTCAGTCCGCTTCGACATAGACCTCGCTAATGGTTGGCAACCCCATGACGCCCTCATGGCATCGAGGCAGGCGCAGCAAGTCGCTCAAAGCCTTGGACTGCAATGGCACGTGTTCTCGACTGGCAATCGAGGTCTGCAACTCGCTCTCGCATTTCCCAGCAAGCTGACCATCCGGGGTGCGACTGCACTTGCCGCGCTAGTTCGGGAGCCACTGCAACGCGCCATAGGAGATTTGGGCATTGTTGATGCCGACAGCACTGGTTCAATCCTGCGGCTTCCAGGCTGCCGCCACGCGGCCACAAACAACCTGGCACTGTTTATCGACGTAGAGCATCGACAATACTTCGATGCTTCTAGTCAGGCCGAACTCATCGCGAATGGATTCGGCTGGATACCTGGTCATGCCAAGGGCTTGATGTTGGAGCGCGAGTTTCACGATTGCGTGTTCGAAATCGAAGCCTGCTTGGATTCTGCTGGAATCACTCACGATGTGCGCATCCGCGAGCGAGCGCTTGCAGAGAAGCTCATCGGCATGTTGAACAGTTCCAGCTCGTCATTTGTATCCGAGGCGCGGCAGGTTTTGGCGACCTCCACTACTTCCGTGTTTACAGCCGGAGCGACTACGCAATCCACTTCTGATGCTCCAGAAGGCGACCGACGGGAACTGGCAAGGCATAGGCTCCTGACTCCACCTTCGGCTGGGCGAACGTGGGATTGGATGAGTCAGCCCTATGGTGGTGTCTGGGCATGCAAGCTGATTCACGGAGACGATGGGCTTGATGTGCTTTTGAATCTGCTGCGAGAGGTTCGAACAACTTCTAAGCAGAAGGTGTTGGAGCGGGAGCGAACAGCTCGGCGACTTTGGGAGAGTTTCAAACTGTTTCCACCCAAGTCAATCAAAGAGATACACCCGGAAGATGCTGAGCTAGCGGCCAGAATGGTCGACATCGTCTGTAAGTCCCGGAGGATGTACAAACACAAATCTGGCAATCGGTCTGCTCAAGTTGATAAGCGTCGTTTGACCAATGTGATTTTTGTTTCCCATGTCTTGCTCTACTGCCTGCGAAAATCCAAGACGGGAGAATTTAGCATAAGCACTCGTAACGGCGTGGCGATTGTGAACCGTCTGTTTGGAGCGACGATGTCGCCAAACACGTTTGAGGCGACATGCCGACTCTTGGAGTCGGAACAACGTGTGCGTGCCACCTTTCGCCCTGGTCCATATCGTGTTGTCGAATCTGTCGAATTGGTGGGAGAACCACCTCTGGTTCGTGCTTTTGAACGAGTGCCAGGATGTACGACGAACACTTACAGAGAATCTGAGTGGCTGACTAAGCAACGAGAGAAGACTAAAACATCTAGATAGAAAGTAATACTATTGTGCTCAGAAAGTAAAACAGGTTCAAACTAGCTCCAGGCCTTTCTCAAAACGTCGAGTTGGACTTGGTTGTCCAAGACGCGTGAGCAGGATTCCCAGTTCACATTTTCGACGCGGTCGTACCGCATCTCGAACGGGTGAGCGGGTGGAACTTCGTCGATAATCTCTTGTGCCGCCTTGATGTTGCCCATGGCCACCTGAACCCAGACATCTTCCAGAGTGTCCGGAATCTGGCCGAACATGTCCATCACGTTCTCAAGCCTCGTGGAAAGCAACTGGTGCACTCGGTCTTCGACCGAACCCCGATACCGCATGTTGTAGATATCCACGGTATCTCGAACCTGCCCAATTCGCTGAATGCGCCCCTTGCGTTGCTCCAGTCGAGTCGGGTTCCAGGGAAGGTCGAGATTGATGAGCGTTCCTAGGCGTTGGAGGTTGAGACCTTCCGAGGCCGCGTCCGTGCCCACTAGCAACCGAATCTCCGCACGTTGCACTTGTGCCTTGATTTCTTCGCGGCTTAGTGGCGTGAACTCACCTGCCAGCATGATGCCGGACTTGTTGCTTCCCGCGTAGATGGCAATCCTCTCTTTCGGATACCGTCCCGAGAGCTTCTCGGCCAGCCAGTAGGCCGAATCGAAGTATTGGGAAAACACGATGCAGCCGAGTTCAAGCCAACCAGCATCCAGTTTGCGAATCACCTCGAAGAGCTTGGGGTCTTCATCGGTGGATTCAGCCAGAGTGTCAGCAAATGCCTGCAGATGGATTCGTTCCGACTCCAGCAGCGGGTAAAGCGCTGACACCCTTTGGGTGTCATCGTCTTCGTCAACATCATCTTCAGTCAACGTTTGCCCAAGCATCTTCAAGGCCGTACGCCGACCGGCTTCTATGGTGCTTCCCACGCGCCGCAAGAGCATCGTGCGCAAGAATCCCGAGTTGAACCCTTCTCGCTCTGAGAGAGCCTGACAGAAGCCTTCTGCGTGGTGATATGCACGCTCCAGAAACGCCGGTAGGATGATGGACTCCGCGTCTCCCTCACCGAATAGGCGAACCAGCACCGGTTTCAGGAACGGCTCATTGGTCGCAGGGTCGATAGTCGTCTCAAGGAAACTCCGCGTTCGCCGGACAATCGTTCGGATGTATGGATGGTGGTTTCGGAACAGGTCTTGGCGTTGCGTCTCCAGGCGATTGCGGTCAGGAGCCTTCAGGCCTTCATATTTCGAGCCTTGGGCAACCCAGTCCGAGTCCTTCATCCCGAGGTTCCTTCGGAGCACGGCAAAGTCAATCGCCTCGCCTTTCGGCGGAAATGGATTCCGGAGCCACTCCCAAATCTCTGGAAGCTCGGTGGGCGGGTCACTTCGGCCAAGCACGAACGAGAGCCCGAGACGAGCTTTGCGACGCCAATCACTGTACAAGTCCCCGAGCACGAACTCGTTTCCGTGGGCGAGAATATTGAGCAAATCCCAGGCTTCGATGGGGTCGAGTTGAACCGGAGTCGCGGTGGCCAGAAGCAGACTCCTTGTTCGTGGCGCGACGTTGAACATGAACCGATACAGGTTGTTCATGTCCGCCGCTTCATCGCGGTGTCGGTCGCCGAGATTGCGCCTTCTGGCGTGGTGCGCCTCGTCGAGAATCACACAGTCGTAGTAGTTGCCCTCCAGGTAGGGAACGGCATCAGAGTTCCGCTTGACCAGGCCCGTCGACACAATCCCGGCCCGACGAGGACACTTCCTCAAGCCCTCAACTCCAAAGGCGGGATGCTCGTGGCCGTGTTCATCGACCCATTGGCGGCCATTCCATACTGCGGTTGGGAACTGGAGCAGCGACCACATCTCTGCCTGCCACTGCCAGAGGAGCGGCTTTGGACAGAGAATCAAGATGGGCTTGTCCCCTGTGAGCGCCATCAGCTTGGCGGCTAGCCCAAGTTGCACGGTCTTTCCGAGACCAACTTGGTCAGCCAAGACAAACCGTGCCCCGTGCTGAACATGAGCCTCAAAGGCGAGCTTGACGAACGTCTTTTGGTGTGCCCAAAGACCATTCTCCTTTCGGTAGACGGGCAGTTCTACCGCTGCCTCAGCAGGTTGCTCGGGACCTTCCTTCTTCCATTGCTCAACTGACGTGATGAGTTTGCGCTTGGCTAGCCGTCCAATGTCCTCAATGACCGCGTCCGCAAGGTCGACGGCATCGTTGGAATGCCAGAGAGCATCGAACTCCTCCTGGACCCACTGGACACCTTCAGCGGAGTCATCGAGCCAGACGATTTCGTAGTTCAGCGTCCAAGCCGTTTTGGACTCGTTGATGCTGCCAAGAAAGCAGGTCTTGCTGCCATCGCCTCGTGTGATGACGCCGGCCTTGCCGTGCACCAAGCCGAACCTGTCGTTGGGTAGAACCTTGACGCGGAGCTTTCCGGAAACCAAGAGGTCGTGCAGCTTGCGCAGACGGTCTTGCATCTGCTCAGGAATGTCCTCCGGAATCGATTCGCACCATTCCTGGCGCATTGCCAGATGGGCCGCGCGAGCAGTGACCACGTCCAGCCGCTGCAGGTCGGAGTTGCAGACAATCCGAACTTGCCCCTCGACCTCAGCGATTGCTTCACCGGCAACCTCCAACAAGGATGAGCAGAAGTAGCCTGCGATGCGGTCGTAGCCCTTGGCACCGGCAAGCTGCTTGGGTAAAAAATCGCCAAGTGGCTCGCGGCGGGAGGAGAGACGTTGAATCATGAGTCGGTTGCCCTGGGTCCTGCGAATAGGCGTTCTAGTACATCCGATGAGCTGGGCACCGACTGCAGTTCACGTTCTAGCTCTTGATATCTCGGGAGCATTTGGACGAGCTGGGTTTCCGCCTCTCGGAGCAAAATCGCTTGGTGGTCAGCCGAGTCAGAAACTGACGCAGCGAGGTCTTCAAACTTCACGCACTGTCGAGCCAAGAACAGCTTGCCGCGGTATTCACTCAGAGCCTCATGCCGACGCTGCTCCTCTGCAGTCAGCTTTCGCTTCCACCAATCAGCCGCTACCTTTCGCGACTTGCCAAGAAAACCTGACCTGTCCGGATAGAGCAGCTTCAATTGCTGAAGGTCGTGTTTGGCTTCCTCCATCAGAACGTGTCGAATGTTACGAATTCGACTCCGAATCTTGTTGAGCTCCTTTTGGTTTTGAGATGCGGAAAGTTCTTCGCGCAAATCCTCATACGCGGTCTTGAGGGCCGCGAACTGGTCGATGGAACGATAGGCAAACAACCTATCCTGGCCTTCCATCAGCTTGCCCAACTTCTTGCTCGCGTCCGCGTTGCTGATGAGGTTAGCCGTGGCCACCGTGATTGCGGCGACTCCGGCCGCGCGATGTGCCCACGTACCAAGCTGGTCGATGTTGCCGATTTCCTGGAATGCTCCCTTGGACCCACGGGTTTGGGCCTTGTAGATTCCATCCGCCGTCCGAACAAACTCGGCGGTTCCTTTCTCAAATGTCACGACGAATCCATCTCGTCCAGCGGAAAGGGCTTGCAATGACAGGTTTCCAAATTGGAAGCCGCTCGACTTCACGCTCTCCGCCAGCGCGCGCTCAGTGTTCGTCTGAACCTGCAACGCGAACTTCTCGCCATCCAGGGAATCTTCAAATGACAGGCCGGTGAGTGGGTTGAAGCACGGGGTTACCAAGGAAACTTCATCAACCGTTGCGACCGAGGTTGAGGTCACTTGCCCGACCTCTGGCGTCGGCTGCTGTGCCACTGGCATGCACCGTCTCAAAATCGCGGCCGCGATAACGGCCGTGAGGATGACGGCGACGGCAACAACGAACCATTCCATAAGCCATCACACGCTGTCGTTCTCGACCATGCCCCTCAGAAGCTCAGCGGCTGCGGCGTCTTTGCTCCAGTGCTCCATGGCCGCGGTGGGGGTGTGGGCGAGGTAGTGGAGCAAGCCGATGATGTTCTGGCGCAGGTTCCAATACTGGGGCACTTCTTGGCGCAACCAGTTCCGGCCCGGAGTCGGGTCATCTTCTTGGGCCGTCTTGTAGACTGCGCAGAGCACTTGCCGCAAGAGCGTATCTCCAAAATCGCCGCCGCGCAGGTCGCGGGAACCGAACTCAGTGGCGGTCTTCAACCGGGTCTGGTTGGCTTTGGTGTCGGCAAGAATCACCTTGTAGTCTCGGACGCCGAAGCCGCGCGCGAATTCCATGTACACGCCGTTTCGGTAGTCTCCGTGTCGCTCCACTTCAAGGCCCTTGACGTACAACCGTTCCAATGGCTGCAAGCTTCGCCACAGCTGCCGGTCGAGCCCAACTGGAACCAGGTAGTCGCTGGCGATTCTCACGGCTTCGTCGATGAGGTCGACGATGGGGTTCTTTTCTTTCTTCCGCTCCCGAACGACGTTTTGCTGGGGTTGCAGACGGGCAAGCTCTTTGCCCACGTCGAGGTCTTCAATCCGAGTGTATTGGGTCAAGACGCGGAGGGCAGCCGCATAGGCGGCCAGTTGGAGGTCGCTGTCGGTGAAGTTCGGGTCTTCTGCATCTTCCAAGGCAAGCATCGCGTCGAGCTGACGCTGGACCTCATCTTGAATCTCGGGCAGGATATCCGAGCGCCACGCAGTTCGCTGCCCATCGCGATTTCGAAGGACCAGATTGACCGTTCCCTGAACGTAGTTTCCAGACTTAAGCCCCGACGCGTCCGTTTCCGTCGCGATTGTCCATGCAGAGACCACATGCAATCCAGAAGCCCAGAGAATGAGGGCAAGGTCTGCCCAAACTTCTGCACTCGTATGGGTGAACATTACCAAGTGGATTCCGCTCGTGGAAGTGTTACGGGCCATCGCTCCGTAGCAGTCAACCATAGCTCTCATGAACTCTTGGTCCGTTCCCTTCACGGCCAGCGCTCTTCGGCTGTCCAGTTGCCACCCAAAGTGGTCGCTTCTACCAACTGGCGCATACCATGCCAAGAAAAACTCTGATAACTCGTGGTAGTTGACGGCGTCAGCATAGGGTGGGTCCGTTATCCAAAGGTCGCACTCAGTTCCAATACTTCGAGCATCCAGGCAATCCACCTGTGACTCACGATTGACCACCGAGTTTCCAAACTGGAAGAACCAGGCTGTTCCGACCTTCGAAAGTGGCCGACATGAGTAGTTCAAAAGGGTATTGAGCGCCTGATTACTGAACGTATCAGCCCCCTTTTCGTTCGCCTTGTCAGACAGCCACCTACACAGTTTCGAGTTCCAGTTCGCTAAACGACCTACGCTGAGCGTGCAAGCAACGAGTTGCTCAGGCGTGAGTCTTTGTTCCCCAGAGGTTGCAGCGAACATCCCAAGTTGGAGCAATTGTCTTGGATTGAAGAGATGGTGCCAATGCGTGAATCCTCTCTCGCGTCCCAGCCTTGTCGTCTCGGCCCCAGGCTCGATACGCATTGATGGGATGTACCCCTTAGATTGCCAATCGGCTAGTTGCTCTGTTACAAGCTCCAGCACTTTCTTCTCGCGTGACAGGTCGCCTATGTCGGGAGCACGATACAGATATTTGGGTGCTCGCTTCGCCACTTTGGCCATTTCTGCGATGGTTGAAGGTAGGAGCTTTCTCGCCTGAGCAAGGTCTTTCCGGAGTTCCTTGACAACGTCCACGGCATCCTCATCCTCCTCCTCGATGTCGCCAAATCCTGCATATGCAGTAAGGATTCCCAAGGCTGCCGCACGCCAAGAAAGTGAACGCGCGACCGCGACGAACCGTTGGTCCTCCTGGCTCATCAAAGAGACCACGATGTCGAGCGTGCCTTGGACTTGACCCAGGCTGAGTTCGAGACCCGGAGTTGCTTCACCTACTTTTAGCAGCTGCTCAGCGCACAGGAGCCGTTCCAACGTCGGCACGCGCCACTTGATGCAGTAGAGCCGTTCCTGGAAGACGTCATCCGGTCGAGGCACGAGGTCATCGTTCTCCCAAAGTCGAAGTCCGCTCCGACCTCTAAGGTCGTCGGCGCGAGTCCTTTGCCGGTCAACAGGCTTGAGCCAATTGCCTTGTCCGTCCACCGGGCACCTGACGCCATCATCCCAAGTGCCGCTCGCCTTTGCGGCTCGGAGTTCCTCTTCAGACACTGCTTGACGTATCTCGATGTCAAAGGACTTTGAGCTTGCTTGTGGCACAAGCTCCGCAATCGCTCGTGAGCGCTCTGCAATCATCCAACTTGGTGAAAGTGGCACCTTCCAGCCCGTTGCGGGGTCAAGAACTTCGCTGCAATAAAGGTATCCATCAGCCTCCCAGCCGAGTTCGTGGCGCTCAAGGCCGTTGTCAACGACCTGTTGTTGGACAATCTCAAACACCCGGGCAAGCGCCTCTCGCACGCCACAAGCGACATCTTTTCCACCACCCACAATGTGGATGGCTGACCAGGTCAGAATTGCGGCTACCGGGTTGAGGTCACTCCCGAACGCCTCACATCCAAGCTGGGCAGCCTCAAATGGGATGCTTCCTCCACCGCAGAACGCGTCACCCACGCGCGGAACGCGACCAAATCGTCGCTGTCCGAGTTCGGCCACCACTTCTTGGAGCGTGGTAGCCGATGTTCCGAGGTGAGCGTTGATGTCTGCCCACGCTGCTTCGCTCGGGCCACTGATTTCCTCCGGTCGAAGGCAGTACTCGAGCTTGTCGTCGTAGTTCAGCTTAGTGAAGGCAAGTCGATGAGCTTCAGCCTTCTCCTCTTTGCTCAGTCCTCTCTTCCACTGCGCTTCAGCTTTGGAATCGGTCACCAGGACGAAGAATCGGTCGCGGTCAGCGGGATTCAGAAGCCGGAAGACATCGGCCTGTTTCAGTGTCATGCCCTTGGCCACGTAGCGCCGCCATAGCCCATCGGCGTCCATGGTCATGAGCTTGAGGAAGACTTCCCGGTCGCGCTTCGCGTTATCGCTCGCGGGCATGAGCAAACCGAGGATGCAGGCGCGCACTAAGACCAGCGGCTTCCGCCCCCACCACTTCCCAAGTCCGGTCAATGTCTGACCATGATTGGCCTTGCGCTCCTTGTAGCTCTCCTTGCTCAGCTTCGAGACCGGAAACTGCGTCTCGATGAACCTCTTGTTGGTGGCTGCGTTGGTCTCCATAATCATGATTCGAATCTAGGTAGCGATGAAGACGCTCTGACCATATCGCTTCACGCAGAACTCATCAATCTTCTCGTGCAGCCGAGTTCGTTTGAACATCACGAAATCAAAGAGCGAACGCATCAAGTCGCTCAGCTCCTTGCGGCAGAAGTCAACGTTCGGCGTGCTCACTGGCGTACCTGTGAGGGCATCGTGCCAGCATACAGCCATCAGATTCATAAGGTCGTGCCCGTTACTGAGCAGGAGGGTCATGACGTACTCAATGTCATCGGGGGAAGCACCTTCCGGCAGTAGGTACTTCGCTTCTTCCCGAGCCACGCGAAAAGCCTCCTTGAGGTCCTCCCCGAACGACTGCTTCTGGGCAGCATCCCAAGGGAGCAGCTTGAGCAAGTTGGCACCAAGCAATTCCCACTTACCCGACGCACCGAGGTTGAATGTCCTAATCCACCGCTCCATCAACTCCTTGCTGATGCCATTTCTCGTTGACCGTCTCTTGAGGTTGACAAGCCGCACTGCGCCGAGCATCCCTGCCGCCGCCAAAACCTCTCTTCGCAGCTTCTCGATGCGGGCCTCGGAAATTCCGCCTGGTCGCCTCTTGGGAGGAACGTGCCATTCCATGGCCAGAGAAAGCGCTCCTGCATTAATCATCACAACTTCGCTGTCATGAAGCTCAGTGTCGAAAACCTCGTCGAGAAGATTTTCATACCTTGTGCCTTCAAGGCCCGCAAAGTCGCGGTCGATGATGCCAATGCACCGCGTTCCCTTTGCCTTGCAAGCGCGGACTCGCTCCAGGACATAGTCAACTCCACCGTCGTTCCCCAGCTCGTATCGAACATCGGCCTTGTTCTTGACAACCTTGGGGTTCAGCCAAAGCCAGTCGGACTCACCTTCCACGAAAATCAAGATGCGATTTGGGGTGAGGGCTTCGATGGCATCCCGGATGGCCGGTGAGTCGACAATCGCTGCGAACGACTTAGGAACCGCCATTCTGCGCCTCCCACATGTCGAACATGAGGTGCTTGTGGTCAACCACCATGGCGGGCGCGTGAGTAGCCAGAATGAAGTCGACCTTGACGACTTGCTTGATTCTCTCGATGCTTGAGAGGAAGCTGAGTTGCCAAGAAGGATGGAGGGACAACTCGGGTTCATCAATCAGCACGAGTGACGGTCGACTCGGCCCGAACAGGAGATTGCCGAAGAGGACAAGCAGGTGCTGCTCACCGGAAGATAGCCTGTTAAGCGGAACAACCCGGCCCCTGGCATCCGTGATTTCAATGCCACGCTCACGGCTATATTCCAGCGTCTTATTCAGCTCAAAATGCTCGTTGATGAGAGCCCTGAATAGGGACATGCGCGGTTCAATATCATCAAAGGCCGTCAGCTTCTTTGCAAGTCCGCGTAGATACGCGCCAGCAATTTGCCTCTTGACAGCCGAAGTTTGTTGGACTGGGGGCAGCGAGAAATCGTCGAACAAGAGCCCCAGTTGACGCAATAGCGCCCATCGGTCGCTCAGCGTTTCCAGCATCTTCTGGAGTTCTTCGGGCTTCAGGTTCTTCAGACGGGTCGCTGTCAAGAGCTCATTGGGAAACTGTCGGTCGAGCTTCTGCGAGAGGTCACCATGTATGTTCCTTGCAGACTGAATGTCGCTCCGAATAACACTTGCAACCAAATCGACGGCGCTCTTGTCGCTCGTGTCATGCAGACGTTGAGCATTCAGAAAGTCGATGTTGAAGGCGTCGATGACTTCGGCAAACCACGGAGGCACGGAGATTCGAAGGGCCTCAGACTTGAGGAAGGGAAATCTGCGAAAGACACCTTCAGTAGTAAGCAGTTCGCCCTCGGGAGTTCGATAGCGCTGTGGGCCGATACGCTCAATCTGCCCGTGAGCGACGAAGTTTCGGAGTAGCCTTTCCCTTTCTCGCTCACTGATGTTCCGACCGGAGCTGTACAGAACGTCTTCATCGAAGATAAGCGGCCGTAGGGGAATCAGTTCCGATTCTTCCTTCCGCCGCCCATCGACAAGGCTTAGAACGACCGATGGTGAATCGACATCCGGTCTAGCAACCTGACGAACCTGAAGCTTGACACCTGAACTCAACTTGACTTCGAAAACATCGAAAGCAATCTGATTGAAAATCTGAAAGTTCAGGGAGAAGATGGCATCAAGTAGCTTGATGATGGATGTCTTGCCATATCCGTTCGGACCGGTGATGAGCGTGACCCCTGACTCGTGGCACGGAATCGTGTAATTCAGGGAACCATTGAGCTTGGTCACCTTGACTTGGGTGACGTGGATGCGCTCGTCTCGTTTGCGTCGGCTGGGTGAAGTGCTCATTGGTTATGAATCCAGAAGGGAACCCTGACCAGGGTCGACAGCGGCTTTCCGCTTCTTGCCTGACCGGGTTGGGGGAAGCATCGGTCGACCCGTATCCGGGTCGATGAGGTCTTCAAACTGGCGGAACGGTCGGTCGCCCACTGGGTTCTCGGTGAAGGCGATGCCGATAGCCTTACGCCAACCACGTCCTCGACCATGCTCAGGATGCCCCGACGTTGCATTGATGGTGGTGTACAGCCACCATCGCTCCTCCGGCACCAAGCCTTCCCAGTTCGCTACTGCGATGCGCACCAGACTGGGGTCGGCGTCCTCGATGGCCCAGAGCAGGAGCATCAATTCTTTGCCGAAGTGAGCAGCCAAGAAGTTGTCACCTGATTTGAAGCTGGCCGACTTCAGGCTGGCTTGGCGAAGTCTGCGATTAAACTCGACCCGGACTTCATCAGCAACCAGGCTCCACTTGTAGCCGCTGAGCTTGATTTTGAGCTTGGGTACCCGCGCACCTTCAACAGAAACGCCAGGGGCCGCGAGCTTGGGTTGTTCTCCGAATGCGAACCACTCCGTGACTTCAACCTCGCCCGAATCGCTCCGGGGGATGGACACAACGAAGTGGTGCTCCGACTCGGCGGGCACAAATCCAAACCCAAATGCATCCTTTGTCGCTGCCATCATTTGGCCTTAATTAGAACTTCCTTCACCTCGCCAGGATTAAGCGTCAGCTTGAGTTCGGCAACCATGTCGAGCAGGGATTGCCCGAGGCCGAAGTTGAGGGAAGAAACCTGAAGGGTAAGGTTACCGCCTTCCATGAGCTCGGCGAGTAGGTCGAGGATGCGGCGAACATCGTCCGAACTGTAGTGCCATTCGGGGTCGAAGTTGAACTCCGCCCAACGATGACTCATCTTGATTGACGAGTTCACCTGGACTCCGCCCAGCATCGCATCGTGCTTTCGACACAGGTCGAGGAACGTATGCGTTTCCATGGTGGAGTCCTTCTTGAAGAGACGCAACCAGTTATACGGCTTCCCCTTGTCGATGACAACCTGCTCAGGTTCCTCGGGCACCGCCCAACGAGAAACTTCCTTGCTCTGGATGGCGCCCTTGATTCCGGTGGCCTGGACATACTTGCTGCCCTTCGGCACCACAATTGGCTCAGAGTAGACGCCTCCGCTGGTCGCAGGGTTGGAGCCGTCCGTCGTGTACTTGATTTGGGCGCTTGGCGCGGCCCGCAGCTCGCACCGGAGGACATCGCCATCCTGATAGAAGCGATGCTTGAGCGTGATTCTGTTCTGCCAGACAACTTGCTCGCCTGTCTCATGTACTCCGGTGGAGTCAACCGAGATGAAGCTGACCTCCATTTCCTTCGTCTTGTAGTCTTGAGAGTCGAGAAGCTTTGAGCCGGGCGTTGCCGGTCCGCCAACTTCGGCGTAGACCTTATCTCCATGGAGGGCGGTTACGCGAAGGTTGACCTCGCCGGTCTCCGCATCGCGGAAGGTCTCCTGAACCCGAACTTCGGTCTTTGGCTTGGCGAATGGCCCCTTGTCGATGTACCCGCTTGCCTCACGCCAAACGTCTCGCTGAACGAGAATCGACTTCAGGCTGTCGAGCCCGGTCGGGATATACCAGTCCCAGCTCGTGTTGATGGCAGCCTTCTCCTTGATGCTTGTCCACGCCATGGGCTGGCCGTCCTCGCGCCACAGCTTGCCCTCCACCTTGGCTCTAAACGTTCCATCGGCACCAATGTCGGTCGTGTACTTGTAGGCGGCGGTCAGGCTCTGGACGATTTGCTCCTCAGCTGAGAACCGGTTCTCGGTGTACTGGAACTCCATCTCGCGCTTGGTGAGGCCCTGGATGGTTGGATAGTAAAGGGTCGTGAAGGTCGTCTTCACTGCCATGTAAAGGTTGGCGATTTGCTTGGTGCGAAGTTCTTCGGCCTCTTGAAGTTGCGGGTCGCTCGCGGGCCGACCTTCATCGTTCAGTTCCTTGATGATGAGGTCGATAGCTTTAAGGCCGGCAGCTGCTCTGAGCACGTTCTCAAAGGTCTTCCCATCGCCGGTCAGGAAACACACTCGGTTGCGGAAGGTTGCGCCTTCATGGAACTGCTTGATACTCTCTAGCGAGTCGGCGCGCGGCTGGAAAATGACCAGAGCGACCTGGTCTTGGCTCAGGTTGATTTCGTCGATGGCCGGGAGACACGCAAGCTTCTGATAGCAATCCCTGCGCACAGGGTTGAAGATGGCTTCGAGTTGCTTCTTGAGTTCCTTCTCCTTGCTTTCCTTCTGCATGCCGCCGATGTAGCTGCTCAGCTTGGCGTTGATGTTCTGGACGTCTTTGAAATAGAGGCGGTTGTCCCGATTAGCGTGGAGGTACCAGGCGTTTGTCTGCAGCCGGTCGATGACATCTTTGTTGAGTCGGATGACGTCTCGGTTCGGGGCCGCGAGATATTGGACGATTTCGCCCCGGTTTAAGCCGAGGATTTGGTTAGACCCGTCTGCCAGCGAGGACAGGAAGACCAGCTTGGCCACATCCTGTGCATCGGTGCCGCCCAGCTCACTGTCAATCGACTCGGCCATCGAACTCCCGCCGCTACTGATGTCGTGGGCGATGGCGGCATCAAGCTTGGAGTTGATTTGCTTGATTTCGCTAACCATTTCGGGGTCGCTGAGATTGACGTCATGGGCACCTACGAGCTCGATGGTGTCTGCCTTGCCCGACTCCCAAAGGTCTCCCACGATTATTCGCATCATGCGGATGAGGGCACGAGTTTGTTGGAAGCCGACGTTCTCCTTGAACCGAGCGTACAGGTCTCGGATGGCGGGGTGGAACGGATAGGCATTCTCGACATCAGCAGCAAACTGCTCGGGGGAGGCAGTGGTGATGTCCTGAAGTCTGGCTTTGCGAATTGCCTCGCTGTACGCCGCCGCAACCTCCTTCATGGTTCCTTGCGACGGCAATTCCTCGAACAACCTGGTCCGAAGGATGTGGTACAGCTCGTCGGAGTTCATTCGGACAGGGTCTATTGGCATTGAGAGCCGAATGGCCTCTTGGCTCAAGTGCTTCAGCGCATCGACCTTGTCGAAAATCTTGTCAATCTGAGCCTGCCCCTGTTCATAGGCCGCACCGCTCAGGTCGGACATGGCGAGGACGACGTTGCTGAGCTTGTTGTCCGCCACCGCCACAAAGAGGTTCGCAAGAGCGGCAGTAGTAACGACCGCCAAGTTGGAGTCACCGACCTTTCGGCTGTGTGCATACTCCATGTACGGCGGTAGCTCGTCGAGGATGATAGCGATTGGGTCGCCTTCGAGGAGCTTCGTCCAGGCCTCCTGGCCAGGTGCCTCCAGATTCGTCATGAAGTGCTGAAACTGGTCTTCTTTGCCGAGCTGCTTGGCGATTTCACCCCAAATGCCGAATTGGGAGTCTGTCTGCCGGCCGGAGAAGGCAACGACGCGCACCTTGCCCAAGGACCCCACTTTGTGGAACCCGCCCATGACCTGCTCGCGAAGTTCAGGATGCTGGCACAGCAGGCCGAACGCAATGAGGTTGTGCGTCTTACCTCCGCCCATGCTTTGACTGAGGCGGAAGATGCCTTGGGCTCCCGCTGAGCTTGACTCCAGACGCTTGAAGGACTCGGTCAGAAACGTCCGCATGCCCTGCGTGACGTAGTTCTCCTGGAAGAACTCGGTCGCGTCGATGCGACCGTTGACGAGGTCAAGGATGTCCGGGACGGTGTCCCGCTTGTTCGAGTCAAAGACACTCGCTCGTGGCTTGCAAGCATGCTTCAGGCTGGGCATTCCTATATTCTGACCTCCCAGACACCTCCAGGGCCACGTGAACTGCAACTACTCTTGGTGATTGGGCTCAGAGTCCGACCACGACCGAGTAAGCTCCCGAAAACACTAGCCACATCACCCTTGGTGAGCGGCGCATGCAGGAGTTGGTGAAGTGCCCGACGAAACACCAAAATTCGAACCCGCTAAGTATGAAGACTTGGAGCTTTACGCAAACGGCGAATGGTTCGCACCAATAGTTGAGGACCGCGACTGGCGGTCACGTATCGCTGACATTCTCCTCTCGGAGAACTTGATTGTGCTCACCGGCTTAGGGACTAGCCTATGTCTGAACACGCCTGGCACAATAGTCGCTCCGAAGATGAACGACCTTTGGGAGGCGGTCGCTAAAGAAGAGAAATTTCACAAGATATTGCCTTCGGTTGGTTATGAAGATGAAGGAAAGGATGTGGAAGCTCTACTAAGCCGGTGCCAGATGCACGTGGCATTGAATCCTGATGATAAGGAAGTAGAGGAGTTCATATCGTTTGCTGAGCAGGCCATATACGTGAAGTGTGATTTCCCTAAGGAAGACGTTGGCCTGCAAGTTCACGAGATGTTTTTGAGGAAGGTTGCCCGAAGGTCCATTCGGCAACCAAGAATGAAGCTCTTCACCACCAACTACGACCTGTGCTTCGAACGCGCGGCATCCCGAACTGGGTTCATTACCATCGACGGATTTGGCCATTCAAATCCCCAAGCCTTTGATGGCAGCTACTTTAGCTATGATTTCGTCAAGCGTGAAGCGGAAAGAGACGTGCCGGACTTCATTCCTAATGTATTCCAGTTCTACAAGTTACACGGCTCAGTGGACTGGGTCTTTGGCGTGAACAATGTTGTGATTCGGGGTAGCACTGGTCGTAGGGCAATGATTTTTCCTCGGTACGGAAAGTTCGAGTCGTCATATCAACAGCCCTTCTTCGAGATGATGGCGAGGCTTCAGATGGCGCTTAGGCAACCCAACACAGGGTTGCTTGTCATTGGGTATGGATGTCGAGACAAGCACCTCAACGAGCCCCTACTTTCAGCAGTGCGGGCGAATGTTGGCCTGAAGTTTGCCTTGGTGGACCCGTGCTTAAATCAGGGAAACGAGAATGACGTGCACGCAACCTTGAAAGGTCTCATTGACGGTGGTGATTCTCGACTTATGCTGCTTTCAACTTCATTCGAGAGCTTCGCCAAGTACATTCCAGACCTTGTCGCTGAGACGGAGCAAGAAGCCCACTTCGGCCGCACCAGGAAGTTATAGCGCATGGCGTTGCCCGTCTACCCATTCGACTCCGACCGCTGCATTGGAACGGTCATCGAGGTCACCGGCACGGTTGCACGGGTCAACCTGCCTCACGCCGCTGCACCCGGGAGCAGGTGGCACCACGGATTCAAGCTTGAGGCTGGGCGAGTTGGCGAGTTTGTAGTCATTGAATCAGGAGAGACGGCGGTGTTCGGACGAGTCACTTCAGTTCGTCTGCCCGAGCGAGAAAGGTTAGCGGTCGAGGAAGAGTTAGGCTCTCGCCAAGAAGTTCACCCTATCGGTGTGATTCACATGATGGCTTCGGCGTCTCTCGTAACTGGGCGCGTGGAGCCAGGTGTGCCAAGCCATCCAAGACTTGCTGCCCGGTGCTTCTCGGCTCATCCGCAACTTGTGAAATGGCTCGCTGAGCATTCTAAGTTTCTGCAGAACCCTGAGGAGGCAAAGTTGCTCGATATTGCAGTGCTTCCGTTTGCCATGGATACCCATATTCGAATTGCACCAGAGAGTATGTTTGGTCGCCATTGCGCGATACTTGGAGCAACTGGCGGGGGGAAGAGCTGGACTGTGGCGCGAATCGTGCAAGAGTCCTCGAAGCTAAACTCGAAACTACTTCTAGTTGACCCATCCGGTGAATACAACACTATCAATGGGCCTAACGTTATGCACTTGCATGTGAACAAGGACCCAGATGCTGAAGCGCGTGGGTCAGTGGAGGTTGCATTGCCGCACAAGCATTTGACGGAAGAGGACTTCTTTGCAATGTTCATGCCAAGCGCTCAATCTCAAGCTCCGAGACTACGGTCCGCAATCAAGTCTCTGAAAATTGCCAACTGGATTGAGCGAAGCAGCTCCGATGAGGAACGGGCGAAGCACCCGTTTGATTGGACGCCTATATTAACGCTTCAGTCCTGGTATGCAAACGGATGTCTAACCAAGGCGGGCAAGTCACGTGGTCAGTACGAGGCAGTTGTGCGCCTGTTGGGAGAGCGCCTGGACAAAACAGGATGGAGTTTCGATGCAACACGACTCGCGGAGCAAGTTGGGCTTGAATGTCATGCCCCGACCGGCAGTAACGGAAGTCTATATGGCCCACTGGACGCGCGCGACCAAGGATTCTGCACCACGCTCATTTTGCGCGTTGAGCAGCTTGTTGCGTCAGCTGACCACGCTTGTTTGTTCAAGGCTGGCGAACGAACTGACCTCGTTGGAAAGCTACGAGAGTTCTTTGAAGACGACACCAAGAGCGTTCTCGTGCTTTCGCTGAAACATCTATCGTTCGCCAATAACTTGCGAGAAATCTTCGTCAACGCGATTGGGCGAACGATGCTCGTGGGAGCACGCAGTGGACGATTCAAAGTGAAGCCTCTGGTTGTGCTACTCGATGAGGCTCATCAGTTCATTGGGAAGACACTTGGCGACGACTTCGGAAGGTTCAGATTGGATGCCTTTGACCTCATCGCCAAGGAGGGCCGCAAATATGGACTCACTTTGTGCCTCGCAACGCAGCGACCACGAGACATCGGCCAAGGAATTCTCAGCCAAATGGGGACGTTCCTGGTTCACAGATTGACCAATCCTGAGGACCGTGAGATGGTTGAGAAAGCGGCAGGCGACCTAGACCGGTCTGCCGCATCATTCATTCCCACTTTGGCCGCTGGACAGGCCGTCCTTATTGGCATTGACTTTCCCATCCCCGTGACCCTCCAGGTCATCCCCCCGAGCCGTCCGCCAGAGTCAACGGGGCCTAGATATCAAGAGACTTGGTAGACCGATAGAACGTCGCCTTACTACAACCTAGAATCCGGCAGGCCTCAGCCACCGGCATGTTGCGGTCGCCCCGAAGTCGCCGGGCAAGCTCTAGCTTCTTTCCAGTCAGCAGAGCTCGACGCCCGCCCGCGCGTCCTCGTGCGCGAGCGGCTTTCAAGCCTGCTTGGGTTCGCTCAACGATGAGTAAACGCTCAAACTCAGCAAGAGCGGCGAACACATGAAAGACGAGCTTGCCGCCAGAGGTGGTTGTATCAATGCTCTCCTGCAACGACCTGAATCCCACGCCCCTCGCATCTAGCTCGGCGACAATGTCGATGAGGTTGCGGAGCGACCTGCCAAGTCGGTCGAGGCGCCAAACGACCAGACAGTCCCCAGGTCGAGCGAACAGCAGTGCTTCGGTGAGACCTGGTCGGTCGGCCTTGGCTCCTGACGCGTGGTCGGTGAAGATTCGCTCGCATCCTGCCTTCGTTAGGGCATCCGATTGGAGGCCGACCGACTGGTCGGTTGTTGAAACTCGCTGATATCCGATGAACATGGGGTCTCCTTGTCTCGATTCGCAAGCTCCAGCAACATCTTGAGTTGCTGATATCGAGACGATGGTTTGAGACCAGGGGCAGATTCACCTCCGGGGCCGGGAGTCACAACCTGAGAGTGTCTTGAAAACGGTCGTTTGTGAAACAGTCGGTCAGATGCCGAATCGTTCTGCAT
>ERZ761607.1682-NODE-1682-length-26363-cov-6.320511_pt1 | contig 26363 bp, 24 predicted proteins | sample MGYA00511164_ERZ761607 | MGnify/ENA primary metagenome ERZ761607 (study PRJEB28899, sample SAMN02445080) | bioreactor sludge metagenome | biome: EBPR sludge | place: Australia: Brisbane, Thorneside Wastewater Treatment Plant | collected 2011-06-22 ... | reverse complement strand
GCTCACGAGCCCGCCTCACCCCACCGTGATGGCGGAGCGAGGGCAGTGCGCGGGTGGGGTGGGGTGGTCTTCGCGGCGCTAAAGCACAGCCGGTGGTCCCGCCGCAACGCGACGCAACCACCAGCCGGACCGACCGGCGGGCGCCGGCGCGATGCCCTGTCGCCGCGGAGGCCACCCCACACCACCCCGCCCAGACCCGGTGCCACGAGCGCAGACCCAGACTCAACCCAACCCCAACCGCCAACCCGAGCCTCACCCGGCTTCGGGCTCTTCGATGCCTCTGTGGATCGGGCGGAGGTCGCCCCCGGTGCCGACCCAGCCGACGCCGGGCTCGAGGCGTCGGACGACGCGGGCGGGATTGCCGGCGACGACCGCGTGGTCCTCGACCTCGCCGCGGACGACTGCACCGGCGGCGACTACGACGTTGCGGCCGATCCGGGTGCCCGGGAGGACGACGACGCCGTGGCCGAGCCAGCTTCCCGAGCCGATGACGACGGGCTGATGTGCACCGAACTGTTGGCCGATCGGGGTGTGGGGGTCCTGGTAGCCGTGGCTGGCGTCGGTGATGAAGACATGCTGGCCGGCGTACACCGAGTCGCCGAGCTCGACGTACTGGTGTGCCGTGACGGTGAACTGGGCGCCCAGCACGCAGCCGTCGCCGATCACGAGCGCGCGGGCCGGCAGGTTGGGGTCGCCGACGCCGTAGCCCGCGGCGAGGGTGGCATGCCGGCCGACCAGCACGTCTCGGCCCACGTGGATCGACTCGACGTTCTGGAGCGTGGCCGGCGGGAAGCCGATGCAACTGCCGGTGCCGAAGGAGCCGAAACGGTCGGCGAGCTCGGTGCCGGGCACCACTTCTCCGGCCCGGTCGGCCCAGCGCAGCGCGGCATGGACGACGCGGTGGGCGAGCCGCTCGAACGGCCGTGAACTCCGACGCACGCGCGCGACCCTAGCTCGTGCTGGACCCCCGGTGGGCCAAGATAGGGCAACCTTAGTAAGGTCAGCCTCACCTAACGAAAGGTCGCCCATGTGCTCCCGCCGCATTTTCGCCGTACTCCCGCTGCTGCTCGGTTCGATGCTGGCGACCGCCTGCGCCGCCGACGACTCGTCCTCGAGTTCTCCACCGTCAGACCAGTCAGCCTCCACATCGGGGTCGACGGCGCCCACAGGGTCGGCCTTCCCCGTGGCGGTCACGCACAAGTACGGCGAGACGACGGTCGACGAGGAGCCGGTGCGCGTCGTCAGTGTCGGAGTGACCGAACAGGACATCCTGATGCAGCTCGGGGTGGTCCCGGTCGGCGTCACCGAGTGGTACGGCGAGCAGCCGTTCGCGACCTGGCCGTGGGCGCAGGAGCTGCTCGGCGACGCCGAGCCCGAGGTGCTGAGCACCGCCGACGGGTTCGAGATGGAGCGAATCGCCGCGCTCCAGCCCGACCTGATCGTCGGCACCAACTCCGGGATGAGCAAGAAGGAGTACGAGCTCTTCTCCCAGATCGCGCCAACGATCCCCGCGGTGGAGGGCTCCACGCCGTACTTCTCGCCGTGGCGCGACCAGACCGTCCAGATCGCCAAGGCGCTGGGCAAGGAGGCCGAGGGGCAGGCGATCGTCGACGAGATCGACGGCCGGTACGCCGAGGTCGCCGCTGCCCACCCGGAGTGGGCCGATATGACCGCGACGTTCTCCCAGGGCGGGCCGTACGACGGTCTGCTCTACGTCTACCCGCCAGGGCTGAGCACCGACTTCCTCACCGACCTCGGCTTCACCATCACGACCGGCTTCGAGTCGTTCGCTCCGGAGGTGGGTTCGCAGGCCGAGATCTCGGCCGAGAACGTCAGCCTCATCGACGCCGACGTGATCGTCTTCGCCACCGAGAGCGCCGACATGTTCGACGACCTCCAAGGCTTCGGCACGATCGGCAACCTCGCCGCGGTCGCCGAGAACCGCGCCGTCTACACCGACGAGACGCTCGCGGGAGCCATCTATTTCGACACCCCGCTGGCGCACGCCTGCATCCTCGACCACCTCGTACCCACGCTCGAGCTTGCCGCCACCGGCGAGGCTCCGCGCGCCTACCCGTCCTGATCCACCCCACCAGACCCACGCCAGAACCACGCCAGACCCCACTAGAGGAGCACGCCCATGACCCCACCGACCTCCGGCGTACGACCGAGCCGCCGCCAACTGTTGGCCGGCCTGTCCGCCCTCGCCCTGGCGCCCGCGCTGGTCGCCTGCGCCGACGACTCGAGCAGCGGCAGCAGTGCCGCGGACGAGCCCGCGGGGAGCGGCACGCCCACCGAAGAGGCGGCGTTCCCGGTCACCATCGCCCACAAGTACGGCGAGACCACCCTGGAGAAGGCGCCGACGCGGGTGGTCTGCGTGGGGCTCACCGAGCAGGACGCGCTGCTGGCGCTGGGCATCGTGCCCGTGGCGGTGACCAAGTGGTTCGGCGACGCGCCCGGCTACATCTTCTCCTGGGCCGTGGACAAGCTCGGCGATGCCGAGTTGCCCGAGGTCCTCGAGGACACCAACGGCGTCCAGGTCGAGAAGATCGCCGCCCTCGCGCCCGACCTCATCATCGGCCAGTACTCCGGCCTCACGGAGAAGGACTACGAGCTGCTCTCCAAGATCGCGCCGACCGTGGCGCAGCCGGGGGAGTACGCCGACTACGGCGCGCCGTGGGACGAGATGGCGCTCAACATCGGCACGGCCGTCGGCCAGCCCGCGGAGATGCAGTCGATCATCGACGACGTCAAGCAGCAGATCGCCGACCAGGCGGCCGCGCACCCGGAGTTCGCGGGCAAGTCCGCGATGTGTGTGACGCCGTACGAGGGGCTGTTCGTCTACGGTCCCGAGGACCCCCGGTCGCGGATGCTGACCGACCTGGGCTTCGCGTTCCCGACCGAGCTCTTCGGCGGCGATCAGGAGGAGTTCGGCGAGTCGCTGAGCGCCGAGCGGACCTCGGACCTCGACCAGGTCGGGGTCACCGTATGGCTCGACCTGGAGTCGGACCAGGCGGTCAAGAAGGTCTTCGATCAGACGACCTCGGCGGCCGAGGGTCGGTGGTTCGACATCAGCTCCGACGACGGTGACTACTACGTGGCGCACAGCTTCGTGACCCCGTTGAGCATCCCGTACGTGCTCGAGCGCTACGTGCCCCAGCTCGCCGCTGCCGTGGACGCCGATCCCTCGACGGTGCCTCCGGAGGCCGCCGCCTGACCGAACCGAACGGCGGGGTAGTCACGACCGTACGGATGGCCGGAACGGTGTTCGGACTTGCCGTACGGTCGTGACTATCGCTATCGGGGCCAATGGGGCAGGTGGGATCAGCGGGTCGGAGCTGGGGTCGGAGCGGACACGGGTACGACGATCGGGAGCCCGGTGCGCGGGTCGTCGAGTACGTCGGCGGTCAGGCCGAAGACCTCCTGCAGCAGGTCGACGGTGAACACCTCGCGCGGGGCGCCCTGGGTCACGACGGCGCCGTCGTGCATGACCACGACCCGGTCGGAGTAGCGGGCGGCGAGGTTGAGGTCGTGGAGGACCATGGTGACCGTGCGGCCGCGCTCGCGGTTGAGTCGGCTCACCAGGTCGAGCACCTCCACCTGGTGCGCAAGATCGAGGAAAGTGGTCGGCTCGTCGAGGAGCACCAGGTCGGTGTCCTGGGCGAGCGTCATCGCGATCCAGGCACGCTGGCGCTGGCCGCCCGAGAGCTGGTCGAGCGCGCGGTCGCGCAGCTCCCAGGTGTCGGTGAGCCGGAGCGCCTGTTCGACGACGTCCTCGTCGGCTGGCGACCACTGGCGGAACCAGCGCTGGTGCGGGTGCCGGCCGCGGCCGACCAGGTCGCGGACCATGAGTCCCTCGGGAGCGATCGGACTCTGGGGGAGCAGGGCCAGCCGCCGCGACACCTCGCGGGTCGGGACGTCGGTGATCGCGTCACCGTCGAGGCGGACCCGTCCGCTGGTCGGCGCGAGCAGCCGGGCGAGAGTGCGCAGCAGGGTGGACTTCCCGCAGCCGTTGGGTCCGACGATGGTGGTGACCAGCCCGTCGGGGATGTCGAGGGTGAGGTCGCGGACGACGGGGTCGCCGCCGTACCCGACGGTGACCGCCTCGGCACCCAGGCGAGACGTCGTCATGCGGTTCTCCTTCGGTTGGCGCGGACCAGCAGCCAGATGAGGTACGGCGCGCCGACGGCGGCCGTGACGATGCCAGCGGGCAGCGCGAAGGGCAGGACGGCGCGGGTGATGACGTCGGCGCCGACGACGAGCACCGCCCCGGCCACCATCGAGGCGAGGATCGGCGGGCGGGAGGCGCCGCACAACCGCAGCGCCACCTGGGGCACCACCAGGGCGACGAACTCCAGCGGACCGACCGCCGCGACCGCCACCGAGGTGAGGCCGACCGCGGCGATCAGCACGCCGAGCTGGGTCAGCTGGAGACGCACCCCGAGCCCGCGCGCCGCGTCATCGCCGAGCAACATCGCGTTGAGGGAGCGGATCAGCAGCAGCGACAGGGGCACCAACACGGCGAGGGTGATCAGGACCGGCCGTCCGTGCTCCCAACCGCGGGCGCTGAGGGAGCCGCTCAGCCAGACCTGCGCGCTGGCGGCGTCCTGGATGCGGGCGTTGACGAGGAGGTACGCCGTCGCGGCGGTCAGGGTGGCGCCCAGGCCGATGCCGACGAGCACCAGCCGCTGCATATCGAGGCCGCGTCGCCACGACAGGAGGTAGAGCAGCAGCGCCGTGCCCAGCGCACCGATGAAGGCAGCGATGGGGAGCCCGATCTCCTGTAGCTGTCCGCTGACCAGCCCGCCGCCGTACCCGCTGCCGCCCGCCACGACGATGACGAGCACGGCACCGAACGCCGCCCCGTCGGTGACGCCGAGGATGTCGGGGCTGGCGAGCGGGTTGCGGGCCAGGGTCTGGGTGAGTGCGCCCGCGAGTCCCAGCGACGCGCCGACCGTCACCGCGACCGCTGTCTGGGGGAGTCGCAGCTCCATCACGACGAACCGCTGGCCCTCGTCGCCGCCGCCGAACAGGGTGCGCACGACATCGCCGACCGGGATGGGGAAGTCGCCGACCGCGAGGTCGATCGCCACCAGGAAGAACAGCACCCCGGCTCCGACCAACGACACCAGCGCGGCCCGCACCGGGACCAGCCAGGACAGTCCGCCCAGGCGGAGCGGAGTGGCGTGCAGGGTCGCCATCAGATCCGCACCATCCGGGTCCGGCGGACGAGGATCACGAACGCCGGGCCGCCGATCAGCGCCATCACGATGCCGACCTGGAGCTCGGCCGGGGAGACGATGAGCCGCCCGATGATGTCGGCGCCGGTCACCAGCAACCCGCCGAGCAGCGCGGAGTAGGGGATCAGCCAGCGGTAGTCGACGCCGCCGAGCCGGCGCGCCACGTGGGGTACGACGAGTCCGACGAAGGCGATCGGCCCGCACGCGGCGACCGCGGCACCGGCCAGGAGCATGACCGCAGCGATGCCGAGGGCCTTCTGTCGCCAGGGGGTCAGCCCCAGGGACGCGGCGACGTCGTCGCCGAGCTGGAGCAGATTGAGCCCGGGGGTGCTCATCGCCGCGAAGAGCAGCCCGACGAGCACGAACGGCAGCACCTGCCAGAACACGTCCAGGCTGCGTCCCGACGCCGACCCGACCACCCAGAACCGGTAGGAGTCGAGGGTGTCCGCGTCGCGGACCACGATGGCCTGGGTCACGGCGAGGAGCAGCGCGCTCACGGCGGCACCGGCGAGCACGAGGGAGACCGGGTCGGGCCCGCGCCGGGTCGAGCCGATCGCGAACACGGCGATGGAGGCGATGCCGGCGCCGGCCAGCGCGAACCAGGCGTACCCGGACAACTCGTCGATGCCGAATGAGTAGATGGCGATGACGACGGCGCAAGTCGCCCCGGCCTCGACTCCGAGCAGGCCGGGGTCGGCCAGCGGGTTGCGGGTGTGGCCCTGCATCAGTGCACCGGCGACGCCGAGGGCGATGCCGACGGTGATGGCGAGCACCGTGCGCGGGATGCGCAGGGCGTGCACGATGGTGGCCGCCTCCGAGCCGTCGTCGTGGAAGAGCACGTCGATGACGGTGCCGAGCGGGATGTACCGGCTGCCGAGTGCCAGGCTGAGGAGCCCGACCAGCACCAGGGCGAAGGTCAGCAGTCCGAGGACCTTGACCGAGCCACGGCGTACGGAGGGCGCGACGACGGTGGGCCGCTCGCTGATGCTGGTCGACATTGAAGGTTAGGCTAGCCTAACCCCATGACGCAGTTGACAGTGACCGGCACCGAGACCGTCACGCCGTCGATCCGGCGGGTGTGGTTCCGCAGCGACGACCTCTCGGCGTTCGCGGAGAGCGAGTGGACCGACCGCTACGTCAAGCTGCAGTTCCCCGACGCGGTGCGCACCTACACCGCGCTCTTCCCCGACACCGCCGCCGGCACGCTGGCCATCGACTTCGTCACCCACGGTGACGAGGGTGTGGCCGGGCCGTGGGCGCGGGCGGCTCAACCGGGCGACCGGCTCGAGGCGCGCGGACCAGGTGGCGCCTATCGGCCCGACCCGAGCGCCGACTGGCACCTGATCGCGGGCGACGAGTCCGCCGTACCCGCGATCACGGCAGCGCTCGAGGCGCTGCCGGCCGACGCCGTGGCCCGGGTGTTGGTGCTGGTCGAGGACGCGGACCACGAGCCGGCCCTGCCGCTCCCGGGCGGTGCTGTGCTCACCGTGCTGCATCGCGCCTCGCTCGGCCCCGGCGAGGGGCTGGCGGCCGCCGTACGCGCGCTCGAATGGCTCCCGGGACGGGTGCACGTCTTCGTCCACGGCGAGGCCGAGGAGGTCATGCACGGGGTCCGGCCCTACCTGTTCAAGGAGCTCGGCCTGGACCGCGACCAGGTCTCCATCTCCGGCTACTGGCGCCGGGGCCGCTCCGAAGAGGGCTTCCGCCAGTGGAAGTCCGACCTCCGAGCGGCCGAGGGCGACGTCGGCTGAACCGCGTCCGACCGGGCCGGGTTTCCGAAGTGGCATGTCTGGGCACATCTCGACCGTTCGGCCTCGTCATCCACCTCGGAGGAACACATGTCACCTCGTCCTGCCCTGGCTGCGCTCGCCGCGTCGGCCGTCGCCCTCACGATCGGGCTGGCGCCCCAGGCGGGCTCGGCGCCGCCCCAGGAGCGTGCGTCCGGCACCTCCGGCGCCAAGACCTACCACCGGCTCGTCCAGCCGAAGAACACCAAGGACTACGTCAAGCTCGACCTGCTGGCGCTCAACGACTTCCACGGCAACCTCGAGCCGCCGACCGGTTCGAGCGGCCAGATCAACACCACCAAGGCCGGCGGCGCCGCGTACCTCGCCAGCCTGGTCAAGAAGGAGCGCAAGAAGTCCCGCGCCGCCGGGGCCACCCCGTTGACCGTCGCCGCCGGTGACCTCATCGGCGCCAGTCCGTTGCTCTCCGCGGCCTTCCACGACGAGCCGACCATCGAGGCCATGAACCTGCTCGGCCTCGACGTGTCGTCGGTCGGCAACCACGAGTTCGACGAGGGCGTCGACGAGTTGCTCCGCATGCAGAAGGGCGGCTGTCTGCCCGACGGCAACGGCGCCAACGGCCAGGACTCCTGCCCCGGCGGCCAGAAGTTCAAGGGCGCCGACTTCCCCTACCTCGGCGCCAACGTGTTCTGGAAGAACCGCGCCGGCCACAGCCGCCCGACGCCGTTCAAGCCGTACAAGATCTTCAAGGTCGGCGGCCAGAAGGTCGGCTTCATCGGGATGACGCTCGAGGACACCGACACCATCGTCGCCCAGGCGGGGATCGCCGATGTCGACTTCCGCGACGAGGTCGAGACTGCCAACGCCCTGGTGCCCAAGCTGAAGAAGAAGGGTGTCAAGGCCATCATCGTGCTGCTGCACGAGGGCGTCACGCCGGCCGACGCGGCGTCCTACAACGCCTGCACCGGCGTGAGCGGCGCCGGTCTGGCGATCGCGGAGAACCTCTCGCCGAAGATCGACGCGGTCGTGAGCGGACACACCCACCAGCCCTACAACTGCGTGGTCAAGGACCCCAAGGGCAACCCGCGGCTGTTCACCAGCGCCTCGTCGTTCGGACGGATGGTGACCAAGCTGCACTTCCTGATCGACCCCAAGACCCATGACATCGTGCGGCCGGCGGCGTTCGCGGAGAACATCATCAACACCAGTTCGGCGACCGACAAGCAGTCGACCCGGATGAACAAGCTGATCTCGATGTTCAAGACCCTGGTCACGCCGATCGCCAACGCGGTCATCGGCCATCTCAACGGCGTCGCGACCATCTCGCGCTCCAACGATGCCGACGGCAGCAAGGACAGCGTGATGGGCAACGTGATCGCCGATGCGCAGAAGGCCGATCCGACGGTTGTCCGCAACGGGGTCAAGCCGGTCATCGCGTTCATGAATCCCGGCGGCATCCGAGGCGACCTGGTGGCGACCGGCGCTGACAACGCCGTGACGTACGGCGCCGCGTTCACGGTCCAGCCGTTCAACAACTTCATGACCTCGATGGACCTCACCGGCGCACAGATCACGGCCATCCTCAACGAGGGCTTCAACGGCTCCACCAACGAAGGGCCGGCCGCCGCAGGGCCGACGCAGAACAACAACAACAAGGTCCTGCAGGTCTCCGGGCTGAGCTATACCTGGGACGCGTCCGATGCCGCCGCCGTCAATGCACCTGCGGTGTCCAACGTGCTGGTCGATGACGACGGTGACGGGGTGGCCACGGTGCCGATCGACCCGGCGGCCACCTATCGCGTGGTCGCCAACAACTTCCTGGCCGACGGAGGCGACGGGTTCGCCACCTTCAAGCAGGGCACCAACCGCCTGATCGGGGGGCTCGACATCGATTCGCTGCGGCTGTTCCTGCAGGCGCACGACCCCTACACCGTGCCCACGACGCTCGACCGGGTGACCACCCAACCGTGAGCCAACCGTGAGCTGGACGCACTGACAGTTTCGGCTGTCAGAGGCGACTGAAGGGGGCGGGGGACGGCCAGCTACGGCTGGTCGTCCCCCGGACAATTTCCGGGGTTGCCGACCCACGGCCCGGCTAGACCGCTAGTCTCCCAGTGCCCCGCTGGGTCCGAGCGGACCCCCAACCACCCCACCCACGGGAGCTACAACCCCATGACTGTTGCCCCCACGCGTCGTACTGCCACCGTCGGAGCTCTGCTTGCTGGTGCCCTCGTCGGGACCGCTGGCATGGCCGCGGCCGCCTCGGCCGGCGAACCGGTCGACGATCCCACTGACGACCTCGACGGCTATACGCCGCGCAAACACGCAGGCAAGGACAAGCTCTTGTCGGCCGCCGATCGGCACCTCGTCGGCCGGTTCTCCTACGGCATCACGCCGCGTCTCGCGAAAGACGTACGCCGCGCCGGCAGCGCGGAGGCGTGGTTCGAGCGCCAGCTGAACCCCCGCAAGATCAAGGACGGCAAGGCCGACCGGATCGTGCACTGGTGGCCGAGCCTGCGCCGCAGCCCGGCCGACCTCTGGACCCGACAGATCACCGGGGTCGAGGGCGGCTGGGAGGTGATGGACGACTACGCCCGTTGGGTGCTGTTGCGCCGGATCAGCTCCAAGCGGCAGCTGCTCGAGATCATGACGGAGTTCTGGGAGAACCACCTCCACGTCGCCGCGGTCGGCGATGGTCAGTTCACCCACCGCGTCGACTACGGCAACACGATCCGCAAGCACGCGCTGGGCCGCTTCGACGAGATGCTGGTCGCGACCACGGTGCATCCGGCGATGCTGATCTACCTCGACGCGGCTGAGTCGACCAAGGACCACCCCAACGAGAACCTCGGACGCGAGCTGCTCGAGCTGCACACGCTGGGCGCTGGAAACTACACCGAGCGCGACGTGCGCGACTCCGCGCGGATCCTCACCGGGTTCTCGGTCGATCACTACAAGACCTGGCGCCCGGTCTACAACCACGACGACCACTACCGCGGCAAGGTCAAGGTCAAGGGCTTCCACGACAAGAACGGCAAGGCCAACGGCAAGGCGACGACCGCGCAATACCTCCGCTACCTCGCCCGGCACAAGCTGACCGCCGAGCACATCGCCTACAAGCTGTGCGTGAAGTTCGTCGACGACAAGCCGTCGAAGCAGCTGGTCCGCCACCTCGCGAAGGTCTATCTCCAGAACGACACCGCGATCGTTCCCGTGCTTCGGGAGCTGATCGCCTCGCCGGCCTTCCGAGCCAGCCGCGACCGCAAGGTGCGCGACCCCGGCGAGGACGTCGTGGCGACCTACCGCGCTCTCGGCGTCCGCTTCAAGAAGCCGGCGGGGGAGGAGGCCGACGGCTCGGCCCTGCAGGCGCTGGTCTGGCAGAGCGACTCGATCGGCATCGCCCCGTACTCCTGGGGACAGCCCAACGGCCAGCCGATCGACAACGAGTCCTGGTCCTCTCCGGCCCGGCTGCTCGCCTCGATGCGCTTCCACCTCTCCGCGTCCGCAGGTTGGGCCGACGAGGCGACGCACTACCGCGAGCCGAAGCAGTGGCTCCCCGGACGGCATCCGCGCTTCGACGAGCTCGTCGACCACCTGTGCCAGCAGCTGATGCACAAGCACTCGACCAAGCGGCTGCTCAAGGCGGCCTGCGTCGCCGTCGACCTGCCGCCGTACGAAGCGATCGACGAGGACCACGACCTCGTGAAGTGGGGCTTCCCACGCCTGCTCACGACGTTGCTCGACTCTCCCGACCACCTGAGCCGGTGATGACCCGATGACCACGACACCCACTCCCCGCCGTACCGACGGTGCCTGCTGCGACGAGTACGCCGCCATGCAGGCGGCCGTGTCCAGGCGCGGCCTGTTCACCGGTGCCATGGCCCTGGCCGGCGCCACCACGGTGGTCGGCTCCGCGGTCGTCACCGCCTCGCCGGCCCGGGCGGCCAGCGCCTCGTCGGTGCTGGTCGTCGTCTCGTTGCGCGGGGCCGCCGACGGGCTGTCGCTTGTCGTCCCGCACGGCGACCCCACCTACTACAGCGGTGTGCGGCCGCGGATCGCGATCCCGGCCGCGTCACTGCTGGAGAAGGACGGCTTCTTCGGGCTGCACCCGGCGATGACCGCGCTCCAGCCGATGTGGCAGGCCGGCCAGGTAGCCGCCGTACACGCCACCGGGCTGCCGATGGCCAACCGCTCCCACTTCGCCGCGATGGAGGAGATGGAGGACGCCGACCCGGGCTCCTCGGCCCGTGTCGGCTGGCTCAACCGTCTGGTGAGCGGCACCCCCGGCACGTCGCCGCTCCAGGGGTTCAGCGCCGGCACCAGCACCATCCCGACGTCCCTGGTCGGCCCGACACCGACGATGTCCGCCGGGGGAGTCGGTGACGTCCAGTTGCCGGGCAGCGACTCCGACGGCCGCCGTCGGCGTTCGCTGGAGGTCTTGTGGAACAAGGACAAGTCCACGCTCGGCCGGAGCATGCGGTCGACCTTCGAGGCGATCAGCACCTTCGGCCCGGCCAAGGCCGCGGTCGACAACCGGTCCACCTACCCCGGCACCGGACTCGGACGATCCCTCTCCACCGCGGCCCAGATCATCCGCGGTGACGTCGGGGTCGAGGTCATCACGGTCGACCAGGGCAACTGGGACATGCACACCGACATGGGCAACGCGGGCGGCGGGTGGATGTGGCGCAATGCCGAGGACCTCGCCTCCTCGATCGCGGCCTTCTTCGCCGACCTCGGCACCCAGGCGAGCAAGGTGACGCTCGTGACCTTGAGCGAGTTCGGCCGCCGGGTCGTCGAGAACGACAGCAACGGCACCGACCACGGCTACGGCAACGTCATGTTCGTCGCCGGCGCCGGCGTCCGGGGTGGCTACCACGCCAACTGGCCGGGACTCGCCAAGAGCTACGAGGCCGACCTCACCGTGACCACCGACTACCGCCAGGTGCTCGCCGACATCGTCTCGACACGGTTCGGCGCCTCGGTCTCCAAGGTGTTCCCGGGGCTGAAGTGGCAACGCACCAACGTCATGCTGTGAGTTCGGGCCGAGACCTCGTCGGAGCATTCGTGGCAGGCTGAGGTCGTGCCTGAGCGCCCGGAACCCCTGACCCCGCTGGACGAGACCTGGGAGCGCGCGCTCTGCGTGGTCGCGCACCCGGACGACCTGGAGTTCGGTGCCGCCGCCGCGGTGGCCCGATGGACCGGGCAGGGCAAGCAGGTCGTCTACTGCATGGTGACCAGCGGCGAGGCCGGCATCGACGGCATGGACCCCGACGAGTGCCGGGTGGTCCGGGAGGCGGAGCAACGTCACTCGGCGGAGATCGTCGGGGTCTCGGAGGTGGAGTTCCTGGGGCAGCCCGACGGCGTGCTCGAGTACGGCGTACCGCTGCGCGCGGTGATCGCGGCCGCCGTCCGCCGGCACCGTCCGGAGATCGTGGTGACCGGCAACTTCCGGGATACCTGGGGCGGGATCAACCTCAACACCGCCGACCACATCAACACCGGCAAGGCCGTCGTCGACGCGGTCCGCGACGCCGGCAACCGCTGGGTCTTCCGGGATCAGGTCGAGTCCGGCCTCGAGCCGTGGGGCGGCGTACGCGCGGTGTGGGCGTTCGGCTCGCCCTCCTCGGCCCACGGGGTCGACGTCACCGACACCTTCGATGCCGGAGTGGCCTCGCTCGAGGCACACCGCGCCTACATCGACGGACTCGGGTGGGAGCACTTCGACGCCCGGGAGTTCCTCGAGGGCAACGCACGCAGCACCGGTCAACGGATGGGCGTGGCCTTCGCCGCGCCGTTCGAGGTCTTCCCCATGGGCTGGGGTGAGTAGCCCGACGTGAGAGTTTCGTCGGCCAGCCGACAAAACTCGCCCCAGGGCGAATTCCCAACCATGCGTGCAGGTGGCTGACCCGGCCTAACCACATGACAGACTTCCAGACACCGTGACGACCTCCCTACTGCTGCTTGCGCTCGCGCTCGCACTCGTCGCCGCGTGCGGGGTCTTCGTCGCCGCCGAGTTCTCCTTCGTCACCGTCGACCGAGCGCAGGTCGAGCGGGAGGCGGCGGCCGGCGACTCCGGCGCCCAAGGGCTCCAGCGCGCGCTCCGCTCGCTGTCCACTCAGCTCTCGGGCGCCCAGGTCGGCATCACGGTGACCAACTTGGCGATCGGCTTCCTGGCCGCGCCGGCGGTCTCCGACCTGATCGACGGGCCGCTCGACCGCCTCGGCGTGCCTGCGAGTGCCGTCACGCCCATCGCCGCCGCGATCGGCCTGCTGTTCGGGACCTTCGCGACGATGATCTTCGGCGAGCTGGTGCCCAAGAATCTCGCGCTCGCCAAGCCGATGCAGACCGCGCGGGCCACGCAGCGGTTCCAGCGCGGCTTCACGGCGGTGATGCGCGGTCCGATCCGAGTGCTCAACGGCTCCGCCAACGCCGTCGTACGGCGGCTGGGCATCGAGCCCCAGGAGGAGTTGCGCTCGGCGCGGAGCTCGACCGAGCTCGCCTCGCTCATCGCCCGCTCCGCCTCGGTCGGCACGCTGGACCCCGACACCGCCGAGCTGATGGAGCGCTCGGTGGAGTTCGGGGCGCGCACCGCGGGCGAGATCATGACGCCGCGGGTGCGCACCCTCTCCCTCGACGAGGGCGACCGCGCCCTGCAAGTGATCGAGCTCGCCCGGCAGACAGGTCACTCGCGATTCCCGGTCCTCGACAGCGAGGACACCGTGGTCGGGACCGTGCACGTGAAGAACGCCGTCGCCCTGCCGGTCCACGAGCGGTCCACGACCCGGGTCAAGCACCTGATGGTCAAGCCGATCGTGGTGCCCGACTCGCTGCGGCTCGACCCGCTGTTGGCCCTGCTCCGCAAGGACGGGTTCCAACTCGCCGTGGTCCTCGACGAGTACGGCGGGCACGCCGGCATCGTGACCCTCGAGGACGTCATCGAGGAGATCGTCGGCGACATCTCCGACGAGCACGACCGGCTCGGCGACCAGGCGCTCCATCGACGAGACGGCTCGTGGCTGATCTCCGGGCTGCTGCGTCCCGACGAGGTCGAGGACCTCACCGGTGTGGCGCTGCCCGAGAGCGAGGACTACGACACCGTGGCGGGGCTCGTCCTGCAGGTGCTCGGCCGGGTGCCCGCGACCGGCGATCTCGCCGAGGTCGTCGTACCCGACCCCCACCACGACGACGACGCGCCGCGGGAGCGGATGGTCACGCTGACCGTCGAGCACATGGACGGGCTGCGGATCGACCGCCTCACGCTGCGGCTGCTCGAGCCCGACGACGGGGCCGCCGATCGACCCGAGGATCAGCCGTGAGCGGCGGCACAGCGCTGGTCGTCGCGGTGGTGCTGCTGTTCGGCAACGCGTTCTTCGTCGGGGCCGAGTTCGCCCTGGTCTCCGCACGCCGGACCCAGATCGAGCCCCGCGCGGAGGAGGGCTCGAGGATGGCCCGCACCACGCTGCGCGCCATGGAGAACATGTCGCTGGTCATCGGCGTCAACCAACTCGGCATCACCGTCTGCTCGCTGGTCCTCGGCGCCGTAGGCGAGCCCGCCGTGGCCCACCTGCTCGAGCCCGCGCTGCACGCCGTACACGTGCCCGACTCGCTGCTCCACCCGATCTCGTTCGCGGTCGCGCTCACGATCGTGGTCTTCCTTCACGTGGTGCTGGGTGAGATGATCCCGAAGAACATCGCGTTGGCCGGTCCCGACCGCGCCGCGTTGGTGCTCGGTCCGCCGATCTGGGGGTTCGTCACCGTGCTCCGGCCGGTGATCATCGTGATCAACGCGATCGCCGCGGCGATCCTGAAGCTGTTCGGGGTGCGGTTGATGGACGAGGTCTCCTCGACGTACACCCGCGAGGAGGTCGCGGCCCTGGTCGAGGAGTCCCGCGGGGAAGGACTGATCGAGGCCGAAGAATACGACCGCCTCGCCGGAGCCCTCGGCTTCACCGAGAAGCCCGTGTCCACGGTGCTGATGCGCCCCGAGACCCTGACGACCGTACGCCGCGGCTCCACCCCGGCCGACGTGGAAGCGCTGTGCGCCGCGACCGGCTACAGCAGGTTCCCCGTGGAGGAGGCGGGCGAGCTGCTCGGCTACCTGCACATCAAGGACGTGCTGGAGACCGACGAGGCCCGCCGCGAGCGGATCATCGAGGACAAGTGGACCCGGCCGTTCGCGACCGTTCCCGACGGCGTCCTGCTGCACGACGCGCTCGAGACCTTGCAGCGCGAAGGGGCGCACATGGGGCGGGTCGTGGATGCTGACGGCACCACCTTGGGCGTAGTCACCCTCGAGGACGTGATCGAGGAGCTCGTGGGCGAGATCCGCGATGCCGCACATCCGGTCTGAGCGAGGTCCGCAGGATGCCCGTCGACGTGCGTACGGCGGTTAGGCTCGTTGTTCAACCGAGCGGCGAGCGAGAAGCAGGGTAGAGGTGGGCAGCGACACGACACGCGACACGCGCGTCTGGACGATCCCGAACCTGCTGAGCATGGTCCGGTTGGCCGGCGTACCCCTCTTCCTGTGGCTGGTGCTGGGGCCGGAGGCCGACGGATGGGCGCTGGTGGTCCTCGCCATCTCCGGCGCCACCGACTACGCCGACGGCTGGCTGGCCCGCAGGCTCGACCAGCAGACCGTGGTCGGTCAGATCCTCGACCCCGTCGCCGACCGGCTCTACATCCTCGCCGTCGTGATCGGGCTCGCCCTGCGGGACGTGATCCCGTGGTGGCTCGCGATCTCGCTGCCGCTGCGCGACCTGCTGATGTGGGGGCTGGTCCCGCTGCTCCGCACTCGCGGCTACAGCTCGTTGCCGGTCCACTTCCTGGGCAAGGCGGCGACGTTCAATCTGCTCTATGCCTTCCCGCTGCTGCTGCTGGGCGACGGTGACGGGACCGTGGCCCGGCTGGCCGAGGTCTTCGGCTGGGCGTTCGCCATCTGGGGCGTCGGCCTCTACTGGTGGGCCGGGATCCTCTATGCCTGGCAGGTGCGCAAGCTGCTCGCCACCACCGAACCACGCGCGGCCTCGGCGCAGGAGGCGTGACCGTGTCCGCGCCCACGAGCAGCCCGACGAGCAGCCCGACGAGCAGCCCGACCGAGCAGGAGCGAGAGCTCGCCGGACTGCCCGACCGGGTGACGATGCCGCTGCTCACCTTGGTGACTCGCGATGCCCTCGACGAGGACTACGTGCATGCCGCCCAACGCCGGGCGGCCGCCGCCGACGGGCCTACCAGTCCTCGCGGCTCCGGTCTGCGTGGAGCGGCGATCGCGACGGCGGTGTTCGGGCTGCTGATTGCGCTGGCCGCCGTACAGACCGCTCGCAACGCCGACGTCCAGGAAGCCGGCCGGGACGCCCTGATCGACCGGATCGCCGAACGCAAGGCCGAGGTCGCAACGCTCGACGAGCGGGTCGACGCGCTGCAGCAGACCAACGCCGAGCTCCGGGACAGCAACGCTCGGGCGCGCGGCGTCGAGGCCGATGCCACGGCCGACCTACGCGCACTCGAGCTGAGCACGGGCTACGTGCCGGTCACCGGGCCGGGAGTCCGGATCACCGTCTCCGACAACCCCGACCAGAGCGCCGACGGACGGGTCCGGGCCACCGACCTGCGCCGGTTGGTCAACGGCCTCTGGGGTGCCGGTGCCGAGGCGATCGCCATCAACGGGCGCCGGCTGACCGCACTCTCGGCCATCGCCCAGTCCAACATCGCCATCCAGGTCAACCGCGGCCCGCTGACCCCGCCGTACGTCGTCTCCGCGATCGGTGACTCCGGGCTGGGGGCACGGCTCGACGCCACCACCACCGGCCAACAGTTCGCATCGCTGGCCGATCAGTTCGGCTTCCAGGTCGCCAGGCAGAATGAGTCCGAGCTCCAGCTCCCGTCCGCCCCGGACACCCTGCGTCGGCTGCGGTACGTCGAGCAGGCCGGTGGGGGACGCCCCGACAACCAGGAGGACGTGCTGTGATCGCCGCGTTCGGCCTGCTGTTCGGCATCGTGCTCGGGCTGGTGCTGCGTCCCGACGTACCCCTCGCGCTCGACCCCTACCTCCCGATCGCGGTCGTGGCGGCGCTCGACGCCGTCTTCGGCGGGTTCCGTGCCTATCTCGACGGGATCTTCGACGACAAGGTCTTCGTGATCTCCTTCGCCAGCAACGTCATCATCGCCTCGGGCATCGTCTTCCTCGGCGACAAGCTCGGGGTCGGCGGCCAACTGTCCACCGGCGTGATCGTCGTGCTCGGGATCCGGATCTTCTCCAACGTCGCCGCGATCCGGAGGCACCTCTTCCATGCTTGACCAGGACGCCGGTGCCAACCCGCCGCCCTCGGAGAGCCACGGGGAACGCGACCAGCCGGTGAGCACGCCACCCAACCGCGAGGACGGCCGAAGTCGACTCTGGCGCGCATTCGCCAAGCCGACCCGCGGGCAGGTGGTGGTCGCGGTACTCCTGGCGCTGGTCGGCTTCGCCGGGGTGACCCAGGTGCGCACCAACCAGGTCGACGACACCTATGCGGGCCTGCGCGAGCAGGACCTGATCGACATCCTCAACGGCCTGGCCGGCAGCACTCAGCGTGCGGAAGCCCAGATCCAGCAGCTCGAATCGACCCGCGACGACCTCCGCTCCGACACCAGCGCCCGGCAGGCCGCACTCGACCTGGCTCGCCAGCAGCAGCAGGCGCTGAGCGTGCTTGCGGGCACCGTGCCGGTCCGCGGGCCCGGGGTCACCATCACGATCAAAGAGGTAGAGGGACAGGTCGACGTGGGACCGTTCCTCGACATGATCCAGGCGTTGCGCACCGCGGGCGCCGAGGCGATGCAGATCAACGGCGAGGTCCGGGTGATCGCCCAGACGTCGTTCGATGACGGCACGGGCGGTCTGCTCGTGGACGGGACGCTGCTCGAAGCGCCGTTCACGGTCGACGTGATCGGTCCGCCGGACGCTCTGGTCGCCGCATTGCGCTTCCCCGATGGCCCTCAGGACCAGTTCGCCGAGGATGACGGCGCCGAGTTGACCTTCGAGGAGCGGAGCGTCGTCGACATCGAGACCACCCGGGAGCCGGTCGAGGCTGACGTCGCACGACCCCAGCAGTAACGTTCAGAACCGTTCGTCCACCACTTCGCACCCCCACGAGGAGTTCCGCGTGTATCCCGACGACCTGACCTACACCACCGAGCACGAGTGGCTGCGCCGCCCCGGGGAGCACGAGGGCTCGGTGCGCGTCGGGATCACCCACTTCGCCCAGGACCAGCTCGGCGACATCGTCTACGTCTCCCTGCCCGAGCTCGGCGACCAGGTCGAGGCCGGCAGCACCTGCGGTGAACTCGAGTCGACCAAGTCGGTCAGCGACGTCTACGCCCCGGTCTCCGGCGAGATCGTGGCCCGCAACGAGGCGCTCGATGCCACACCCGAGCTGGTCAACAACGACCCGTACGGCGGCGGCTGGCTCTTCGAGATCGTGCCCAGCGACCCCTCGCAGCTCGACGGGCTGCTCGACGCGGCCGCCTACCAAGCCTCCCTTGGTTAGCCCGGGGCATTCCCCCTTGATCCGCCGCGGGCGGCTGATAGGTTCGCTGGCACCGACGATCTCACCCTCAACCTGAGGGTTCGAGCCCGGTGGACGTGACCACCGGGCCCGGACGCCGGCCCCGTACGACGCACCAGCACGCCGGACCACCACGGAGGGAGCACGCGGTGCCTTTCTGCACCAACTGCGGACACAAGAATCCCGACGACGCCCGGTTCTGCTCGCAGTGCGGGGCCCGGCTGGTCACGCCTTCCCAGGACGCGCCGACCACGACCACGCCGGTCGTGCCAGGTGAGCCGGTGGGGGAGTCGACCGCCACGATCCAGCTCGGCGGAGCGGGTGACCCGAGCAAGACCGAGACCGGCGAGCGTGCGCTCAACCCCGTCGACGCGGCCGCCGTCGACGCCCTGCCGTCGGGTCACGCGCTGCTGGTCGTCCAGCGCGGACCCGGGTCGGGTTCCCGGTTCCTCCTCGACGAGGACGTCGTACGCGCGGGTCGGCATCCCGACAGCGAGATCTTCCTCGACGACGTGACCGTCTCGCGCCAGCACGCCGAGTTCCACCGCACCGGCGACACCTTCACGGTCTCCGACGTGGGGTCGCTCAACGGCACCTACGTCAACCGCGACCGCATCGACACCGTGCAGCTCACTGACAGCGACGAGGTCCAGATCGGCAAGTACCGCCTGGTCTTCTTCTCCGGCCACGAAGGCCACTGAGCGGCGCATGGCCAGCGAGTCCACGGCGTCCGCGGCTTCGGCCGAGGGCGGCCGGATCAACATCGGTGAAGTGCTCGACCTGCTGCACGAGGACTTCCCGACGATCTCCATCCCCAAGATCCGGTTCCTGGAGGAGAAGGGGATCGTCACCCCCCACCGCACTTCGTCGGGCTACCGCAAGTTCTCCCACGCCGACGTCGAACGGCTGCGCTACGCGCTGGTGCTCCAGCGCGACCACCACCAGCCGCTGGCGCGGATCGTGGAGATCCTCGACGCCATCGACCGCGGGCTCGAGCCTCCGCCGCTGGTCGACCTGACCCCGACCGTCCCCGACGTGGCGCTCTCGGCGGACGGGCTGCCCTCGCCCGAGTCGTTCCGCCGCCATGACGACCTCCGCCTCTCGCGCCGCGAGCTGCTCAAGATCGCCGAGATCCCCGAGGAGTTGCTCGCCGAGTTGGAGCAGTACGGCCTGGTCATCGCCCGGAAGGGCACCGGCCACTACGACTCCGACGCGTTGGTCATCTGTACGACCGCGCGCGAGCTGGCCGACTTCGGCCTCGAGCCACGCCACCTGCGCGCCTTCAAGACCGCCGCCGACCGGGAGGTCGGGCTCGTCGAGCAGATCGCCGCCCCCACGCGCCGCGCCTCCGACCCGGCCGCCGCGGCCCGGCGAGACGACGTCGTCTCGCAGTTCGCGGCGCTGGCGGTGCGGATGCATGCGACGTTGGTGCGGACGGGGCTACGTCGGCTCTGACAGGTGGGCAGGTGAGCGTTCAGGAGCCACCGGGTAACAGGACCTGCTGTAGGAGTGCCGACATCGGAAGCGCCATCGAACGGCTCGATGAGCCCGGAGTAGGGTGAAGTCGTGCGCGAAGTGGATGTCATGGGCGTCCGGGTCGAGATGCCGTCGAACCAGCCGATCGTGCTGCTGCGCGAGGTGTCGGGCGAGCGCTACCTGCCGATCTGGATCGGCGCGGTGGAGGCGACGGCGATCGCCTTCGCACAGCAGGGCGTGGTGCCGCCCCGGCCGCTGACCCACGACCTCCTCAAGGACGTCCTCGAGGCGACCGGCAACCAGCTCGACGAGGTCCGGATCACCGAGGTCAAGGACGGCGTCTTCTTCGCCACCCTGGTCTTCGGCTCCGGCGCCGAGGTGAGCGCTCGCCCCTCCGACTCCATCGCGCTCGCCCTGCGCACCGGCTCGCGGATCTTCTGCGCCGAGGAGGTCCTCGACGAGGCCGGCCTCGCCGTACCCGCCGAGCAGGAGGACGAGGTCGAGCGGTTCCGCGAGTTCCTCGACCAGGTGACACCCGAGGACTTCGACGCGCACTGAATTGATACCCCAGCGAATTTCGCCGGGCGCGCGGCTTCAGCCGCGAAAGACCGGGTCGCTGCGCTCGCTCCCGGGTTGGCGAAGCCGCTCCAGCCCGGAGTCGGCTGAACCCTCAGGCTCTACTTGAGGGTGAGACACGCGGTGTGACGGTCGTTGACCCGTCCGATGGCCCGCCGTACCGTGAACTGTCCTCGTTGTAGTTCCACAGATGTGACGCAGGCGCACTACCCTGATGAGGACGAGACCCCGCTGAGGAGAACGCGTGAACGAGCAGGACAAGACCGCCGAGCTGCGTGACTCCGTCGATGCGGAGTTGGCCACCGAAGCGGCCGAAGAGCAAGGGCTGCTGTTCACCGACGACGTCTCGCCGCTGCCGAGCGACCTCGGCTACCGCGGGCCGACCGCGTGCAACGCGGCTGGGATCACCTACCGGCAGCTCGACTACTGGGCGCGCACCGGTCTGGTCGAGCCCACCGTGCGTGGCGCCAAGGGCTCCGGCTCGCAGCGCCTCTACTCCTTCCGCGACATCCTCATCCTCAAGGTCATCAAGCGGCTCCTCGACGCCGGCATCTCTCTGCAGCAGATCCGTACGGCGGTCCAGCACCTGCGCGAGCGGGGCACCGACGACCTGACCCGCGTAACCCTGATGAGCGACGGCGCCTCGGTCTACGAGTGCACCAGCAACGACGAGGTCATCGACCTGCTCCAGGGCGGCCAGGGTGTCTTCGGCATCGCCATCGGCGGCGTCTGGCGCGAGATCGAGGGCACCCTCGCCGAGTTGCCCAGCGAGCGGACGGCCGAGGACGCCGCGCCGACGCCCGGCGACGAGCTCGCGGCTCGCCGCGCCGCCCGCTCCGTCGGCTGAGCCTGGGCTGATTTCTTGATGGATGGGTCACCGGACATCCGGTGACCCATCCGCCTTCTACGCCAAGATCTCGCCACAGAAGCTCAGTGGTCCCCGGATATCCGGTGACCGCAACGGCTCGTCGTGTCGTGGTATGCCAGCACCGCTGGGTACCATGACGGTGCTGACCATCCCGCACGGGAGAGTCTCCGGCGCTACCACCGGCCGGAGCGCCGAAGGGGCAAATCCTCCCCGGAACCTCTCAGGCGCCAGGACCGCGCGGGTCAGGCAACTCTGAAGCTCCGGCACCCACAGCCCGGCACGGTGACAGAGGGGGAGGGCAGACCAGATCGTCCCGTTCTGAGGAGCCCACCCGGTGTCAGACCACCCCTCGCTCACCGAGCTCGAGTCCGCACTGCCCTTCGTCGACCGGCACATCGGCCTGTCCACCGACGACATCGACGCGATGCTCGCCACGCTCGGCTTCGCCTCCCTCGATGCGTTGATGGAGGCTGCGGTGCCGAGCGGCATCCGGACGTCCGGCGAGCTGGAGCTGCCTCTGGCCCGCAGCGAGGATGCCGTGGCGCGCGAGCTGCGAGAGATCGCCGCCGAGAACACACCGGGCGAGCCGATGATCGGCCTGGGCTACCACGCGACGATCACGCCGCCGGTCATCCGCCGCAACGTCCTCGAGGACCCGAGCTGGTACACCGCCTACACGCCGTACCAGCCTGAGATCTCGCAGGGTCGGCTGGAGGCGCTGATCAACTTCCAGACCGTCATCTCGGACCTGACCGGGCTGCCCACCGCCAACGCGAGCCTGCTCGACGAAGGCACCGCGGTGGCCGAGGCGATGACCCTCGTACGTCGCGCACTCCCCAGTTCCAAGCGGGGGAAGGCCCCCGGCGCGTTCGTCGTCGACTCCGATGCGCTGCCCCAGACCATCGAGGTGGTCCGCACCCGCGCCGAGGCGATGGGCATCGAGGTGGTGGTCGCCGACCTCGCCGAGGGCGTACCGGACGGCGACGTCTGCGGCGTGCTCCTCCAATACCCCGGGGCCTCCGGCCGGATCCTCGACCCGCGGGAGCTCGCCGAAGACGTCTCCGCTCGCGGCGGCAAGCTCGTCGTCGCGGCCGATCTGCTCGCTCTCACGCTGCTCGAGTCGCCGGGCGAGCTCGGCGCCGACGTGGTGGTCGGTTCGAGCCAGCGGTTCGGCGTCCCGTTGTTCTACGGCGGTCCGCACGCGGGCTACATGTCGGTCGCCGCGGGGCTCGAACGGCACCTCCCCGGCCGGCTGGTCGGGGTGAGCGTCGACGCCGAGGGCCGACCCGCCTACCGGCTCGCGCTGCAGACCCGCGAGCAGCACATCCGTCGTGACAAGGCCACGTCCAACATCTGCACCGCGCAGGTCCTCCTCGCGGTGGTCGCGAGCATGTACGCCGTCTACCACGGTCCCGACGGACTGCGCACCATCGCCCGTCGCACGCACCGCTCCGCCGCGGTGTTCGCCGGAGCGTTGCGCGAGGCGGGCGTCGAGGTGGTCCACGGCGCGTTCTTCGACACGGTGCTCGCGCGGGTGCCGGGTCGGGCCGCGGAGGTCGTCGCTGCTGCCCGGGACTCCGGCGTACACCTGAGGCTGGTCGACGCCGACCACGTCGGGGTCTCCTGCTCCGAGCGCACCGGGTTCGCCACGCTCGCGACGGTGCTGCACGCGTTCGGGGTCGAGGCCGACGGCTTGGTCGACCTCGAGGACATCGACACCCGCACCCCCGACGCGCTGCCGGTCGAGCTGGTCCGCCGGACGCCGTTCCTCGAGCACGAGGTGTTCAACACCCACCGCTCCGAGACCCAGATGCTGCGCTACCTGCGCCGGCTCTCAGCACGCGACTACGCTCTCGACCGCGGCATGATCCCGCTCGGCTCGTGCACGATGAAGCTCAACGCGACGACCGAGATGGAGCCGGTCAGCCTGCCGGGCTTCGCCGACCTGCACCCGTTCGTGCCCGCCGAGGACGCCGCCGGCTACCACCGGCTGGTCGCTCAACTCGAGGGCTGGCTGGCCGAGGTGACCGGCTACGACCGCGTCTCCATCCAGCCCAACGCCGGGTCGCAGGGCGAACTCGCCGGCCTGTTGGCGATCCGTGCCTTCCACCGCGCGAACGGCGGCACCGGCCGCGACGTCTGCCTGATCCCGAGCAGCGCGCACGGCACCAACGCCGCCTCCGCGGTGATGGCCGGCATGCGGGTCGTGGTCGTGAAGGCCGCCGACAACGGCGCCGTCGACCTCGACGACCTGCGCACCCAGTGCGCGGCGCACGCCGACGACCTGGCGGCGATCATGGTCACCTATCCGTCGACGCACGGTGCCTACGAGGACGGCATCACCGAGCTGTGCCGGATCGTCCACGAGTACGGCGGTCAGGTCTACGTCGACGGCGCCAACCTCAACGCCCTGCTGGGCTTCGCCAAGCCGGGCGAGTTCGGCGGCGACGTCTCGCACCTCAACCTCCACAAGACCTTCTGCATCCCGCACGGCGGCGGCGGCCCCGGCGTCGGTCCGGTCGCGGTGCGCGAGCACCTCGCCCCCTACCTCCCTTCGCACGGCATGCATCCCGACGCCGCCCAGCGCGACGGCATCGGCGCGATCAGCGCGGCGCCGTACGGCTCGGCCGGCATCCTGCCGATCTCGTGGGCCTACGTCCGGCTGATGGGCGGCGCGGGACTGACCAAGGCCACCGCGGCCGCGGTGCTCAGCGCCAACTACGTCGCCGCGCGGCTGGGCGAGCACTTCCCGGTCCTCTACCGCGGCCACAGCGGGCTGGTCGCCCACGAGTGCATCCTCGACGTTCGCGGGCTGACCAAGGACACCGACGTGACGGTCGACGACGTAGCCAAGAGGCTCATCGACTACGGCTTCCATGCCCCGACCATGTCGTTCCCGGTCGCAGGCACCCTCATGGTCGAGCCGACCGAGTCGGAGGACCTGGCCGAGATCGACCGGTTCTGCGAGGCGATGATTGCGATCAAGGCCGAGATCGATCGGGTGGCCGCGGGCGAATGGAGCGCGGAGGAGTCACCGCTGCGCGGCGCACCCCATACGACCCGGGCCCTGGCAGGCGACTGGGACCGCGCGTACGACCGCGACCTGGCGGTCTTCCCGGCCGGCGTGGACGTCGACAAGTACTGGCCGCCGGTCTCCCGGATCGACCAGGCCTACGGCGACCGCAACCTGGTCTGCGCCTGCCCGCCACCCGAGGCGTTCGAGGAATAGAGCACGCGCCGCATCGGCCTCCCAGAGGTGGATACGGTTCGCCTGTGACCGACGACCACCCTGCGCCGGACCTCACCGAGCTCGACGGCGTCCACGCGGTGGAGCGTGCCGACTCGGTCGAGCTCGATACGACGTACTTCGACACGCCTTCGCACGCCCTGCTGCGCGCGAGCGCCACGCTGTGCCGCCGTACCGGCGGCGACGACGAGGGCTGGCGGCTCACGCTGCCCCTGGAGCTCCCGGACGGCGGAGCCGAGCTGCGCGCCCCGGCCGGCGTTGGCGCGCAGCACCCGCCGGACCACGTGCTGGATCTCGTGCTGGGCTGGACGCGCGGGATCGCGGTGGCGCCGGTGGCGCGGATCCAGACGAGACGGACGAGCTGGCGGCTGACCGCGACCGATGGCCGCACGCTCGCCGAGCTCGTCGGTGACCGCATCCTGGCCCGGCCCGCCCAGCTGGGCGGAGAACCGGTCCGCTGGCGGGAGTGGGACGTCGAGCTCGTGGACGGCGACCGCGACCTGCTCGACGACGTCGAGGAGCTGTTCGCGACCGAAGGCGTCGAGCGCGGCGAGGAGCGGCAGCGGCTCGCGCACGTGGTCGGTGCACCCCCGGCAGCCGTGGTGCTGCCCCGGGCCAGGAAGAAGGGGCCGGCCGGGCTGCACCTCCATCACTGGCTGGTCGACCAGGTCCACGAGCTGGAGCTGCTCGACCCGCTCGCCCGAGTGGGGGCCGAGGGTGGCGTCCACGGGATGCGCAAGGCGTGCCGGCGGCTCCGCGCTGCGCTGGCGACGTACCGTCCGTTGGTCGATCGCGACCGCACCGATCCGATCCGTGAGGAGCTGAGGTGGCTCGCGCGGTCGCTGGGTCCGGCCCGCGACGGCGAGGTGGTGCTCGAGCGTCTGCTCGACCTGCTCGCGAGCGAAGTTCCCGAGCCAGGAGTGGAGACCGCGCGGCGCCTCCTCGAGCGCAAGGCCGCCGATGTCGCGGCGCACGAGCATGCCCAGGTGCTCGCGGTGCTCAGGTCGCGCCGCTACCTCGACCTGCGTACGGCGCTCGAGCAGCTGGTCGCCGAGCCGCCCTGGACCCGGCGGGCCGAGAAGCGGGCCGACCACGTCCTACCCGGGCTGGTCCACGCCGATGGCAAGCGCGTGCGTCACCGGGTCCGGCGCGACCGCGACCCCCACGAGGTGCGGAAGGCGGCCAAGCGACTCCGGTACGCATATGAGTTGCTCGAACCGGCCTGGGGCAAGCAGGCCACCCGGCCGCGGGAGGCGGCCGAACTCATGACCGAGGTCCTCGGTGACCGGCAGGACGGAGTCGCGGCCCGCGAGTGGTTGGTGACCCTGGCTTCGGAGGCGCTGCGCACCGGCGACAGCGCCTTCACACTCGGCCGACTGCATGCGCTCGAGGAAGTCCGCGAGGCCAGCCAACTCAAGGCGGGGCGGCGCGCTTGGCGAAAGCTGAACTCGGTCAGGTGGTGACTGGCCTGCGCCGCCAGCGGCCCGCGATCGCGGCGCCGAGAAGGAGCCCGGCGACGACGGGGTAGAGGGCGAAAGAGACGTAGGAGAGGCCGAAGGTCGTGTGATCCCACAGCTCGGGCACGTCGTCGAGGCGGCTGACGTAGGAGGGGAAGTCGAGGAAGACCCAGGCAGCGGGGGCGGCGCCGAGCACCAGACCGGCCAAGAG
>ERZ761607.1677-NODE-1677-length-26399-cov-6.174385_pt1 | contig 26399 bp, 21 predicted proteins | sample MGYA00511164_ERZ761607 | MGnify/ENA primary metagenome ERZ761607 (study PRJEB28899, sample SAMN02445080) | bioreactor sludge metagenome | biome: EBPR sludge | place: Australia: Brisbane, Thorneside Wastewater Treatment Plant | collected 2011-06-22 ... | reverse complement strand
CACCTCTCTATTCGTCGGCAGCGTCAGATGTGTATAAGAGACAGCTTCGAGATTGCTTCGATCGTCTCGGCGGCGGTGTTGCACTCGCCGTTTTGCTTAATGAACGTCTTAACTTTGCTAGCCACCACTAAAACTTCAGCCGACATGCGGACCTCCTTAAAAGTAAAGAACGACTGTAGCAGAATCGTTCTTGTTTTCGGGAGAGGCCCGTGAGATTTCCCTTAGCTGAATGCCGCACGACGACAGGACCCCGCAGCAAATCCTCGGACTTCTTGTGGGCGCCGCCCTCGGCCTCGCGGCTTGTTCTTCGTCGCGGCCCGCCATCCATCCGCCCGCCACGAACCTGAGCGTGCGCGAAGGCAGCCAACGCCTGGACGCCGCGGCTCGTAAGACCGCCTCGGCTTCGGTCTGGGCCTTCTTCGTCTCGCTCGCGCCCGAAGTTCGCACATCGACCCTCGCGCGCGCCAAACCCTTCGCGATGCTCGCGGAGCCCACGCATCCTTCGATCCCCGGCGAAGATCGTTCGCCGTTGCTTTGGGGCGCCCGCGAGAAAGAGGAAAAACGCCCCTGGTGGCTCGACCTCGTTCGCGCCGAGACGGCCGGCCTCGTCCGCGCGCGTTTCGAATCGTGGCGCGACTACGAAGCGGGGAGCGTCGTCGAAGCCTACGCGCGCGCCTTGCTCGAGGGGAAAAACGCCGCGACGGACTTCGCCCCGCGCTTCAAAGCCCCCGCGGACGGCTACGCCTCGGCCAAGGAGCTGGCGGATTTTCTCGCGGCGGTCGGACGCAGCTGGGGAGACGCGGACCGCGAATCCCTCGGCGCCGCCGAGACCGCGCGCATCGCGCTCTTGCTCCGCGGACATCCCACTTTCGCGCGGCGACTCGTCAAAATGGCGGAAGCCGAAGCCCACGACGTGGACCTCGGCTTCCGGAACCTTCTCGCGAAGGAAGCGAACTGATCAGAGCTCGGCGTGCAGCTTGCTGCGCCGGAACTCGCGATGCTTGCGCTCGCGGATTTCCTGCACGTGGATCGAGTAGCGCGCCCAGGGAACGATGTTGAGACGCTCGAAGCCAATCGGCTCCTCGGTCTCTTCGCAGATCCCGTAGACACCCGCCTTGATCTTGGCGATGCCCCGCTTCACGAGGATGAGACGGTGCTTGAGGATATCAAGCTCCTGAAGGGCGGCGTTGTTCGTCCGCTGCTTCTCGGCGACTTCGGCGTCGTCTCCCTTGATAAGGCTTTCCGTCGTCTCGACGGCGTTGAACTGAAAGGTCTTCGCGGCGATCGCTTCGCTCAGCTCCCGACTGAGACGATGCAACTTCGCGTCGAGGTCCTTCAGTTGCGCCGACGTCAGCGACGTCACGCCCGAAGGCGAACGAGCCGCCTTGCCCGGACGTGCCACCACTTGCTGACGTAGCGGCTTCTTCTGAATGGACTTTGCCGTCGCTTTGGCCGCGACGAGCGTCGTCGGCTTGGCGACGACCATTGCCGCGCGCGAACCCTTGCCCGGTCGCTTGACGGCAGAAGACGTGGTCTTCTTCATAGTGCCCTCCCTATTGAACTCCCCATAAATCAATTCCCATAAACGAAGAGTCTTTGCAAATCAGGGCACTTGAAGCGGCGCGCCGTGCATGCCGACAAACGCAGGGCTAGTATCCGCGCGTTTCCGATGTCTTCCCTCCGAAATGACATAGTCCTTGAGGGCGCGCTGAACGGCGCGCGGCCCGCGAAGATTTGGCTCCGCCACATCCGTCGCTTCGGCTGGATCTACGCGTTCGGCGCGCTCAGCGTGATCGGCACGAACATCACGGAATCCGTCGTCCCGAAGATCGTGCAGCACGCCATCGACGGCGTCTCCAAGGGCGATCTCGACGTCGCGCGACTCGTGGCCTTCTTCGCGCTCGTGCTCGTCGTGCAAGCGGTCTGCCGCGTGCTCTGGCGCGTCACGCTCGGCCGCCAGACCCACGAAGTCTCCGCCAAGATGCGCTCGCTGCTCTGGAACCGCGTGCGTTTCCTGCCGAAGGAACGTCTCGAGACGGACCTCTCGCCGGGCGAGATCATGAACGTCGCCGCGGGCGACGCGCAGACGGCGCGTTTCATCTTCGGTTTCACGCTCGTCGGCACGATCGACTTCATCTTTCTCATCATCTTCAATCTTTTCTTCATGCTCACGATCGACGTCGAGCTCACGATGTGGGCGCTCGTCGTCGTTCCCGTGCTGCCCGTCATCATGGATCGCCTCGCGCGCAAGGAATCGCGGCAGCACGACGAAGCGCAGAGCTCGCTCTCGAACTTGACCGACCTCGCGACGCAGGCCGTGGGATCCGTCCGGCTCCAACGACTCACCCGTACCTCCGCCTTCTGGATCGGAAGGCTCACGGAATCCGCGCGCGACTACCGCAACAAGCGTTTCGAGGTCCAGAAGACCGCGCTCTCCTTCATTCCCGTCACCGGCGTGGCGCCGCTCCTGAGCCTCGCCGTCCTGATCGTCTTGGGCAGCCGCAAGGTGCTCGCGGGCGAGATGACGATCGGCGCCTTCGTGGCCATGCAGAGCTACGTGCTGCTCATCCAGGGCCCGCTCATCGAGCTCGGCACGATCATCAGCGAGTGGCAGCGCTCCTTCACGAGTTTCCGCCGGGTCGCCGATCTTTGGCATGCCGCCGAAGCCCCGCTGCTCCGCACCGGCGGCGAAGCGACCGCGAAGGCGACCGACCCCGTTTACGAAGTCCGCGACCTGCGCTTCGCCTACCCCGGGCGCGAACGTCCCGTCATCGAAGGCCTCAGCTTCCGCATCGAAAGCGGCGAACGCGTCGGCATCATGGGTCCCATCGGCGCGGGCAAATCCACGCTGCTCCAGATCCTCGCGGGCCTCGAGCGCGGCTACGAAGGGCGCGTCGACCTGCGCGGCCGCGAGATCCGCGAGTACGCCCACGCCCACCTGCGTTCGGTCATCAAGGTCGTCCCGCAGAAGACCTTCCTCTTCGCCGACACGATCCGCGCCAATCTCTCGCTCGACCGCGAGATGAGCGACGAGGAAATCTGGCACTATCTCGACATCGCGGGTATTTCCGAAGACGCGCGCGGTTTCCCGAAGGGTCTCGATACGCCGCTCGGCGAATGGGGACTTAACCTATCGGGCGGACAGAAGCAGCGTCTCACGATCGCGCGCGCGCTCGCCGCGAAGCCCGAGGTCCTTTTGCTCGACGACTGCCTGAGCGCGGTCGACACCGTCACGGAAGAGCGCATCCTGCGCAACCTCGACCGCGAACTCAAGCATTGCACGCTGCTGTGGGTCGCCCACCGCGATTCCACGCTCCGCTACTGCCACCGCCTGATCCGCCTCGAGGGCGTGGAGGCGACGGCATGAGTCAGTTCCTCGAAGCCGACGAATCCAAGACGACGGCCGACTCGAGCTCCTTCTTCTACCTGCTCCGCTTCACGAAGGGGCTGCGCCCGCGCATCGCGCTCGCGCTCCTGCTCCTCGTGCTCTCGGGAACCTTCGCCGTCGTCTCGGCCCGCCTTCTCGGGCTGCTCGTCGAGGAAGGCCTGCAGCGCGGGCGGCGCGACTACGCCCTCGTGATCGGCGGCTTCGTGCTGTTGGCCGAAGCGCTGGCCGTGGCGGTGACCTACTACGGACGTCGACGCCTCGCCGAGGCCGCGAGCCTTTCGCTGCTGCAGATCCGCGAGGCGCTCTTCGCGCGACTCGATCTCCTCCCGATGTCCTACTTCGACCGCCAGCCCGTCGGCCGCGTCGTCACGCGCTTGACCTACGACGTCGAAGGGCTCGAAGACTTTTTCAGCGGCACGCTCGCGCGGCTGCTCTCCGCGGTCATCACCTTCGCCGTGGCCCTCTTGGGGATGATGCTCACGGATTGGAAGCTCGGCCTTTTGCTGACGGCCGCGATCCTGCCGACGCCCTTCCTCGCGGTGGCCGTGCGCGGGCCCGTGCGGCGCTGGAACCGCGAGTTCGCCCGCCGCAACAGCGCGATCAACGCCAAGCTCAACGAGTTCCTGAACGGCCTGCCCGTCATCCGCTCGTTCGGCGTCGAAGCGTGGTCGCAGCGCGAAGTGGACCGCGTCGTCTACCACCACCTCGACGCGGCCCTCATGGCGAACTGGACGAACGCATGGTCGCGCCCCCTCATCCTAATCCTCTGCGCGATGCCGCTCATGGTGTTGCTCGCCGTGGGCGCGCCGCGCGTGCTCGCGGGGGCGCTCACGCTCGGCGTCTTCGTCGCCTTCGTGCGCTACTGCGAGCGCGTCTCGCGCCCCGTCGCGAACATCGCGCAGGAAATCCACACGATCCAAGCCGCCTTTACGTCGGCCGAACGCGTGGCGACTTTCCTGCGCGAAGACGAGGAAAGCGTGACCCTGGGCGCCGACGGCGCGGTGGTCGCGCGGCACCCGCGCGGGGAGATCGAGTTCGACGGCGTGACGATGGGCTACGACCCCAAGCGCCCCGTACTCGAAAACGTCAGCTTCCGCATCCCCGCCGGCGCGAAGATCGGCCTGGCGGGCACGACCGGAAGCGGCAAGACGACGACGGTCGCGCTCCTCGCGCGTCTCTACGAGTTCCAGGGCGGCGAGATCCGACTCGACGGGCGCCCCATCCGCGACTTCGAGCGTTCCTCGCTGCGCGATTCCATGGGTTTCGTTTCGCAGGACGTGACGATCTACAAGGGCACGCTGCGCGAGAACCTCGCCGGTGGCCGCGCCCTCTCGGACGAGCGCCTGCTCGAAGCCGCGCGGGAAACCGGCCTCACCCAGGTTTTCCGACGCTCGGGCCTCGGCCTCGACACGGAGATCCTCGATAAGGGCGCGAACCTGAGCCTCGGCGAGCGCCAGCTCGTGGCGCTGACCCGCATCCTGCTGCGCGATCCCTCCATCCTCATCCTGGACGAAGCCACGGCCAACATCGACCCCGGCTTCGAGGCCCTCATCAGCCGCGCGGTCGAGAAAGCCATGCGCGGCCGCACCTGCCTCATCATCGCGCACCGCCTGGCGACGCTGCGCGACTGCGACCGCATCCTCGTCTTCCGCGGCGGACGCCTCATCGAGGACGGCTCGCACGAAGAGCTCGCCCGCGGCGCCTCGTATTACGCGAGCCTCCTGCAGGGCAAGCTGCTCGACCCCGCGGCCCAGGTTCCCGTCTGATGTCGAAGAACTACCTGACGCCCGAGGGCTTCGCGCGCCTACGCGGCGAGCTGCTCAAGCTCCTGAACGAAGAACGCCCGCAGATCGTGGCGGCCGTGAACGTCGCGGCGGCCATGGGCGATCGCTCGGAGAACGCCGAGTACATCTACGGCAAACGCCGGCTGCGCGAGATCGACCGGCGCCTGCGCTTCCTGCAAAAGCGCCTCGACGACGTCGAGGTCGTCGATCCCGCGAAGGTCGCCACGGACAAGGTCAGCTTCGGCACCTGGGTCCACGTCGTCGACGAAGAGGGCGAAGAAAGCCATTACCAGCTCGTGGGCGAAGACGAGATCGACCCCAAAGCGGGCCGCATCACCTTCTCCTCGCCGCTCGGTCGCGCGCTGCTGGGCAAACGCGTCGGCGACGTCGTCCTCTTCCGCCGCCCCAAGGGCGACACCGAAGTCGAGATCCTCGCGATCACCCGCGAACGCGGCTAAAGGCTGTCCCGAAAGCCGTTTACAATCTTTTGGGGAAGATTTTCCCGGGCAGGAACACCCTTCCGGAACGCGCTCCGGGATTCGCCCCCGCTCAAGTTGTAAACCTTTACGGGACAAATCCGGAGGAACGTCAGAAGCGGATGCCGCTGCCGCCGCCGAAGACCCAGGCGTTCGCGCCGTTCGTCTTGTTGAAGAGCGTGTTCCAGAGGTAGAGGACCTGGATCTCGAAGTAGCTGCCGCCGCCGTACGCGATCTGGAAGCCGCCGCCGAGCTCGAGCGCCGAGGATTCCGAACGGCTGAGGTCGAAGATGCGGTAGCCCGCGTGCACGAAGGGGCGGAAGCTGTCGAAGGTCGCGTAGAAGCGTTGACCCGCGCGCGCGCCCACCAGGAAATCCGAGCCGAAGCCCAAATCGAGACCGAGCACCGTTTCCGTCCACGTGCACCAAGCGTAGCGGATGTCGCCCGAGACCGTGGCCGTCGTGTCGCCGCCCGCCGAGTAGCCGCCGAAGCTCGCGCCGAAGCCCCAAGGCTTCGCGAGACGGCAACGGTCGCGGCGACGGGCGTGGGATTCTTCGTTCGCTTCGGGTTCGACGGCTTCGTCTTCGCGTTCGTGCGCGCGTTCGGGCTCCGCGCCCGGTCCCACGTCGACGACGGGCAAACGCTCGATCTCGCGCTCGGCTTCGACGCGGCGGAAGCGAAAATCCCGCGCGCGCCCGAAGACCTTCACGCGCTCGCCCCCCCGGCGCGAAACGATGAGTTGCACGCCCCGGCCGTCGGCCGTGCGGCCCGAAACCTCGACTTCGGCGTCGGCGTCCAGGTAACCCGCCGGGCGACCCGCCAGACGCGGGGACGCGAAAACCTCGACGCGGTTGCGCAGCGGCGTCGCGCGCAGTTCCGTGCCGCTCGCGTCGGGCGAGCGAGGCGCTTCCTGTGCGAAGGCCGAAGTCGAGAACGCCAGCGCGAACGCGATTGCCGTCAAACGATTCATTCCATTCCCCCCGGAAGATCGAGCGAAGCCTTCAAGGCGGCCTCGAGTCCCATGGTCGGCGGCAACGCGTGCTCCGACTCGAAGTGCAACCAGTAGGATCCTTGCGCGAGCCCCTCGACGAAGCCGATGCGGCCACCGCTCGCGTCGAGCGCTCCTTGCAGCGCGCGGGCCGCGAGGCTCGCGAAGCGCGGCACGGCGCGGATCTTCTGCGCCTGCGCGCCGCGCGCGAGGTTCACGTAGAGCTGGAAATAGTCGAGGTAGCTCATGTTGCGGTCCACGAGCAGACGGGTCTCGACCCGCGCGGGCGATTCGCGCAGGGCCGCGTCGACGGTCGCCTGCGCGACCCGATCGAGGCCGACGAAGTTCCCGCCGCCGCTCGGCGCCAGGCTCAAACGTCCTTCGCGCAAAGCCTTCAGGTGCCCGCGCGAATCCTTGAATCCTTCGAGCGACCCGTGCACGATCCCGGGGCACAAGAACACGGCCGGCTTGCGCGAGCGTTTGAGCACGCGCATGTGGGCTTCGTGCTTGGTGCGGAAATAATCGAAACGGTGCCCCGGTCCGGTCACCTCGGGAAAGTCCTTTTCGGAGCGCACGACGGGCGTGTCGCTCCCGCCGAAGCAAACCACGGAGCTGATGAAGACGAACTTGCCGCCGCGCTCGTTGCACCAATCGACGAGATCGTCCGTCGCGCCCACGTTCACGCGCGTCTGCTCCTGGACGCTGCCTTGTCGGTGGATGACCGCGGCCATGTGGACGACCGCCGCGCCGTCGAGCTCGGGCCCCAGTCCCCGCAGCGCCGCGCGGAAGGCGGACTCGTCCCCAAAGTCGGCCTCGACGAAGCTCACTTTCTCGATGAGTCGGGGGTCGAGCCCGTGCTCGGCCAGACGAAGCGCGAGCAGAGAGCCCGCGACCTTGGGACGCCGGCGCCCCAGCAGCACGATCGACTCGAACGGTCGCGTCTTGAGAAGCCGCGCCGCGACCTCGCTCCCGAGAAAGCCCGTAGCCCCGGTCAGCAGAACCTTATTGGAACTCATACGCCTCCCCCGGCACGGTCGCGCGGCTCGCGATCAGGTTTGCGAACGCCAAGCCAGGCAGAAAACCCATTTCGTCGACCACATCGTGCGGACCTGAACGGAGCGATCGCCCTGCGGCGTGTAGACCGTGTAGGTGCCCGGGGCCGTGCGACGGAACTGGCTCAGCAGCACGCGACTGTTGTCGGGCGCGAGGGCCTTGAAGGCCGCGTTTCGCGCGCTCCATTCTTCGATGATGACTTTGGGGGCGGCTCCGCGCGACATGCCGAGCCGATTCAAAATGCGCTCGGGCTGGTCCAGGATCGGCCGGGGCAAAAGGATCTCGAGGTCCGCGCCGATGGAAGTTCCGTAGTGCGGTTCGATATCGCAAACCCACCAAACGCCGTCGGTTCCGCGCTTGGACGCGCGGATGTGGTCTTCTTTCGGGGGGCCCATCTTGTCCTTGAGCAGCACGAAGCTTTCCGAGGAGTACCATTTGTAGCCGGCGATCCAGCCGTCTTCCTCGGCTCGGTCCAAGAAGCTGCGAAAGGCGTCGCTCGGTTTCTTGATATCCATGGACTGCACGACCTCCTGCCCGCTCCCGATTGGGATCGCAGGCAAGAACGCCGTGCGTCACTACCGGAGTACTACCCCGCGAACGCGAACTTCCGGCTCGGAAATGACGCGGCCCAAGGGTTTCAACTCCAATGACTGTAACAAAGATCTTCGACTTTGGCTAAACGCGGGGTCCAAGACGACCAGAAATCCCCAGCCCATGTTGAAGGTCGAGAAGAGCTGCTTGGCCCCGAGCCCCGAGCGGCGCGCGAGGACTTGGATCCAAAGCGGATCTTCCGAAGGCCACTCCGAGAGATCAAAGCCGATCTGACGCCCGGCGGGCTGTGCCCGGAGCAAATTCAAGAGGCCCGATCCCGTAATGTGATAGGCGGCCTGCAAAGCCTCGCGACCCGCTTCGCCCAGGGCGCGACGAAGCTCGTCGAAGGGCCGCACGTAGAGCTTGGTCGCTCCCATGAGATGTTCGCGGATGAAGTCCGCGTCGGCCTTCGTGTCGAAGAGTTTGCGCAGCAGCGAAAAACCGTTCGAGTGCGGACCGTTCGAGGCCCAGCCCCAGACTTCCGCGCCGGGGCGCACGCGCTCGACGCCCAAACGCTCGCTCGGGGACATGAAGCCCACCGAGAATCCCGCCATGTCGAAGCCGCCGTCGGGGTAGAGATCCGGCATCTGCGCCGTCTCGCCGCCCACGAGCAGTTGGCCGGACTCCGCGCAGACTTGCACGAGCCCGTCGATGAAGCGCGCGAGCGTGGCGCCTTCCTCGAGCAGACGGCGTGAACCCACGGCCAGGTAATCCAGGAAAAGCGTGGGACGCGCGCCCACGCACAGCACGTCGTTCGCGTTCATCGCGACGAGATCCTGCGCGAGATCCTCGGGGCGGCCGAGCCCGGCCGCCGTCCAGAGGAGCTTGGTGCCCACGCCGTCGCAACTCGTCGCGACCCACTGCTGATCGCTCAGCGCGTAGACCGAGGCGTAGTCGCCCACGCCCGTCACGAGCCGCTTGGCGAGCTCGGCCGAGGAACGCGCGGTCACGCGGGCCGAGATGCGCTCGACCCAAGAATCGGCGGCGTCGATGTCGACCCCCGAGGATTTGTAGTCCGAAGCATCGCTTGCGGCCATCGTCGTCTCCTTAGAAGCTCTTAGTGCCAGAAGTGGCGTTGACCGCGGATCATCATGCGGATGCCGAGGCGGCGGGCTTCGTTCGCGACTTCGTCGTCGCGTTTGGAGCCGCCGGGTTGCACGAGCGCGCGCAGGCCGCCCTTGTGAAGTTCCTGGAGCGCGTCCTCGAAGGGAAGGAAGGCGTCGCTGAAGCAGACGAGGTTCTCGAGCGAGACCTGGCGGCGTTCGGCGAAATCCTTGGCCCGCGGGATGGCGAGCTTCGCGAGGGCCTCGACGCGGTTCGGTTGGCCTTGCCCCGCGCCGGCGAAGTAGCAAAGACCGTTCGCCTCGTCGCTGCCCGCGATGACCATGGCGTTCGACTTGGAGCAGGCCGCGGCCCACTCGCCGAAGGCGAAGAAGAGCTTGGCCGGGTCGATGTCCGTCTCTTCCATCGAGATCGTGTCGGGCTCCTGGACGAGCGCGCCCAGGAATCCGTCGTGGCGTTCCTCGTACTGCGGGTGGCGGCCGAAATGCCCGGCTTCGACGAGCACGATGCGAATACGCGGTTTGGCGAGGTGCAGTTCCGCGGCCCACTCCTCGTTGGCCGGCGTGCGCGGCAGCACGAGCACCTCGACGAACTTCTTGGCGAGGACTTCGGTCACGGACTTCGAAGGCTCGAAGTTCAGCGCGAGGATACCGCCGAAGCGTGACACCGGATCGCCTTCCCAGGCCCATTCGAAGACCTTGTCGGGATCGGCGCCCGTCACGCCCGCGGCCGCGCCGCAGAGGGTCTGGTGCTTGACCACCGAGACGGCGGGCCCGCGGAAGGGCAGCACGAAGCGCAGCGCACCTTCGGCGTCGCGCAGGTTGTTGTAGCTGAAGTTGCCGTAGAACTTGAGGCCCGCGCGCCGGTGCGCGAGGAAGCTCGCCTTCTGCTGGGGATTCTCGCCGTAGGTGACCGCCGGCGAGAGCGACGGCGAGTTCATGTACTTCCACTGGAAGTGGCGCACGATCTGCTCGTCGAGGCGCGCGACGAGGTCGAAAGCCTCGAGCGCGAAACGCTGGCGAAGTCGCGCCTTCGATTCATCGGGCGTCGCGATGAAACGCTTGTACTGGTCGGCCTTCGTGAAGACGAGCACGTGCTCGTGGTTCTTCGCGGCCGCGCGAACCATCGTCGGCCCGCCGATGTCGACCCACTCCATGAGCGCGTCCACGTCGTCGCAGCGCGGAGCCATTTCCTCGAAGGGATAGAAATTGCAGACGACCGCGGCGATCCGGAAGTCGTAGGGCCACTCTTCCGCGTCCTTGTCGGGGCGGTAGAGGATGCCGCCCAGGATCTTATGGTGCAGCGTCTTGAGGCGGCCTTCGAAGCGCTCGGGCTCCTGCGTGAGGTCCGAGATGTCCATGACCTCGAGCCCCTCGGCCTCGAGGGTCAGGCGGGTCTTGCCCGTGGCCACGAGTCCGTAACCGAGCGATTGCAGGGCGCGACAGATACTGCCGATGCCTTCCTTGTCCGAGGCCGAGACCAGCGCCAATTCCCTCAACTTACGATCCGTCACGAACGCGCTCCTTCTTGATTACGAACACCATGGGCTCCGCCCTCGTCGGGCATGCGGGACAACGCGGCCCGGACGAAACGAAGGCCGTCGCCTTCGCCCGTCTCGAGGGCTTCGCGAAACTGCGGAAAATTCTCGGCCGCGAAAACGTCGGGATTCTGGAGCGGCCGCGCGGCGATCTCGGGATGCGGCATGAGCCCCAGGACGCGGCTGCGCCCGCGCGCGGCCCACAAGCCGGCGACTTCGTCGACGCTCCCGTTCGCGAAGACCGGGTCGCGGTAGAAAAGGCAAGGCTCGACGCCTTCCTCCCAGCGGGCCCCCGCGCGTTCGAGGCGGCCTTCGCCGTGGCGCACCGGCAACGTGAGCGGCGTTTCGCTCCAGGGGGATTCGCATTTCACCCAACGGTTCACGAAGTGCGAGCGTCCCGACGGCAGCCGATTGTGACGGAGCTTGACGCCCTCGCCGAAGAGCCCGGCCTCGACGAGCATCTGGAATCCGTTGCAAACGCCCATCAGGTGCGCGCCCGCATCGAGGCAAGCCTCGAAGAAGCCCAGGCGCTTGAGCTCGACCGCGAGCAAGCGACCGCTACCGAAGTGGTCCGCGAAAGAAAAACCGCCCGGCAGGAAAAAAAGGTCGCCCGCCCGGGCTTCGCGACGAAGGTCGAAACCCGGCGCCGACAGACGCGGCAGCGGCAGATCCCGAACCTCGCACGCCAAACGGGGATCCGCGAAGAAACGCGCCGACTCGCGGTCGCACTCGATGCCCTCGCCCCGCAGCACGTAAACCCGTCTCACGCGAAGAACCCCTCTTCCCCGCGACGTACGTAAGCGTCGCGCAGTTCCACGATATCCAGACTTTCGCCGTTCTTGAAGCGGAGCTGAGGAACGTTCACGACGACCCCCAGTCTCTCCACGCCCGGCAAGCGCTCCACCCGACCCGCGAGATGCGGATCGACGCCGAAGACGTAGCCGCCGAAGCCCTCGCCGAGCCAAAGCATCGTATCGCCCAGATCCCGTTCGAAGAAGATCCCGAGCCCGCGCCCCAGGCTCATTTCGAAGCAGGCGGCCAGCAGGCCGCCCTCCGAAATGTCCTTGGCCGAACGCAGGAGTCCGCCGGCCACGGCATCCGACATCGTCGAGTGCCGCTCGCGGAGTTGCTCGACGAGCGAAGCGAGCTCGCGCTCTTCCCCGGCCAAATCGTCCGCGCGTAAGTGGGGCCCGCGCAAGGACGCGGGCGCCCGGGCGTCGAGCGCCCGTTCCCACAGGGAATCGCGAAGGCTCGCGCGGAGCGGACGCATCATGAAGAGCACGTCGTTCGCCCGCGAGAAGAAACCCGCCGGCGCCAAGGTACGGCTGCGCGCCGAAGCGCCCACGCTCACGACGAGCGTCTGCGGCGCCGCGAAGTCCGCCGAATTGTTCTTCATGCTGTCCTTGCCGCTCACGAGCGGCATCTCGAAGCCGCGCACGAGCGAGGCCAGCGTCTCGCAACAACGCACGAGACGCCAAAGCCGACGCTCGCCCTCGGGGTTCTTGGCCGAGGGAATCGGGTCGGACCACGAGAAGTTGTCGAGGCCGCCGGCCCGTTTGAGATCGGCCCCCCCGAGGACCGCGCTCCGCAGGGCTTCGTCGAAGGAATGGAGCGTGTTCTCGACGATATCCGTGCGCCAAGGCGCGAGACCGTGGCCGAGCACGACCGCGGCGCGGCCCGCCTCGGGGATCTCGATCACGGCCCCGTCTTGCGGGCTCCGCTGCGTGCGGCCGCCGAAGGGCTTGCGCAGCGTCCGCCCCTGGACCTCGTGATCGAAGCGACGCACGACCTCTTCGCGCGAGCAACCGTGCACGGACGCCAAGAGCCGGGGGAAATCCTCGAGCAAACGGACTTCGCGTTCCGCGGCCGGCCCCTCGTTCGCGAGGGCCGCGCTTTCGCGCGCGCGCGTCCAGCTCGATTCAAGACGAAGTTTGGGACAAGCCTCGTGGAGCAACTCGAGCGGCAAATCCACGAGCGGACGGCCTTGGTAGAAAACCTCAAAGCGGCCCGTGTCGGTGAGTTCGCCGAGTCGGTCGAATTCGACCTTCCACTCCTGCGCGAGAGCTTCGAGCTTCTCGGGCTGCGAAGTCGCCACGGTCATGCGCTCCTGGCTTTCCGAGACGAGACGCTCCCAACCGAGCAAACCCTCGAACTTGAGACGCAGATTCGTCACATCGATGCGGGCGCCGGGACGCTCGGCCAGCGTCGCCATCTCGCCCACGCTCGAAGCGAGGCCCCCCGCGCCGTTGTCCGTCACGACGTCGATGAATCCCGCGTCGCGGGCCTCGATCAAGAAATCCGTCATGCGGCGCTGGACGAAAGCGTTGGCCACCTGCACGGCCGAACCACCGAAGTCCGCGCCCCGCAGATCGCGCGAGCTCATGACGGCTCCGCGCAAACCGTCGGCGCCCGTGGCGCCGCCGAAGCAATAGAGTTTGAGTCCGGGACGAGGCCGCTTGGCGACGAAGCGTTTGGGCAAAAGCCCGACCGAACCGGCGTAGACGAGCGGCTTCACGGCGTAGTCCGGGTGAAAAACGATCGAGCCTTGCACCGTGGGAATGCCGCTTTGGTTGCCGCCGTCTTCGATGCCCTTCAGAACGCCGCGACGAATGACGTCGGGAGGCAGCGCCTTCGCCGGGCGCGCCCGGCCGTGTTCGGGCTCCTCGAAGCAGAGCACGTCCCAGTTCGCGATCGGTAGGGCCCCCAGGCCCGTACCCAGAATGTCGCGGTGGACGCCCACGAGCCCCGTCGAAGCGCCACCGTAAGGAGAGATCGCCGAGGGACTGTTGTGCGTTTCCATCTTAAGACAAAACGCCCAATCCGTGTCTTGGCCCGTCTCGTCGTAGAGGCTCAGCACGCCCGCGTTATCCACGAAGATCGACAGCGCGAGTCCGGCCTTGCGCTCGAGCACCTCGACCGAAGGCGCGCGGATGTGCGTTTTGAAAAGCCCCGGCGTGCGCTCAAGGCGGGTGTCCCGCGTCGTGATGTCGGCGCCAAAGATCTTGTGTTTGCAATGTTCCGACCAGGTCTGCGCGAAGAGCTCGAGCTCGGCGCGGGTGAAAGGCCGGCCCCGACGGGCGGCGCCTTCCGCGAGGGCACGCGCTTCGTCGGGGCTGAACTCGAGCCCAATCTCCTCGAAACGCGGCGTCGAGAAAGAATCGTCCTCGCGCACGGGCGGACGCGGACGCGCGGCCCGCAGATTTTCCCAAGCCGAAAACTCGACGACCGAGAGATCCTCGATCGCGGGTTCGCGCCAAGAACCTTCGAGCCGCTCGACCAAAGTCGAGGGGATCTTCGCGTCCCGCGAGACGACCAAGCGATCCACGCGGATCCGCGACTCGGGAATGCCGAGCACGGCCGCGAGCGAAGAAGCGAGCGGATTGAGCGCGCCCTCCTTGAAGGCCCGCACGAGGGTCGGCGATGCGGGCGACACGCCCGATTCAAGCGCGTCGGGGAAGAGCTGCGCCAAGCGGTCCCGCGTCTCGGCGTTCGCCTCGTAGACGTGGATACCGAGCCGACCGTCCGCCGCGATTTCACGCGGCCAGTCGACGGGCAGACCTTCTTCCAACAAAACTCTCACGGGCCTCGACGTCGTCTCGTTCATCGTTTCTTTCACGGCAGGATATCCGCTCTCCATTCGAGAAGGTTTTTCCACGGCGACTCGACGACGACCTCGAAGACGCGGTCGCCCGCCTCGAGAATCGATCCGCCGCGACCCACGACGTAGGCCACGCGACCCTTCAGACTCCCGCTGCGAAAGAGCTGCGCATCGTCGCGCGTGGGCAGCTCCCAAGAAGGCAAATCGATGGGACCGGCCGCCTCGGGATACTCCGCGCGTACCATCGCCAGGCAAACGGCCGAGGATTCGAGCGCGACGTCGGCATCGGGCGCGCGTAAGTCGAGACCCAGCAACGGACGAAGCACGCGGCGATCCGGCCACGCGAGCACGAGCGCCTGCGTCTCGGGGTCGCCGAAACGCGCGTTGTACTCGAGCAGCTTCCAACCCTTTTTCTCGTCCTTGAGGAAACCAAGGTAGAGAATACCCCGGTAGGGTTGGCCTTCTTTGGCGAGGGTCCGCGCCGTGGCGAGCGCCCATTCACGAAACTGCGCGTAGTCCTCGGCGCTCACCTGCGGATGCGGAGCGTGGGCCCCCATGCCGCCCGTATTCGGTCCCTCGTCGTGCGCGAAGCGCCGCTTAAAGTCCCGGGCCGTGCCCAGGCCGGTCACGCGTACGCCGCGCGATCCCGTCTCGACCGCGAAGAAGGCCGAAGTCTCGAAACCCCGCAGACGTTCTTCGAGTACGATCGAGCCGTGCGCGAGCGCCTGATCGAGGGCCTTTTTCGCGATTTCCCACGACTCCGCTACGACGACGCCCTTGCCCGCCGCGAGCCCGTCCATCTTGACGACCGGCGGCTCGGAGAAGCTTTCGAAGTCGGCGGCCTTCGCCGAGGTCTTGGGACCGGGCACGCCCGCCATTTCGGCGATGCGCCGGCCGAAGGCTTTCGAGCTTTCGACCTGCGCGGCCCCCTTGCGGGGACCGTAGCTCCAGCGACCTTCACGATCGAAGCGATCCACGAGACCCTGCGCGAGATCCGCGTCTTGGCTCACCCAAACGGTGTCGGCCTCGTCGGGGCTCGCCACGCAATCGCAGCCCTCGCGCTCCAGGCGCCAGCGCAACGCGGATTCGCGGCCGCCCTGGCCCATGACGAAGACCTTGGGGCGCACGCGATCCTGACGGGCCCAGTCGAGCAGCGACTTCGCGTTGCCTTCTTCCAGGGTCTTGGCGAAGGCTTCGTAAAGCGCGGCGAGCTTGTGCAAGCGCCACGCACCGAGACGAGGCGGCGGCGCGAGTCCGACCTTCCATTCGCCACCCTTGAGTTTGGCCTGGGCGACTTCGAAGGCCCAAAGGGTCGAGCCAAGCCACATCCGCAGCAATTCCTTGGAAAGCGGCACGGCTTCGAGACCCGGCAGCGTCACGCGCAACTCGTCGAGCGTGACCGCGTCGACCACGACGATTTCACCGTTCGAACGACGACGTGCGACCTCGATCTTGCCGTCCCAAAGCTCGAGACCCTTGGCCTTGAGGGTATCGCGCAGGGCTTCCGCGGTCGCGCGCGCGACCTTCCGCACCGCGCCCAGGGTTTCGGCGTCGCCCGCGAGTTCGGCCGCTTCGGCTTCGTCGAGCAAGCGGTCGGAAGATTCGAGCTTCGTCGTGAACTCGATAAGCGGGGAATCGAAGCGCGCGAAGGGATTCAGATCGAGGCGGCGCTTGAGCAAACTCGAACCGGCGGGCGCGCCCCAACGGAAGATGACTTCCAAGGGAACGAAATCCAAATCCAGTTCGGCGTCACCTTCGGACACGAACTTGGGGTGTCGCGCGCGTTCCAACACGACCCGACCCGAGCTCTGCGAAAGCTCGCGATCCCAGGCCGTCCGCACGCCCCCCGACTCGAGTGCGGCGAAAAAGGCGCGGGCCGAGCTTTCGAGCGCGAGCGAGCGGCCCGGCACGGCATCCGGCAACGCGCCGTAATCGAAGACCGAAATGCGATCGCTGAAGTGCAAGGCGACGCGGTCCGCGCGGCCTTCCACCCTGTGAAGGTCCTTGGCCGAACCTCGACCGATCAGCGTGGAACTCGAACTCATCTCAACAAGCCCTCTGTTCGCGACGGGCCCGCAGGAAGTCCTCGAAGCTCGCGTCGCGCGTGGGATACTGGCCGTCCAAACAAGCAAGGCAAAGGTCTTCGGTCTTGAGCGCGGCCTTGAGCCCTTCGACCGAAAGGTAATGGAGTCCGTCCACGCCGAGCGATTTGGCGATATCGGGCGTCTCCCGCCCCGAAGCCACGAGCTCCTCGGGGTCCGGGAAGTCGATGCCGTAGAAGCAACCGAAGCGGATCGGCGGGCAGGTCGAGGCGAGCTGCACCGAAGTCGCGCCGGCCTCGCGCAAGCGCAAAGCCATGAGCCGCGAGGTGTTGCCGCGCACGACGGAGTCGTCCACGAGCAGGATCCGCTTGCCGCGAATCTCGGGGCCGATGAGCGAAAGCTTTTGGTTGAGCGTCTTGAGGCGTTGATCCTGCGTGCTCAGGATGAAAGTCCGCGAGACGTAGGAATTCTTCACGAGGAACTCGCGGTAAGGGACGTTCAGGGTCTCGGCCACGGCGATCGCGGCCGTGCGCGAGGTCTCCGGCACGGGCACCACGAAGTCGAAGGCCTCGCGGGGATTGCGGCGGGGACCGAGTTCGTGCGCGATCTCGCGTCCGAGTTCGGTGCCCAGACGAAAGCGCTGTCGGTAGACGCTCTCCGAATGGATCTCGGATTGCGGCGAGGAGAAATAAACCACCTCGAACATGCAGAAGCGTTTACGGGCTTCCGCGTTTCGGCGCGAAACGAGACGCCCACGCGTGATCTCGCCGCCCGGCGAGACCCGAACCCACTCCCCGGGAAGGACTTCCTCGATCTTGGCGTCGGGAATGATGGAAAGGGCGGCCGTCTCCGAAGCGAAGGCCACGAGGCCCGGCGCGCGCGCGAGCGACAAAGGACGCAAGCCGAAGGGATCGCGAAAGCCGAAGAGCGTACCATCCGTGTCGGCCCCCACGATCGCGTAGCTTCCGTTGAAATCGTCGAAGATATCCTGCACGGCGCCTTCGAAGCCACGGCCCGAAGCCAAGCCCTTCAAGTAGACGGCCAGCAAGAGGTCCGAGTCCGAAACGGTTTCGTCCACGATCCCGTATTTTTCGCTGAGCTCGGCCACGTTCACGATGTTGCCGTTATGGGCGAGCGCGACCCGGGGCGTGCCCTTTACGAAGGGTTGGATCTCGCCCACTCCGCCCGTTCCCGTCGTCGCGTAACGCGTATGCGCGATCGCCATCTGCGCCGCGGGCAGCTCGCCGATGTCCTTGAGGGCCTTGTCGATGAGCCCAAGTCCCTTGCTCGTGTGGAATTCTCCGTCGGGACCGAGCACGCTGAGGCCCGCGCCATCTTGACCGCGATGCTGCAAGCGTTGGAGCAGGTTATAGGCGTAAGGGGCCGCGACCCCCGAGGACTCGGTCAGCCTAAGTCCGACGACGCCGCACACTCGGGCCTCCCTTCGGAGCCTTCGCTCCGGCTTTCACCCGACGCGACTTGAGGATCGCGTCGATCTTGACCTTCGAGCCCTTCAGACATTCCGCTTCGAGGGCCTTCAGATCCATGCCCTTGGGTAACCAACCTTGACCCTTCACCACGGCGAAGAGCGTCTGACCGCTGCGCTCCGACTCACGCGCGGCCTCGCGGATGACGTCGTGGGCGTGGCTCACGCCCTGCTTCGTACCCAGGATGTAGAGCGCTTCGGCCAGGACGCTCGAGCCCGCGGCCTCGAGATGAACTTTCATCTTTTTGGGCTGGGCCTCCATGCGTTCGAGAATCTTCGTGAGGCGGCGAAGCATGAGGTGCGCCGTCATGAAGACTTCGGCGTGAAAGCGGCCGGAAGCCGAGTTCGTCAAATCGCGTTGGTGCTCGGTAACGAGATCGAGTTCGAGCAGATGGAGACGAGAGAGAAGCACCTTATGCAGACTGCATACGTGCTCGAGGTTCCAAGGATTGCGCTTTTGCGGCATCGTCGAGGATCCGACCTGCCCGGCCGCGAAGCCTTCCGCGATTTCGTTGATTTCGGAGCGTGCGAGGTGCCGCAGGTCGCCCGCGAGCTTGGCCGCGACGGCCGCGATCGAAGCGAAGTCCTGCGCCACGGAAAGGATATCCTCGGGCGGAAGGATCTGGATCGAACCGTAGTGCGGTTTGAGCCCCAGGCCTTCCAGGAAATCCGCTTCGAGTTTGAGCGGGTTTTTCGCGAGCAGGCTCGTCGCGTGGTAGCCGCCGATGGCCCCGGAGGCTTGGCCACGCAGGCCTTCGAGCGCCGCCTTCAGCCGCTCCTCGAGGACGCAAATGCGCTCGAGGGCTTCGGCAAAGCCAAGCCCGAAGACCGTCGGCACGGCCCACTGGCCGTGGGTGCGACCGACTTGCGGCGTCTCGCGGTGTTTGTCGGCCCATTGCCAAAGCTGTTCTTTGAGCGCCCGCACGGCCTCGAGCCCGTCGCGCTCGAAATAGCGCTTCACGCGCAAACGCGCGGCCGTATCGACCGTATCGAAAGAAGTCAGGCCCACGTGCACCCAGTCCGCGATCTTGGGGTAACCGGCTTCGGTCAAGCGCGCCGCGATGGCCTCGACGAGGGCGCGGGTCGCGTGGCGGGTGCGCGCCTCGATGGCTTCGACCTCTTCGGCCGTCACGCCCAGGCAAATCTCGCGCAGCTTCTTGTCGGAAAGTTTGGGGCAAAGCCCTTCGCGCATGAGCGTAAGCAGCCACTCGACCTCGACCTCGGCCTGCAGACGCAAAAGCTCCGATTCCGAGAGCGATTCCGGCAGATCCTTGCGGTAGCGAACGTCGAGGGGGCTGAAGAGCAAATCCATCTAAGGCGACCTTTCCGTGTGCAAATCCAAATTCTTGAAGCTCGGCGCGCGAAGCCCGAGTCGACGACGAAGTTCGAGCGACGAGACGGCGTCGCGATCCGGGCCGCGCAGATCCGTACGCAGCAGGCGATCCCAAATCTGGGGAAGGTAATGCTGCTCGGCCGCACGCACGGATTCGCGCAAGGCCTCGGGCTCGAGCGCGGGGTCGAGCCAAACGGGATGTTGAAAGAGGATCGGTCCCCCGTCGAGCTCGGCCGTGATGAGATGCACGGTGAAACCCGACACCGCGACCTGTCGCGCGGCCTGCTCGTGCACCGATTTCTCGAGGCCCGGAAAGGCCGGCAAGAGCGAGGGGTGCGTGTTGACGAGCGGCGCCGGGCAATTCTCGACGAAGTCCTTGGAGAGGATCGCGAAGTAGCCGCAGCAAAGCACGAGCGCGTCGCGCAGCTCCGGACGACGGAGATCCTCGAGCACGCGCTTCTCCAGCTCCTTACGGGGCAGGCGAAGATGCGGAACGTCGGGGCGGACCTCGGCGAGCGCGGCCGGGGCCCCGCATTCACGGTCCGTGTAGAGCCCCCGCAGGGAGGCCCGAGCTTCCGGGCTAAGGGTGCGCACGAGCGTGGCTAGCGTACGGCCCGTCGAGCTCGACAGCGCTATCCACGGTCTCGGGTTCACTTCGGAGTTCCCTTCCTCAAAGCTTTCTTCATTCCCATTCGATCGTTCCCGGCGGTTTCGAGGTGAGGTCGAAGACGACGCGGTTGATGCCCCGCACTTCGTTCACGATGCGCGAGGAAATCGCCTTGAGATCGTGCCAGGGCAACTCGCTCGCCTCGGCCGTCATGGCGTCGACCGAGTCGACGCAACGGATGACGAGCGCGGACTCGTAGCTCCGGCCGTCGCCCATGACCCCGACGCTCTTCACGTCGGTGAGCACGACGAGGGCCTGCCAAGTTTTTCGGTAGAGGTCGCGCGCCAGGAGTTCCTCGCGGAAAATCGCGTCCGCGCGGCGCAGGACTTCGATGCGCTCGGGCTTGAGCGGTCCCAAGCAACGGATCGCGAGCCCGGGCCCCGGAAAGGGGTGACGGGCCAGCGCGGCACGGTCGATCCCGAGCAAAGCGCCGAGCTCGCGGACTTCGTCCTTGAAGAAACGACGGAGCGGCTCGACGAGCTTAAAGGGCATGTCTTCGGGCAAGCCGCCCACGTTGTGGTGGCTCTTGATGAGATGCGCCGCGCCCGTCTTGCTGCCCGCACTCTCGATGACGTCGGAGTAGATGGTGCCTTGGCCCAGGTAGGGATTGCGCTTGGGATCCGCGGCGTCGCGGAAGGTCTCGATGAAGAGACGGCCGATGGCTTTGCGCTTGGTCTCGGGATCAAAAACCCCGTCGAGTTCCTTCCAAAAGCGTTGGCGCGCGTCGACGACTTCGAGGCGAATGCCGGGATACTGCGCGAAGATCTTCTGCAAATCGGGAAGGTCGTAGGCGCGCAGGAAACCGTGATCCACGAAAACCGCGCGGACCTTCACGACCTGCGACAGGAGAACCGCGAGCACGGTCGAATCCACGCCGCCCGAGACGGCGCAGAGAACTTCTTCGACGCCTTTGAGCTGCTCGCGGAGCTCGGACAAAACACCTTCGAGCTGGTCGCGCAGGTTCCAATCCGGCTTAAGACCGCAAACGCGTTCGGCAAAGGCGTTCAACAGCACCTCGCCCTTTTCGGAGTGGACGACCTCGGGGTGGAACTGGAGCCCCCAGAACTTGCGCGAAGGGACCGCGAAGCCCGCGATCTCGCCGGCGCTCTCGAGCAAGAGCTCGGAGCCCGGGGGCAACTTCGTCACGCTGTCGCCGTGGCTCATCCACATGCGCGCGCGATCCGGCAGATCGCGCGTGAGCGGATCAAGCCGGCCCGCGTCGGTGCGCGTGACTTGCGCCGGACCGTACTCGCGCTTGGTCTGCGCTTCGACCTTGCCGCCGAGCTTGGCGGCGAGAAAATGGTAGCCAAAGCAGAGCCCCAAGAGCGGAACGCCCAGATCGAGGATTTTCTCGTCGGGATGCAGGTCTTCGCCCACGCTCGACGGCGACCCCGAGAGCACGACGCCCGCGACGGAACGCGCGCGAATCTCGTCGGCCGAGATTTCCCCGGGAACGACGTCGGTCTGGAAGCCGAGCGAGCGAAGGCGACGGGCGATGAGCTGCGTGTACTGCGATCCGTAGTCGAGAACGAGGATCATTCGTTGCTCCCACCGCTGTAGTTCGGCGCCTCGGCCGTGATCGTGACGTTATGGACGTGACTCTCTTTGAGCGCGCCCGGCGAGATGCGCCGGAAGCGAGCCTTCGCGTAGAAGTCTTCCAGGTCGCGCGCGCCGACGTAGCCCATGCCGGCGCGTAGCCCTCCGGAGAGCTGGTGGACGAACTCCGCGACGACGCCGCGGTAGGGAACGCGGGCCTCGACGCCCTCGGGGACCAGCTTCGAAGCTTCCTTCACGGAGCCTTGGAAATAGCGCGACTTCGAGCCGCGCTTCATCGCGGAGAGCGAACCCATGCCGCGGTAGGATTTGTAGCTGCGCCCCATGTAGAGGATCGTTTCGCCGGGGGATTCTTCGGTTCCCGCGAGCAACCCGCCCAGCATGACGGCGTGCGCGCCGGCCGCGAGGGCCTTCGCGACGTCGCCCGAGAAACGAATGCCTCCGTCGGCGATCAATCCCACGTCGGGACGTTTCGCGCGGAGGGCTCGCGCGCACTCGTAGACGGCGGTGAGCTGCGGCACGCCGGCGCCGCTCACGATGCGCGTCGTGCAGATGGAGCCGGGCCCCATGCCGATCTTCACGATGTTCGCGCCCGCCTCGACGACGGCGAGGGCCCCCTCGGCCGTCGCGACGTTGCCGCCGATGAGGGCGAGCTCCGGGTAAAGCTTGCGCAGGTGGCGCAGCGTCTCGAGGATTCCCTTGCTGTGCCCATGGGCCGAGTCGACGACCAAGCAATCCACGCCCGCGGCGACGAGCACTTCGGCCCGCCCCAGCCCGTCGACGGCGCCCGCCCCGATCGCCGCCGCCACGCCGAGCGAGCCGCGCTGGTCTCGAAAGGCTTCGGGATGATCGACGGCCTGGCGAAGGTCTTTCGAAGTGATGAGGCCCTTGAGCCGACCCGCGGCATCCACGAGCGGCGCCTTCTCGACTTTGTGTTCGCGGAAGAAGGCTTGGGCCTGTTCCGGCGTCGCTCCCATCGGAAGCGTCTTGACGGGGGAGCTCATGACGTCGCGAACCGTCAGGCTCTCGCTCGCGGCGTAACGGATATCGCGCCCCGTGCACATTCCGACGGGCCGGCCCTCCGCGTCGACAACGGGAAAACCGGTGATGCCGGTGTCCCTCATGAGTTCGCGCAGTTTTTGGAGCGTGTCTGCCGGAGAAACCGTGAGCGGCGCAGCAATTACGGCGTGCTGGAACTTTTTCACCCGCCGAACCTCGGCCGCCTGCTCTTCGGCCGTGAGGTTCTTGTGCAGAACCCCCATGCCTCCGAGCAGCGCCATCGCGATGGCCATGCGACTTTCCGTCACGGTGTCCATCGCCGCCGAGAGAATCGGCGTATTCAGCGCGAGGGGCCCGAGACGCGTTCGCACGCTGACCTCGGACGGAAGGACCTCCGAATAGCCCGGCTCAAGCAGGACGTCGTCGAAGGCTAAGCTGTAGGGAAATTGCTCGGGCGTGGGACCCATTTGCATATTGGGGATATAGTGAAGCCGAATGAAAATCGCAATTGTCGGGGCTGGAGTCTCGGGCCTCTGCGCCGCTTATTTTTTACTCAAGCGCGATCCGAACGCTCGTGTCGTCGTCTTCGAGAAGTCGCCGTCGGTCGGGGGACGCATGTCGACGCGACGTCTCACGAACAATGTCGCGATTGATACGGGTTGTCAGTTCCTTTCGATTGACGACGAACACCTAAAAGAGCTTTTCTTAGAAATTGCGCCGAGCGAAAGCCTTCGCGAATTGCCCTACCCGATTCTTTGCTTGCCCGAAGGCTGGGTCGTCGAGCCCGCCCAACGCTATTACTTCACGGACGGCATGGCGACCTGGAGCGAACGCCTCCTCGCCCGCTTGAAGGACTATGGTCCCCGCTTCGAGATCCGCTTCGAGTCCCCGGTCCGCGACGGCGACGCCCTCTGGAAAGAAGGCTTCGACGCGGCCTTCGTGAGCGCCCCGGGACCGCAGGCCGAAAGCTTCGGCCAAAACGAACCCGTCGAATACCGCCCCTGTCTGAACCTGACCTTCGCCTGGAAGGACCCTCCGGTCGAGACGGCCGAGATCTTCGCCTACCGCGACACCTCGGGACGCAAGGGCCTGGGCTGGCTCGCGCACGAAGGCCTCAAGCGCGGCCAGAGCGAGATCTGGGTCGCGCAACTCGACCCCGAAGCCTCCCTCGAATGGTACCGCGACGGGCAAAACACCCTCGACCACATCGAAGACCTGCTCGAGAAGGACCTCGCGGACTGGGTTCCGCTCTTCAAGAAGGGCAGCAAGACGCTGCTCGACCTGAAGTTCTGGAAGCACGCCTTCCCGCTATCGGGGCTCGACCCGAGCCGACAGCACGGCTTCGAGCGTCGCGACGCCGTCGACGGGCGCCCCGTCTTTTTCATCGGCGACGGGCACCTCGGAGTAGGCCGTGCCGAGAATGCGATGGAATCCGCCCGCCGAGCCGTGGAAAGTTTCCTGAACGCTTCGCCCTCCCAAACGAAGAACGCTTAGGGTCCCGGCGCGAAGGCCGTCCTCACCGAAACTTCACGTTTTCTTAAACGTCGTCCTCCCGGAATGCGAGCACGCGCGCGGCCATGGGGCTCCGCCGCGGAGCGCTCGCGCGTCGCGCGATCAAGCCCGTCCCCGCCTCGCCCGATGAGACTTCATGAGTCTCATCAAAGGCAACCCCACCAAATTCTTTCTCGCCCTCGCCCTCGCGCTCGCGACTCCGTTCGCGGCTTCGGCCGCCGGCGCGCGCGCTCCCGCTTCGAAATGGTCGCACCTCGATCCGAAGAAGGAAGTTCCCGCGGTCGCGCTCTCGAAGGCGCTCGCTTGGTACGACGCCAACGAAGCCAAGGTGCAGAACAAGTCGTACCTGAGCGTCGTAGATTTTTCGAAGCACAGCGGCCGCGACCGTTTCTACGTCATTAACCTCAAGTCGGGCGCGGTCGAAGCGCTCCACACCGCGCACGGCGCGGGATCGGACCCCAACCGCGACGGCTACGCGGATCGCTTTTCGAACACGCCCGGCTCGGGCATGTCTTCGCTCGGAGCTTTCCTAACGGGCGAAATGTACTGGGACGACGGCGAAAACCGCTGGAGCCTCTTCATCGACGGCAAAGAGAACTCGAACAGCAACGCTCGCGACCGCTGGGTCGTCGTCCATCCGGCGACCTACGTGCGCGAGAACTCGAGCTCCACGGGCCTCAGCCTCGGCTGCCCCGCCCTCGACCCCTCGGTCGCCGATCGCGTCATGCGACAGATCGCGGGCAAGAGCGTCTTCTTCGCCTGGCACCCCGAGTACAACTAAGCCGGGATTGCGAGATTCGCGGTTGAAACAAGCAAAAACGCATTCCGGCTCGGCACACACTTTGAATCTTAACGAGACTCGGCAAGCCGCGGAAATTCGGGCGACAACGAGAGGGGCCCTTCGTGCGCTTCGCCGAAAGGCCCTTCGGCGCGCCTCCCTTCACGCGATCTTCAAACTCCCGATGCGAGCCGTTCTCTAGAATTCCAAACATGGAACGGATCCTCTTCACTTGGCCGCTGTACGTATCGTTGATGATCCTGGCCGCCTGCGGCGGAACCTTGAGCATCAACGTTGACGGCAATGCGGCGAAGCCCCCGACCGCGTCGACGGCTGAGCTTTCGGTCGACGCCGCCGCCGTGCTCGCGAATTCCAACCTCTCGAGCTTCAAGATCCAAGGCGCCTGCTCCGTGGAAGGCGAAGCCCTCTTTCTTAAACTGAACGGCCTGGAGAGCGGCGTCGCGACTTGCGAGAACTCCCGCTTCGCCGCGCTCGTCAACGTACAACCGCTCCCGCAAGGCCCGAGCACGCTCCTCATCCGGGGAGACAAAGGATCTTCCTATTCGGGAACGCTCACGAAAGACACGCTCGTGCCGAGCGTGGCGGCCGTTTCCTCGGACCAGGCCGACGGCGCCTTCGGCGTCGGCGCCTCGCTCGTCGTTTCGCTCTACTTCTCGGAACCCATCAAGGCCTCGATCGGCACGATCCTCACGCTCAAACTCGAAACGGGCGCGAACGACGCCCTCGCACTCTGCGAGGTCGCCGAGTCCAACCGCATCAACTGTCCCTACACCGTGGCGGCCGGTCACGCGGCGAATCGTCTGGACTACCACGGCGTCGACGCCTTCCAAGTTCTCGGAGGCTCGCTGAAGGACGCCGCCGGCAACGCGGCCGCGACGGCGCTGCGCGCGCCGGGCCACGCCAAGTCCTTGTCCGGTCTCAAGAACCTGCTCGTGGACGGCGTTGCACCGACCGTGCTCGGCGTCTCGTCGTCCGAACCCAACGGGACCTTCATCCCCGGCTCGGCCCTGGCCATCGAAGTCGAGTTCTCCGAAGCCGTCACGGTCGTCGGGTCGCCGCGCCTGCGTCTGGAAACGGGCGCGACCGATCGCGACGCGATCTGCGCCGCCGTCTCGAACTCCACCACGATGACCTGCACCTACACCGTGCAAAGCGGCGACACTTCGAGCGACCTTGACTACGCGTCGACGGGCGCGCTGAGCCTGAACGGCGGCACGATCCTCGACGTCGGGGGCAACGCGGCGGCTTTGATCCTGCCGGCCCCCGGATCGGCGGACTCGCTCGCCGGCCAAAAGGCCCTCGTCATCAACGGGGACGTTCCGAGCATCCTGAGCGTGAGCGCCTCCGACCTCGACGGCGCCTACAAGGCCGGCGCGAGCCTCAGTCTCGTCGTGACGTTCTCGGAAGCCGCGACGGTCGACACGACGGGCGGCGCGCCCGCGCTCACGCTCGAAACCGGCGCCACCGATCGCGAAGCGACCTGCGCCGCCGTCTCGAACTCCACCACGATGACCTGCACCTACACCGTGC
>ERZ761607.1674-NODE-1674-length-26422-cov-5.077294_pt1 | contig 26422 bp, 25 predicted proteins | sample MGYA00511164_ERZ761607 | MGnify/ENA primary metagenome ERZ761607 (study PRJEB28899, sample SAMN02445080) | bioreactor sludge metagenome | biome: EBPR sludge | place: Australia: Brisbane, Thorneside Wastewater Treatment Plant | collected 2011-06-22 ... | reverse complement strand
ACACCTACCGCGCCAGCGGCGCGGGCGGCCAGCACATCAACAAGACCGATTCGGCGGTGCGGATCACCCACCTGCCCACCGGCATCGTCGCCGAATGCCAGGACGACCGCAGCCAGCACCGCAACAAGGCCCGTGCGCTGCAGGTGCTGTCCGCCCGCATCCAGGAACGCGAGCGCGCCGCGCAGGCCGCCAAGGACGCCGCACTGCGCAAAGGCCTGATCGGCAGCGGCGACCGCAGCGACCGCATCCGCACCTACAACTTCCCCCAGGGGCGGCTGACCGACCACCGTATCAATCTCACGCTCTACAAGTTGTCCTTCATCATGGAAGGCGATTTGCACGAGGTCGTCAACGGTCTGCAGGCCGCTCGCGAGGCCGAAAAGCTGGCCGAGCTGGAAGTGGGCACTCTCCACTGACCGAAAGCGCGAATTTTCAATATTTTCGGTTCATACCCAGCGTAATATGGTCCTATCGCGCTATATTTTTCATATCAACGGTTTGCTCACGGAAACCCGCGTGCCATGAATGACAACCCTGTCACGCTACGCGACGCGCTCGAAAAAGCCCGAACGACGGGCCTGGCCCGCCTGGAGGCCGCCATGCTGCTGCTGCATGCGTTGGGTCGCTCCACAAGCGAGCGCGCCTGGCTGATCGCCCATGACTCCGACCCGCTTGATGCCGTCATCGGGAGCCGGTTCGCCGCCCTTGCCGCGCGGCGGGTCGCCGGCGAACCTCTGGCCTACCTGACGGGCGAGCGGGAGTTCTACGGGTTGACGCTGCAGGTGGACGCCCGCGTGCTGGACCCCCGCCCCGACACCGAAACCCTGGTCGGTTGGGCACTGCATGTGCTTCCCCCCCGCCCTTCGCCGACCGTGCTGGATCTGGGCACCGGCAGCGGCGCGGTCGCGCTCGCCCTGCAACAACAGCGCCCGGACGCCATCGTGCTCGCAACGGATCGAAGCGTGGACGCCCTGGCCGTTGCGCACAGCAACGCCAGTCGATTGGGCTTGCCCGTGCGTTTTGCCCAGGCCGATTGGTTTCAGGGCTTGCACGGACCCTTCGATCTGATTGTCTCCAACCCGCCCTACATCGCCGACGGTGACCCTCATTTGGCCGCGCTGACCCATGAACCCCTGGCGGCGCTGGCTTCCGGCCCCGATGGCCTCGACGACCTGCGCACCATCATCGAGCAGGCCGGCAACCGACTGACGGGCGGTGGCTGGTTATTGCTGGAACACGGCTGGGATCAGGCCGAAGCGGTGACTCATATGCTGACACGGGCCGGCTTCGTCGACGTTCAAAGCCGTGCCGATCTGGCCGGAACACTGCGTTGCAGTGGCGGACGCTGGTGTGACCCCGGCTAGTCGATGTTTCGGCCAACACCCATCGTAAAATCGTCATTCATTGCTATGTATTCGATATTGTTTTCCCCCTCCCGCGGGCAAGACCTGACATTGTTTCCCCGGCAGCAAGGCACAGAGTTCCCCGAGATATGCCGGGTTGCGCCCAAGGTGAGAAAATCTGCCCACTCTCGTTTCAAGGAGGTCCGCGATGAGCGAAACCCAACAACGTATCGACCAGATGGTCAAAACCCATGACGTGGTGTTGTTCATGAAAGGCAGCGCCAGCTTCCCGATGTGCGGCTTTTCCGGCCGCGCCGTACAAATCCTGAAGGCCTGCGGCGTTGAACCCCGTGCTCTGTTCACTGTCAATGTGCTCGACGACGCCGAAATCCGCCAGGGCATCAAGGAATACAGCAACTGGCCGACGATCCCGCAGCTTTACATCAAGGGCGAGTTCATTGGCGGCTCCGACATCATGATGGAGATGTACGAGAGCGGCGAACTGCAACAGATTCTCCGCCCGGCCAGTTGAGGCGCGGGCGCCGGGTCCGTCGTTTGCAGGCGGGCCGCCGACATTCTTCATGAGCGCCACACAGAGCCTGTTGGTGATTGCTGCCTTGATCGCGGCAAGTGCCTTTCTGTCCATGGCGGAGATGGCATTGGCGGCCTCGCGCCGCCTCCGCTTGCAGCAAATGGCCGACGACGGGCATCCGCGCGCCCGGCAGGTCATGGCGGTGCAACAAGCTCCGGGGGACTATTTCACGGTCATTCAGATCGGGCAGAACGCCGTCGCCATCCTCGGCGGCATTGTCGGCGATGGAGCGTTTTCCCCTCTCGTGCTGACCGGCCTGCTGAGCACCGGCATCAGCGCTGAGACGGCTGGCGGCATCGCCTTCGCTGTGTCGTTTGCGCTGGTGACTTCCTTGTTCATCATTCTGTCGGACCTGTTTCCCAAGCGCCTGGCGATGGCGGAACCGGAAGCTCTGGCGGTCCGGCTGGTGAGGCCGATGCAACTGTGCGCAAGCCTGCTGACCCCCTTGGTGTGGCTCTATAGCCGGGCTGCCGATGCGTTGCTGCGCCTGCTGGGTTTGCCCGTGACCCGGGACGACCGCATCACTCCCGACGATATCCTGGCGTTGGCCGAGGCGGGAGCCCAGGCGGGCGTCCTCGACCGGCAGGGGCAACAGGTCATTGCCAACGTGTTCGAGCTCGACACCCGCCCCGTCAGCAGCGCCATGACACCGCGCGAACGCATCGCCTGGTTTCGCTCTGACGACAGCGACGCCATCGTGCGGACCCGCATTGCGGCGGAGCCGTTTTCGACCTACCCGGTTTGTGAAGGGGCCGTTGACCAGGTGATCGGCACAGTCGATGCCAAAGACCTTTTTCAGCGGGTGCTCAACGGCCAGTCCATCGACCTGACAGACCCGGCCTTGCTGCACCGGGCGGTCGTCATCCCCGATCGGCTCAGTCTGAGTGAGGTGCTCGGGCAATTCCGCCAGGTTCACGAGGATTTCGCGGTCATCGTCAATGAATACAGTCTGGTGGTCGGTGTGGTCACCCTCAACGATGTGATGAGCACCGTGATGGGTGATCTGGTGGCACCGCCGGACGACGCCTTGATGGTGCAACGGGACATCCACTCCTGGTTGATCGACGGCATGACTCCGTTGACGGATGTTCAGCGTGCCCTGGGCCTGGCACAGGAATGGCCCCACGCGGACCAGGTGGAGACCTTGGCCGGCTTCCTGATGGTCATGCTGCGAAGGGTGCCGCGACGAACCGACCATGTCGACTGGTGCGGCTGGCGATTTGAGGTGATGGATGTCGACAGCTACCGCGTCGATCAGGTCCTGGTGACCCGGCGGGACCTGGACAACGGCGCCTTTCAGGCCTGAAACACCCATTGCCGCTGCGCGGCGAACACAGCATTGGGATATTCGGCCCGGCCACGAGATCCGTTGTAACGGCCCAAAGCCATGAACAGGTCGCCACGCTCACGGTCCAGATAGTGACGCAGGATCACACAGCCGAAGCGGAGATTGGTCTGCATGTGAAAGAGCTTGCTGGCGTCGCCGTCACCGATCACCCGTGTCCAGAAAGGCATCACCTGCATGTATCCCCGGGCACCAACCGGAGAAACGGCAAACTTCCGGAAGGCACTCTCGACCTGAATGAGCCCAAGCACCAGCGATTCGTCGAGTCCCGCCCGTTTGGTCTCGTACCACACGGTCTGCAAAAACTCCGTGCGGGTTTCCAGATCGGATTTTCGGCGGCGCAGGCGGTCGCTCATGGCGGTCAGCCAGCGGATGTAACGCAACCGCGCGTCGGTGCTTGCGAACTCCGGAACGGGCGGGCCACTGTTGAGCACGGCCGAGCTCAATGCGGTGCGCACCGAATCGGCCAGGGGTTCTTCCAGTTGCCCGCCGGCCCGCGCCGGCCCCGGTGCGCTCCCAACCATCCAACCGACCGATGCAAGAACAAGCCGCCGGCGCCCTTCTTGCACTTGCGCGGCGACGATGGGCCCGTCGCCGCCACCAGGCAACATCCTCATTCCTTGATGCGCGCCCTGACCCAAGACCCCGCTTCCGCCACCGGTACCCGCTCAGCGGTCGACGCGCGGCGGTGCTGGTATTCGACAACGCCGTCACGAAGACCCCGATCACCCACCGTGATGCGATGAGGCACGCCGATCAGTTCCCAATCGGCAAACATGGCGCCAGGCCGTTCTCCCCGGTCGTCCAGAAGGACATCGACTCCGGCAGCCTCCAATTCGTCATGCAGTCGCTGGGCGGTTGCCCGGACCTCCTCACTGCGATCCGCTCCCACCGGGCAGACGACGACCGTAAAGGGTGCAATGGAATCGGGCCAGATGATGCCGCGCTCATCGTGGTTTTGCTCGATCGCGGCAGCGGGCAGTCGGGTTATGCCGATTCCATAACAGCCCATTTCAAAGAATTTCGGTTTTCCATCGGTATCCAGGAACGTGGCGTTCATGGCCTTGCTGTACTTGGTGCCCAGGTAGAACACATGGCCCACTTCGATGCCTCGTTCAATGGCCAGTGGTCCTTTCCCGTCCGGAGACAGGTCGCCAGCGAGGACGTTGCGGATATCGGCGACATGGTCCGGCTCCGGAAGGTCGCGACCCCAGTTGACACCGGTCATGTGGAAATCTTCGACGTTGGCACCACAGATCCAGTCGGCAAGAACGGCAACCTCCCGATCGACCACCAGGGTCACCGGCTTTTTCAGACCCAGTGGCCCCAGATAGCCCGGGCGACAGCCAAAGTGTTCTTCGATCTCAGCGACCGTGGCGAACCGGAAGCCATGGTCCAGGCCAGGTACTTTGCCGACCTTGATTTCATTCATGTCATGGTCGCCGCGCAGCAACAACAACCACACCCGCGAGCGGACCACGTCCCCCTCGGCGCCCAGTTCATCGGTCGCCAGTACCAGACTCTTCACCGTGGTCTGCAGCGGCACGCCCAGCAGGGCGGCGACATCCGCACAAGTACTTTTGCCCGGGGTGGGCGTACGAGCGCAAGCTTGCGCAGCGGCAGGTCGCGGGCCGCCCGGGGCAAGGGCTTCAGCCTTCTCCAGATTGGCGGCGTAGTCACTGTTGGGGCAGTACACAATGGCGTCTTCGCCGGTTGAGGCGATCACCTGAAACTCTTCGGACAGATCGCCGCCGATCGCCCCGCTGTCGGCAGCAACTGCACGATACACCAGCCCGAACCGGTCGAAGATTCGCCGATAGGCGTTTGCCATCACTTCATAGCTGGCTTTGGCGGCCGGCGCATCGCGGTCGAAGGAGTACGCGTCCTTCATGATGAATTCACGCCCGCGCATGAGACCAAATCGCGGGCGCCGTTCGTCGCGGAATTTGGTCTGGATCTGATAGAGGTTCTTGGGCAGGAGCTTGTAGCTGCGCAGATCCTGGCGGGCGATGTCTGTGACCACCTCTTCAGAAGTCGGCTGAACCACAAAGCTGCGGTCGTGACGGTCCTTGATGCGCAGGAGTTCCGGCCCCATTTTGGCGAAACGACCGGTTTCTTCCCAGAGCTCAGCCGGCTGTACCACCGGCATCGTGACCTCGACCGCACCAGCCCGATTCATCTCCTCACGCACGATCGCTTCAACCTTGCGGATGACACGCAGCCCCATGGGCATATAGGTGTAGATTCCCGCCCCAAGCTTTTTGATCATGCCAGAGCGCATCATCAATTGGTGACTCACAATTTCGGCGTCCGCCGGAGCTTCGCGCAGGGTGGAAATATGGAACTGGGTCGCTTTCATGGAGCAGGATGGCGAGTGAGGGAAACAGACGAGGGAACGACCCCTTGCCGTGCGCGGCGCCCCGTGCATAATGGGATCAGTTCAAGAATTTGGGGTTCGATTATGCTCGACCGGGAAGGCTTCAGGCCCAACGTCGGCATCATCCTGCTCAACCAACGAAACCAGGTGTTCTGGGGCAAACGCATCCGAACCCACAGCTGGCAGTTTCCGCAAGGCGGCATTGATCGGGGTGAGACACCCGAACAGGCGATGTACCGGGAACTGCACGAAGAGGTGGGGCTCAAACCTGAGCATGTCCGGATCGTCGCCCGCACTCGCGATTGGTTGCGCTACGAGGTGCCGGATCGTTACATCCGCCGAGACGCGCGGGGCCATTACAAGGGTCAAAAGCAGATCTGGTACCTGCTGCAGTTTCTCGCGCAGGACTGGGATTTCAATCTGCGGGCAACCGGTCATCCGGAGTTTGACGCGTGGCGCTGGAATGATTACTGGGTCCCGCTGGATGTTGTGGTGGAATTCAAGCGCGGCGTCTACCAGTTGGCGCTGACCGAACTGTCGCGTTTTCTGCCGAGGCCTGACCTGCGCAATCGGTACCTGCGCGCCGGTCCCCGATCGCGGGACGGACAAAGTCCCCGTTTGGTCGGGATGACATCGGCTGGCGGTCTTGAACTCCCGCCGGGTGGCAGTTTCGATCCCGATCCGCAATCTCCGCTCAATACGCCCCCGGAAGCAAACGGTGCCCCAATTTCCCACTGACCGCACGCTTCGCGCGATGTTCGGGTGCCTGTTGGTCACCGGTGGCCTCTGCCATGCCCAGTTGATCGCCGAGAATCCCGACTGGCGTGATGGAGCCGAGGCCACGCCACCAGCCTTTGATGTTACCCGCCTGGTACCGATCGATACGCCCACCGGTTCGACATTGCGTTTTGGTGTGGACCCACAGACTCTGTCGATAACCCCGGACGGCGTCGTCCGGTACGTCATCGTCGCGCGCCACTCCAGCGGCGCACAGAATGTTGCCTATGAGGGCATTCGGTGCGCAACGGGCAGTTTCCGGGTCTATGCCCGCCATGATCCAATTCGTGGGTGGCAGCGTGTCGATGACAGCGTTTGGGCACCGTTGCAGGGCAATGGCGCGGCCCGTCATGCACTGAACTTTGCCCGCGCTGGCGGCTGCGAGGGGCGGACGGTCCCGTCACAGACGGCCACCATCGTTCGTGCACTGCTTCACCCTCCGCGCACGGGGGGCGACGGTCTTTGATACGGCAACACGGGCAGCAGCGTAAGTTTTCTGATCGCCCTCAGCGAAGCACGATCAGGTTGTCGCGATGCACCATCTCAGGTTCCGCGACATAACCCAACAAGGTTTCGAACTCGCTGGAAGCGCGGCGGCAAAGCAAGCGGGCTTCTGCACTCGCATAGTTGGCCAGGCCACGGGCCAACTCGGTGCCGTCCGGGCCACGAATGGCAATGACATCACCGCGAGAGAAGTCACCTTCTACCGCTGTCATACCGATAGGCAGGAGACTCTTGCCATCGTCACGAACCTTCGATACGGCACCCGAATCAATGGTCACTGCCCCTCGTAGCGACAGGTGATCGGCCATCCATTGTTTGCGTGCCTGCTGCTTGGGCGTCTGGGCCGCAAGCATCGTACCAATCAGTTCGCCACGCGCCAGACGCAGCAAGGCGTCCGGTTCGCGGCCCCAGGCGATCACCGTCGACGCGCCGGACCCCGCAGCCCGTTTGGCCGCCAGGATCTTTGTGAGCATGCCTCCACGCCCGATCGCACTGCCCGCGCCACCGGCCATGACCTCGAGTTCAGGGTCTCCCGCGCGCGCCTCATGGACGAACTGTGCGGAGGGGTCTTTGCGGGGATCAGCGGTATACAGGCCTTTCTGGTCGGTCAGAATAACCAGCAGATCGGCTTCGATGAGGTTGGCGACCAACGCGCCCAGAGTATCGTTGTCGCCGAACTTGATCTCGTCGTTGACGACCGTATCGTTCTCATTGATAACCGGAAGAACTCCCAGTTTGAGAAGGGTCAGCAGGGTTGACCGGGCGTTGAGGTATCGCTCGCGATCGGCCAGATCCGCGTGAGTCAGAAGCACCTGCGCACTGCCAAGGCCGTTTTCCCGCAACTTGGTCTCGTACATCTGGGCCAGGCCCATCTGACCAACGGCCGCCGCAGCTTGCAGTTCGTTAATCTCCCGCGGCCGCTTCGCCCAGCCCAGCCGCTTCATTCCCTCTGCGATTGCGCCGCTGGAAACCATGATGATTTCCCGCGCGCCACCTTCGTCCCTGGAAGCATGGACCAGATCAGCCATCTGCCGGCACCATTCTCCAATGGCTGACTCGTCCAGACCCCGCCCTTCATTGGTCACCAGACTGGAGCCCACCTTGATCACAATTCGCCGGGCATTGCGGAGGATGTCAAACCCTGGTTTCTGAATCATTTCAATCGATACCCAGCATAAAAAGGTGCTTTAACGCTATCAAGAAAAGACTAACTGTCCCCGGCAGCTTGCCCGTCCGTCCCGGCAAAGCGCGGGTCAACCGCCTCCTGCGTTTGCTCCGCGAGGTGCATGGCGTGAATATGCGCGAAAACCGACCGTATCAACGACTCACAGCCCTCGCGCGTCAGCGCGGATATCTCAAAAACCGGGCCGCGATACCGAAAGCGTTTGACGAAGTCGCGAACCAATGCGTTGCGCTCGCCTTCTGGAACCATATCGAGTTTGTTGAGTACCAACCACCGCGGTTTGGCGTGCAAAGCCGGGTCGTACTTCTTGAGCTCCGCGACGATCGCGCGGGCCTGCGCCACCGGATCGACGGATTCATCGAACGGAGCAACATCGACCACATGGAGCAAGAGGCGGGTTCGCTGAAGGTGCCGAAGAAACTGGTGACCGAGCCCGGCCCCCTCTGAGGCGCCTTCGATCAAACCAGGCACATCGGCGACCACAAAGCTCTGCTCGGGACCGACACGGACCACGCCGAGGTTGGGGTGCAATGTCGTGAAGGGATAGTCGGCGATTTTCGGCCGAGCATTGGAAATCGCCGCGATCAGGGTTGACTTGCCCGCATTGGGCATGCCCAAAAGACCTACATCGGCAAGAACTTTCAGTTCAAGCTTCAGGCTCTTGCGCTCACCGGGCCAGCCCGGTGTCTTCTGCCGGGGCGCCCGATTGATGGCGCTCTTGAACCGCATGTTCCCGAATCCGCCGTCACCGCCCTTGGCGATAAGAATCCTCTCCCCAGGGTTCAGCAGCTCGTAAAGAACCTGCCCGGATTCGGCATCGGTGATGATGGTCCCGACGGGCATCCGCAGAACAATATCGTCGCCTGCTGCGCCGAACATATCGGAGCCCATGCCGTGCTGACCTCGAGCCGCCTCATGGCGACGCGAATAGCGAAAATCGACCAGCGTGTTCAGGCTGGCATCGGCCAGCGCGTACACATGTCCGCCCCGACCGCCATCCCCCCCGTTCGGCCCCCCGAACTCTTTGTACTTTTCGTGTCGGAACGAAACACAACCGTTGCCGCCATCGCCGGCGGCAATGTCGATATATGCTTCATCCACGAACTTCATGCTGGCATTCCTTCTGGGTTGTCCCGGGACTGTCTTGGCCGCAAACAACAAAGCCCCGACATCGCGGGGCTCTGGACGGGCCACTACCGTATCAGGACTGGGCCGGCGTCACGCTGGTCACGCTGACCGTTTGCTTGTTCAGTGCGCCTTTGACGGCAAACGAAACATGGCCATCCACCAACGCAAATAGCGTATGGTCCTTGCCGACGCCGACATTGGTGCCCGGGTGGAATTTGGTTCCGCGCTGGCGGACGATGATCGAGCCAGCGCTGATCAGTTCGCCACCAAACGCCTTCACGCCGAGCATCTTGGGCTTGGAATCGCGCCCGTTTCGCGTAGAGCCGCCGCCTTTTTTCTGTGCCATGACCTATGCTCCTTAAGCAGTGATCACACCGATCTGCAGTTCGGTGAACTGTTGGCGGTGCCCTTGACGTTTCTGATAGTGCTTACGACGGCGCAACTTGAAGATGCGAACCTTGTCGTGTTTTCCATGCGCCACCACGGTGGCCTTGACCGATGCACCGGACACCAGGGGCGTGCCAACCTTGATTTCCGCGCCGTTTCCGACAGCGAGAACCTGGTCAATCACAATCTCCTGGCCAACGTCCGCAGCAATCTGTTCTACTTTAATTTTTTCGCCGGAAGCAACCCGATACTGCTTGCCACCGGTTTTTATGACCGCGTACATATAAACCTCACAGGATAACCCCTCCTACCAGCGGAGAGGAACTGCGCATTATAGGGCAAGTCGGCCGTTTCCGCCACAACAGGCAATCTCCGGGGGCAATGGGCACGGGTTCCCTATAATTTTCCATTTGCTTCGGGCCCGCTCTTGAACGATTCGTCTGCCAGTTACCCCGCCAGTCCGTTTGACCTTGTCGCTGATGACCTAAGGGGCGTTGATCGGGTCATCGAGTTCCGACTTGGCTCTGACGTGCCTTTGGTCGGCGACGTCGCCCGCTACATCATCTCTGCGGGTGGCAAGCGCCTGCGGCCTGTTGTTCTGCTTCTTGCCTGCGGAGCTTTGGGCTATCGAGGCGCCTTGCGCCATGAGATGGCGGCCGTTGTGGAATTCATCCACACAGCGACTTTGCTGCACGATGACGTCGTTGATGGCTCCACATTGCGGCGGGGACGTGCGACAGCGAACGAAACTTTCGGCAATCCCGCCAGCGTGCTGGTCGGTGACTTTCTTTATTCTCGGGCCTTTCAGATGATGGTCTCAGCGGACAGCATGCGAATCATGCAAGTCCTGGCCGATGCAACCAATGTCATCGCCGAAGGCGAGGTCATGCAACTAATGAACATGCATGACGCCAGCCTCACAGAACTGCAGTACTTGCACGTTATCCGCTCGAAAACTGCAAAGCTCTTTGAAGCAAGCTGCCGTCTTGCGGCGATTCTGGCGAAATCCGGGCCTGACGTCGAAGAGGCATGTGCAAACTATGGCCAATCGTTGGGCACGGCCTTTCAGGTAATCGATGATGTTCTGGACTACACCGGTCAATCTACGGAAATGGGCAAGAATATTGGCGATGACCTGCGCGAAGGGAAGGCGACGTTGCCTCTGATCATGGCCATGCAGTTGGGTACGCCGTCTGAATGCGCCATCGTGCGCAGCGCGATCGAGACAGGGTCAACAGAAGCACTTCCCGAAATTGTTCGCATCGTTCAGAGCAATGGAGCGCTCGACGCCGCCAGAAGCGCGGCTCAGGCGGAAGCCACTCGCGCGATTGCCCAAGCGCAGCGGTTGCCGCGGAACAGTCACTCCGAGGCTTTGATACAATTAGCGGCTCAGCTCCTGCAGCGTCGAAACTGATTGGTTTGACTTCAGGTAGCAAGCGGGGTGTAGCTTAGCCTGGTAGAGCGCTACGTTCGGGACGTAGAGGCCGGAGGTTCGAATCCTCTCACCCCGACCATTTTTTACGGACCGTTGCCATTCGGCATCGTTGGCCCGTTTACACCGCCAGACGGATCAGCGAAGATGTACGCTGTCATTCCTGTGGGAGAGTAGCCCCGACATGGCGGCCGTTGATACCAACTCAGCAAAAGTCTCGCTTCCGGCAATTGCCCATGCCTTGATTGCGGCTGGTCGCCTGGATTCAAAGTCTGCCGAAGCGCTTTATCGAAAGTCGCAAACTGGAAAGAACGGCTTCTTGGCTGAGCTCACCAGTTCCGGCCTGGTCGGTGCATCCGACCTTGCTCACACTGTATCGGCCGCCTATTCTGTTCCTTTGCTGGATCTCGCAGCAGTAGACCCCCAGCGCCTGCCTAAGGGGTTGTTGGACCCCAAGCTTTGCAATGCGTATCGGGTCATTCCCCTCGCAAAAAAATCCAACCGGTTGATTGTGGCGACGGCTGACCCCTCTGACCAGGAGGCGGCAGAGAAAATCAAGTTTGCCACCCAGCTAGGCATCGAATGGGTCATTGCGGAGTACGACAAGCTCATGAAGCTCGTCGAGGCCGCCGGCACCTCGGCCGCAGAGTCAATCGACAACATCGTCGGCAACGACTTTGATTTCGATGAGTCTAGTCTGGAGGAAGCCGATACAGACTCGGCCGAAGAAGCCGTATCCGAAGTTGACGATGCCCCGGTCGTCAAGTTCCTTCACAAAATGCTGGTGGACGCTTTCAACATGCGCGCGTCGGACCTGCACTTTGAGCCCTATGAGTTCACCTACCGGGTTCGCTTCCGCATTGATGGCGAACTGCGCGAAATCGCAACGCCGCCCATCGCGATCAAGGAAAAACTTGCGTCGCGGATCAAGGTCATTTCGCGCCTGGACATATCCGAGAAGCGTGTACCCCAGGACGGCCGGATGAAACTCAAGGTTGCTCCGAACCGAATCATCGACTTCCGGGTCAGCACGCTACCAACCCTGTTCGGCGAGAAGATCGTGATCCGCATTCTGGATCCATCCAGTGCGAAAGTCGGTATCGACGCGCTGGGCTATGAAGCCGATGAAAAGGCGCGCCTGCTACGGGCGATCGAACGACCATATGGGATGATACTTGTTACCGGCCCCACCGGATCGGGCAAAACGGTTTCGCTCTACACCTGCCTGAATCTGCTGAACAAGCCCGGCGTCAACATTTCGACGGCGGAGGATCCCTCGGAAATCAACCTGCCGGGCGTCAATCAGGTAAACGTCAATGAAAAAGCCGGGCTGACATTCGCTGCGGCCTTGAAGTCGTTCTTGCGACAGGATCCTGACATCATCATGGTCGGTGAAATCCGCGACCTGGAAACGGCTGACATCGCGATCAAGGCGGCGCAGACCGGACACCTCGTTCTCTCGACGCTCCACACGAACGACGCGCCGACGACCTTGACACGAATGCGAAATATGGGGATTGCCCCATTCAATATCGCGTCCAGCGTGATTCTGATAACGGCGCAGAGACTCGCTCGTCGACTGTGCCCGATCTGCAAGACACCGGCAGACATCCCGGACGAAGCGCTTCGGGACGCGGGTTTTGGCGATGAGGACCTGGATGGATCGTGGATCCCTTACAAAGCGGTTGGCTGCTCAGCCTGCAACAATGGCTACAAAGGGCGCGTTGGCATCTACCAGGTAATGCCGATTTCCGAAGAACTGCAACGAATCATTCTCAAAGATGGCAGTGCGCTCGAAATCGCCGAACAGGCAAAAAGGGAAGGCGTACGGAGCTTACGTCAATCCGGTTTGCTGAAGGTCAGGCTGGGACTGACCACTCTTGACGAAGTACTTTCTGTCACCAACGAATAGCGTCTGCAATAGGATTTCGCATGGCCACAGCTGCATCCCGTGACATCAAGGAGTTCGTATACGAATGGGAGGGACGAGACCGCAACGGCAAGCAGGTACGTGGCGAACTGCGCGCTGCAGGTGAAAATCAGGTTCAGGCGTCCCTGCGTCGGCAAGGCATCATGCCGACAAAGATCAAGAAGAGGCGCATGTCGGCCGGCAAGGCGATCAAGACGAAAGACCTGGCGGTTTTCACCCGACAGCTGGCAACGATGATGAAGGCAGGGGTTCCTCTGCTGCAGGCCTTTGATATCGTGGGCCGCGGGAATCCCAACCCCAGCGTCACGAAACTCCTCAACGATATTCGAAGCGATGTGGAGACCGGCACATCCCTGAGCGCAGCATTTCGCAAGTACCCGATGTATTTCGACAGCCTCTACTGCAACCTCGTGGAGGCAGGCGAGGCAGCCGGTATTCTGGAGCAATTGCTCGACCGGTTGGCCGTCTACATGGAAAAGACGGAGGCACTGAAGTCCAAGATCAAGTCTGCACTGATGTACCCGATTGCTGTGATTGTTGTTGCCTTCGTGGTCGTCGCCGTGATCATGATTTTTGTGATTCCATCGTTCAAAAGTGTTTTCAGCTCGTTTGGTGCGGACCTTCCAGCGCCGACCTTGTTCGTCATTGCCATGAGCGAGTTCTTCGTCAGCTATTGGTGGCTGATATTCGGTTCCATCGGTGGCGGCTTCTACTTCTTCATGCAGGCTTGGAAGCGCAGCGAGAAGGTACAGTTCTTCATGGACCGCCTGTTGCTCAAGATCCCGGTTTTCGGCGAGCTGATCGAGAAATCCGTTGTCGCCCGATGGACACGCACGCTTTCCACCATGTTCGCGGCCGGAGTTCCCTTGGTTGAAGCATTGGATTCGGTAGGAGGCGCTTCGGGCAACATGCTCTACAGCCGGGCGACGGTGAAGATTCAGCAAGAAGTCTCAACTGGCAGCAGCCTGACTGCCGCCATGGGCAATGCCAATCTGTTCCCGAGCATGGTCTTGCAAATGTGTGCGATCGGTGAGGAGTCCGGCTCGATTGATCACATGCTGGGAAAAGCGGCCGATTTTTACGAAGCCGAGGTTGACGATATGGTTGCCGGACTTTCGAGCCTGATGGAGCCAATCATCATCGTGATCCTGGGGACTGTCATCGGTGGCATTGTCGTGTCGATGTATCTCCCGATCTTCAAGCTGGGGCAGGTCGTCTGATGTTCACGACGGGATGGTTGGCAGTGGCTGCAGGTCTTGCTTTCGGTTTGCTGATCGGAAGTTTCCTGAACGTGGTGATTGCGCGACTGCCTCGCATGTTGGAGCGACAGTGGAAACGGGAATGCGCTGAGTTGGCCGGAAGTGCACCCGATGCCGCGTCTGACCCCACTTTCAACCTGGCAACACCGCGCTCGCAGTGCCCGCATTGCGGACACATGATCCGGTGGCATGAAAACGTCCCGGTCATCAGTTTTGCTGTTCTGGGCGGACGGTGCTCGGCATGCCGCAAACCCATTTCGTGGCGCTATCCAGCGGTGGAAATCGCTACCGGGATCCTTTTCGCCTGGTGTGCATGGCGTTGGGGACTGAGTTTGACCGCTTTGACATGGGCCGGGTTCTCGGCGGCATTGGTCGCCTTGACCCTCATAGACTGGGACACGACCTTGTTGCCCGATGACATTACTTTGCCTTTGCTCTGGGGGGGATTGATCAGTGCCTCGCTGAAGCTCACGCCCGTTCCCCTTTCCGACGCATTGTGGGGGGCTATTGCCGGCTACCTGTCACTGTGGCTTGTGTATTGGGCTTTCAAGCTGGCGACCGGCAAGGAAGGCATGGGGTATGGTGATTTCAAGCTTTTCGGCGCAATCGGGGCATGGTTCGGGTGGGCAGCTTTGGTTCCCATCATCTTGATGGCTTCCGTTATCGGTGCGATTGTTGGAATCGGTCTGAAATTCACTTCCGGACTTCGGGAAGGTGGTTATGTGCCCTTCGGGCCCTTCCTCGCCTTGGGTGGCTTGACCGCAATGGTTTTCGGGCCATCCAGCATTCTTCGGTTTATCGGACTGGCTTGATATGGGTTCGTCCCCCTGGCGCCTGGGGCTGACGGGCGGCATCGGTAGCGGCAAAACCACGGTCAGCCGATTTTTCTCCGAATTTGGTGCGGCGGTCTTTGATGCCGATTTCGTCGCGCGGTCGGTAACTGGCCCCGGAGGAGCGGCGATCTCCATGATTCGGCAGCAACTGGGAGACCAAGCGATAGCCGCCGATGGCAGCATGAATCGTACGGCGGTACGAGACATCGTTTTCCGCGATTCGGCAATGCGTCTTCGCCTTGAGCAGATCATCCATCCGCTGGTTTGGACTGAATCGCTTCAGCAGGAGAAGTCGGCTGCGCGCAGTGGTTTTCCGTGCATTCTTTTTGACATTCCCTTGCTGGCGGAATCTGGAGTTTGGCGAACTCGGCTTGATCGCATTCTCGTGGTGGATTGCCCAGAGCGAACGCAGGTCGAACGGGTCGTCAGGCGGAGCGGGCTGTCTGAAGAACAAGTCATTCGCATTGTTCAATCGCAAGCCCCGCGTGCGCGCCGACTTTCCATCGCGGATATCGTCATTCGGAACGATCAGATTTCACTGGCAAATCTGGCTGGTCAGGTGCGGCATATCGGTGCTTTCTTCGGGCTATGATGACGAGAGTAGAAAGTTGCCTGTGATTCAGTACGAATACCCCTTCAACGAGCGCATTCGCACCTCCCTTCGTTGGGAGCACCCTTTCGATAGACTGGTAGAGCTCGCCCATCGCGATGCAGCGCTCGACCACCATTTCGCGTTAACGACGCTTTTTGAGATTATGGACGTTGCGTCACGCGCGGATCTGAAGTCGGACGTGATGAAGGATGTCGAACGGCAGAAACAGCTCTTGGGCAGTTACCGCGGCAACCCGGCAATTTCGGAAAAAGCTTTGGATCAAGTGATCGGACAGCTTGACGAATGTTTTGTCGGCCTGAATTCGGTAGCAGGAAAGGCAGGTGCTGCGCTTGCCGAGAATGACTGGCTCATGAGCATTCGCAGTCGTGCGGTCATCCCTGGCGGCACGTGTGAGTTTGATCTGCCGTCCTATTACGCCTGGCAACACAAAACGGCCTCTGTTCGGCAGGCCGACCTCCAGCGCTGGATTGCTCCGCTCGTGCCGCTTGCTTCTGGCGTTCACCAACTTCTGCGCATGTTGCGTGACTCGGGAGCGCCGCAAAAGGTCATGGCAGTCGCGGGACATTTTCAACAACCGCTCACACAAGGGCGCACGTTTCAGCTTGTTCGTCTGTCCATAGACCCTGGTTTGGATCTCGTCCCAGAGATCAGTGGGAATCGCTTGATGATTTCTGTTCGTATGATGCGCCTCGGCGCAGATGCCAGGCTTCATCTACACGCTGACGATGTTGCCTTCGAACTGGCCTTGTGCTCTTGACGACCGAATCGTCCATGGCTGAGCGTACGGTGGCCTGCCCCCATTGCAAGGGGTCGGCGCTCTATTCGCCCCGGAATTCCTATAGACCATTTTGCTCGCTGGCATGCCGACAGGGGGACTGGCGAGAGTGGGCAAGTGAGAACTTCAAGCTCCCCGACGAGGTTGAAATCGCGCCTGGCAATGGTCCCAGCCTTGGTTGAAACTCAGACCGCGCGCCAAGTTGGTGCCAAGTGGAAACCCTCGCTATCAGCACCGCTCTTGTTGCAACCAGGCCAGTACCGGCACCGTACCCGGGAGCACGGGTGAAACGCTGACCGGTAAGGCTTCCCAGCTATAGGCTTGACCCTCGCGCATCTGCAGGTCGCCGCTCCAGTCAAATACCTTGCAGAAGTTCAGTTCAACCAAGGCATGGGGATAGTCCACGGCCAGGGTCCGCCAAGAGTGCACAGAGCCGATGTTTAATCCGATTTCTTCCAGCAATTCGCGCCGCAATGCGGCGTCAACGCTTTCTTCGGCTTCAATCTTGCCCCCGGGCAACTCCCAATAGCCTTCATACACCTTTCCCCGTGGCCGGGTTGTAAGAAGCAGACACCCATCTGGGCGAAGCAGTACTCCAACCGCTACGTGGACCACGCCGCGCGTTCCCTCACCTGCGCGCGGTAGCCCTGGATCCGCTGTCAGCAAACCGGACAACTCGCGGGTCATGCTGGCCGTGCACTGGCGCGACCGATGTAGTGGCGGGCAAACTGGTAAGCAACTCGCCCGCTACGGGATCCGCGTTCCAGCGCCCATATCAACGCTTCAGGTCGGGCCCGTTCAAGCGCGTCGGCGGAGGCGCCCATTGCGTTCAGCCATTGCGCGACGATCGCAAGATACTCGTCCTGGCTGAACGGATAAAAGCTCACCCATAGACCGAATCGTTCCGACAGTGAAATTTTTTCTTCCACCGCTTCGCCGGGATGGACTTCGCCGTCTGACGTGTGCGTGTAGCCCAGATTCTCTTTCATGAATTCGGGGAGCAGGTGACGGCGGTTGCTGGTGGCATAGATGAGGACATTCGGCGTCGCCGCCGCCACGGAGCCATCCAGGATTGATTTGAGCGCTTTGTAGCCGGCGTCGCCGTCTTCGAAGCTCAGATCGTCGCAATAGACAACGAATTTTTCCGAGCGCCCGGCAACCACTTCGACGATATCGGGCAAATCGGTCAGATCGGCTTTGTCGACTTCTATCAACCGAAGACCCTGTGGCGCAAAGGCAGCAAGACAGGCGCGGATCAACGACGATTTTCCCGTGCCGCGTGCCCCCGTAAGCAATACGTTGTTCGCCGGGAGACCCTGGACGAACTGTCTGGTATTAAGTTCGATGCGATCTTTCTGGGCGTCAATCTCCCGTAGGTCCGCCAGCGTGATCGAGGCGAAATGACGCACCGGTTCAAGACAACCATGCCCCGAGGACCGTTTGCGATACCGCCATGCAATCGCACTATCCCAGTCCGGCGCAGTGAGCGCTTGCGGCAACGCGGCTTCGATCCTGGCCATCAAAGTTTCGGCCCGAGCCAGAATCAGGGCAATTTTTTGATCCAAAATGCTCTAAACCCAGTATAAAAAGGTCAGACTTTGCTATCTATTTCGAACCAACCGTTCAGGAACGGTAATCGGCATTGATGGTCACGTAGTCATGGCTGAGGTCACAAGTCCATACCGTGTCGCATGCCTCGCCGCGACCCAAGCCGATCCGGACCGTGATCTCACTGCGGCCCATGATCCGTTGCCCGTCTTCTTCACGATAGGCGGGATTGCGTCCTCCGCCGACGACAACATGCACATCGTCCAGGTGAAGGTTAATTCCGGTTTGGTCCAGGTCGTCTATTCCGGCGTATCCGACCGCAGCAAGAATTCGGCCAAGATTGGGATCACTGGCGAAGAACGCTGTCTTGACAAGTGGAGAATGGGCCACGGCGTAAGCCACCGCTCGACACTCCTCGGCAGTGCGCCCGCCCTCCACCCGGACAGTAATGAATTTCGTGGCGCCTTCGCCATCCCGGACGATTGCGTGAGCCAGTTCCCGAGCGACGGCCATCATCCCTTCGCGCAAGACTACTCCGTCCGCGTCCGACCAGGAGGTCACTGCGGGATGGGCGGCCTGATTGGTCACGATCACCACAAACGAATCGTTAGTGGACGTATCGCCATCAATGGTGATACGGTTGAACGATCCTTCGGCCAGATCGGTTGCCAATTGCTGCATCAGCGATGGGTGGATCTGGGCGTCCGTCGCCAGGAACCCCAGCATGGTCGCCATGTTGGGGCGGATCATTCCAGCCCCTTTGCTGATACCGGTAATAGTCACCGTAGCCCCACCGATCAACACTTGACGGGACGCCGCCTTGGGTACGGTATCGGTTGTCATGATGCCTTCTGCAGCACGCGCCCAGTGATCCGCACGTGCGTCGGCCACTGCTGCCGGCAAGCCGGCGATGATTCGCTCGACCGGAAGCGGTTCCATGATGACCCCGGTTGAAAAGGGCAACACCTGGCGCGGGTCAAGGTCAAGAGTGTGCGCCAGAGCTTCGCAGGTAGCCCGCGCGTTGGTCAGGCCCTGGACGCCCGTACCGGCGTTGGCGTTGCCCGTGTTGACAACCATGGCGCGAACAGCCTGACCGGAAGCGAGGTGTTCGCGGCAGATCTGCACCGGGGCCGCGCAGAATCGATTGCGCGTGAAGACTCCTGCGACCTGTGTCCCTTCGTCCAAAAGCATGACAGTCAGGTCCTTCCGATTCGGTTTACGCACGCCCGCCTCTGCAACGCCAAGACGGATGCCCCGAACGCCCAGGACACTTTCGGGAGACGGATGCTGAAGATTGACTGGCATATGCTGCTCCGATGGACGAAAGAAGGTTTGTGAGCGACCGGCTCAGGGATAGGCTTCCGAATGGTCGCACGCGTGTTGAGTGACCGCGTGTCAGTTCAGCTTGCCATGACAGTGCTTGTATTTCTTGCCGCTGCCGCAGGGGCAGGGGTCATTTCGACCAACGCGAGGCAAGGCAGCTGAATTGGCCCCGCCTTTTCGCACCGTCGTCTCGTCCACCGTGGCAACCGTTTCGCCTGTTTCGGAAGGTGCGCTGTAGGTCACGTTATGGATGTTCTCCGCTCGGGTTTCAAGGTCTTCGGTTGCCTGTTCCAGTTGCTGGTTCGATTGAACGCGTACGGTCATGAGAACGCGAGTGACGTCATTCTTGACAGCATCCAGCAAACTTCCAAACAGCTCGAACGCCTCGCGCTTGTATTCCTGTTTGGGTTGCTTTTGGGCATAACCACGGAGATGAATGCCTTGTCGCAGGTAGTCCAGAGCACTCAGATGCTCACGCCAGTGGGTATCAATACTTTGCAAAAGAACGACGCGCTCGAACTGGGTGAAGTTGTCCCGTCCAACCTGCTGAACTTTGCTGGCAAACGCATCGTTCGCTGCAGCAATGACCTTTTCCAGAATGTCGTCGTCTGTAATTGCGGCAGACTGCTGGACCTCTTGGGTCAGAGGCAGCTGAATTTGCCATTCATCCGCCAGAACGCGTTCAAGTGCCGGAAGGTCCCATTGCTCTTCGACGGATTCGGCCGGAACATAGGCACGCACCAGATCGGTGAAACAGCCGACGCGCAGCGAAGCGATCTGTTCAGAAAGGTCGTTCGCATCCAGGATGTCGTTTCGTTGCTGATAGATAACCTTGCGCTGGTCGTTGGAGACGTCGTCGTACTCTAGAAGCTGCTTGCGGATGTCGAAATTTCGCGCCTCAACTTTCCGCTGGGCACTTTCAATGCTCCGAGTTACGATCCCTGCTTCAATGGCTTCACCCTCTGGCATTTTCAGGCGATCCATGATTGCTCGAACCTTGTCTCCGGCGAAGATCCGCATCAGGGAGTCATCCAGACTCAGGTAGAAACGTGACGAGCCTGGGTCACCCTGACGGCCCGAACGCCCGCGCAATTGGTTGTCGATGCGGCGAGATTCGTGTCGTTCCGTGGCGATGATGCGGAGGCCGCCCAAAGATTTGACACTTTCATGCTCCAGAAGCCACTGGGCACGCAGTTTTTCAATCTGCGGAGCACGCGTGGCTTCGTCGAGAGTCGAATCCGCTTCCAGCGCGGCAACTTGTTTCTCGACGTTGCCGCCGAGAACGATGTCGGTTCCCCGGCCCGCCATGTTAGTTGCGATGGTGATCATCTTCGACCGCCCAGCCTGGGCAACAATGTCCGCCTCGCGGGCATGCTGCTTGGCATTTAGCACCTGATGCGGCAGTTTTTCACGTTCAAGCAGTTTGGCAATGATTTCGGAGTTTTCTATTGAAGTGGTACCCACCAGCACAGGTTGACCACGTTCATAACACTCGCGAATGTCGGCAATTGCCGCCTCATATTTCTCTCGCGTCGTCTTGTAGACCCGATCAAGTTGATCGTCGCGGCGGCTTGGCCTGTTCGGTGGGATTACGACGGTTTCAAGGCCATAAATTTCCTGAAATTCATACGCTTCGGTATCCGCCGTGCCCGTCATACCTGACAGTTTGGAGTAGAGCCGGAAGTAGTTCTGGAACGTGATTGAGGCCAGCGTCTGATTTTCCGCTTGAATCGTAACCCCTTCCTTGGCTTCGACGGCCTGGTGAAGGCCGTCGCTCCAGCGCCGGCCGGACATCAGGCGTCCCGTGAATTCGTCCACGATGACGATTTCCCCATTTTGGACAACGTAGTGCTGGTCCTTGTGGTAAAGGTTGCGTGCGCGCAGGGCAGCGTAGAGGTGGTGGACCAGTGTGATGTTGGCGGGGTCATATAGGCTGCCGCCGGCTGGTATCAGTCCATACTGGCCGAGGATTCGCTCTGCCTTTTCATGACCCGCCTCAGTCAGCGTGACCTGATGCGACTTTTCGTCTACAGTGAAATCCCCGGGTTTGGTAACACCCTCTCCGGTGCGGGGATCCGCCTCGCCCTCCTGGCGATCCAGCAGCGGCGCGACCTGATTCATCGCCTGGTACATAGGCGTTTGGTCGTCGGCCTGTCCGCTGATGATCAACGGAGTTCTTGCTTCATCGATAAGGATGGAATCGACCTCGTCGACGATCGCGTAGTGCAGGCCCCGCTGAACACGATCTGCGACTTCATACACCATGTTGTCGCGCAGGTAGTCAAATCCGAATTCGTTATTCGTCCCGTAGGTGATGTCCGCCCGGTATGCGGCCTGCTTTTCCTCGCGCGACAGGTTAGGCAGGTTCACCCCGACTGAAAGGCCGAGATAGGAATATAGACGACCCATCCACTGGGCGTCGCGATTGGCCAGATAGTCGTTGACGGTGACAACGTGAACACCTTTGCCGGATAAGGCGTTCAGATAGACTGCCAGTGTGGCGGTAAGTGTCTTGCCCTCACCGGTCCTCATTTCGGCAATCTTGCCATTGTGCAAAGCCATCCCGCCGAGGAGTTGGACGTCAAAATGACGCATCTTCATGACCCGCTTTGACGCCTCACGAACGATAGCGAAGGCTTCCGGGAGTATGGCCTCCAGTGTTTCTCCGCTTGAAAGTCGGCTTCGAAAATGGTCGGTCTTCGCACGCAGCTCTTCCTCGGTAAGGAGCTGAAACGATGCCTCAAGCGCATTGATCTTGTCAGCGGACTTTCGATATTGCTTCAACAGGCGGTCGTTCCGACTACCGAAGATCTTGGTCAGGAAATTTTTGGCCATTTTTTCGTGACACCCGCTTTTCTCGCTGAGAGGTCAACAGGTATCAAGGGTGTCAGTTATGGAAAGATGGGGCTGCGCTTGGCAGATTCAAGTCTGGCCAACGACCAGAACAAACATTCGATTCTATCCGTCGGTTTTACCTACCGATGTTCGCTGCCTGCCTGCTCGCGACTGCGGGCAACCTCTCTCCGGCCGCGAGGAACGTCTGCGGATCTTGCTGGACGCCTTTCACGAGCACTTCGAAATGCAGGTGCGGGCCCGTACTGCGTCCCGTGTTGCCCACCTCAGCAATTTTCTGTCCCCGCTTCACCAGATCCCCCTTTTTGACGAAGACCTTGGATGCGTGGGCATAACGGCTTGTAAGGTCATTGCCATGATCGATATCGATCATGTTTCCATACGCGGGATGGAATTCCTGTGCAATAACAACACCACCGGCCGCTGCCTGGATGGGCGTTCCAACGTCTGCGGGAAAGTCAAGGCCGGTATGGAGTGCAGATCGCCCAGTCATGGGATCAATCCGCCATCCAAACGAAGAGCCACGATCGACACCGGCCACGGGTGCTTGCGTAGGAATGAGTGACTTCTGAATCTTCTGCTCAAAAAGGCGGGCCTCAGCCCGCGCGAGGAGGTCGTCACTTTCATTCGACTGCAACTCCAGCGAAGTCAATTGCCGTCCCAATTCACTCAACGTCAGCGGTTGTCCATCAAGGAGCACGCCGCCGCGGCCCGGAGCACGACGAAGGTCGCCAACATTCATGCCGGCCAAACCCGAAACACGCTCGCCCAAAGACTCAAGTTGGAGAAGCTTTGCTTGCATCTCACCCAAGCGGCGCGCCATGGCATCGATGTTTTCCTGTACGTATCGATCGCGCTGAATTGCTTCGTCCTGAACGACCTGCCTGACGATGGTTCCAATAACTGGCCACCCTTCGCGCGCGCCCTTAAGGAAAACGCCCTGATAAAGTATTGCGGCAAGCAAGAGCAAAATCGTCGTGAGGAGAAAGGCCCCTGCAACAATCTGCGCAATCGATAGTTGCAGGCTGCGGGTTCGGCTGTTGCCCGCGTCCGTGATAATCAGATACACGTCTAAGAACCCTTTTACCGATTCGGCAAACACTTGTTCAAGCGAACCAATCGCGCCATCACCTTGATGGAAGCAACTCGTACAGAGCCGACATTGTCCGCGTTGGCTTCACTGGCTATCGAGTCGGGCCAACGTCTCGTTGCCATCGCGGACCTGCTCCCCCCGGGAATTCAACAAACGGTTCGCCCCGGGCCCATCAACGGCGAAACCTGGTGTCTTCTGGTATCAAACGCTGCCGCACTGACAAAACTGCGACACCAAGTCCCCGAAATGGTGAAGCAACTGCAAAGCAAAGGGTACGAGATTACCGCTATCCGTCTGAAGATTCAAGCACCTGAATGACCTTTGCAGGCGTCCCCAATGGTGCCGATTGTCCGACTCGAACGGACGACCTACCGCTTACAAGGCGGTTGCTCTACCAACTGAGCTAAACCGGCATTCCCGCGATTCTAAACCGTGGGCGGTGATTTACGAGAGCCTCACTTACTTGATTCGGGTAAGAACCGGCTTTCCTGGCGCCTTCGACACCGGCTCGCCAGAGCTTCGCTCACTTAGGCTTTCATTGTGATTGTGGATGGTGCCGCTCGAAGTAGCCCCCCCCGTCATCGGAGCGGACTGCTCAATCGCCCCATCCGCGGCACTGAGTACAGGTGGCACATCTTCAGGCAGTTCAACTGGGGAAAAAGCCATGCCTTCACCATTTTCACGCGCATAAATCGCAGAAACGTGGGTGAGAGGAATTCGTACGCTTCGAGGCTGCCCTCCAAAGCGCGCCTTGAATTCGATGAAGTCGTTTCCCAGCACCAGATTGCTCGTCGCTTCTCCACTGACATTGAGAACAATCTGCCCATCCTTTACGAACTCGCGAGGGACCTGCACGGTTCGATCCACGAATACGGCGAGGTATGGGGTCAGACCATTGTCAGTGCACCATTCGTGAATGGCGCGAACGAAATAGGGGCGTGTCGAAGAGGTCTGAAGCATATCGGACATCTGCAGAGGCACCAGATCACTTACGCATGACCTTCTCGGAGGGCGTCAAGGCTTCAATATAGGCAGGGCGCGAAAAAATCCTCTCAGCGTACTTAAGCAAAGGTGCTGCATTTTTGCTCAGTTCGATGCCATAGTAGTCAAGACGCCAGAGCAGAGGCGCAATCGCCACATCGAGCATCGAGAAGTTTTCCCCGAGCATGTATCGGTTTTTCAGGAAAACCGGCGCCAACTGGGTCAGTCGATCTCTGATATGCGATCTGGCCTTCTCGATGGCTTTGTCATTTGCCTTGAGTGCACGGTTCTCCAAGGTCGAAACGTGAACGAACAATTCCTTTTCAAAATTCAGGAGAAACAACCGCACCCTCGCTCGGTCGACAGGATCACCGGGCATCAACTGCGGATGAGGGAACCGTTCATCGATGTACTCATTGATGATGTTCGACTCGTACAGAATGAGGTCTCGTTCCACAAGGATGGGGACCTGCCCATACGGGTTCATCACATTGATATCTTCGGGTTTATTGAAAAGATCAACATCCCGAATCTCGAAATCCATACCCTTTTCGAACAATACGAACCGGCACCGGTGCGAGAAAGGACAGGTCGTACCCGAGTACAAAACCATCATGGGCGAACTCCTTAAAAAATAAGAGCGGGACACCGCAGACCGCAATCGGCTGCGCTCCCACTCTGATCACGCCTATGGCTCTTTGCGAGCCGGGCCAACTTTACTTGACGTCTTTCCAGAAGGCGGCATTGAGCCGCCAAGCGGCAAAGGTGAACAAACTCAGGAAAAGCAAAACCCACACACCAATACGTACCCGGCTGTTTTGCGCAGGCTCCGCCATCCAATGCAGATAATTTACCAGGTCGCCTACTGCTTGGTCATATTGATTGGCAGTCATCAGGCCGGGAGAAACTTGCTCCCAGCCCTTGAACACCTGAACGTCATGCCCATGGCTCTTCTGTGTCTCGAAAAGTGGCCTACGCTCGCCCTGCAATTCCCACAGAATATGCGGCATGCCGATATTCGGGAATGCAAGATTGTTCCAGCCGGTTGCCTTAGTTTCGTCACGGTAATAACTTCTAAGTAGCGTATACAGGTAGTCGGCCCCGGGTCCGCTGTGACTGGAACGCGACCGCGCGATCAGAGTCAAGTCCGGCGGATTGGCGCCAAACCATTCCTTAGCCTGCTTAGGGTCAATCGATGCCTTCATGGTTTCCCCGACCTTATCGGTGGGGAAAAGCAAATTGTCCTTGATCTGTTGGTCAGTAAGACCAATATCTCGAAGCCGGTTGAACCGCATGAAGGCGGCGGAATGGCAATTCAAGCAGTAGTTGACAAAGTACTTCGCACCGTTTTGCAAAGACGCCAGATCAGTCGTCTTGACCGGCGCCTTGTCCCATGGAATAGACGATCCGCCAGCCGCAACCGCAGCCGACACCGCACCAACGGTGAGCACCAATGCACAGGCAAGTTTCTTGATGATATTCATTATTCTGGCCTCAGGAATTCAGTGCGGAGCAAAAACCACGCGCTGCGGAACGGGCTTCGGTTCCCCCAGTCTGCTCCACCAGGGCATCAAAAGGAAGAAGCCAAAGTAGAACAATGTTCCTACCTGGGAGACGCGCTCCCCAAGAGGTGACGGAGGTTGAACGCCCAGATAACCAAGTATCAGGAATACTATGACAAACACGGCATAGAGATACTTGTGCCAAGTCGGACGGTAGCGCATCGACTTCACAGGACTGTGGTCAAGCCAAGGCAAGAAGAAAAGAATGATGACAGCGCCACCCATCACGACCACGCCCCAGAACTTCGCGTCAATTGCCAGCATCAGGGCGGAGACGACAACGGCACCGCCAACAATTGCCGCCTTGAACAGGCCCGCCAGCTTTCCTTTCAATACTCCCAAAAGCGCCCCCGCAATCACGCACAGGATTAGCGCATACATCATCTCTGACGTAATCGCACGAAGCATCGAATAGAACGGGGTGAAGTACCACACCGGCGCGATGTGAAGCGGCGTAGTCAACGGGTCGGCAGGGATAAAGTTGTTGTATTCAAGAAAGTAGCCCCCGAACTCCGGCGCAAAGAAAACGATAGCCGAAAAGACCATCAGGAACACACCTACGCCAAAAATGTCGTGAACGGTGT
>ERZ761607.1673-NODE-1673-length-26422-cov-6.003375_pt1 | contig 26422 bp, 24 predicted proteins | sample MGYA00511164_ERZ761607 | MGnify/ENA primary metagenome ERZ761607 (study PRJEB28899, sample SAMN02445080) | bioreactor sludge metagenome | biome: EBPR sludge | place: Australia: Brisbane, Thorneside Wastewater Treatment Plant | collected 2011-06-22 ... | reverse complement strand
TCCTCGAGCAGGTCGAGCTCCAACTGGCCCAAGCCCTCGAGCTTCTCCTCGAAGGTGGTCCACTCGAACGCCACCAGCGTGATGGCCAGTGCCGTGAGCAATCCGATGAGCAGCAAGCTGCCCTTGCGCTTCTCCAGGTCGACTTCGGGGTTCTTGCGGACTTCCATGGCGGTCGTTTCTTGGCTGTACACCTCGGGGCGACAGCGGTTCAAAGCTACGCAACGGCGCGATCGGGTGCCTACCGGCCCTTGGGCCGCCGGTACCGGTCCCAGAGCCAGCCCAGGCCGCACCCCGCGGTATTGGCCAGCAGGTCATTGAGGTCGCCCCGGCGCCCCAGGGCAGGCAGCTGCTGCATGAGCTCCAGAAGCCCCCCATAGGCGATGCAGGTCACCACGGCCCACAGGATCGCCGGAACCGAAAGGGGGGCTCCGCCGGCATGGGCACGCAGGCCCAGCAGCACCAAGACCGCCAGCACGGCGAAGAGCCCGGCATGCACCGCCTTGTCCACGCTGAGGAGGTCGGCCCAATGCCAAGCGGGCAGGGCGCGGCCCGGCATCAGGCATAGCACAAGGATGAGCAGGGCCCACGCGAAGGCCCAGCGCAAGGCCCGCACCATGGGGCGTTCAGGCGCCCACCAAAGCCTTGTATTGCTCGGCGCTGAGCAGGTCGGCCGCCTGGCCGGGGTCGCTGAGCTTCACGCGCACCATCCAGCCGGCACCGTAGGGATCCTTGTTCACGCTGGCCGGATCATCCGCCAGGCCGGGGTTCACCTCGGACACGGTGCCGCTCACCGGCATGAACAGGTCGCTGACGGTCTTCACGGCCTCCACGGTGCCGAACACCGCCTCCCGGTCGAGCGCCTGCCCCACCGAGCCGATGTCCACGAAGACGATGTCGCCGAGCTCGCCCTGGGCGAAGTCGGTGATGCCCACGACGGCCTCATCGCCTTCGATGCGCAGCCATTCGTGGTCCTTGGTGTACTTCAGATCGGCGGGGATGTTCATGGGGAATCCGGTTGTCGGGTTGATGGTTGTCGGCGGCCCGTGCGGCGATGCCGTTGGTCCGCGGCGGCCGAAAGTAGAAACGAAGCCCGAATGGCCACCTGCCCATCGGCAGGCGCGGTGCGCCGGCCTCACTCCGCGAGGGTGAAGCGCAGGCTGATGCCGAAGTTGGTGTTGGCGCTGGGGAACGAGGTGGTGATCACCGGGGTATTCACCACCCGCTCGTAGAAGAGGCGCACGTTGAGGCGCTGGTTCAGCACATAGTCGGCGCTGGTCTTGATGGAAAGCACCTTCTGGCCTGCGGTGAGCTGGTTCTGGCGCTCCTCCATCTTGCGAATGACGGTGAAGTTGTCGCGCAGGCTCAGGTCGACCCGCAGGTTGAGGTCGCTGTTGGGCTTCTTGGCACCGACGGAGAACGGCAGCTTCACGTTCTTGAAGCGGTAGCCGGTGCCCACCACGTACTCGATCCCCCGGGCCTCGGTGATCTGGTAGTTGGAGAGGCTCAGGCTCAGGTTGCGGTCGCGGTTGTACTCGACCTTGGCGAGGAGGCCGTTCTTCAGCGTGGCGTCGAAGCCCATGAGCGGGCGCATGGCCTCCTGCACCGTCACCACGGTGATCTGCCGCTCGGGGATGTAGTTGCCAGCCGCATCCACGGCATTCTGCCCGGGCACGAAGAGCATGTTGGTCTGGAAGCTGGCGATGTTGAAGCTGCTCCGGTAGCTGTTCTTCAGGGTGAAGGTCCGGAACCACTTGGCGAACATCGGGATCTTGGTGAGCCCGTCGTAGGTGATGTCCCAGTTGGGCATCGGCGTCTGCTTGAACGGATTCAGCTTCACCTTGTCCACGGGCCGGCCGGTGTAAGCGGCGAGGAACGCGGGGATCACCACGTCCTGGTTGGTGGGGCCGTACCCGGTGTAGTAGCCGGTGGCAGGGTCGAGCTGCGACTGGGTGTTCTCCGCCCCCAGGCGCCCGCTCACCACGGCCCGCTGGGCGAGCAGTTCCTGGAACACGGCGTTCACCGCGTTGCCGTCGTCCTTCACGAAGGCGGTGCGCCAGGTGAGCATGCTCACGCTGAAGCTGCCCGTCTCATTGGGGCTGTCGTTCACGTAGTCGCCCAGGTCATTGTTCCAGCGGAAGAAGGAGCGTCGGTTCTCCGCCATGGTGCGATTGGCGGTGAGTTCCACGCGCATGCCCTTGAACGGCTCCAGCGAGAGCCGCGCGCTGATGTTCTCGTTCCGCGTGGTGGTGTAGGGGTTGAAGATGGAAGGGGTGCGCACCAGCCAGCCGCGCTGGGACGCCGTGCGGGCGAAGTCGCGGACGGGCTCGCCCGCCAGGTCGGTGTTCTGCTCGCCCAGGATGAAGCCGAGCCCCGGAGCGCCGAAGTTGTCCATGCCCACGATGTTCGTCTTGCGATCGTAGCCGGGCAGCAGGGTGCCATTGGTCTGGCTGTAGGTGATGGAGCCCGTGCGGATGGCCATCATCACGCGGGCCAGGGCCTCCAGCACATTCACCTTCTCCTTGGGCTTCTTGTCCTCCTCCTCATCCTTCTTGGGCCGCACGCCGTCTCGGGCCGGGGTGGTAGCCGGCTTGGCGGGGCGGCCCTTGGCCTTGTCGTTGATCTTCTTCAGCCACTTGCTCTTGTTGTAGAGGCTCACGAAGTTGAACTGGCCGCTGAGCGAGATGTTGCGCGAGTTCTGGATCACGTGGCCCAGGGTATCCTGCGTGAAGGGCGCGCGGTCCCACTGGTAGCCGGCGGTGTAGCTGGCGTTGGACGTGATCCAGTCGGTGAGCGGCAGCTTGTCGAGGGGCAGCGTGTAGGTAAGCGCAACGGTGTGGTCGTACCGCGTCACCTCGCCGAAGCTGCGCAGGCTGGTGAGCACGCTGTCCTTCCAGAGGGCGTACTCATCCTTGAACTTCGGGTTCACGCGGCCGGGGGTCTCGCCCACCACGGCCAGGTTGTTGGCGTTGAAGTCGAGCTTCAGCGAACGGGTGATGTCGTACTTGAAGCCGTACTGGCTCACCCAGTTGAAGTTCTTGTTGTACATGGGCCGCGGCGGCAGCGACTCGATGTCGGGGTTGGGGCGCACGAGGCGCTCCAGGTACTGGCGGTCCATGCTGGTGCGCATGCTCACCTGCTTGAAGCCGAGGTTGACGTTGAAGTCCTTGAAGGCCTTGAGCCACTTGCTCTTGCCCACGAAGCCGATGCCCTTGAACGGCTCGATGACCAACGGCTTGGGCGCGAACTGGTAGGCCAGGCTGCCGCGGTAGGTGCGGGTGTTCTCGTACGCGGTGTTCACGTCGAAGTACTCCTGGTCGGTGTAGCTGTAGGAGAGTGCGAGGTTCTCCACATCCCACAGCCGCTCCTTCTTCCCTTCCGCCCGCTCCTTGCGCACGTTGGTGAAGTTGAGGCTGCGCCTCCGGGTGTAGGTGCGCGACTGCTTCAGGCGCTCCTTGCGCTCCTCGCGCGAGAGCGCGCGGGTGGCATCGTTCCATTCGATGTCCGGGTTGAGCGGGTCGAACTGCGGGTTACGGACCTCCTCGCTATAGCCCATGTACATGGGGATGCGCACCTTGGAGCTCTCGGGCAGGAACTTGCCCATCTCCAGGTTGGCGCTCACATCCACGCCGTAGCGGGTCTCGCGCTGGCGCTCGCTCACGCGCTTGTCGATGCTGCCCCAGAAGGGGGTGCTGTAATTGGCGGCCACGCTCACCGTACCGAGGTCGGCGAGCTGGGCGTTCACCCGGGCCACGGCCGCCCATCCACCGCGCTGGTCGAAGTCCGTGAGGCGCAGCTCGTTCACCCAGACTTCCACGCATTGGGGCAGGCCGTTGTCCGCGGCCCAAGGGTTCGACTCCTCCCCGTCGCGCTTGGGGTTGCGGATGCCGATCATGATGGACCGCAGCTGGCTCAGGTTGGGGCTGCCCTTGATGAACACGCGGCGGTTGCCATCGGTGCCGGCGTAGCGCAGGTTGCGCGGGAAGCCGCTCTGGTCGCGCAGGATCTTCAGGTCGTTGAGCTTGGCGAACTCGATGATCATGTCGTTCGCCTCGGGCCACACGTTGTAGGGGTCGTTGTTGAAGGGCGTGCTCAGCGTGACCGGTACCTCGTACTCGTAGTAGTTGGCGTCGAGGTCGTTGCCGATGCGGACGAAGACGCTCACGTCCCCGAAGGCCGCGGGGTTCCCCAGGTCAGATGATTCGGCGTGGATGAACATGCGCAGCTTCTTGTAGCTGCGGATGTCGAACTGCACGTTGCGGAAGGCCGCGCGCGCATCGCCGTCGCGCAGGTTGCACACCTTCAGCTGCAGGCTCTGCTCGTTGAGGTTGCGCAGGTTCGCGCTGGCCACGTCCACCTCCTTGTTGATGCCCGGGGGCAGCACGTAGTTGATCGGGTAGCGGGTGCCGTTCTCCTCGATGTTCACGGCGGCCACGGCGAAGGTGGTGGGGTCCGGGTCGCCGCCGGGCACCTCGCCCGGGGCCTCCAGGCCCTGCTCGTACTTGCGCCATTCGCCGCGCACGAACTCCAGGCGCGCGAAGCGCAGGGTGGCCTGCTGCTGCCAGCCGTGCAGGTACATGCGCATGAAGCGGATGCTGCGGAAGTCCTGGATGCCGTTGATCACCTCGGTGGGCTGGCGAACCGGGATCTTGAACTGGTACCAGTACACCTGCTTGGTGCCGGCCGGGGTGGACGCCTCGGCCAGGATGCGGTCGGTGATGAAGTTCCGGCCGACCACCATGTCCTGCGGACGGAGCGGGATGGCGTAGTGGAAATAGCTCTCGCCCTCGGCCAGGTTCTGGTCTAGGTTGATGTCCTCCGTGGTGGGGATTACCGTCTGCTGGGTGGGGTAGTCCTCCGGGCTGTCCTCGTCGGTGACGCTGTTGCCCTCGGGATTGTTGAAGCGCTTGTAGCGCTCCAGGATGTCGGCTTGCCTGCTGTCGAGCGCGGCGCCGCGGAAGAAGCTGTAATCATCGCTGCTGGGGTCGGCCACGATGCGGTTGTAGGCCACCGGGTCGGTCACCGCTCCTGAAACCTGGGTGAGGTAGTCGTCGAAGAAGATCTGCTCGTTGCGCTGCGAATTGTCCTGCTGCGCACTGGCGAGGCCGTCGAGGCCCACGTCCTGGAAGCGGTTGCTGTTGCTCTGTAGCAGGGCGAAGGCGTTCACCACGTTCTGGGTGGTGGGCACCACGCCCCAAGTGGTCTCGTCCGTGGGCGATGAGAAGTCGTTCAGGTCCTTGGGCAGCCCGTTCTCGAAGGCCTTGCGCCCGTCGCGCAGCACATCCTCGCTGATGTTGCCCAGGTCGAAGTAGAGCCATCCGCCGGTGCTGTTCTGGCTGTCCTCGTTGCTGGCGCCGAAGACGCCCTCCTGGAAGGGGTCCATCAGCCAGAACTGGATGCTCTCGATGTTGCTGCTCTCGAAATCGGTGGTGGTGATCCTGCGCATGATCCCCGCCCAGTTGTTCTCGGGATCGTTGAAGGTGCCATCAGGATTGAGCCGATTGGGGTCGGTCTCGTAATTGTACGGGCCCCGCTCATCGGGATAGTAGGTGAGGTCGAGCACCGGGATGTTGTTGGGGGTTCCCGCAGGGAGCTGGCGGAAGGGGAACACCTCGTTCTCGAGCACTTCGCGCATACGATGGTCGCTGCGCATCTGGGCATCGTTGGCGATGTGGGAGGGGGTGAGGTTGTTGTTGCGGAAGAAGAGCGGGTCGATGACGTACCAGCTGAGCTGCGCACGGCGGAAGCCCGATCCGAGGTCGTTCACGAGCGAGCCCTCGGGGAAGAGGCTGATGTTCTGCGGCGTGCTGGCATGGAACCACAGGCTCTGCGTGCGCAGGTCGATCACGCTTACGCTGCCCTCGAAGTCGTCCACGTAGCTGGTGCCGGCGTTGCCGATGGCGCGGCTGTGGCCGGGGATGAGGTAGGCGCCCTCGACGCTGGCGGTGATGCTGCTCTCCTCCTTGGTGGCGTAGAAGGGCAGCTTGTCCACCAGGTTGGTGAGCCACTGCGAGCGGGTCTGCCAGTTGGCATCGAGGCCCACGATGGTATTGCTGATGGGCTCCTCGCCCACGTTCACCTTCTGGGTCAGCGGGCGCTCGTAAAGGTTCATCACCGTGCCGCCGATCACCAGGTCCTTGCTGATGGTGTAATCGAAGCGCGCGCCGGCCAGCGTGCGTGTCTGGATGCTGAAGAGGGAGTTGCTCTCAAGGGCGATGTTCACCGGCGTGCCGCTCTCCAGGATGCCCTGGTTCAGGATCCGCACGCGGCCCAGGTTGTAGTCCACCGTGTAGTCCTGGTTCTCCACCAGCCGCACCCCGCCGGCGGTGACCACCACGCTGCCCTGGGGGATGTTGACCGCATTGAGGTTGATGACATCGCTGCTGGCGCTGCGGTAGCTGCCCTTGAGCTTGAAGCGGTTCAGCTCAGGGATGTTCTGCGCGGCGATCTTGGTGCTGTCGTAGAGCTGCTGGTAGACGATGGTGCGCCGCACCTCGGGCGGCTGGATCGGCGAGGCCGGGTTGGGGCCGATGAGCTGTCGGTCGAGGTAGCTGCCGAAGGGCTCCAGGACCGGGAAGTAGACGCGCCCGTTCTGGGTGTTGATGGTCCCCCCGGTGGTGGCGGCGCCATCGATGAAGTCGAACCAGCCGTCAGGGTTGGGGGCGTTGTTGGGGTCGAGCCGGTCCATGCCCACCGTCTGGAGCAGCGGGATCTGGTCCACCGGCGCTCGGGGCACGTAATTGATGTCCACGCCGGTGGTGGGGTTGTTGTACACCACCTCCAGGCGGAAGTTCTCGCGGTTCACCTGGAAGGCGCCGAGCGAATACACGTTCTTCATCATCAGGTCCCACAGCGGCAGCCGCGGGTTGGTGATGGTGGCCTTCAGCAGGCGCAGGATGAGCGCATCGGGCGGGCTGATGCCGTCGGTGCTGAACTCGCCCACCTGGAAGGTCTGCCCATCGAGGGTGTACTGGAAGGCCACGGCGAGCACCTCATCGTTATTGAGCTGCTGGTTGAGGGTGATGAAGCCCAGCCGGGTGTTGAGCGTGTACTCGTTGGGGCCCAGCAGGCGGGCGCTCTCGAGCTTCTCGAAATGGCGCGCGGGCTGCAGGCCCAGCGCCTGGAGCGCGCCGCTGGCATTGACGAAGCTGCGGATGCCGGCGTTGGCGCTCACCGTGGCGTAGAGGCTGTTGGCGGCATTGTCGGCGAAGGCGCCGGGGGCATCCAGCAGCAGACCGGGGGGCATATCGGCGCTCACGCGGCCGGCGGCCACCGAGGCAGGGCTGGCGTCCTCGCCGAGGTCGGTGAAGGCCACGATGTTGCGGTTCTGCTGGTAGTCCTGCCGCATGTTGGTCACCCACACCTCCACGCGGGTGATCTGCACGCCGCTGTTCACCGTGGGCAGCGTGCGCAACGCATTCTCGTACTGCTCGCGGAAGGCGTAGCTGAGGAAGTAGTGCTTGTTGGCCTCGTACTCGTCCGCCTTGATATCGAAGTTGGTGGTCTGCGCCCCTCCCTGGGTCTGCACGTTGCGGCGCTGGCCCTTCTCCTGGCTGAAGATGGCGGTTGTGGTGAGCCGCCCGAACTTGAGCTGGGTCTTGAGGCCGAAGAGGCTCTGGCTGCCTTGGATCAGCGTGCCGCGCAGGGGCAGGCTCACATTGCCGGCCTCGATCTTCTGGATGATCTCGTCCTCGTAGCCGGTGTAGTCGAGCTTCACCTGGTTCTCGAAGTCGAAGGTGGCCTGTGTGTTGTAGTTGGTGGTGATCTTCAGCTTCTCCCCGATGCTGCCCATCAGGTTGAGCTGGATGCGCTGATCGAAGTTGAAGGTGGTGATCCGCCGCTGGTCCACCGGGATGCGCGGGTTGTCCGTGCGGCTGATGTTGAGCCCGAAGATGATCTCCGCAGAGCCGCGGGGCTTGATGTCGATGGTGTTGCCGCCGAAGATCCGGTCGAAGGCCTTGCCGCGCACCTTCAGCACGGGGATGAGGCTCTTCTGCGCCACCTCGCTCTCCTGCTCCACGCGATCGAGCCAATACGTCTTCATGGAACGCTCCATGTCGTACTCCAGGTACTCCTCCAGCGTCATGCTCATGGGCGGCCGGTAGTCGAAGCTCCCGCCCACGGTGCTCTGCATGATGTACTGCCCGGTCACCGGGTCGTAGGTCACCTCGTTCTGGATGTTCTCCGGGTCGCCCAGGTTCACCATGCCGCCGCTCGGGGCACCGGGCGCCACGGGATCGGTGATGGGGTACACGAGGTCGACCTCCGGGGTGTCGACCTGCAGCACCACGCCGGCCTCGGCCTCGGCGCCGGCGAGCAGGAGCACGGCCAGCGCGCACAGGCGCAGTGCCAGGCACCAAGCGCCATGGAACCGCACGGAGCGGAAGTAGTGAACGGCCCGGATCACAGGTTCTTCAAGGTCAGCTTGATCAACTCTTCCAAGGGCGGAGGTTCCGATCCGCGCTCGCTCAACACGCCTTGCAGGGCCCGTTCGGCCTTCGCCCGGTCCAAGCCGAGCGAGACCAGGGCCGATAACGCCTCGGCACGGAGCGTATTGCCTCCGGGGGCCGGTGCGCCCACGCCGACAGGCTCGGCGCCAAGCCCCAACTTGCCCTGCAGCTCAGCGATGATCCGCTGCGCCAGCTTGGGGCCAATGCCCTTGATGCCCTTCAGCGCCCCTTCGTCGCCGAGCAGGATCGCCGAACGCACCGCATCGGGCTCACGCGCTCCCAGGATGGCCAGGCCAAGGGTGGCGCTCACGCCCTGCACCTCGATCAGGCGCCGGAACAGCTGCCGCTCATCGGCCAACAGGAAACCGAACAAGCGGTGCTCGCTGCTGCCTGAGCGGACGTCCACCGAAACGCTGTAATGGATGAAGAGCCGGCAGCGACCGCTCGCTGGCAGGCGCTGCAGCACGGCCCCGGGCACATGCACCAGGTAGCCCACGCCATGGCAGTCCACCACCACGTGGTCCGTGCCGCGCTCCAATAGCTCTCCGTTCAGGCTGTCGATCATCCTGTCCCTTCGATGGCGTATAGGGTCTTACAAAGGGGGTAGAGAGCGCTCGATGGGCAGGCGGGTTGGCCGGGGGCTCCGGAATGAAGGGCCCGAAAATACATGGATCGCCCCAACCGGCGAAGCCCCGACCCACAAGCCTACCTTCGATGCATGGAGCGCCCCTGCATCGTGGTCTTCTCCGGCGCCGGCATCAGTGCCGAGAGCGGCCTCCGCACCTTCCGCGACAGCGATGGGCTGTGGGAGGAGCACCGCATCGAGGATGTGGCCACGCCGGAGGCTTGGGCGCGCGAACCGCAACGGGTGCTGCGATTCTATGACCAGCGCCGGGCGCAGGTCCTGGCGGCCGAGCCCAATGCGGCGCACCGGGCCATCGCCCGGCTCGAGGAGCGCTACCGCGTGGAGGTGATCACCCAGAACATCGACGACCTGCATGAGCGCGCCGGCAGCTCCCGGGTGCTGCACCTGCACGGGGAAATCCGCAAGGCGCGGAGCACGGCCCGCCCCTCGCTCATCACGCCGATCAACGGCGCATCACTACGCTGGGGCGAGCGGTGCGCGCTGGGATCCCAACTTCGCCCCCACATCGTGTGGTTCGGCGAGGAAGTGCCGCTCATGCCAACGGCCATCGCACTGATGGGACAGGCGGACCGGGTGCTCGTCGTGGGAACTTCCTTGGCGGTGTACCCGGCAGCAGCGCTTGTGCATCATGCGCCACGGCAGGCGCCGATGACCCTCGTGGACCCGAAGCCGGCGGAGGTGCGCCGCGCAGGGCTCCATGTGGTTGCTGCAACCGCAACCCTTGGAGTGCCGCCCTTGGTGCAGCGTTGGCTGGTGGAGGCCGGGAACTAGCGGGCCACGATCAGGCGCCGCGTGGCCAGCACACGGCCATCGCGCTCCAGGCTCACGAAGTACACCCCAGCGGTCCACTGGCTGGCCGGGAGCACCATGCGGCCCTGCGCCCCGAGCACCGACAGGCGCTTCTGGGTGGCACCGAGCATGTCGCGCACCACGAGCTGCGTGCCGGCAGCGGTGCGATCGAGGCTGAACTCCAGCTGGATATCCTGACCCACGGCTGGAACCGGGTAGGCATCCAACCGGGCTGCTGCGCGCACCGACTCCTCGATGCCCACGAAGCCCACGTTGAAGGTGATGTCCACATAAGCCGTGTCGCTGGAGTTGGCCGTGTTGTACCACACATAGCGGTAGGTGCTCTGGCCGGCCTGGCCCTGGGGCATGTGGTAGGCGTGGAAATTGTCGAGTTCCACGCCGGGCGCCATGGAGAGCACGGCCTCCTGGCCCGCGTTGAAGACCGGATACTGGCCGGCATCCCATTCATCGTAGCAAACGCCCCAGCAGAAATAGTTGCGCGTTCCGGTCTGCGCGCTGATCTCGTAGCGGCGCATGTTCACGTTGATCGTGGTGGAACCATTGCGTGTGGCCCGCAGGCTCTGCGTAAGGAGGCTGGCATCGGAAGTGCCGTTGTGCACCACCGTGGTTCCATTGACCACCTGCCCCTGTTCCGTGGTGATGGTGATGAATTGCGCCTGCGCGGAGGCGGCGATGAGGGAGGCGGAGAAAAGGAGCGCGTATCGATTCTTCATGGTCATCCGGGCTTATCAACGGCCGGAAGCCCCTTGCGGGAATTCCATGCCACCGATGTAGGCAAAGGTAGGCGGATGCCCCGACCCGGAGGCCACCGTTGCTCACTCCCGGCAATGCCGTTGCGGCCGCGTAGGATCCCAACCCGGCGGGGATCGATGCCCAACAGTGTCGGAGAAGCGGCCGCTACTTTGGCGCTCCTTCAAACACCGGCACGCACGTTCAGGTGCGGCCGCATCCCCCAGTTGCGAACAAAACCCAACACCATGCAGAAGACGCTACGCTTCCTACCCTTCGCCACGGCCCTGGCCTTCAGCGCCCAGGCGACGGCCCAGTGCCCTGGTGGGCAGACCGAGGTGACGGTGAACATCACCACCGACCGCTACGGCGATGAGACCACTTGGAGCCTCACAGGCGTTGGCGGCTCTCCCGTTTATGCATCGGGCGGCCCGTACCAGCTCGCGGCCGCCAATGGCGCTTACGACCAGGCCCCGGTGACGGCCTGCGTGCCCAACGGCCCGGTGCTCGTCTTCACCATCAACGACGCCTACGGTGATGGCATGTGCTGCGCCTATGGCAGCGGCTATTACAGCGTCACCGCCGGTGCCGCCACACTGGCCACCAACACCAACTTCACCGGCTCGCAGGATGTGGCCTACTTCATCACAGGCACGCAGAGCGCACTTGACCTGGCTGCGCTGACGATCAACATGCCGAACGTGGTGGCCGCCGGCAACCAAACCATCACGGGCACCATGCGCAACTTCGGCACGGCCGCAATCAACAGCTTCACGCTGAACTATACGGTCGATGGCGGCGCTGCCGTGTCGCAGCCCATCTCCGCCACGATCAATCCGGGCGCCTCCTACAACTTCAGCCACCCCACGCCGTGGAACGCCACCACCGGCAGCCACACCATCGTGGCCTGGGCCAGCAACCTCAATGGAGGCGATGACGCCAACCCGCTGAACGACCTGGCCACCAAACAGGTGAACGTGGCCACGCAATCCGCACAGCGCGTGGTGCTGATCGAGGAGTTCACGAGCTCCACCTGCGCCCCCTGCGCCAGCTTCAACAACACCTTCGACCCCTTGCTGACATCGGTGAACGCCAACGGCACGGGTTCCAACATCGCCGCCATCAAGTACCAGATGAACTGGCCCAGCCCCGGCACCGACCCCAGCTACAATCCTGACGGCGTGACCCGTCGCACCTACTACGGCGTGAGCGGCATCCCCGACTCCTACCTCAATGGCGCCTCGGTCCAGAACTCCTACGTCAACAACGCCTCCAACCTCAGCACGGAGGCGGCTGTTCCGGCGTTCGCCGCCATCAACCTCACCGCCACCTACGGCGGCAACCTGCTCACCGTCACCGCAGAGGTGACCCCCTATGCCGATTTCCCCGGCACCCACAAGCTGCACATCGCCGCCGTGGAAAGCTACTCCTACACGGGCGGAACCACCTCACAGACCCAATTCAAGCACGCCCAGCGGAAGATGCTGCCCAACGGCAGCGGCATCACCATGGCGAACCTGCAGGCCGGCATCTCGCAGTCGTTCACCCAGACCTACAGCTTCACCACGGGCGGCGTGGCCCAGGGCAACTACAATCTCTGGGGCCAGCTGGCCAACGTGAAAGTGGTGGCCTTCGTGCAGAACAGCAGCACCAAGGAGGTGCTGCAGGCGGCCTTCGTTTCGCAGCTCGCCGTGGGCATGGAGGAGAACGCGCTGAGCCGTCACCTCACGCTCTACCCCAACCCCACCGAAGGCCAGCTGAACCTGGGCTTCGACCTTCCCGCCTCCACCAATGTGCGTTTCCAGGTGGTGAACATGCTGGGTGAGCAGGTGATGAGCAGCAGCCGCAGCTTCGGCAGCGGCGCGCAGCAGCACGTGCTCGACCTCGGCGGCCTCTCCGCCGGCAGCTACTTCGTGCAGGTGGTGGCCGATGGCATGACCGCCACCCGCAAGGTGACCCTGAGCCGATAAGGCGCTGAACGATGTGAGCCGATTACGGAGGCCAGCGGTCCGGCGCGATGATTGCCTGTGACCGCTGGTCTTCCGTTTGGCCCCGAACCCGATACACTGATGATCCGCATCCTTACCGTCGCCCTTCTGATCACCACCGCCATCGCGGCTGCCGCGCAATCCACCGTACCCAGCGCTACCGTGCAGACGCTGGAGGGCAAGAAGGTGGACACCCGCAGCTTCAGCAATGATGGCAAGCCCATCATCATCAACTTCTGGGCGACCTGGTGCGCGCCCTGCAAGAAGGAGCTCTCGGCCATCGCGGAGAAGTACGAGGACTGGCGGGCGAAGACGGGCGTGAAGCTCATCGCCATCTCCATCGATGATGCGCGCACCATGGCGCGGGTGAAGCCCTACGTGAGCGGGCAGGACTGGGAGTACGAGGTGTACCTCGACCCCAATGGCGACTTCAAGCGCGCGCTGAACGTGAACAACGTGCCGCACACCTTCCTGGTTGACGGGAGCGGGCGGATCGTGTACCAGCACAACAATTACGAGCCCGGCGATGAGAACGAGCTGTACCGGAAGGTGCTTGAGCTCACGGGCAAGAAGTGACAGGCACGGGATGCAACGGATGACCAGCGCACTGCGCGCCCCCGCAGCGGCAGCGATGCTCATGTTGTGCGGGATGGCCCGGGCCCAGGAAGGTGGCCAGCTGCACGGCAACTTCAGCACCGACGCCCAGTACTACAACGAGGACGAGGACATCGGCGCCATCGTGCCGCGGCAGCGGCTGGCCTACAATGCCTGGATGAACCTCATCTACACCAGCGGCAATTTCGAGGCGGGGGGGCGGTTCGAGAGCTACGAGCCCGCGCTGGCCGGCTACCCGGCCGGTCAGCCCTACGCCGGATCGGGCATCGGGTACCGGTACGCCAAGTACAAGCTCAGCGACCTGGAGGTGACGGCCGGCAATTTCTTCGAGCAGTTCGGCCAAGGGCTCGTGTTCCGCGCCTACGAAGAGCGCTACCTCGGCGTGGACAACGCCATGGACGGGGTGCGCGTGAGGTACAAGCCCTTCCGCGGCGTGTACCTCAAGGGCATCGCAGGCCGCCAACGCTTCAACTTCGACAACGGTCAGGTGAAGGGGGTGGGCCTTGTGCGCGGCGCCGATGCCGAGCTGAACCTGGCCGAGCTGCTGGACAGCGCCTGGACAGCGGCGGGCAACCTGGTGGTCGGTGGCAGCTTCGTGAGCAAGTACCAGGAGGACCGTGACCCGCTGCTAGAGCTGCCCGAGAACGTGGGCACCTGGGCGCTGCGGCTGCACTACACGAGCGCCAAGTGGGACCTCTATACCGAGTATGCCTACAAGATCAACGACCCCAATGGCAAGAACGGATTCATCTACCGGCCAGGACAAGGGCTGCTGGTGAATGCCACCTACAGCACCAAGGGCTTCGGCGCCAGCGTGGGCGCCCACAGCTTCGACAATATGTTCTACCAGAGCGACCGCGCCTCGCCCACGCCGTTCGACCTCAACATCAACTTCCTGCCGCCGCTCACCAAGCAGCACACCTACAACCTGCCCGCCACGCTCTACCCCTATGCCACACAGCCCAACGGGGAGGTGAGCGCCCAAGGCGAGGTCTTCTACAAATGGAAGAAGGGCACCCCGCTCGGGGGCAAGTACGGCACCAAGCTGGCCATCAACGGCAGCGTGGCCTATGCGCTCGACACCACCCGCCTGGGCCTTGCGGACGATACCACCGCGCGCCAAGGCTACACCTCGCGGTTCTTCACGCCGGGCGAGCGGCGCTATTTCCAGGACGTGAACATCGAGCTGCGCAAGAAGGTGAGCTCCTCCTGGGAGCTGGCCCTCACCTGGCTCAACCTGGCCTACGACATCGACATCATCCAAGGCAAGCCCGGTGAATCCGTGGTCTATGCGGACATCCTCATCCTCGAGGGCCTGCACAATTTCACCGAGCGCACTTCACTGCGCTTCGAGCTCCAGCACCTCAGCACCCGGCAGGACCAGGGCAACTGGGCCACGGCCCTCGCCGAGCTCACCTTCAGCCCGCACTGGTTCATCGCCGCCATGGACCAGTTCAACTACGTGGGCAGCGCTGCCCTGGAGGACAAGGGCAAAGAGCCCCTGCACTACCCCATCGGCTCGGTGGGCTACATCCGCGGTGGCAACCGCTTCCAGGTCAACTACGGCCGCCAGCGTGCCGGCATCTTCTGCGTGGGCGGGGTATGCCGCCAGGTACCCGCCGCCAACGGCCTTACTTTGTCCATCACCAGCACCTTCTGACCCATGCGTGCACCGATGCTCCCCTTCATCGCCGGGCTGATGCTCATGGCCGGTTGCGACTACGTGGATGAACCCGTGACCCCGCGCACCGGGAACGGCGGCACCCCCGGAGAGACGGTGAAGCGGCGCGCGCTGTTGGAGGAGTTCACCGGCCACCACTGCAACAACTGCCCTGCCTCGCACGCCGTGGCCGCCCAGCTGAAGACGGCCTACGGCGAGGACCTCATCGTGGTGGGCATGCATGCCGTGGGCAACTTCAACTCCAGCTTCATCGCGCCCCAGAGCAACCCCGATGGCAGCTACGACACCGACTTCCGCACCCCGGAGGGCCAGGCCTACGCCACCACTTTCGGCGTCAATTTCCTGCCCACGGGCATGGTGAACCGCACGGCCTTCAACAGCAGCGTCACCCAATCGAGCGCCTCCTGGGGCAGTGCCATCGACGAGATCGTGAACGAGGATGCGGCGCTGGACATCTGGATCAGTGCGCTGCAGCACGACGCCCCGTCCAACACTGTCACCGCCGAGGTGAAGGTGGCCGTGCTGGCCCCCCTCAATGGCGAGCACAACCTCACCGTGTACCTGCTGGAGGACCATGTGATCGACTGGCAGTACAACTCCCAGGCGACCCCCCCGGATGTGCCCAACTACGACCACCGCCATGTGTTCCGCAAGACGCTGGATGGGGCCTGGGGGCGGCAGCTCGTCGCCACCGCGGCGACCGTGGGCGACACCATCACCCTGTCGTACAACGGCGTGGCGATGAACCCAGCGTGGAACGCCGCCAACTGCGAGCTGGTGGCCTACGCCTACGAGGTGTCCACGAGCCGGGTGCTGCAGGCCGCGCATCGCGCCTTCGCGCCGTGAACGATCATTAACAAGCCGGGCATACCAAGCCCGGGCGGGTGCCGTTGCCCCTTGCCGTGCGGAGGGTGCGATCGTGGAAAAACCGACCGTCCCATCCCCCCTCCCCCCGGCGATTCGATCTATCTTCAGCCTCGCTTAACCCGTACCGTGATGATGGACCAAGGAAGGAAGATGATGGAGTTCAGCAAGCAGGTGCTTCAGAAGGTCAGCTTCGACCCCCGCCTGTTCAGGAAGGAATTGATCAAGGCCCGCAAATGGGTGGGCCAGCGCGACCAACTGGTGCTGAAGGCCTGGTGCCTCGCCACCTTCGGCCACCTCTACAAGGACGTCATCCTGGAGGTCTTCAAGAGCACCATGCGCAGCTGAGCGCCGCAGGTCCGCATCCGCGGTTTCCGGAAGCGCCCGTTTAGCCCGTACGCTTGAGGAAATCGAGCGTGCGCTTGAGGCCGGCGTATTTGGCCCGTTTCACCGCACTGCCTTCGAAGAGGCGGTCGAAGACGACCTCCGTCATGCCGTGCCACTCCTCCCCGGTAAGCCCGAGCAGTTCCGGCTTGGGGGCGAACTCGGGCTCCGCATGCGGCACGCTGAATCGGTTCCATGGGCACACCTGCTGGCACACATCGCACCCGAAGGCCCAGCCGTCCAGCTTCCCAGCGAACGCACCGGGAATGGCCTCCTTCAGCTCGATGGTGAGGTAGCTGATGCAGCGGCTGCCGTCCACACCGTAAGGCGTGATGGCGTCCGTGGGGCACGCATCGATGCAGCGCCGACAGGTGCCGCAATGGTCGGTGGCCGGTGCATCGGGCTCCAGCTCCAGGTCGGTGATGAGCTCGCAGAGGAAAAAGAAGGAGCCCGCACCCCGGCGGATGACGTTGGTGTGCTTGCCCCGCCAGCCGATGCCAGCCCGCTCCGCCCAGGCCTTTTCCAGCACGGGCGCGCTATCGACGAAGGCCCTGATCGCCACCTGCCCGAACCGCTCGGCAATGAAGCCCATCAAGGGCTTCAGTCGCTTCCGCACCACCTTGTGGTAGTCCCGCCCATAGGCATAGGTGCTCAGCTTAGGCGCCTCGGGGTCGGTCTGCCTCTGGGGCGTGTGGTAATTGCACGCCAGGCTGATCACGCTCCGGGCGCCCGGCACCAGTCGGCGCGGATCGAGCCGCAGGTCGAAATGGCCGGCCATATAGCCCATGGTGCCGTGCCGGCCCTGCCGCAGCCATTGCTCCAGGCGCGGCGCCTCCTCGGCGAGGAAATCGGCACGTGCCACCCCGCAGGCCAGGAATCCCAGCCGATGGGCTTCCGCCTTGATGGCCGCGGATCGCTGGCGCGCATCGGGCATGCGGGCAAGATAGCTGCCACCCGATGCAGCGGTGGTCCCTTTCCAGGTATCGCAAGGCTTGCGCATCCGAGCTGCGCGCGGCACCTTTAGACGGCCGAAGCCATCGCCGCATGCACCGACTCCTCCTCCTGCTCCTGCTCATCCCCTGCGTTACCCCCATGCTGGCGCAGCGCACCTTCGATGTCACCATCGCGGACAGCACCTACCACATGAAGCAATACTGGTTCGTGCTCTACACGAAGGGCGATGGACCGGCGCTGGACAGCCTTACCGCCGCGACCCTGCAGCAGGCGCATCTGGCGCATCAGGATGCCCAGGCCGCCAAGGGCCTCATTGTCATGGCCGGTCCCTATGGCAAGAACGACGAAGGCTGGCGCGGACTGCTGCTGTACGACTGTGACACACGCGAGGAGGTTGAAGCGAACTTGAAGCAGGACCCCTTCGTGAAGGCGGGTCGGCTGAAGTACACCATTGCTCCGTGGTGGGGTGCTGTGGGGACGAAGCTGCCCTGATCAGCTCACAACCAGTATCCGGATCGACCTTCCGTTCACCGTGACCACATCGCCGGTCCTCCTGCCGCGCAACGCTTGACCGATCGGTGAGGTGAGGGAGATGGCGTAGCAGGTTCCATTCGTCATATCCAACGCCCCCAGTCCGATGGCGACGAAGTAGGTCCCTTGGTCCGTGGTCACCAAGCTTCCGAAGCCCACGTGCTCGTGCACACGGTCCACGGGCACGCGCGCCAGTTCGTGCTGCATGGAACGCATGCTGACCAACCGGCCTTCGAGCTGGTCCAGTTCCTGCTGCATCATGGCGCGGCCCACTTCATGCTTGTCGCCCGCACTGCTCTTCGTGTCGCTGTTGCGTGCCTCCAGGGTGGCGGAGACTTCGTCCTGGAGCGCTGTGGCGCGCTGTTCAAGTACGATGCGCAGTTGAGCGACCAAGGCTGCTTTGTCCATGGGGCGAAGGTGGGTGCTGCGACCACAGGTCGACCACCAGCGACATGCCCATTTCAGCCCAACAGCCCCCGCAGCCTTGCCATCCACCACGGCGCCAATGCCGTCACGATCGGCACCAGCACCCAGATGCGCCCCTCCGTGAGGTCGTAGTCCAGCAGCAGTTCGGACCACGACTTCTTGAAGAGGAAGTGCCCGGCTCCGAACTCGAAGGCCAGTGTCAGGACCAACCAGAACACGCCGATGCCACAGGCCTGCTTCGCATTCGAAGGGCCGATCCAGCCGATGGCAAGCCAGGTGGCGCCCAGGATCAGCGCGCACAGCATCGCCGTGCTGATGGCCAGTCCTGCGGTTAGGCCAGTGAACGGGATGATGAACTTGAGGCGCACCGTGCCGTTCACGATGGCGAGCATCATCAGCAGGAACCAGAAGAAGAGGGCTTTCCACCACATGGGGAGGTTTTTCGAAAGGTCGGTCGGTCCCTCGGTCCACGCCTAGTAGTCGATCGGGTGTTCGCAGCAGTTTGGGTCTGTCACGTTCAGCCCGATCACCGTCGCCTCCCGATCTTTCGGCGTGCAACTGCTCGCGCTGGTCATCTTCGCCGCCGCCATCCAGGGGCTCTTCCTGGCCTACCTGCTGGTGAACCGTCACGGCGGCTCGCGCGAGCACCGGCTGCTGGCCGCACTGGTGGCGGTGATCTCCATCTCGCTCCTCGGACCGGTGCTGGGGCTGTCGGGCTACTTCCGACAGTGGCCCCACCTGATCCGCATCGGCGATCCGCTGGTGCTGCTCTATGGGCCGCTGCTCTTCTTCCACGTGCAGGCCATCACGGGCCATGCCCGGGTGGGACAGGCCTGGCTGCACTTCCTGCCTTTCGTCGGCTATGTGCTCAGCCAGCTGCCCTTCTACCTGCTGAGCGGACCGGAAAAGGTGGCCTTCGGCGAGCAGGTGCTGCTCAGCGGGAAGCTGTCGCCGCCCGTGGCCGTGATCCTCAGCGTGCGCACCCTGCACATCCTGGGTTATACGGCCTGGTGTATCGCGCTCATCGTGCGCTACCAGCGCGATCTGCGCGACCGCTTCTCCAACATCGAAGCCATCGACCTGCACCGCGCGCTCTTGCTGCTGCGGGTGTTCAGCGCCTTCAGCTTGGTGTCCATGGCCATCACCGGTGCCTGCATCTTCCTCCACGTCAACTTCGTGGTGCTCAATGGCATCATCGGACTGGTCCTGAGCGCCTGCATCTATGCCCTGGCCTACAGCACCTGGGGCCGTCCGCCTGCTCCGGAGCTTGTGCCATTGGTTCAGCCCATCCCTACCGCCCCGCCGGAACCGGCCTACCAACGGGTTCCTGACGATGACCCTGTGCCTGCAACGGAATCGTCCGATGCTCCGCTCCCTGCGTCCGGATCGCCGGGTGCAAGCACGGGTCGAAGCCGATTGCACCTCTCCAATGAGCAGTACGCGCCCTTGGCCGAGCGGCTCCGAACGGTCCTGGAGGGGGAGCTGGCCTATCTGGAAGGGGAACTCTCGCTGGCCCAGCTCAGCGACCGGATCGGGGCACCAGCCTACCTCGTTTCCGAGGTGATCAGCCGGCACTACCAAGCCAGCTTCTTCGACACGGTGAACCGCCTTCGGGTGGAGGAGGTGAAGCGCCGCCTAACCGATCCGGCACATGCGCACCTGAGCATCCTGGGGGTGGCAATGGATTGCGGGTTCAACACCAAGAGCAGCTTCAACGCGGCCTTCAAGAAGCACACGGGACGGACGCCGTCCGAGTTCCGGAAGTCCTAGAACAGCAGGAGGTACGACCTTCGGAGAAATGGCGTCCGACCTTCAGGGAACGGTCGATGGAGGGGGTATGGCCGGGGGACTTTTGCCCCATCACCCCCCCCAAGCCATGTTCAGGCATTCCCTTCCCGCACTTGTTTCCCTGCTCCTGCTCACCCTGGCCCTGGTGCCCCGGGTCAAGGCCCAGGAGACCGCCCCGCGCATCCCCACCACCTTCGAACTGGAGGTGGATCCGCTGGCCTACCTCATGAACGGGTATTCCGTCCATGCCATCTATGCGCCCGGGCACCTGCGCTTCGACCTGGGGGTCTATGGCCTGGAGTTGCCCGAGGGCCTGCGCACCAACGAAGGGTTCGGTACCCGTCACAGCGGCTACGGCCTCAAGGTCAACTACTCCTTCCGCGGCATCAAGAGCCTCTTCGTGGGCGTGGGCACCGGGTACAGCACCGAGGAGGCCACGCACCTGGAGAGCGGGGTCACCGCCACCGGCCATACCGTGGGCGTGGGTGTGCAGGTGGGCTACCGCTTCTTCCTGATGAAGGATGCGAACGGCCAGCCCCGCGGCCTCTACCTGGCCCCGTGGATCGGATTGGACCGCAACTTCCATGTGGACGAGGTGCAGTTCAATGGACTGGCGTACAAGCAGAGCGATTGGCAGCCCTTCCCCACGGTGCACATCGGTTACCGCTTCTGAACCAACCCTCCAACTCCTCACCGTCATGAAGAAGCTCATCCTCCTCGAATCCATCGCCCTCTTCCTCGGCGCTTACGCGGCCACCCTGTTAGGCGGCAATCCCTGGTGGCTCTACCTCGTGTGGCTGCTCGCGCCCGACCTCAGCATGATCGGCTATGCCTTCGGGCCGCGCGTGGGCGCCATCACCTACAACCTGGCGCACCATCAGGCGATCGCGGTGATCGTGCTCGCACTGGGCGCCCTGCTGCACCACCCTCAGCTGCTCTTCGCCGGCTGGGTGCTGCTCGGCCACAGCGCCATGGACCGCATCTTCGGCTACGGGCTGAAGTACCCCGATGCCTTCAAGCACACCCACCTGGGCTGGATCGGCGGGAACAGCGAAGCACCATCGAAGTCATGACCGGCCATCTGTCGGTCCTGGCATAAAGCCGATCCGAAGGCTGGATGTCGTGGGTGCGCACTTCAGGTGTTCCATGGTGCGGAGCTTGATCAACTTGTGTGTCACGATCCGGCGTCATGCCCGATCGCATCACTTCCCCATCCACAGCTTGAAGGCCATGGCCCCTTCGCGGCTCACGATCGTCTCCTTGTCCAGGGCCGGTTTCAGGATCACCTTCAGACGGCCGTTGAAGTGGTTGTGGATCTCCTGCACCGAGCGCACGTGGGCGATCACGGAGCGGTTGATCCGGTGGAAGTCTTGAGGGTCCAGCATGGTCTCCAGTTCCTCCAGCTTGTATTCCGCCACGAAGCGCCGACCATCCCAGGTGCGGAACAAGGTGATGCGGTCCTCGGCGTAGAAGTAGGCGATCTCCTCAATGCCGATGGCGATGAGCTTGTTCCCCTGCTTGGCGAGGAACCGTGTGCGGTACGCGCTCCGTCCTTGTTGCAGCTGCTCCAACAGCCGGTTGACGTCGATCGCGCCACCCCCGAACTGCGAGCGAAGCCTTGACAGCTTGTCCAGTGCGGCCTGCAGCTCCTCCTTGCGCACGGGCTTCAGCAGGTAGTCGATGCTGTTCACCTTGAAGGCCTGCAGCGCATACTCATCGTACGAGGTGGTGAACACCACGGGCGCCGTGACCTCCACCTGCGTGAAGATCTCGAAGCATTGCCCGTCCGCGAGCTCGATGTCCATCAGGATAAGGTCCGGTGCCGGATGGGTGCCCAGCCATGCCACGCTGTCGCGGATGCTGGGGCAGATGGCCAGCACGCGATAGGCGGGGTCGATCTCATGCACCAGCGCGGCAAGGCGCTCCGCCCCGAGCTGTTCGTCCTCAATGATCAGGATGTCCATGGTTCATTCCCCCAGCAGGGGCAGGGTAACGCGGAAGTCCGATGCGGTCTCCTCTACCAGTACGGGCGGTGCCCCCAGCAGCCGGAAGCGCTCGGTGATGTTCACCAATCCCACCTTGTTGGAGTGCATGCGGCTGTTGCGGCGCTGCAGGTTGTTGTGCACTTCCAATCGGTCGTTGCCTGCGTTGCGGATCGTTACCGTGAGGGGCTGTGGTTCAGAGATCATATTGTGCTTCACCGTGTTCTCCACCAGCAGTTGCAGCGCCTGTGCGGGCAGGCGCCGGCCCAGCAGGTGCTCGTCCACTGCGATCTGCAGCACGAAGCCCTTGCCGAAGCGCGTCTTCAGCAGGTGCTCGTAGGAACGGATGAACTCCAGCTCATCCTCCAGGGAGCTCAGGTCGTGCTCGCGGCCGCGCAGCAGGTAGCGGTACACGCGGGAGAGCTCCTCCACGAACTGCTCGGCCCGCTTCGGGTCCGTGCGGATCAGGGCGCTCAGCGAGTTGAGGCTGTTGAAGAGGAAGTGCGGGTCCACCTGGCTCTTCAGGCTCTCCTAGCGGCTCTGCATGTGCAGCCGTTCCATCTCCTGCTTCTCGGCCAGCAGGCTGGCGTTGAGCTGTCCCGTATAGTTCAGTTCGAATACGCCCAGGACGATGATGCTGACCAGCACCGCGCCGAAGACGTGATTGACCCAGTTGAAGCCCAGCTCATCCAGGTCGCCCTGGAGGATCAGCTCTTCCGGGAAGTCGGAGGCCACGCTGGTGGCGAAGCAGAGCAGCAGCACGAACACGAAGGCCCCGCGGCGGCGGTTGAAGTTCTGGTCCGCCTGCGGGTAGCGGCGCTGATACCCTTGGATGATGGCGTAGGCACCGAAGAGCGTGATGCCCCAACGGCCGAGCGTGGTGAGCACCATCAGGAGCTCCTGGGTCGCGTTGGTACGGCTCCAATCGTAATCGCCGGTGAGGTTCAGCGCGGAGAGCAGGAGGATGATGATCAGCTTGAGCGCGAGCGGACGCCGCATGAACGGGAGGCTGCTGGGAGCGCCTCCGGTCATTCCACCCGATTGATCATGCGTTGCTGCGGCCATGCGGGACAAGGACGGTGGTACACCGCGGCACGAAGTTGATCAGTCCGCCTGCAGGATGAAAGGACGCTCGACATGGATCGACATAAAGGCTGCATGGACCGCACCTTCCGCCGCTTGAACGCCGACCCTCTGGATACACCAGTCTTCGGGCGGTACCCCGCAGAGGACTGATGCAGCGACCCGTCCACTTCAGGCAGCGCTTTGTGCGGTTCACGTGGACTCCTATTGGGCAGCGGTATGGGTGCGCGGAGGTTTGCATCCGTAAACCAAGCGCCATGCACCGGCACCTCCTGCTCACGATCCTCTTCACCGTCCTGTCCCTGCTGCGGTCCCAGGCCCAGCAAGGCTACTTCCAATTGACCCCGGGCCTCGATCGGCTGCTTGTGCGCGATCGTCAGGTCGGCGATCTGGTGCACCGCGCCGACCTTGCCCGCCTTGGCTTCACTTATGCGCACACCGGCCCCAAGGGTGATTGGGTCTTTCACCTCGCCTACGGCAGGGGCCTGCTGGCACCCACCTCCACCGGGGCACGCACCAAGCTCTTCCGCACCTGGAACTGGGATGGTAGCGTCACCGATGAACCGATCCCCATGGACCGCCCGATGTGGATGGCCGAACTGCGCGTGGCGCGCACCTTCCATGCGGGCCCGCAGGTGGATGGCAACGGCTGGTACTTCGGACCGGCCTTGGGCTGGACCGCCAACCGGCCGCAAGGCTTCGCCCCCGTGGGCCAGATGGCCTGCGCCACCTTCGATGGCCTGATCGGAAGGGCGTACGTGTCCGGGCGTCACAGGATAAACGCTGAGTTCTCGCTCACCCTCGTCGCGCTCATGACCCGTGAGCCCTGGTCGCGGTCGGTCTCCGTGCCCGGCAACATGGGCCGCATCACTTCCTTCTTCGACAGCGGCACCACCTGGGCCGCGCCCTGGCAGCTGTTCCAGGCGCAGCTTGACCTGCGCTACGCCTACCAGCTCTCCACGCGGTTCGCGATCGGCCTCGGGGTGCACATCGGTTACCTGAACGATGCCGAACGCGATGGGCTCGATCACCCCGCCCAACTGCGCCTCTTCCACCGCCGCCTCGAAGCAGCCCTGACCCACAACCTCCTCAAGCGATGAAAGCCTTCAACCTCCTTGCCCTGGCCACCAGCGCGGTCCTGCTCAGCTCCTGCCAGAAGACGATCTTCGGCGATGAGCCCGCCGCTGATCCCGTCAGTGTCTTCGAAGGCCTGCACCGCACGGTGAAGGAGCACTACGGCCTCTTCCGCGTGAAGACCCTGGATTGGGACAGCCTCGGCAACGTGTACCGCCCGCAGGTGCATGAGGGCATGAGCGATGCGCAGCTGCGCGAGATGCTGGCCGCCATGCTCACGTCCTTGAATGACGCCCACATCACGCTCTATCCGAACAGCGCCGACCTGCCGCGCTGGTCCATCGATCTCGTGAACGGTGCCTTCATCGACACCACCTTCCACTTCGCCACCGTGAAGGACCATTACCTCACGGAGCACCACGAAGTGAATGAGGCCGTGGAGTACGGCAGACTCGCGGACGGGCACGGCTACATCCACATCCGCCATTTCGACGGCAGCAACAACGACTACACCAAGGGCCTGCGCGATGCCGTGCAGGCGCTGGCCGGCACCACGGGCCTGGTGGTGGACGTGCGCGACAATGCCGGCGGCTTCGACCCCTTCGCGCAGTACAGCGCGGGGCTCTTCACCGGCCAGGCCGCCACCTACATGCGCGTGCGCCGCAAGACCGGTCCCGGGCCGGACGATTTCGGGCAAGAGATCCAATGGACCACCACACCCACGGGACCTGCGTATGCCAAGCCGGTGGTGCTGCTCACGGGTCGCGGATCGCAGAGCGCCGCCGAGACCTTCGCACTGGCCATGCGCACGCAACCCCATGTGGTGCATATCGGCGACACCACCGCCGGGGCCTTTGCGGACAACGCCTTCTTCGAACTGCCCAACGGCTGGGGCGTCACGCTCTCCATCGCCGATCACCGCGATGCGAACGGCATCAGCTGGGAAGGCCGCGGACTACCTCCGACCATCGTGGCGGTGGCCGATCGGGATGGGCTGAACGCCGGGGTGGATGCCGCGCTGGAGGCGGCGATGGAGGCGTTGCCGTGAGGGGGCCAGGGTCAAAGACTCACGGCCAGGGGGGTGGCCATCTCCTCAGCCACCCATTAACTTCGCTTCATGAACTGGCAGGAACACATCACCAGCGACAAGGCCATCCTTGGCGGCAAGCCCACGATCAAAGGGACGCGCCTTGCGGTGGAGCACATCCAAGGGCGCCTGGCCGATGGCTGGACGAACGAGATGCTGCTGGAGAGTTTCCCGACGCTGAAGCCTGAACACATCCAAGCGGTGCATGCGTTCGTGCTCGAGTGCATGGTGGACGGCATGCTCATGTGGCCCCTTCCCGGCAAGGCGGAGTGAAGTTCCTCGCAGACGAAAATTTCCCGGTTCCCAGTCTCCATGCGCTGCGTTCGGCAGGGCATGATGTAGTCCACGTGAGCGATGTGGCCGCCGGGTCAACGGATGAGGATGTTGTTGCGATCGCCAACCGGGATGCCCGTACCGTGCTCACTTTCGATAGCGACTTGGGGACCCTGGCCATCGCACGCAACCAGAAGGCGCTGGGCGGCATCGTATACTTCCGCCTGTTCAGTTACCGGCCGACCACACCGGCGGAAATGCTGTTGGACTACTTACGTGCGGATCCCGAGGTCGACCTATCGGGACGGATCACCGTGTTCGACCCACCGCGGGTGAGGCAGCGAAAGTTCGAGTAGGCGGTCATCGCCTGGCTCGAACCTTTTCCATCCCATCACCATCGCAGACACCCTGATCGCGTCCTCCTGGAGGTGGCCGGTCATCAGGTGGAGATCGAACAGAACGACTGGCGCGATGATCAAATGCGCAACCTTGCTGGTGGATGGCACACCGGTACACACCATCGACTACACGGACGGACTGCCGCACGATGAACGAGTGCAACAGATGATCGCAGTGGTGTTGAAGGCGTTGCGGGAAGCGGTATGAGGGCCCCGGGTCACAGATTCGCGATAGCCGGGTAGACAAGGCACAAATGCGCGGTCGAAGGCTGCTATGCCTATGAAGGTTGTTCAGCGACCATCATAGCTAGCTCCCCTTCTTTCATCGTCCGTGGTATCGTGTAGCATGGACCGACATTGGAGTTGAATCTGTGGTTTGGGTAATCATGGACCCATGTGCCCAGTACCATACTGCCGGTCAAACCCTTGGGCCAAAGCTTGAACTCATCCTCGCCGGCAATTGCATCATCGATATAGAATCGAATGAAGTTCTTGTCTGCCGACCACTCTACGGTAAAAAGGTGCCAACCTGCCGAGAGCTTAGTCGGGCTGTTTATCATGAGCTTTGGTGGCTCCATCGCATTGCACCAGAACGACCAAGTGCCTGTGTAAGCTTCCCCGAAGTTCGGCCATTCATTGCTGGAGGTGAAGTGATCCTTGGC
>ERZ761607.1667-NODE-1667-length-26491-cov-5.560750_pt1 | contig 26491 bp, 21 predicted proteins | sample MGYA00511164_ERZ761607 | MGnify/ENA primary metagenome ERZ761607 (study PRJEB28899, sample SAMN02445080) | bioreactor sludge metagenome | biome: EBPR sludge | place: Australia: Brisbane, Thorneside Wastewater Treatment Plant | collected 2011-06-22 ... | reverse complement strand
AACAGGTTGAAGCCCACCGGCGGCGTGATCTGCGCCATCTCGACCACCAGCACGATGAAGATGCCGAACCAGATCAGGTCGATGCCGGCGGCCTGCACCGTGGGCAGGATGACCCCCATGGTCAGCACCACCATGGAAATGCCATCCAGGAAACAGCCCAGCACGATGTAGAACACGGCCAGAACCAGGATCAGCTGTCCTTGTGTCAGCCCGAGCTGGGCAATCCACTCCGCCAGGTGGCGCGGCAGGCCGATGTAGCCCATCGACAGGGTCAGGAAGGCGGCGCCGGCCAGGATCAGCGCGATCATGCAGTACAGCCGCGTGGCGCCCATCAGCGATTCGGTGAAGGTCTGCCAGCTCAGCGAACCCTGGGCTGCCGAGATGATGAGCGAGCCGACCACACCGACGGCCGCCGCCTCGGTGGCGGTGGCGATGCCGGCGTAGATCGAGCCCAGCACCGCCGCAATCAGCAGCACCACGGGAATCAGGCTGCGCGACGCCGACAGCTTCTGCATGAAAGTCAAGGTCTGGTCGGCGGCCGGGATCTTGCCGGGATTGGCCAGCGCCCAGGCGGCGATGTAGCCGGAGAACAGCAGCGCGAGCATCAGACCGGGCAGCACGCCGGCGATGAACAGCCGGGCGATGGACACCTCGGCGGAGACGCCGTAGACGATCATGATGATCGACGGCGGAATCAGCAGGCCCAGCGTGCTGGCACCGGCCAGCGTACCGACGATCATGTGTTCCGGGTAGCCGCGCCGGCCCAGCTCCGGCAGAGTCATCTTGCCGATGGTGGCGCAGGTGGCCGCGCTGGAGCCGCTGACCGCGGCAAAAATGGTGCAGCCCGCCACGTTGGTGTGCAGTAGCCGGCCGGGTAGCCCTTGCATCCACGGTGCCAGGCCACGGAACATGTCCTGCGACAGCCGGGTGCGGAACAGGATTTCGCCCATCCAGATGAACAGCGGCAGCGCGGTGAGGGTCCAGCTGGACGCCGAGCCCCAGATGGTCACCGCCATCGCGTCCCCGGCCGGACGCGAACTGAACAGCTGCATGCCAATCCAGGCGACGCCCGACAGCGTCAGCCCGATCCAGACGCCGCTGCCCAGGATCAGGAACAGCGACAGCACCAGCAAGCCGGTGATGGCCAGATCACTCATTGCGCAGGGCCTCCCCGCTGGTCGCGGCGACTCGGCGGCCGCGGATCTCGAGGATGAACTCGTCCAGGAACGCAATGGCCAGAATCACCGTGCCCGCCGCCATGGCCAGCTGCGGGATCCACAGCGGTGTGGCGTCGTTGCTGGTGGAGATGTCGTGGAACTGGTGCGACTGCCAGGCCAGCCGGCAGGCGTAGAACGCAAACAGCAGCGCCAGCAGGTTGGCCGCGCCCAGCGCCCACAGCTCCATCGCCCGGCGCCAGCGGCCGCGCAGCGCGTTGATCACCAGCGTGACACGGATGTGCTCCCCGCGCTTGAGCGTGTGCGCCAGCGCCAGAAAGCCGGCCGCCGCCATCAGGTAGCCGGCGTAGGCGTCCGTGCCGGGCACATGGAAATGCAGCTGCCGGCTGAGGATGGACAGCAGCACCATGCCCAGCAGGCAAACCATGCAGGCCGCACCCAGCCAGGCCGCCCCGTCATACAAGGTGTCCAGTGCTCGCCGCATGGCCTGCCTCCGCGCCGGTGCTTACTTCTGGAACGCGTCGACCAGTTGTTTGCCTTCCGGTCCGGCTTTTTCCAGCCATTCCTTGAGCATGGTCTCACCCACTTTCTTCATGTCCGCCTTGAGCTGTGCGGACGGGGCGTGAATCTGCATGCCGTTCGCCTTGAGCTTGTCCAGGCTGTCGGTGTTGGTCCGCTTGCTGGCGGCCAGGCCGCGCACCTCGGCGTCGGCGGCGGCTTTCAGCACCGCGTCCTGCGTCGGCTTGTCGAGCGCGTCGAAGGCCTTCTTGTTCACGATCACCGCGTTCTTGGGCAACCAGGCCTGGGTGTCGTACCAGTTCTTGATGTGTTCATAGGTCTTGGTGTCGAAACCGGTGGAGCCGCTGGACATGTAGCTTTCCACCACGCCGGTGGCCATGGCCTGCGACAGTTCGGCCGCCTGCACGGTGACCGGCTGGGCCCCCACCAGCTCCGCGATGCGGGCGGTGGCCGGACTGTAGGCGCGCCACTTCAGACCCTTGAGGTCGGCCGCCGAGGCCAGCGGCTTCTTGGAGTAGATGCCCTGCGGCGGCCATGGCACGGCGTACAGCGACATCATGCCCTGCTCGGCCAGCTTCTTGTCGAGCATCGGTTTCTGCACTTTCCACAGCTTGACGGCTTCGTCATAGCTGTCGGCCAGGAACGGAATGCCGTCGGCACCGAAGATCTGCCATTCGTTCTGGAAGTTCACCAGCAGGATTTCGCCGATCTGGGCCTGGCCGCCCTGCACCGCGCGCTTGATCTCGGGCGCCTTGAACAGGGCCGCGTTCGGGTGCACCGTGATCTTGAGCTTGCCGCCCGAGGCCTTGTCCACGTCGTCGGCAAATTGCTGCAGGTTCACGGTGTGGAAATTCGTGGCCGGGTAGGCGGCGGGCAGATCCCATTTGGTCTGGGCCTGGGCATGGATGGCACAGGCGCCGAATGCCAGGCCGATGGCGAGAGACAGGGTGCGGCGGGTCAGGGTCATGGGGGCTCCTCAAAAGTGGACGGACGGACACAACTCAGCGCAAGACGCGGTATTTGCCCGGCGGTGCCATTGCCCTCCGGACAAACCCGTAAAGCAGGTTCTGAGCCAGCCTGCTGACTTGCAGTCTAGGACTGTCGCCGATAAAGTGTCAACAATTTCTCAACGTTCTGATAACAAAACGAGGGAAAACCCCATGACCGAATCTGATGCTTCACCACCCGCCGAGGCGGGCATCGTGTCTTCGTCCCACCTGGTGTCCCCACGCAGCCGCCAGACGTCGGAGTTCGAGTTCGGGATGATCGTGGCCTGGAACGCGTTCTCCCGCTGGGCGGTGCGCTGCATGGCCGCCGCCGGTGTGCCCGACCTGACCATCACCGACGTGCTGCTGCTGCACCACGTGAACCACCGGGCGCGCAACAAGAAGCTGGCGGACATCTGCTTCGTCCTGAACTATGAAGACACCCATGTGGTGGCCTATTCGCTCAAGAAACTGGTGACCGCCGGTCTGGTGCAGGCCGAGAAAAGCGGCAAAGAGGTTTTCTACAGCCCCACGACGGAAGGCGAAGCGGCGGTGCAGCGCTACCGAGCTGTGCGCGAGCAGTGCCTGATCGACAACCTCGACCCACCGATGAACGACGCCCTGGGCGAGGCGGCGCGCATGTTGCGCACCATGTCGGGGCTGTACGACCAGGCCGCGCGCGCGGCGACGGCGCTTTGAGGGCGGTCGATGACTCCTGAAACGATAGCTGAAAAGCACCATTCCATGATGGGTATGTGCCATTTTTGTTCTGAAACGGGTCTGTGATGCGATCTGCCACCCCTTCTCCCGCCGCCAACCCGTCCCAGGAGCCCCGCTGGCAGTTCTGGATCGACCGGGGCGGCACCTTCACCGACATCGTCGGCAAACGGCCGAACCCGGACGGCAGCTTCACGCTGCTCACCCACAAGCTGCTGAGCGACAACCCCGAGCAGTACCGCGACGCGGCGGTCGCCGGCATCCGCCACCTGCTGGGCCTGATGCCGGGCGAGCCGGTGACACCCGAACAGGTCGAGTGCGTGAAGATGGGCACCACCGTGGCCACCAACGCGCTGCTGGAGCGCAAGGGCGAGCCCACGCTGCTGGTCACCACGCGCGGTTTTCGCGACGCGCTGCGCATCGCGTACCAGAACCGCCCGCGCCTGTTCGACCGCCGCATCCTGCTGCCGGAGCTGCTGTACGAGCGGGTGGTCGAGGCGGTGGAGCGGGTCGGCGCCCATGGTGACGTGATCGAGCCGCTGGATGAGGCCCACCTGCGCGAGCGGCTGTGGGCGGCCTTCGACGCTGGCCTGCGCAGCGTGGCCATCGTGTTCCTGCACGGCTACCGCTTCACCGCGCACGAGTTGGCCGCTGCGCGCATCGCCCGCGAGGTGGGCTTCACCCAGGTCAGCACCAGCCACCAGACCAGCCCGATGATGAAGTTCGTCAGCCGCGGCGACACCACGGTGGTCGATGCCTACCTGTCGCCCATCCTGCGCCGCTATGTCGAGCAGGTGGCCGGCGAGATGCCGGGGGTGAAGCTGTTCTTCATGCAGTCCTCCGGCGGGCTGACCGACGCGCATGCCTTCCAGGGCAAGGACGCCATCCTGTCCGGGCCGGCGGGCGGGATCGTGGGCATGGCCCGCACCGCGGCGCTGGCCGGCATGGACCGGGTCATCGGCTTCGACATGGGCGGCACCTCCACCGACGTAAGCCACTACGCCGGCGAGTTCGAGCGCGAGTTCGAGACCCAGGTGGCCGGCGTGCGCATGCGCGCCCCGATGATGAGCATCCACACCGTCGCCGCCGGCGGCGGCTCCCTGCTGCAGTTCGACGGGGCGCGGTTTCGCGTCGGCCCGCAGAGCGCGGGCGCCAACCCCGGCCCGGCCAGCTACCGGCGCGGAGGCCCGCTGGCGGTGACCGACGCCAACGTGATGGTCGGCAAGATCCAGCCGGCGTTTTTCCCCAAGGTTTTCGGCCATGGCGCGAACGAGGCGCTGGATGGAGAGGTCGTGCGCGAACGCTTCGCCGCGCTGGCAGCCCAGACCGGACGGACACCGGAAGACGTGGCCGAGGGCTTCATCCGCATCGCGGTTCAGCAGATGGCCAATGCCATCAAGAAGATCTCGGTGGCGCGGGGCTACGACGTGACACGCTACACGCTGCAGTGCTTCGGCGGCGCCGGTGGCCAGCACGCCTGCCTGGTCGCGGACGCACTGGGCATGACGCGGGTGCTGGTGCATCCCCTGGCCGGTGTGCTGAGCGCCTACGGCATGGGCCTGGCCGACCAGAACGTGATCCGCGAGCAGGCGGTGGAGCTGAAGCTGGCCACCGACGCCTTGCCGGCCATCTCGCAGCAACTCGATGCGCTGGCCGAAACCGCGCGCGCCGAACTGGCCCGCCAGCAGGCCAGCGCCGGCGCCGTGTCGATGCATCGGCGGGTGCATGTGCGTTACGAAGGCACCGATTCGGCGCTGATCGTCGGTTGGCCCGAGGCTGGCCCAGCATCGCCCGCGGAGGTTCTCGCCGCCGTCACCGCCGGTTTCGAGGCCGCCTACCGCCAGCGGTTTGCCTTTCTGATGACGGGCAAGGCGCTGGTGGTGGAGGCCGTGTCGGTCGAAGCCGTCGTCGCTGGTGATGCGCCGGCCGAGCCGGTCCATGCGTTGCACCCGCCGCGCGCCGTGCCGCGCCGCAGCACGGTGCCGGTGTACTCCGGCGGCCGCTGGGTGGAGGCCGTCCTGGTGGTGCGCGAAGACCTGCGCCCCGGCGACGAGATTCCCGGCCCGGCCATCATTGCCGAGAAAAACGCCACGACCGTGGTCGAACCCGGCTGGGCGGCCACCCTGACCGCGCTAGACCATCTGGTGCTGGAGCGCCGCGAGGCGCGGGCGGTGACTTACGCCGCGGGCACCACGGCCGATCCGGTACTGCTGGAGGTGTTCAACAACCTGTTCATGAACATCGCCGAGCAGATGGGCCTGCAGTTGCAAAACACCGCCTATTCGGTCAACATCAAGGAGCGGCTGGACTTTTCCTGCGCCCTGTTTGACACCGACGGCAACCTGATTGCCAATGCTCCGCACATGCCCGTGCACTTGGGCTCCATGGGCGAAAGCATCAAGACGGTGATCCGCGAGAACACCGGCAAGATGCAGCCGGGCGATGTGTATGTGCTGAACGATCCGTACCACGGCGGCACGCATCTGCCCGACGTGACGGTCATCACGCCGGTGTACCTGGGCGCGGCCGCACATGACAAGCCGTTGTTTTACGTGGGCAGCCGTGGGCACCATGCCGACATTGGGGGCACCACGCCGGGCTCGATGCCGCCGTTTTCCACGCGCATTGAAGAAGAGGGTGTGCAGATCAACAACGTCAAGCTGGTCGCCCGCGGCGTGCTGCGCGAGGCAGAGGTGACGGCGCTGCTGCAAAGCGGGGAATACCCTTCAAGGAACCCGCAGCAGAACCTGGCGGACCTGAAGGCCCAGATCGCCGCCAACGAAAAAGGCGTGCAGGAACTGCGCAAGATGGTCGACCAGTTCGGCCTCGACGTGGTGCAGGCCTACATGCGCCATGTGCAGGACAACGCCGAGGAGTCGGTGCGCCGCGTCATCACACGCCTGAAAGACGGGCAATTCACCTTGCCGCTGGACAACGGCGCACAGATCCAGGTTGCGATCCGCGTCGACGCCGCCCGGCGCAGCGCCACCATCGACTTCACCGGCACCAGCCCGCAGCAGACCAACAACTTCAACGCGCCCACGGCGGTCTGCATGGCGGCGGTGCTCTATGTGTTCCGCACGCTGGTGGACGACGACATTCCGCTCAACGCCGGCTGCCTGAAACCGTTGCACGTCATCATCCCGCCCGGCTCCATGCTCAACCCCAACCCGCCGGCCTCGGTGGTGGCGGGCAATGTGGAAACCTCCACCTGCATTACCAATGCCTTGTTCGGTGCCCTGGGCGTGATGGCGGGCAGCCAGCCGACCATGAACAACTTCACCTTCGGCAACGCGCGCCACCAGTATTACGAGACCATTTCAGGTGGCAGTGGTGCGGGCGGCGTGTTCGACGCACAAGGGCGGCTGACGGGCGGATTCAACGGCACCAGCGTCGTGCAGACCCACATGACCAATTCGCGCCTGACCGACCCGGAGGTGCTGGAGTTCCGCTTTCCGGTGCGGCTGGAGAGCTACGCCATCCGGCAGGGCTCGGGCGGTGCCGGGCGCTGGCGGGGCGGCGACGGCGGGGTGCGCCGGGTGCGTTTCCTGGAGGCCATGACCGCCAGCATCCTGTCCAACGGACGGGTCCATCCCGCCTTCGGCCTGGCCGGCGGGCAGGCGGGTGCGCGGGGCATCAACCGCGTGGTGCGCGCCGACGGCCGGGTCGAGACCCTGGCCCACATCGGCAGCGCCGAGATGGCGGTGGGCGACATCTTCGAGATCCACACGCCCGGTGGCGGCGGATTTGGCGTTCCGGGGCATGAAACTGCATGATTACGGCCTTTACCCACCGTCAAATCGTCATTCGTTGCTATTGAAGCAGGAGTATTCGTGGCTGGCCTGATGGACAACTACCGTTTTCTGGCGCGCTACAACGGCTGGTTCAATACCCGGCTGTACGACGCCTGCGAGCGGCTGGATGACGCCGGGCGCCAGGCGCCGCGCGGTGCTTTTTTTGGCTCCATCCACGGCACGCTGAACCACATCCTGTGGGGCGACATGGTCTGGCTGGGCCGGCTGGCGGCGCAGGCCCAGGCGGGAGACGCGGCGCTGCCAGCGGCCTTGCTGGTGCTGCCGGCTGATGCGCGCCACGAGACCACCCTGCACGCCGACTGGGCCGCGCTGCGCGCCCATCGCGCCGGACTGGACGCCGCCTTGCAAGCCTGGCTGGCGGCCGTGCCCGACGACTTTGCGCAGCGCACGATGCGTTACCGCAATACCCAGGGCGTGGCGCGCGAGCACCCGGTGTGGCAGGCCTTGACCCATCTGTTCAACCACCAGACCCACCACCGCGGCCAGGTCACAACATTGCTCGCCCAGGCGGGCGTGGATGTGGGTGTGACCGATCTCATTGCGCTGGTCTGAACGCTATATTTAAGATAGCTGAAAATGACCGTTTGACGCTGGGTAGGGGCTGAAAAGGCGCAAAAAAACCCGCCGAAGCGGGTTTCACGGGATGCCGGAGCTTCCGGATCACTTCTTGGCGGCGCTGGCAGCCGGCTTGGCGGCCTCAGCCTTCTTGTCGTCCTTCTTCTCGTCCTTGGCCTTCTTGTCAGCCTCTTTCTTTGCCTTGGCTTCTTCGGCTTTGGCCTTCTTCTCTTCTGCGGCCTTGGCTTTGGCGTCGTCCTTGGCCTTCTTGTCGTCGGCCTTGGCGTCTTTCTTTTCATCCTTGGCGGCCGCAGCCGGCTTGGCATCGGCCTTCTTCTCTTCTTTGGCAGCAGCAGCCGGCTTGGCATCGGCCTTCTTCTCTTCGGCCTTCGCGGCGGGCTTTTCGTCCTTCTTGGCCGGGGCGGCCGAGACACCCTTGAATCCGGCACCGTTGACGGTCATGCCTTCGGCGGAGAACTTGGCAGCATTCGTTTCGCCGATGCCCTTGACGCGGTCGATGAAGTCGTTCCAGTCCTTGAAATTGCCTTTCTTGCGTTCGTCGACGATCTTGGCAGAAATGCCGGGGCCGATGCCCTTGATGCCGTCGAGTTCCGCGGCAGTGGCCTTGTTTACATCCACTGCGGCAAACGTGGCAGCGGCGTAGAGCATGGCCACGAGGGCCAGAATTTTCTTCAGCATGCGAAACACTCCTGTGGGGCTGGGGGTAGGAACGGTCGGTTGACCGGGATGCGCGACTATAACGGGCGGCCAGCAAGCGGCGTTGACAGGCTTGTCGTGCGAACCTTGGTATTAACCCTTGGTTGTCGGGTGGTCAAAGTTCTTCGAGCCGGCGGGGCGGGTAGCTGTCCCAGGCCTGACATCCGGGGCATTGCCAGAAATGCTCGCGCGCCTCGAAACCGCAGGCTGCGCAGCGGTAACGTGAAAGCGGTCGGGAGGCGTGTTCCACCGCGCGGCAGACCGGTGCCGCGACGGCCTGGGGGCTGCCCTGCTGTCCAGCCAGCCACCGGGCCGCTGCGATCAGGGACGGCTGCCGCTCCAGATGGTCCAGGTAACGCTGTTGGGCTTGAGCGGGCGGCCGGCCGATCTGCAGGTCGAGTTGCACCAGTGCCTCGACGAGGTCGATGGAGGGTGAATCCTTGTTGGCCTGCTCCAGCAGGCGCCGGGCGTCGGCTTCTTCACCGACCGCCAGGCCTACCGCTCGGACCAGGGGCGCCGCCAGGGCCAGCGCCTGAGGGCAGTTTTCGGCAAGGGCTCGGAGCGTCGACCATGCCTCGTGGGCCCGCCCTGCGTCGCGCTGGAGGGCGGCGAGTTGCAAGCGCGGACGGGCAACCTGTGGCGCCGTATCGATCGCACGCCGCAGGCAGTCGATCGCAGCGCCTTCGTCGCCTCCCTGCTGGTGCGCCTGGGCCTCCTCGCACAGATAGTGCGCGAGCCGGTTGTCGAAACGTGCCGGTCCTTCGGCCTGCAGGCTCTGGGCCACGGCACTGGCATGCGACCATTCGCGCGAGCGTTCGTAGATCGCCAGCAAGGCTAGGCGCGCCGGCTCGGCATGGGCGGTACCTTCGAGCTTGCGCAGGGCGTCTTCCGCGCGGTCGAGCAGACCGGCTTTGAGGAAGTCCAGTGCCAGCGCGTGTTGCGCGCGGTGCCGGTCGGTCTCACTCAGGTCGGCCCGTGACAGCAGGTGCTCATGGACCCGAACGGCGCGGTCGTATTCGCCCCGTCGGCGAAACAGGTTGCCGAGGGCAAAGTGCAGTTCACTGGTGTCGGGATCGCGCTGGACCGCCTCGATGAACGCGTCGATGGCTTTGTCCTGCTGTTCGTTGAGCAGGTAGTTGAGTCCGCGGAAATAGGCTTTGGGCGCCTGGCGATTTTCAATGCGCAGTTGCCGCAGATCCAGACGGGAAGCCAGCCAACCCGCAGCGAAAGCCAGGGGCAGACCGAGCAGGATCCAGCCGATTTCAAGGTCCACGCTGGGCTCCGGAAATGCGGCCCGCAGCGGGTGCCGCCGGCGCAGGAGGGACGGAAGGGGATGGGGGCGCGGACTTGGACGGACGGTGGCTGCGCCACCAGCGTGGCACCATGGCCAAAGCGCCGATTGCCAGACCGGCGGCAAACGACGCCAGCACGACGAGCACCAGTGGCGCGCGCCACTGGTTGCCGAAGAAGAAGTGGACGGTGACGTCCTGCTGGTTGTTCAGGGCGAAGGCAAACATCGTGAAAAAGATGAAGCCTTTGAGCAGCCAGCGCAGCAGCGTCAGGATCGGTTTCATGGGTCAGTCCGGTTCGCGCGGTCATTGTGCCCGGCCGCGACGGCCGCGACAACGCGCGGGGACTCAGGGCAGTTCGCCCCGTTCCTTGAGTTCGGCGGTACGCTGATCCAGTGCTTCGCGCAGGGCTTTGCCGGGCTTGAAGTGGGGAACGCGCCGTTCAGGGATTTGCACGCTTTCGCCGGAGCGCGGATTGCGACCGGTGCGTGGTGGGCGACGGCTGATGGAGAAACTGCCGAAGCCGCGGATTTCGATGCGATGTCCACGTACCAGCGCATCACCCATCGCATCCAGAATGGCCTTGACGGCCGACTCGGCGTCACGGTGCGTGAGCTGGTTGAAGCGTGCGGCCAGTTCGTCGACAAGATCGGATCGGGTCATCGCAGGAAAGGGAGCAAGGTATTCGCAACTGCCGGAAGGGCGCCGCCCCGGCCGCCCCCGGAGGGCGGTGGGGCAGTACCCGTTCCGTCAGGACACTCAGTTGTTGTTGTCCAGCTTGGCGCGCAGCAGGGCGCCCAGGCTGGTCGTGCCGGCGTTGCCCGTATTCTGGTTCAGGCTGGCCATGGCTTCCTGCTGGTCGGCGGCGTCCTTGGCCTTGACCGACAGCTGGATGTTGCGGGTCTTGCGATCGATGTTGACGATCACGGCGGTGACTTCATCGCCTTCCTTGAGCACGTTGCGGGCATCTTCGACGCGGTCACGCGAAATCTCGCTGGCCCGCAGATAACCCACGATGTCTTCGCCCAGGTCGATTTCGGCGCCGCGCGGGTCAACCGTCTTCACCTTGCCGGTAACCGACGAGCCTTTGTCGTTGACGGTGACGAAGGTCGTGAACGGGTCCTGGTCCAGCTGCTTGATACCCAGGCTGATGCGCTCGCGGTCCACGTCGACGGCCAGCACGATCGCTTCGACTTCCTGGCCCTTCTTGTAGTTGCGCACGGCGGCTTCGCCCGGCTCGTTCCAGGACAGGTCGGACAGGTGCACCAGGCCGTCGATGCCGGCGGCCAGGCCGACGAACACGCCGAAGTCGGTGATCGACTTGATCGGGCCCTTGACGCGGTCGCCGCGCTTGGTGTTCTGGGCGAATTCCTGCCACGGGTTGGCGCGGCACTGTTTCATGCCCAGGCTGATGCGGCGCTTGTCTTCGTCGATCTCAAGAACCATGACTTCGACTTCGTCACCCAGTGAAACGATCTTGGACGGTGCCACGTTCTTGTTGGTCCAGTCCATCTCGGAGACGTGCACCAGCCCTTCGATGCCCGGCTCCAGCTCGACAAACGCACCGTAGTCGGCAATGTTGGTGACCTTGCCGAACATGCGGGTACCCTGCGGATAGCGGCGGTTCACGCCCATCCAGGGATCGTCGCCCATCTGCTTGAGGCCCAGCGAAACGCGGTTCTTCTCAGTGTCGAACTTGAGGATCTTGGCGGTGAGTTCCTGACCTGCGGTGACCACCTCGGAAGGGTGACGGACACGGCGCCAGGCCATGTCGGTGATGTGCAGCAGTCCGTCGATGCCGCCGAGGTCCACGAATGCACCGTATTCGGTGATGTTCTTGACGACGCCGCGGACGATTGCGCCTTCGCGCAGGGTTTCCATCAGCTTGGCGCGCTCTTCGCCCATCGAGGCCTCGACCACCGCACGGCGGCTGAGCACGACGTTGTTGCGCTTGCGGTCCAGCTTGATGACCTTGAATTCGAGGGTTTTGTTCTCGTAGGGCGTGAGGTCCTTGGTCGGACGGGTGTCGACCAAAGAGCCGGGCAGGAAAGCGCGGATGCCGTTGACGAGCACCGTGAGGCCGCCTTTGACTTTGCCGCTGGTGGTGCCGGTGACGAACTCGCCCGACTCCAGCGCTTTTTCCAGGGCCAGCCAGGAAGCAAGGCGCTTGGCGGTGTCGCGGCTGAGGATGGTGTCACCGTAGCCGTTTTCGATGGATCCGATGGCCACCGAGACGAAGTCGCCTTCCTGGACTTCGATTTCGCCCTTGTCGTTCTTGAATTCCTCGATTGGCACGTAGGCTTCGGACTTCAGGCCGGCATTGACGACCACAAAATTGTGCTCGATGCGGACCACCTCGGCGGTGATGACCTCACCGGGGCGCATTTCGGTGCGTTGCAGGGATTCTTCGAAAAGGGCGGCAAAAGATTCAGACATGGATTTTCCGTTTGCGCAACCGGTGACGACGAAGGCACGATTGCCGTCGTTAGCGGACTGGGATTGCGACAGTGCTTGGCGGTTGATTCCGCAGTGACATTGAAAACCCGCCGGCCTGTGCGCATGCAGCGCGGGTGGGAGCCGGTGGGGCCGTTGTTCCGCTCAGGCGGACCTGAACGGTTGTTTGCTCTGCCACCATTCCAGCACGTGGCTGACCGATTCTTCAATCGTCAGCTCCGAGTTGTCGAGTAGCAAAGCGTCCTGCGCTGGCTTGAGGGGAGCTGCCGATCGGGTGGTATCCCGGGCATCTCTTGCCTCCAGATCGGCGCGAAGATCGTCGATGCTAGCAGAAATCCCTTTGGAAATCAACTGCTTATGGCGCCTCTGCGCTCTCTTGGCGGCGCTCGCAGTGAGAAAAACCTTCAATGCCGCATCAGGGAAGATGACGGTGCCCATGTCGCGCCCATCGGCGACGAGGCCGGGGAGGCGGCGGAAACTCAGTTGCAGGTCAATCAGCGCCCGGCGCACTGGCGCCATCGCCGAAACCAGTGACGCATCCATTCCCGCCGCTTCACTGCGTATGGCGTCCGTCACATCGTCCTCTCCGAGCCAGACCCGCCCGGATCGGAAGCGGACCGGCAACCGGGCGGCCAACCGGGCGGTGTCCTGCTCGACGGTTGGGTCCGGGCAATCAATGGCCAGCGCGGCGCGCCGAGCAGCCAGGCCGGTCAGCCGGTACAAGGCACCCGAATCCAGAACGGAGAAACCCAGTCGCTGCGCCACATGGTCCGCCAGGGTGCCTTTGCCGGAGGCTGTTGGACCATCGATACAGATGACGGGGACGGCCTCGGCACGGGTCCGGGCAACGGAAAAATACGCTTCGAAGTAGTCCGGAAAGGTTTTCCCGACACATTTCGGATCCTCTATCCGTACCGCCAGGCGTGCCGGGTTGAAAGCGGCAAGCGAAAAACACATGGCAATGCGGTGATCGTCATAGGTGTGGATGCTGGCCGCGCGCCAATCTCTTGCGGGCAAGGGGCTGACGCGCAGAAAGTCCGGCCCTTCGTCCACCATGGCGCCAAGTTTGCGCAGTTCGGTGGCCATCGCAGCGATGCGGTCGGTTTCCTTGACGCGCCAACTGGCGATATTGCGCAGGGTGCAGGGCCCATCGGCGTAGAGTGCCATGACGGCCAGGGTCATCGCGGCGTCTGGAATCGCATTGCAGTCCAGTTCGATGGCGCGCAGCGGCCAGGAGCCACGGGAAATCTCCATCCAGGTGGGGCCGCCCACGACGGTCGCTCCCATACGTCGGGCCGCATCGACAAAACGGATGTCCCCCTGGATGGATTGCTCGCCGACCCCTTCAATGCGTACCGGGCGGTCGCTGCCTCCGATCGCACCCAGGGCGATGAAATAGGACGCCGACGAAGCATCGGCTTCGACGGGGATTCTCCCGGGCGAGCGGTACCGTGACCCGGCCGGGATCGTGAATCGCTCCCAACCCTGGCGTTCCACCGTGATGCCAAAGCGGTGCAACAGGTTCAGCGTGATGTCGATGTACGGCTTGGAGATCAGCTCACCGATGACTTCCACGACCATGGCACGTTCGGCGCACACCAGCGGCAAAGCCAACAGCAGGGCGGTCAGAAATTGGCTTGATACGTCCCCGCGCACCCGGATCGGCTGGTCCAGTTGCAGGACAGGATGGCCAATTCGCAGCGGTGGATAGCCTTCTTGTCCGACGTAGTCGACGCGGCAGCCGAGTTGCCGCAATGCGTCGACCAGATCGCCAATCGGGCGTTCGTGCATCCGGGCGACACCGGAAAGCTCGAAATCACCACCAAGCATTGCCAACGCTGCAGCCAAGGGTCGCATGGCGGTACCGGCGTTGCCCAGGAACAAGCGGGCAGGGTGTTCCGGGCGGCGTCCGCCAATGCCGGTGACCGAAACCTCCTTGCCTTTCCGCTCAATGTGGCAACCCAGTTGCTCCAGGGCCGCGAGCATCACCCGCGTGTCGTCCGAATCGAGCAGGTCTTCAACGACGGTGACACCCTGGCTCAGGGCGGCCAGCAGCAGGACCCGGTTGGAGATGCTTTTGGAGCCTGGCAGGCTGACGGTGCCACCGGCGCTGTCCAGCGGCGGCAGATCAAGAATCGGGACATCGAACATGGAGATTACTTGGTACTTCGAGTGCCACCGAGCCGCCAATGCGCCCGCGTGTGGCTGGCATGGTCGATCAGACCTTCCAGGGTTTCGCCATCGCCCGTGGATATCAGGTGTTCCATGGCCTGTAACGATTGCTGGAACAGTCGTGACTGGGCAAGCAACTCCTCCCGGTTGGCCATCAGGATGTCGCGCCAGATTTTCGGGTCGCTGGCCGCAATGCGGGAGAAGTCGCGAAAGCCGGGGCCGCCGAGCGAGAGGAACTCACGGCCCTGTGGCTGCCCGGCAATCGAGTTCATCAGGGCAAAGGCAATCAGGTGAGGCAGGTGGCTGACGGCGGCAAACGCGGCGTCGTGGGCCTCGGGCGACATACGCACGACGTGGCTGCCCAAGGCCTCCCACAAGTCGGCGGCGCGGCGCAGTTGGGTCGACTGCGTCCGTTCAATCGGCGTCAGAATGACCTGTTTGCCTCGATACAGATCCGGATCCGAGTGCTCAACGCCAGCGACTTCGCGGCCGGCGATCGGGTGCGCGGGCACAAAGCAACCAACCTGGTCGCGCAGAACCCGCCGCGCTGCATCGACGACATCGCGTTTGGTCGAGCCCACGTCCATGAGCAGGCAACTGGGCGAGACCAGGTTTCGGATCGCTTTGAACGTGGCTTCCGTGGCGGCGACGGGTACCGCCAGCAACACGATGTCAGCGCCGGAGACAGCCAGCAGCGCCGAGGGAGCCTCCACATCGATCACACCGAGCTGGCGGGCTTTCTCGGTCGTTGAAGGCGATTTGCTGTAGCCGACGACCCGCTTTACCAGCCCCGCCCGCTTCATCGCCAGGGCGAACGACCCACCCATCAGGCCGCAACCGATCAGGCCCAACTGTTCGAATACCGGAGGTTTGTGGTTGGACATGTTCACTCTCCGAGGGGGTAGGTGCCGAGCACCTTGAAGAAGGCACACAGGCCACGCAGTTCTGCCAATGCAGCGGCAACGGGGGGCTGCGAGGGATGACCCTCAAGATCAATGTAGAAATAGTATTCCCATTGCTGCCCTGAGCGCGCAGGGCGGGATTCGAAGCGCGTCATCGATACCCCGTGCGTTTTCAGCGGCACCAGCAGGTCGTGTACCGCACCTGGCCTGTTCGGAACCGAGACAATCAGGCTGACACAGTCGCGCCCGGAGGCCTGGGGCGGGCCCAGAACCGACGGCAGGCAGACGACGGCAAAACGGGTCCGGTTGAAGGCGTCATCCTGAATGGCATGGGCGGCCACAAACAGGCCGAACTCCGAAGCTGCCCGTTCGCTGGCAATGGCGGCCCAGGCCGGGTTGGTCGCCGCCAGCCGCGCGCCCTCGGCATTGCTGGAAACGGCCCGTCTCTCGACATCGGGCAGATGGGTGTTGAGCCACCCCTGGCACTGTGCCAGGGCCTGCGGATGGGCCAGCACCGCTTCAATGTCGTCCCGCGAGTTTGTCTGGCGAAGCAGGTTGTGGCGCACCAGCAGGCTGGTTTCGCCGGTAATGTGCAAAGGCGACTGCAAAAACAGGTCGAGCGATCGCGAAACCACCCCTTCGGTGGAATTTTCCACCGGTACAACGCCAAACTCGGCGGTGCCGGACGCCGCACTGCGAAAGACTTCGTCGATGCTCACGCAGGGCACCCGCTCGATGCTGGAACCAAAAAACTGCAGGGCGGCCTGTTCGCTGAACGTTCCGGCCGGTCCAAGAAATGCGACGCGCTGGGCTGCTTCCAGCGCTCGACAGGCCGACATGATCTCCCGCCAGATGGGTGCCAGGCTGGTGTTTTTCAGCGGCCCGGGGTTGGCCGCCTGCAGCCCGGCAATCACCTGGGCCTCCCGTTCAGGCCGAAACACCGCGGAGCCTTCCGCGCGTTTGATTTCGCCCACTTCATGGGCGAGTCCGGCGCGGCGGTTGAGCAGGGTCAGCAATTCGCGGTCGACCCCGTCAATCAGGGATCGCAGTTCGGGAAGGGTTCGGGTCATGTCGGCTCGGGTCGAAACTCTGTTGAATTTTCTGTTTTCGGGTGCGAACTGTCTTCGCACAAGGGCATTGGATCGCGGTTCATCGCGAAAACCGCTCGGATCCGGTGCGTTTCAAATCTTTATTGCCAGTACCCAGCGTATTTTGGTCACTTTAAGCTACAAAAACAATAGTTTCAGGTCGGCCCGTCGGGTGCCGCGTCCGCGTCGCCGGTACCCGGCTCGGATGCCTCCAGCCCGTTGGCGTCGTTCTCCACAATGCGTTGCAGGCCGCTGAGTTCGGCGCCGGCATCCAGTGCAATCAGGGTCACGCCCTGGGTCGCCCGGCCGAGTTCGCGAATTTCGCTGACACGGGTGCGCACCAGCACGCCCTTGTCGGTGATCAGCATGATTTCGTCATCGGGGCGAACCAGCGTCGCGGCGACGACTTTGCCGTTGCGCTCACTTTGCTGAATGGCAATCATGCCTTTGGTGCCGCGGCCGTGGCGTGTGTACTCGGTAATCGAAGTGCGTTTGCCGTACCCGTTGATGGTGGCCGTCAGCACACTTTGTTGCTCGTCTTCGGCAACCAGCATGGCGATGACACTCTGGCCGTCGTCAAGCATCATGCCCCGAACGCCGCGGGCATTTCGGCCCATCGGGCGGACATCGTTCTCGTCGAAGCGCACGGCCTTGCCGCCGTCCGAGAACAGCATGACGTCGTGTTGGCCATCGGTGAGCGCTGCCCCGACCAGCACGTCGCCCTCGTCAAGGTCAACGGCAATGATGCCGGCCTTGCGCGGGTTGCTGAATTCGTCCAGGGTTGTTTTCTTGACTGTACCCATCCGTGTCGCCATGAACACATAGTGGTCTGCCGGGAAGCTGCGGTTGTCTCCTGTCAGCGGCAACACGACGTTGATCTTTTCCCCTTCGACCAGCGGAAACATGTTGACGATCGGGCGCCCGCGTGAGCCGCGGGAGCCGGAAGGAGCCTCCCAGACTTTGAGCCAGTACAGCCGTCCGCGGTTGGAAAAACACAGCAACCAGTCGTGGGTGTTGGCAATGAAGAGTTGGTCGATCCAGTCATCTTCCTTGGTGGCCGTGGCCTGTTTGCCGCGTCCGCCGCGTTTCTGGGCGCGGTACTCGGCCAATGGCTGGCTTTTGATGTAACCGCTGTGGCTGAGGGTCACCACCATGTCGGTCGGGGTGATCAGGTCCTCGGTCGACAGGTCCTGCGCACTGGTCTCGATCTCGCTGCGCCGCGCACCCAGTCGGGTCTGCCCGAATTCGCTGCGCACGGCCACCAGTTCGTCACTGATGATGGTGGAGACGCGCTCGGGCCGCGCCAGGATGTCCAGCAGATCATCGATCTGGGCCATCACGTCCTTGTATTCGGCGACGATCTTGTCCTGCTCCAGACCGGTCAGCCGCTGCAGGCGCATCTGCAGAATTTCCTGGGCCTGCGTTTCCGACAGGCGGTAGAGGCCGTCCGCCTGCATGCCGTACTGGCGCTCCAGCCCCTCGGGCCGGTAGTCATCGGCGTTGACCGTTCCGCCATCGGCCCGGGCCCGGGTCAGCATCGTGCGCACCAGCTGGCTGTCCCAACTACGCGCCATCAGCTCCGATTTTGCAACCGGAGGTGTGGGGCTTTCGCGGATGATGCGGATGAATTCGTCAATATTGGCCAGCGCCACCGCCAGACCCTCAAGCACATGGCCACGCTCGCGGGCCTTGCGCAGCTCGAAAACGGTACGTCGGGTGACGACCTCTCGCCGGTGCTCAAGAAACACCGTGATCAGATCCTTGAGGTTGCACAGTTTGGGCTGACCGTCGACCAGCGCCACCATGTTGATGCCGAAGGTGTCCTGCAGCTGGGTTTGCTTGTAAAGGTTGTTGAGCACCACCTCGGGCACTTCGCCACGCTTGAGTTCGATGACCAGACGCATGCCGGACTTGTCGGACTCGTCCTGGATGTGGCTGATGCCTTCGAGCCTTTTCTCGTGCACCAGTTCGGCCATGCGTTCCTGCAGGGTCTTCTTGTTGACCTGGTAGGGAATCTCGTCAACGATGATGGCCTGCCGCTGACCCTTGTCAATGTCCTCGAAATGGCACTTGGCGCGCATTACGACACGGCCGCGGCCGGTGCGGTAGCCGTCTTTCACGCCCTGGGTTCCGTAAATGGTGCCGCCAGTGGGGAAGTCGGGTGCCGGAATGATCTCCATCAGTTCATCGATGGAGCAATCCGGATGACGTAACGCATGCAGGCAAGCGTCGACCACTTCATTGAGGTTGTGCGGCGGAATATTGGTGGCCATGCCGACCGCGATACCGCCAGAGCCGTTGACCAGCAGATTGGGCAAGCGAGTCGGCATGACCAGCGGCTCCTTCTCCGAGCCGTCGTAGTTCGGGCCGAAGTCGACCGTCTCCTTGTCGATGTCCGCCAGCATCTCGTGGGCGATCTTCGACATGCGGATTTCGGTGTACCGCATGGCGGCCGCGTTGTCGCCATCGACCGACCCGAAGTTGCCCTGTCCGTCCACCAGCATGTGGCGCAGGGAAAAGTCCTGCGCCATGCGCACAATGGTGTCGTAGACCGCGCTGTCCCCGTGGGGGTGGTACTTGCCGATCACGTCGCCGACGATACGCGCCGATTTCTTGTAAGGCCGGTTCCAGTCGTTGTTGAGTTCGTGCATGGCGAACAACACCCGCCGGTGCACCGGTTTCAGGCCGTCCCGCGCGTCGGGCAAGGCCCGCCCGACGATGACGCTCATGGCGTAATCGAGATAGCTGCGCCGCATCTCCTCTTCCAGACTGATGGGCAGGGTTTCTTTGGCGAATGAGGTCATGAGGAGGGCGGGCGACGCGAAGGGCTGGCCATTTTACGGGCACTCGCCTGTGGCTCAGTCGCAACATCCTGACGGGTCTCCGCAGGCAAAACCACGGCTTTGGCGCCGTTGTGGCCGCAGGCGCCGGCCGACGTATGGCACAATGGTCTTCAACGTTGTTGGTGGTGGTCACTATCAGCGTCCAATCTCTCGCAGCGAGGCTGCGGCTTTTTTCCCCATGAGGAGAACCATGAAGAAACTGAACAAAGTGGCGATGTTGTTTGCCTCCGCCGCCCTCGCTACCGCCGCCGGTGCCCAGACGATCGACAACTGGCGTGCCTCCGACGGAACCGTGTGGAAAAACGGCTCGAACGAACTGTGCTGGCGTGATGCTGCCTGGACCCCTGCCACGGCCGCCGCCAATTGCGATGGCGCGATCAAGGCTGCCGCTCCTGCTCCTGCCCCTGCTCCTGCCCCGGCGGCGGCGCGCCCGGCGGGTCCGGCGACGGCGGCTCCGGCCCCTGCGCCTGCACCGGCCGCTGCTCCGGCTGCTGCTGCACGCCCGGCGGCTCCCGCTCCCGCCGCTGCAACCAAGGTCACCTACGCAGCAGACGCCTTCTTTGATTTCGACAAGGCCGTCCTGAAACCGGAAGGCAAAGCCAAGCTGGACGATCTGGTTGGCAAGGTCAAGGGCATCAACCTGGAAGTCATCATCGCTGTCGGTCACACGGACTCGGTGGGTTCTGACGCCTACAACCAGAAGCTGTCGGTCAAGCGCGCCGAAGCGGTCAAGGCCTATCTGGTGTCCAAAGGTATCGAGAAGAACCGCGTCTACACCGAAGGCAAGGGCGAGAAGCAGCCCGTCGCCGACAACAAGACCAAAGAAGGCCAGGCCAAGAACCGCCGGGTTGAAATCGAGGTGGTGGGTACCCGCCCCAACAAGTAATTCTCCCGAATTGCTTGCGAAAAGCCCCGGCAACGGGGCTTTTTTTATGGTTTTGAGGAAAATCGTCCCATGAACTCCACGCCGAACGTCGACCCGGCCGAACTGGCCAAGTTTTCGGAACTAGCCCACCGCTGGTGGGATCCAGAAAGCGAATTCCGACCCCTGCACCAGATCAACCCTTTGCGCCTTGAGTGGATCAATGCTCAGATCCCACTGGCCGGCAAGACGGTGCTCGATATCGGTTGTGGTGGCGGCATTCTGTCCGAGGCGATGGCCCGCAAAGGCGCGGACGTGCTGGGCATTGATCTGGCATCGAAGTCGCTCAAAGTCGCCCAGTTGCATGCCTTGGAAGCAGCGGTTGCCAAGCTGCGATACCGTGAAGTCAGTGCCGAAGACCTCGCGATCGAGTCGCCTGGCACGTTCGATGTGGTGACCTGTATGGAAATGCTGGAGCACGTGCCGGCGCCGTCCTCGGTTGTAAATGCTTGCGCAGCGCTGGTAAAACCGGGCGGCTGGGTGTTTTTCTCCACGCTGAACCGCAACGCCAAGTCATTCCTGTTTGCCGTAGTCGGCGCCGAATACATCCTCAATCTGCTTCCCCGGGGAACCCACGACTTTCAACGAATGATTCGTCCCAGCGAGCTTGCGGCCTTCTGCCGGTCGGCGGGGTTGGATCTCCATGGCACTCGGGGCATGGAGTACAACCCGCTGACCCGGCGCTACTGGCTCAGTGATGACATCAGTGTCAATTACCTGATGGCGGTTCGCCGGCCGGCCATCAACAGGAGTGCCGCGTGAGCCGTTATGGAGAAATCCAGGCCGTGTTGTTCGATCTGGACGGCACACTGATCGACAGCGCTCCCGACCTGGGGGCTGCTGCGGACCGGATGCGCACGTCAAGGGGGTTGTCGTCGCTGCCGCTGGCGGATTACCGGCCCATGGCGGGCGCGGGTGCACGCGGCATGATCGGTGTGGCATTCGGGCTTGTTCCTGAGCACCCGGACTTTGGCGCTTTGCGGGAAGAATTCTTTGCCAATTACGAAGCCTGCCTGAATGAACGAACCCAGGTGTTTGACGGCGTTGCGACCCTGATTGGCGAACTGGATTCTCGGGGGCTGCGCTGGGGGGTTGTGACCAACAAGATGGCCCGATTCACCGATCCGATCACCCGTGCCATGCCGCTGTTCGCAACCGCGGCCACCGTCATCAGTGGTGGCACCACTCCCCATGCCAAGCCCCATCCCGCACCGTTGCTGGAGGCTGCGCGCCGACTGGGCGTAGCACCCGAGCGCTGCCTTTACGTGGGCGACGACGCGCGCGACATTGTGGCGGGCAAGGCAGCCGGCATGATCACGGTGGCGGCGACTTACGGTTACCTGGGGGTCGAAGGTGACGTGCAGTCCTGGCAGCCGCACGCGGTCATTGATTTTCCCGACCAACTCTTGAATTTGCTCGAAGCAGCCTAAAATAGCCGCTGAGGGGCTGCATTGGTTTCGACGTGGGTTGGAATCGTAGCGGTGCATGTCGAGCTGAATGCGCTCGTTAAACAGATTCAAACAAACTAACTGCAAACGACGAACGTTTCGCACTCGCTGCTTAAACACCAGTGAGCTTTACAACAGCAGGCCGATGGGCTGGGCAAGGGTGGACTGATCGAAAGGTCGGGCTGTCCAGGCTGTAAAGTTATTCACATCGGCTGGCTCCCGGTCGGGCATCTTGACCGGGGGCGAGATCCAAGGATGCTGGCGTCCGGTGTAGCGTGCGACTGCGCGACACCGGTGGCGAGACTCAAACCAGACCGCTAAACATGTAGATCTGTACGAGGAAGATTGACGGACGGGGGTTCAACTCCCCCCAGCTCCACCACCTTCAGGAGCCCGGATTCCCTCCGGGCTTTTCTTCTTTCGGGCGGGCGAACGGGCGGCAACCCTGCGGCGGATTACTTCACCAGTTTGCCCTGGCTGTTGATCACGGTCAGTTCCACGAACCGGGACGCACTGGCGCCACCCCGGGAGAAGCTCACTTCCATGCCGCCAACGTCATAGTTCTTCAGGGACTGCATCGCTGTCACAAGGCTCTCCCGAGTCAGACCTCTGCCTGCACGGCGCAAGCCCTCGGCCGCGACCTTGGCATTGATATAGCCTTCGAGGCTGAGATGGGAAAACTCGGAATGTCCGGCTGCCTTCATGGCCTGTTGGTATTCGCGCACGATCGGCAGGACCGCGTTGTTGGGGAAAGGCACGACCTGTGCGATGGCAACACCGGTTCCGTCGTCGCCCAGCGCTTTCAGGTTACCAGCCGTGGCGAGCACCGACAGGGCGTACATCTGCAAACCTTTTCGGTTTTTGTTGACCATCTTGATCGTTTCTATGGTCGGCTTCCCCGCCAGACCCAGAACCAGCGCATCGGGTTGCGCCGCCAGCAATTTGGTGACGGCGGCGGCTGCATCACTGGCGTTGTTCTCGACCGACGCGACGGCGACCGCCTTGAGCTTGCGTTGCTCAAGTGATTCGTTTGCCGCCGCGAGCACCTCCTTGCCGAAACTGTTGTTCTGGTACGCGATGCCGATGCGCTTGAAACCGATGGTGGTCAGGTGCTGGATCAGCTTGTCGGCCTCATCGGCATAGCTGGCGCGCAGGTTGAATACGTTCCGATACTCCGGCTTTCGGATCGACGGGGCGCCGGTAAACGGCATGAGCAGCGGCAGGCCGGCTTTCTGGGCAACCGGGATCAGCGCTTCGTTGTTGGGTGTGCCAAAGGTGCCAAACAGGGCCAGCACATCGGCGCTGATGAACCCCTCGACGTTCTCGATGGTCTTTTTGGCGTCATAGGCGTCGTCCTTGCTGTCAAGAACGACCTTGCGACCGTTGACCCCTCCTTTGGCATTCAGAGCGTCAAAATAGACCTTGGAACCTTTCAGAACCTCCTGGCCCAAGTCGCCCAAAGGGCCGGTCAAGGTCGTGCTTTGGCCCAGCACGATGCTGTCTCCTGCCACGCCCGACTGCGCCACTGCCGCAACGGGAAGCAGCAGTCCCGCCCCGAGTACCGCCGCAACCTGGCGGCGATTGAAGTGCTTTGTATTCATTTTTTGTCCTCGCATCGCTTACGAATTTCAGCGTTCAGTATGCGCGCAAAGCACGCCATTCCGCTACGGCCGGTCTCTGCGTTTTGTGGTGTGTTGCCATCGTGTCACAGCCGCGGCCGGTTAGAATCCCCGCCTTCGGAAGTGTGGCAGAGTGGTCGATTGCACCGGTCTTGAAAACCGGCGACCCGAAAGGGTCCGTGAGTTCGAATCTCACCGCTTCCGCCAGATCAAACGTCCAAAAGCGCCCTCCGGGCGCTTTTTTTTGGCTGCGTTCAGGCCGTCGCCGCCAGCATGCCGCGTTCTTCGATGAACCGGACCACGGCTTGCAGCCCGTCGCGGGTTTTCAGGTTGGTCATCACAAAGGGTTTGAGGCCTTTGGGTGTGGTGCGCATGCGCCGGGTGTCCGCTTCCATGACCGTCAGATCGGCGCCCACATGGGGCGCCAGGTCGGTTTTGTTGATGACGAACAGGTCGCTCTTGGTGATGCCGGGGCCGCCCTTGCGGGGGATTTTTTCGCCGGCCGCCACGTCGATGACGTAGATCGTCAGGTCGGAGAGCTCGGGGCTGAAGGTGGCGGCCAGGTTGTCGCCGCCGCTTTCCACGAACACGATGTCGGCGTTCGGGTGCTCGGCCAGCATGCGGTCGATGGCTTCCAGGTTGATGGAGCAGTCTTCGCGGATGGCGGTGTGCGGGCAGCCGCCGGTTTCCACGCCCATGATGCGCTCGGCCGGCAGCGCGCCGCTGACGGTGAGCAGCCGCTGGTCTTCCTTGGTGTAGATGTCGTTGGTGATGGCCACCAGGTCGTAGCGCTCGCGCATGGTTTTGCACAGCATCTCCAGCAGCGTGGTCTTGCCGGAGCCGACGGGGCCACCGATGCCCACCCGCAGCGGCGGCAGGGGTTTGGTGCGGTTCGGGATGTGGTGCAGGGTGCTCATGGGTGTCGGATCTCGGTGGAAAAACGGGCGTCAGGAACGGAACAGGCGGGAATACTGGGTTTCGTGCTGCGCGGACAGGATGGCCAGCATGGGCGAAAACGCCTGGGGCGCGCCGGCCGGCAGCGCCAGCGCGGTGTCGACGGCCGCCGGAATCTCGGCCGCCAGGCGCGCCAGCACCCGCTGGCCGGCGTTCTGACCCAGCGGCACCGCCTTGAGTGCGGCCTGGACCATGTTTTCCGCCCAGCCGAAGGCGTGGGCCAGCGCGATGTCGCGCGCGCCGGCCTCGGTGCGGGCGGCGGCCAGGGCGCAGGCCACGGGGTAGCTGGGGTCCATGGCGGCCAGGGCGTCGGTCTGGGCACGTCGGGCCGCGTCGGCGCCGTCCTGGTTGCGCAGCCAGTCGAGCAGCGAGCGGCCCATCTGTTCGGTCTGCAGCCGCAGCTCGGCGGTTTCGCGCGTCGAGAGCACCCAGCGGTTGAGGGCCTGCACCCGCGCCAGGTCGCCGGCGCGCCAGGCCGCCACGGCCTGCACCAGCACGGCCAGGTCGCCCCGCGCCAGGGTCAGGTGCAGCTGGTGCGACAGCCAGTCGGCTGCTTCAGTTTCAGTAGCAACCAATGACCTTTCCACGCTGGCTTCCAGCCCTTCCGAGTAGGAAAAGCCGCCGATGGGCAGCGCGGGGGAGGCCAGCCAGATCAGCTGCAGCAGGCTGGCGGCCGGCAGGGGGCCGGGCGGCGTGGTCATTCGTGGTGGTGGCCACAGCCGGGGCCGTGGACATGGACCGGTGTGGCGGCCACCACCGGGATCCCGACCGGGCGCGCGGACGCTCCGGAAGCGGGTCCGGGCGCTGCGGCGTGGTGGTGCGCGTGGCCGTCGTGGCCGTGGGCAGGGCTGTGGTCGTGGCCCTCATGACCGTGTGGGTGGTGCGTGTGTCCGTGATGCCCGTGGCCGCCGGCGGCGTAGGCCCCCCCTTCCGGCTCGAACGCCTCCTGGGTCTCCACGACGGTGAGGTGCATGGCGCGCAGCAGGTCGGCCAGCACATGGTCGGGTTCGATCTTCAGGTGATCGGGGGCCAGTTCGATCGGCACGTGGCGGTTGCCCAGGTGATAAGCCGCGCGGGTCAGGTCGAACGGGCTGCCGTGTTCGGCGCAGGCGGTGATGCGCAGCACCGGCTGCGGCGCGGCAACGACACGGATCAGCGAGCCGTCCTCGGCCACCAGCACGTCACCCCCGCGCACCACCGTGCCACGGGGCAGGAAGATGCCCAGCGAGCGGCCCGACGAGTCGGTGGCGGAAAAGCGGCTTTTCTGGCGCACGTCCCAGTCGAGCTCGACGGTGGGGGCGCGGCGCACCAGTGCGGCGGCGAGGCCCTGGCCCCGGGGAAGAATCTTGACGACCTGTTGCATGGCGAAAGGGCGGCGCCGTCGGGGGCGCCGGTTCGGTTCAAAACAGGAAGTATCGCTGCGTCATCGGCAGGCTGCTGGCGGGCTCGCAGGTCAGCAGCTGGCCGTCGGCGCGCACCGCGTAGGTCTGGGCATCCACCTCCATGCGCGGGGCGTAGCCGTTGTGGACCATGTCGCGCTTGCCCACCCCGCGGATGCCGCGCACCGCCGACACTGGCTTGGCCAGGCCGAAGCGCTCCTGGATGTCGGCGGCCAGGCCGGCCTGGGACACGAACGTCAGCGAACCGCGCGCCAGCGCGCCACCGAAGGCGCCGAACATGGGCCGGTAATGCACCGGCTGGGGGGTGGGGATGGAGGCGTTCGGGTCGCCCATGGCGGCCATGGCGATGAAGCCGCCCTTGAGGATCAGCGAGGGCTTGACGCCAAAAAAGGCGGGCTTCCACACCACCAGGTCGGCCCATTTGCCGACTTCGATGCTGCCCACCTCGTGGCTGATGCCGTGGGCGATGGCGGGGTTGATGGTCAGCTTGGCCAGGTAGCGTTTGACGCGGGCGTTGTCGTGGCGGTCGGTGTCGCCGGGCAGGGTGCCGCGCTGCAGCTTCATCTTGTGTGCGGTCTGCCAGCAGCGCAGGATGACCTCGCCCACCCGGCCCATGGCCTGGCTGTCCGAGCTGAACATGCTGATGGCACCCAGGTCGTGCAGGATGTCTTCGGCCGCAATGGTTTCCTTGCGGATGCGGCTTTCGGCAAACGCCAGGTCTTCGGCGATGGCCGGATCCAGGTGGTGGCAGACCATCAGCATGTCGACGTGTTCGTCCAGCGTGTTGACGGTGTAGGGCCGCGTCGGGTTGGTGGAGGAGGGCAGCACATTGGCCTCGCCGACCACCTTCAGGATGTCGGGCGCGTGACCGCCGCCGGCGCCTTCGGTGTGGAAGGTGTGGATGGTGCGGCCCTTG
>ERZ761607.1666-NODE-1666-length-26538-cov-7.321149_pt1 | contig 26538 bp, 23 predicted proteins | sample MGYA00511164_ERZ761607 | MGnify/ENA primary metagenome ERZ761607 (study PRJEB28899, sample SAMN02445080) | bioreactor sludge metagenome | biome: EBPR sludge | place: Australia: Brisbane, Thorneside Wastewater Treatment Plant | collected 2011-06-22 ... | reverse complement strand
GCTGGCGGCGGACCCGGAGAGCGAGGTCCGGAGCGCCGTTGCCGAGCATCGGAACGCCCCCGCGTCCGCACTCGAAGCGCTCGCGAGGGATCAGGAGAGCAGTGTCCGACAGGCCGTGGCCGGGAACGGGAACACGCCTTCGGACGCACTCGAAGCGCTGGCGACGGACCCGGAGAGCGAGGTCCGGAGCGCCGTGGCCGGGAACGGGAACACGCCTTCGGACGCACTCGAAGCGCTGGCGACGGACCCGGAGAGCGAGGTCCGGAGCGCCGTTGCCGGGAACTGGAACACCCCTGCGTCCGCACTCGAAGCGCTCGCGAGGGATCAGGAGAGCGATGTCCGACCGGCCGTTGCCAGGAACTCAAACACGCCTGTTGCCACGCTTGAATCGCTCGCGAAGGACACGGCGAGCGATGTCCGCAGAGCCGTTGCATGGAACTCAAGCACGCCTAATGCCACGCTTGAATCGCTCGCGAAGGATACGGTGAGCGATGTCCGCGCAACCGTTGCAGAGAACTCCAACACGCTTGTTGCCACGCTCGAGACGCTGGCGAAGGACCCGGAGAGCGTCGTCCGCAGATCCGTTGCATTGAACACCAACACGCCTGTTGCCACGCTTCAATCGCTCGCGACGGATCGGGAGAGCAGTGTCCGACAGGCCGTGGCCGGGAACGGGAACACGCCTCCGGCCGCACTCGAAGCGCTCGCGAGGGACCCGGAGAGCGAGGTCCGGAGCGCCGTTGCCGAGCATCGGAACACCCCTGCGTCCGCACTCGAAGCGCTCGCGAGGGATCAGGAGAGAGGTGTCCGCAGTGCCGTTGCATGGAACTCAAGCACGCCTATTGCCACGCTTGAATCGCTCGCGAAGGACCAGGAGAGCGATGTCCGCGAAGCCGTTGCAGGGAACTCAAACACGCCTGTTGCCACGCTTGAATCGCTCGCGAAGGATACCGTGAGCGATGTCCGCGCAACCGTTGCAGGGAACTCCAACACGCCTGTTGCCACGCTTGAATCGCTGGCGAACGACCCGGAGAGCTATGTCTGCAGAGCGGTTGCATTGGAACTCCAACACTCCTGTTGCCGCGCTCGAAATGCTGGCGAATGACCCGGAGAGCGGAGCCTAGGAGGACGACTACTAGAACGTCCGTCACGCCGTGGCTGACACCTCGAACATGCCCACAACCGCCCTAGACCTGCTGGCCAGACCATGTCGGCGATGTCCGTGGCCGCACGGCCATGCTCAAAGAGCAGGACATCTATGAGAACGGATGAACCCACCGAGATGAAGAAGGAGTATGGCGACACACTCCGGAACGGGGTCCGAGGCAAGTACTTCGACCGCGTCGCCGAAAAACGCATCGTATTCCTCGACCCCGACGTGGCGACCGTCTTCTCGGACAGCAAGCAGGTCAACGACATCTTGCGCGCCATGATCGCCGCGACGAAATCGGGCAAACCGGACGACTCCTCGCCTTAGTCCTCCGTTGCTCTTCTTTTGGGGTAGCGTCACAAGTGTCGTGTCTGTGATCACCTACCCCATCGTTCTGGAACTGGAGAAAGACGGGCGCACCAGCGTTTACGCCCCGGACCTGCCGGGGTGCGCGAGTTGGGGCGAGACGCGCGAGCAGGCGATCGAGCGCATCCGCGAGGCCATCGAATTGTGGATCGAATCCGCACTCGAAGACGGCGACCCGCTCCCGCAACCGGGCGGGACGGTGGCGTACGTGCAGATCGCGAGTTGACGCGGAGCACAGGTCCAGGGCCATGACCGAGGTTCGCTATCCGCCCAGATTCTCTCCATCGGGCTTCCCTTTGCTGCACGACCCGCCGGAGCCGGTACAGAGCGGGGACCCGAATGCCTGGAGGATTCCAGTTCTCGGTTTGCGGATCATTCGTAGCTGGTCCTGTTACTACATTCCGCCCGAACCCACTCGGGAAGAGTTGCTTGTCAGGCAAGCGTCTGAACGGGGCCCCGTTCCGGAATCCGAGTGGGAGCCTTACGAGTACGTCGCTAGCATTCGCGAGTCGCTGACAAAGATCGTCCTAGGTCCATCGCTTCATAACAAACTGACACTCCATCCCCTTGATCCCTTCGAATTGACCATCTGTCTGGATGGCGAGTGGGCCGAACTGACGCTCACCGAAATCGAACTCGACTTCGACGTTCCGGCCAACGCCATCGTTGGATTGGTGATCAGCGACAAAACCTTCCTCGACGTCATCCACTGGATCGAAGCCGCTTCAGCCAAGAAACTGGAGTGAGTCACATCTCGTCGTCGCCGCAAGGTCCGGGTGCCATGGGTTCCCGACCCGATCGGGCCGGTCATCCGCCAACGGGGCGACGGGTCGGAACCCATGAAAAATCCGCCACATAAGAGGCACCTCGTCGCGCGAATTCCGGTTTATAATCGGACCCTATGAAGTTCGGAGTCCCCATTCTCGCCTTCGGCATGCTTTCGTCCGCCCTCCTGCTCGGCTGCGGAGGGAGCACCGGCGAGGCGGCCACCGGTGGCGGCACGCCCGGCGGGCCGATGACCGCCGCCCAGGCCCTCGCCCAGCTCAACGAGGGCAACGCGCGCTACGTCCACCGACCGGCGACCGCACCCCACCCCACCCGACACGAGCGGGCCGAGACCGCCAACCACCAGGAGCCCTTCGCCCTCATCGTGGGTTGCGCCGACTCGCGCACCTCGCCGGAGATCGTGTTCGACCAGTCCCTTGGAGACCTCTTCGTGGTCCGCGTGGCCGGCAACGTGATTGACGACTTCGCGCTTGGAAGCATCGAGTACGCGGTCGAGCACTTGGGCACCCGCCTGATCGTCGTCATGGGGCACGAGCGCTGCGGCGCGGTCACCGCCGCCATGGAGGACGACGACGCGCCGGGCTACATCGGCTCGCTGGTCCGGGCGATCCGCCCTGCCGTCGAGGCCACCAAGGGCCACGAAGGCGACCCGCTGGAGAACGCGATCGTCGAGAACGCGGCGCGCGCGGCGGAGGACATCCGCAGCAAAGCCCACCTCACCGCCGACACGCAAGTCGTCACGGCCTACTACGACCTGGACACGGGCGTCGTGCGGTTCGACTAAGCGCCGTCGAAGCGGCCCATCGCTCGGAACTTCGCGTAGCGTTGCTCGCGGAGCGTCCGACCGTCGAGCCCGGTCAGGGCGTCGAGGTGCTCCTTCACCGCGTCCCGCACGGCATGGATGGCCTGCAGCGGGTCGCGGTGCGCACCGCCCTTGGGCTCGGGCACGATGGCGTCCACCAGGCCGAGTTCCAGGGCGCTTTCGGCCGTGAGCCGGAGCGCCGCCGCAGCCTGCGGACCCTTCTCGGGGTCGCGCCAAAGGATCGCCGCGCACCCCTCGGGCGGGATGACGCTGTAAATCGCGTGGTCCTGCATCAGCACGCGGTTACCCACCGCGATGCCGATCGCGCCGCCGCTGCCGCCTTCGCCGATGATCACCGACACCACGGGCACCTCGAGCTCGAACATCTTCATGGTCGAGGCGGCGATGGCTTCCGAAATACCCCGGCTCTCGCTTTCCACCCCTGGGTCGGCGGCGGGCGTGTCCACAAAGGTGATGATCGGCATGCCGAAGCGGCAGGCCATATCGAACAAGCGGATGGCTTTCCGGTAGCCCTCGGGCTTGGCCATGCCGAAGTTGCGGAACTGCCTTTCTTGGATGTTGCGACCCTTTTGGTGGCCTACAACCATCACCGGCCTATTGTTGAAAAATCCTGGACCCCCGACGATCGCATGGTCCGCACCATACCGCCGGTCCCCGTCGAGTTCGGTGAACTCGGTGATCAGGGCCGTCACATAGTCGAGCGTGTAGGGGCGTCGCTCGGCCCGGGCGACCAGCGTCTTTTCCCAAGGTCCCAAGCGGCTGTAGCGGACGTCAATGTAGCGGTCTCGCCGGGCCTTGACTTCGGCCAACCTGACGCCTAGTTCGTCTTGCTTGTCCTCGGGCGAGGTGGCGATGAGCGCTTCGATCTTGGCGATTGCCTCGTCCAATTCGATGAGGGGCTTTTCCCACTCTTTCCACGTTTTAGCCATTCAGGTGCCCTCCCAGCGACTTCACCAATCGCGTCAGCGTCGGCCGCATCTCTTTGCGCGGAACGATGCGGTCCACCATGCCGTGCTCCAGGCAGAACTCGGCGGTTTGGAAGTTGTCCGGCACCTTGCTCACGCCCGCCTGTTTGCTCACGCGCGCCCCCGCGAAGCCGACAAGCGCCTTCGGCTCGGCGAGAATCACGTCCACCACGCTGGCATAGCTCGCCAGCACACCCGCCATGGTCGGGTCGGTGAACACGCCGAGGGTCGGGATGCCGTGGTCGCGGCAACGCTGGACGGCGGCAACGGTCTTGGCCATCTGCATCAGCGAGAGCAGCCCCTCTTGCATCCGCGCGCCGCCCGAGGTGCAAAACAGCACGACCGGGCACGCGTGCTCCACGCCGCGCTCCAGCGTCCGCGCGATTTTCTCGCCCGCTACGGAGCCCATGGAGCCACCCATAAAGTCGAAATCGGCGACCGCTGTGGCCACCCTGCGGCCCCCCAACGCGGCGAGCCCGGACACGACGCTGTCGCCCGCGCCGGTCTTGGCCCTCGCCTTGGAGAGCTTGTCGGCGTACTCGGGAAAGCCCAGCGGGTCGCTCGACGCCAGCCCGGTGTCGGCCTCTTCGAACGAGCCGGGGTCGAACGTGAGCTCGATGCGTTTGGCCGCGCCCAGCCGGTGGTGGTGGCTGCAATTCGGGCACACGCCGAGCGCCTCGTCGAGTTCGCTCTTCAGCAGGATTTTTTTGCACCCGAGGCACTGGCAAAACGCCCCGTCGGCGCCCCGTCCTTCCGTCCGCATACGCCGGGAGCATACCTTGCGGACGAGCGAAGCAGAGCGGGCCCGGCCTTGCGGACCGAGCCCGGAATCTCTAAGCGGACCCGTTAGGACCCGCGACGTTGACCCGAAGGTCCATTCCTGCGGCCCCAGTTGCCTGAGACCTTGTTGAGGGAGCTACCGCAGGCCTGATCTGATACAGGTCCATAATACACCAACTTGCCGGGAAGTCACAAGTCCTATGAGCCAATTCACAATTCTTGGTCTCGATCTCGGCCCTTCCTCGATCGGATGGGCCCTCTTCAACGGAGGTGCCGACGGGGTGCCGACCGAACTGATCGATCTCGGCGTTAGGCACTTTGAAGAAGTTGCCGAACCCAAGACCGGCGTCTTGCTGAACAAGAAGCGCCGCACCAAGCGCGGTATGCGGAAGAACATTCGGCGAAGACGAGAGCGGCTCGATTCCCTTTTGGCAGCGATGCGCCAAGGTGGGCTCGCGCCAACGGGCCAACACCCGTTCGCAGAGTCCGGCGTCGATCCCTTGGCTGCCTACAGGACCCGGGCGCGGGCAGTCGAAGAGCCCGTGAGCCTAGAAGAACTGGGTCGCGCCATTTACCACTTGGCTCGGAGACGCGGGTTCCTCTCAAACCGCGGCACCAAGTTCGCCCGGATCGCCAACCTACAGGAAGTCGCCAATCTCCTGGCCGAGCAAGAGGGGGAACGAGAGTCGACCGAGCGCGGCAAGAAGCGCAACGCAGAAGAGGAGGAGAAGGCGAAGGAGGAGGGCGTGATCCTGAAGGAGATCACCGAGTTGCGAACCCAGTTGGACGGCAGGACACTCGGGCAGTACTTCCTCCAAGAACTGGAGGCTGGCCGTGGCGTGAGGGGCAGACACACGCATCGCGACATGTACGAGGACGAGTTCGAGCGCATTTGGTCGTGCCAGTCCAGCCACCATCCACAATTGACCCAAGAGCTGCGTGCCCGAATCTATCGGGCCATCTTCCACCAGCGACCACTCAAGGAGCAGCACGGATTCAAGGGCTTCTGCTCCATGGAGCCCCAACGGCTCCGAGCCCAGCGGAGTCAGCTGGTCGCACAGAGGTACAGGTACTGGCAGGACATCGTGAACCTGAAGGTGCGTGAGCCGGACGACGTTGAACACCGACCCCTCACCCGAGAAGAGCGGTTGAGCCTGGCACACTTCTTGGATGGGCGAGTCGAGGCCACGTGGGAGGCTGTTCGCAAGCACCTGCAACTTGCCAAAGGCACCGACTTCAACCTGAAGAAGTCCAAAGACCAGCTCCGCGGCAACTCTACCGCCGTCCGGCTTGCCGCGATCGCCACCGACTGGGGTTCGATGGACGAAGCGGCTCGCGAAAGGCTCGTGGAAACTTTGCTGACGATCAGCGACCGTGGCAAGCTCTACCTGACCATGAGGGAGAAGTTCGGTTACGATGTGGAGACCGCCTACCGATTAGCCAAGCTCGAACTCGAAGACGGCACCGCCGCTCTAAGCTCTCGTGCCATGCGCCGCATCCTGCAAGCGCTCGAACAAAGGCCCGAGACCGCGACGATGTACGAGGCACAACTTGCCGCTGGCTACACGATCCGCGAAGTGCAGCAGGCATTGCGCATCGAGCGGGCTCCCAATCGGCTGGAGATCACCAACCCCCGCGTGCGCAAGGGTTTGGCGCAACTCCGTAGGGTCATGAACGCCCTGATCGCAAAGTACGGACGGCCCGATATCGTCCGAATCGAACTCGCCCGCGACCTCAGCCTGAACGAGGATGAGAAAAGAGGCCTGGACAAGGCCAAGAAGCAACTGGAGCGCGAGAACGCCGAAGCCGATCGCTGGCTCAGGGACCAAGGCATTCAGAACCCTTCGCGCTCCGATCGGTTCTGGTACCGGCTCGCCAGGCAATGCGGGTGGGTCTGCCCCTACACGGGCCAGCCGATCCCCCAAGAACTCGCGAGCACGAGCCGCTTCCAGATCGAGCACATCGTGCCCTACTCCCGCTGTCTGGACGACTCGTTCAACAACCTCACGCTCTGCGAGTCGCAAACGAACCAGGAGAAGGGCGACCGTACACCCTGGGAAGCGTTCGGCCAAACCGCCGCGTGGGAGGACATGGAGGCTCGCGTCCAGCAGTGGAGAGGCATCGGAACGGGGAGGAAGAAGTCCCTATTCCTGCGACGGGAGGCCCCGCCAGAGGACCAAATGGTCGCACGGCAACTCAACGAAACGCGCTACATGTCCCGCAAGGCGATGGAGTTCCTCGAGCCGGTGGTCGGCAGGGTGGAAGTGACCAAGGGAGGCGCGACGGCGATGCTCCGCGAACACTGGGGTCTGTTCCACGCCCTCAACACCGAGGGCGAAAAGAACCGCGACGACCTGCGCCACCACGCGGTGGATGCAGTCGCCATCGCGTTCACGACGCGATCCGTGTTCATGAAGGCGACCGCGCACCGCAAGCGCCATGCGGACGGCAGGGTGGGCAAGATCACTCCGCTCTCGGCGGAGACCGTCCCTGCGGCGCCAGAGTGGCTTCACGACGCCCTGAAACAACGGTTGGCCTCAATGGTGGTCAGCCACGAAGCGACGCGCAAGATTCGAGACGCCTTTCACGAGGAAACGGCCTACGGCATGCGGGACCCGAATGCGAAAGTCTTCCACTACCGCAAGAACCTGGTCGACCTCACCGCTTCGGCCATCGCCGACATCGCAGATCACGGTCTGCGGCGAAGAGCAGAGGAGATCCTCAAGGCAACCAGCCTGCCTCCGAAAGAAGCGTTCAAGGAAGGGATTCCGATGGGCACGACGGTCGCCCGACGAGCGCGTCTCGTCAAGCCCATGCCTGGGGCCAAGCTGCTTGCAGTGCCCAACGACAACCCGACCAAGTTCTATCCTTTGGGGAACAACCACCACGTCGCCATCTTCGAGGACGAACGAGGCAAGCGAGTGGGAGTCTTCGTTTCCATGCTGGACGCAGCCCGGCGCCTGCGGCGCGTCAAGGCGAAACACCCTGTGGACACCAACCCGCCGAGTCCAGGATTGAGGTTCGTGATGTGGATCGCCGTCAACGACACTATCCTTCTGCCGGACGATGATGGTCCGGGCCTCTATCGGGTGGCGTCTCTCTGGTCAACAACAAACCAGATCTGCCTCTATGACTTGAAGAAGTCCAACTCCAGTGGTTCCGAAGGCCGATTGCTCAAAGGCCCGAACACGTTGCGTGCGGTCAAGGTCGAGGTGGACCCGATCGGCGGGGTACGGGAGGTTCCGGAGGGCAAGTTGTGAGCCTACGCGTGGTGTCGGTGGCGGGACCGGCCAGCGTCCACCGCTGGCGGGGATGCATGGTCATCGAGAAACCCGAGGACGCGGGAGGCAAGGTGCCCCTCGATGACATGGCCGTCCTCATCTTGGACGGTCCCGAGATCGCGCTCACTCACGACCTCATCTCTGAGTGCGCAGCCAAGAACATCGCCGTGGTCACGTCGGACTCGCGTCACCTCCCGAACGGCCTCCTGATGCCGCTTGCAGGTCACTCGAACCATACCGCCGTCCTGCGCCAACAGATGGAAGCCTCGCTGCCCTCCAAGAAACGCATCTGGCAGGCGATTGTCAAGCAGAAGATTGCGTCTCAGGCCGACTTGGTGCGCTCGGTTGGACAGGACGACGGCCCTCTTCGGGCTATGGCGGCCCGGGTGCGCAGCGGCGACCCCGACAACGTGGAGGCCACGGCAGCGGCGGTCGCGTTTGAACTCGTGTTCGGCTGGGCGTTTCTCCGGAACCGGGACGAACCCGGCCTCAATGCGATGCTGAACTACGGCTACGCCATCTTGCGTGCCGCAGTCGCCCGCGCAGTCGTCGGTGCGGGCTTGCATCCCGCACTGGGTGTCCACCATCGCAACCGCTCCAATCCGCTCTGCTTGGCCGACGACGCCATGGAGCCTCTGCGAACCATCGTAGACCGCGTGGTCTACGACATCGCCGATGGAGGGCCAACGGTGGATGACCTCGTGCCGCCCGTCAAGCGCCGGTTGATCGCCTGTCTCGGGTGGACGGTCGAGCAAGGGGGCGTCCGCGTGCCCCTGCTCGTCGGCCTCGAAAGGTATGCGGCTTCCCTTCGGCGCGCGCTATGCGAGGGAGCGCCGGTTGAGGTGATCGTCCCCATCTTCGATTCGACATGAGGATCAGCGGATTCCGACTCATGTGGTTGCTCGTGATGTTCGATCTGCCGGTGACGACGCGGACTCACCGGCGAAACTACAAGCGGTTCGTGGACGAATTGCTCGGGCAGGGCTTCTTCCGGATTCAGTTCAGCGTGTACGCCCGCCCTTGCGCCACCGAGGAAAACGCAGCCACGGAGTTCCAGCGCGTGACCTCGGCCCTTCCTCCAGCAGGCGAGGTCCGGATTCTCAAGTTCACGGACAAGCAGTGGGCGCGTATGGTCAACTTCCGCGCGCGCAAGCGACGGGCCATCGAAGAGGCGCCCGAGCAATTCACGTTCTTTGACCGGGGCTCGGACGACGAAGGTTGGGACGGGCCAGATCCTGGATTCCTGGAGGCGACTCAGGGCGAAGGTCCCCCGCCACCGCGCCCTCCCACAGAGCCCGAGCCGCCAAAGCCGCCCGATTCCGACGCCAAACGACGACCGAAGCTGGATCAGGCCGGGTTCGACTTCTTCGACTGACTGACGAAAAAACGCCGCCAGACGGGAGGAGCCCCAGCTCTGGCGGCGTCGTTTTGTACCCTGGTTTCCGGTTCGCGCCGGACTCCAGACAGTGTATCAGATCAGGCTCCGGGAGCTACCCCCAACTGGCCGGCTGCGTTGGCCATGGCGCTGCCGAGTGTATCAGATCAGGCTCCGGGAGCTACCCCCAACGCCTTTCGAGGGGGGCGAACGGTGTTTGGTAGTGTATCAGATCAGGCTCCGGGAGCTACCCCCAACAACAACAACGTTCTTCGCTGGGCAGGGGTGAGTGTATCAGATCAGGCTCCGGGAGCTACCCCCAACTCGCGACGGTCGGGTGGCCGCCGCGCCACGAGTGTATCAGATCAGGCTCCGGGAGCTACCCCCAACAGGCGGGCGGCGCGATTTCCCGCGACGGTTAGTGTATCAGATCAGGCTCCGGGAGCTACCCCCAACTACGGGAGGCCGTTGCACACGCCGCGCTGGAGTGTATCAGATCAGGCTCCGGGAGCTACCCCCAACATCCAAGCATACGGCACCGGCGCGGCCCTCAGTGTATCAGATCAGGCTCCGGGAGCTACCCCCAACGGTCCCGGAGGACCACCACTTTTTCATAGCAGTGTATCAGATCAGGCTCCGGGAGCTACCCCCAACGCCTCTGGAGGAATGAATGCGAAATGGCTAAGTGTATCAGATCAGGCTCCGGGAGCTACCCCCAACGCATTGTTTGGTTGGCCACGGTCGAGCGAGAGTGTATCAGATCAGGCTCCGGGAGCTACCCCCAACCGGAGAACGCTGGGAGCCGGTTCCGGGCAAAGTGTATCAGATCAGGCTCCGGGAGCTACCCCCAACTCTACGTCCGGTCTTGTCGTGTGAAACATGAGTGTATCAGATCAGGCTCCGGGAGCTACCCCCAACAGCGACCGACGCCACCGCTGAAGCCCCGCTAGTGTATCAGATCAGGCTCCGGGAGCTACCCCCAACCAGTTCCACAAGAGCGGCGTCTCGGGCTCGAGTGTATCAGATCAGGCTCCGGGAGCTACCCCCAACTTGTCCCACCAGCGGATCGCCTCGTCGAGAAGTGTATCAGATCAGGCTCCGGGAGCTACCCCCAACTCGACCAGAGTGTTGCGGGCCGCTCCTACGAGTGTATCAGATCAGGCTCCGGGAGCTACCCCCAACGCTACGCGGACAACCTGGCCCTACAGTTCGAGTGTATCAGATCAGGCTCCGGGAGCTACCCCCAACAGCCCATGAAAGACGTCGCCGATGCGACCGAGTGTATCAGATCAGGCTCCGGGAGCTACCCCCAACGGCCCGAAGTGGTTCGAGGTGCGTCGCCGCAGTGTATCAGATCAGGCTCCGGGAGCTACCCCCAACCTGATGCTGTCGGCCGTCGCTTTGAAGATCAGTGTATCAGATCAGGCTCCGGGAGCTACCCCCAACCCCGCTGTAACGACCGCCGATCCCGAGGTGGAGTGTATCAGATCAGGCTCCGGGAGCTACCCCCAACCATCCAATATCGTACAATGTCAAGGGGGTTAGTGTATCAGATCAGGCTCCGGGAGCTACCCCCAACTCAAACGCCCGCAGCGAAGCTACGGCGATCAGTGTATCAGATCAGGCTCCGGGAGCTACCCCCAACTGCACCACGGCCTACAAGTCGCCCCCCTTGAGTGTATCAGATCAGGCTCCGGGAGCTACCCCCAACGGACGGTGGAAGCGTTCGTTCCGGTGATCGAGTGTATCAGATCAGGCTCCGGGAGCTACCCCCAACGCAATGGCATCGCGCACGTCACCTTGGTTGAGTGTATCAGATCAGGCTCCGGGAGCTACCCCCAACCGAAATCTCGGCAACATGACGGCTTCGGGTAGTGTATCAGATCAGGCTCCGGGAGCTACCCCCAACTTAGCCACGAGCCGACCCTGGTCGCCCTTCAGTGTATCAGATCAGGCTCCGGGAGCTACCCCCAACCTTGACGGACTCAACCTTGAGACGGCTCTTAGTGTATCAGATCAGGCTCCGGGAGCTACCCCCAACTACAAAGAGGGCCGCTCCAACAAGGTCATGAGTGTATCAGATCAGGCTCCGGGAGCTACCCCCAACTACACCCTCCGTCTGCTGACGCTTGACCAAAGTGTATCAGATCAGGCTCCGGGAGCTACCCCCAACTAGGGAATGCCAAGGGCGCGGGCAACCTGGAGTGTATCAGATCAGGCTCCGGGAGCTACCCCCAACTTCGCCGCCGTTGGTTACCCGTGCGAAGAGTGTATCAGATCAGGCTCCGGGAGCTACCCCCAACGCGCAGGTCGTCGGCGGTATCGCCTGGCTGAGTGTATCAGATCAGGCTCCGGGAGCTACCCCCAACCTGATCTTGGGGGAGGACGGCTGGGAATGAAGTGTATCAGATCAGGCTCCGGGAGCTACCCCCAACCGGCCCGGAACCTCCGAGGCACCTAAAGGTGCCCCAAAGTTTCCGGTCAAAGGGAGACCTGCTAGAACACCGGGGCTGAAGAACACCTACCGGGCCATCGGCACAGCCGTCAACCGCCGCTCCGCCACCGGCTGACCCTCCGGCGGGTCAACCCACTTCCCGTCCGCCCGAAGCAACGCGATCAGTTCGGCCACCCCGTCCTTCTGATCGATGTTCGCCTTCACCACCTCCCGCTTCCGATACAACGCGATCTTGCCGCCCGCCTTCCCCACATAGCCATAATCCGCATCCGCCATCTCGCCGGGGCCGTTCACAATGCAGCCCATCACGGCGATGTCCAAACCTACCAAGTGCCGCGTCGCCTCGCGCACCTCGTGCAACACGGTCGGCAGGTCGAACTTCGTCCGCCCGCAAGAGGGGCACGCGATGTATTCCACCTTGGTCTTGCGCAAGCCCAGCGACTGAAGAATGTCGTAGCACACAGGCAATTCCCGCACGGGATCCTCCGAAAGGCTCACCCGGATGGTGTCGCCGATGCCCTCGTTGAGCAGCGTGGCGATGCCCGCCGTGGACTTGATGCGCGCATAATCCCCGTCGCCCGCCTCGGTCACGCCGAGGTGCAGCGGGTAGTCCATGCCCAACTCGTCCATCCGGTTCACCATCAGCCGGTTCGCCGCGACCATGATCGGCACTCGGCTGGCTTTCAGCGAGATCACCAGGTTGCGGAAGCCGTGCTTCTCGCAGACCTGCAGGTACTCGATCGCGCTCTCGACCATGCCGTCCGGCGTGTCGCCGTAGGTCACCAGCATGCGCTCGGCCAGCGACCCGTGGTTCACCCCGATCCGCATGGCGATGCCGCGCCGCTTCACCGCTTCGATGACTGGCACAAGCGATTCCTCGATGGCGGCGCGCTCGGCCTCGTGTTCCTCGGGGCTGTACTCCTCGCGGTTGGTGTGCTTGCGGAACACGAACAGGCCGGGATTGATGCGAACCTTGTCCACATACTTGGCCACCTCGACGGCGATGTCGGTGCCCTGATGGTGCACGTCGGCGACCAGCGGCACGTCGCGGTAGCGTTCGCGCACCTTGGCCTTGATGGCCTCGAGACACCGGGCTTCGTCCAGCGTCGGGGTGGTCACGCGCACGATCTCGCTGCCCTCGCGGTGCATGGCGATGATCTGCTCGACGCAACCCTCGATGTTCCGCGTCTCCTCGGTGATCATGGACTGGACGACCACGGGATGGCCGCCGCCAATGACGACGTCGCCGACTCGAACCGCGCGTGTGGCTCGCCTTTCGTAACTGATTGGGCGCATGCTGGTCTATAGTCTACGCGAGCGGGTCCCCAAACGGCCCGTGGATGAGGAACAGACCCATGACTGCGCTGCTGTTGGGATGGATCGGATGGACCCTGCAGGTGAACGACACCCGCGAGATGGACATCGTGCGCGCCACCGAAGTCAAACGCCGCAACATCGAGGCGATGGGCCACAAGCCGACGGCCCAAGAACTCGCCGCACTCGGCGCCATGGAACGCCACGCCGCGGACGCCCGCGTGCTGGTCAACAGCCTGAACGAAATCCTCGTCATCCTCACGGAGCCGAGCCAGGTCCGACTCCAACGCGAATACGCGGAACTGCGAGACGAAGCCCAATCCGTCATCGACGCCTACGTGCCCAGCCGGGCAAGCGCGGCCCAGATGCTCGCAGCCGTGCAGGACTACGTCGAGAAGGCACCCGAGGTCGCCAAGCGGCTCGCAACGGTCCGAATGACGGTCTCGGAGCGTCGGCTCAAGTTCTATGCCGATGGGCTGCTCGCGCCGACCTATGAGATCGAGGTGGTCGGAACGCCCTCGGGCGATGGCACGCTCGGTTTTTCGGCCGAGGGGGTCCAACTGCGCGTGTCGGGGCAGCGACTCCGCGTGACGCGGCCCGTCATCGTATGCACCCCGATGGACAGCCGACTGGTCTCGGCATACGGCATGCTGCGCCAACGCGACACGACGATCCTCGAGTTTGGCCCCGACCTGCTGAAGTACCACCAGAAGGACCCCTTGCGGGTGTTCACCTGGCGCAAGACGGCCGAATCGTTCACGTGGAAAGAGAACTGGCGCGGGGAGCAGACCTCTGGCGCGACCTATTCAGGCGAGGACGGCCCCCCTCGACGCACGGCGAGCCATTGCGCCTTCGAGGTGGCCCATCCCGTGGTGGATGTGAACTTCGTGGTGGAAGGCAAGACGACGTGGTCGCTGGAATCGCAGTTCAAAGACGAGCCGCCGCGAGTTCAAACCGAAACCCATGCGGTGGCCGGCACCATCCGCCTACGGATATTCTGCGTCTAAGGCTCCGCAGCCCCGCAGATCCCGCGTCAACCGTTCGCCGCAGGGCGTTGGCAGGTGGTCGGCAGGTGGACGCCTACGAAAGGCCCTTGCCCACGGGCACCAGACGCGATTCGCCATTCAAACGGATGCGGACGCCCGCTTCGGTGATCGCTTCGACCTTCGCGCCCGGGCTGATCGTGTCACCCACGGCAAGGAACTTGTCCTGGTTGTCCACGCGCATCACGGCCATGGCCGAGTCCCCGGTGATCACGCCTTGGACCATGATATCGGGAAGCTTGGCCTGAATGCCGACGCCGTCGGGCACATGCGGGCGGACGGGAGAAACGTTCTCCCCATCGCGGCCAATGTAGCCCGACATCGTCGAGGGCCGGCCGGGTGGTGGTACGGCGGTCCCGTTCGAGGCCCGAGGGGGCGGTGTGTCGTTGGGAGTCTGGACGTCGGGTACTTCGGCGCTCGTCGTCTCTTCAACCTTGGGTCGGAACGGGTCGAGGCCCTGGAACAACGCGTTGTACTCCAAGTCCTTGCCGAACAGGTCGGCCACGCGCGTCTTCAGTTCGTCGCCCGCGGCTCCCGTGGTGGAGCCGGTCGTCGGCGCAGCGGCGCTGGCGAACTTCGGAGCCACCTTCTTGGCCGTCCGCGCACGCCCCTGCGACACGAACATGAAGCCTGTCATCGTGATGACTCCCACGATGGCCACAAGGAGGATGATCGCTTTCTTTTGTTCTTCGGGACGCGTGGTGAGCATGGATTGCCTCTTAGGAATTGGGAGCCTTGACGGGGGGCTGCTTCGGCAAGCCGTTGTAGCCGGAGGGAGGCGTGCCCGGGCCATCCGTGATGATCCGGGGCGTGATGAAGATGAGGACTTCGCTCTTGCGGCTGGAGGTCGTGCGGCTCTTGAAGAGTTCGCCGATCAGCGGGAGCTTCGACAGGAAGGGCACTTCGCGGACGACCTTGCTCATTTCGTCGCGGATCAGGCCGCCGATGACGACGGTCTCGCCATCCTTGACCATGACCGTGGTCTCGGCCTCGCGGGTGCTCGTCTGCGGTACGAACTGGGCGTCGATGCCCGAGACGGTGCTGACCACGGGATGGACGCGCATGGTGATGTTGCCATCGGCGTTCACTCGCGGACGCAGGAGCAGGATGATGCCCACGGGAAACTCGACGATCTCGACCGACGTCGTGCCCAAGCCGCCAGCCGTCGAGGTTCGGGCTCGGATCGTATCGCCGATGAAGATGTTGGCCTCGTCGTTGTCCAGCACTTGGATGCTGGGGTTGGCCAGCAGCTTGGCCTCCTTGTTGGAAACCATGGCCTGCAGGATGTTCTCGAACGACCACGGCACGCGGCTGAACATGCCGAACCCGGTGTTCTTGGTGGTGAACTGGGTGAAGTCCGTTCCAGGGCCGGAACCCGAGCCCGTGGTGTCCACAGCCGTGCCCGAGGGCGCCTCGTAGAAGCCGAAGCGGGTCCAGTTCCACTTCAGGCCGAGTTCTTCGGCGCGTTCGGGCGAGGTGTCGACCACCTTGACCTCGACCACGACCTGCTGCGGCTTGACGTCTACTTGGGCCAGCAAGGCCACGGCTTGATCAACGGCTTCGCTCGGGCCGCGCAAGACGATGTACTTCGAGCGCTCACCCGTCCCCAGCATGTCGGGGGATTGGCCGCTGGCGCTCGACGTGCTGCCGCCCGAAGCGGGCGAGCCCGCGCCTCCGGAGCCTCGCTCCGACGACTCGTTGCCGCTGGAACCGCCCAGGTTGACGCCCGTCAAGGGATTGAACGTGGGCCGCTTGGGCGAATACGCCTCGGGCCCGATGAAGACTTCGACTTCGGGCATCGCGCTGCTCAAGAACTCCTTGAGCCGCGGCGCCGAGCTGTAGCGGATGTCGTAGACCTGGTACTTCGGGGCGAATTCGGGGAACGGGTACTTGTTGTCGACGGTCTCGATCATCTGCCGCGCTTGCAGAATCAGATCGGCAGGACCGCTGAGGCCGATCGCGCCGCCCGTTTTCTTTTCGTCGCCCACGAATTCGGCCTTGAGACCCGGGTACATGTTGGCGACCATGTCGGCCACCTGCTTGCCGTTGGCGACCTTGAGGGGCACGAGTTCGCGATGGGCCCGCTCGCGCGTCGACTTGGTGTCCTCCAGCCGAACCAGTTCGGCTGCGCTGGCCAAGTCTTCGCTTGAGCCGATGAGCTGAATCTTGTCGGAGCCAAACGGGCGAACCGTGACGTAGGGGTATGCCGCCTCGACGACCTTGGCGGCGTCGGCGGGCGTCAGCCCCGTCAATTCAAGGCGCACGGAATCGCCGAACGGCTCGAGGGCTCGCCGCATGGTTTCAGGCGTTGCCACAACGAACGTGGTGCCGACTTTGCGGACCAGGATGTTCGCGGCCGCAGCCGTCACGTAGCGGAGTGCCTCCTCGGCGCTCGTGTAGTTCACGTTCAGCGAGATCTTCGTGTCGCTTGGGCCGCCGTAGACGATGTTCGCCCCGGATTGCAGGCTGATGGCCTGAACGACCGTCGCCACGTCCGAGTTCGAGAATTGCAGACGAGGAGTTTTGGTCTGAGCCGATGAAATCGGGCTCAAAACGAGTGATGCCAAGACAAGGGTTAGCGCGGTCGCTCTCATCCAGTTGCTCCGGGAGTGTCGCCTGAACGGGTCGAAGCGACGGTGGTGTTTGCGGTCTCGTTAACGAACCGCGTCAAGGTAAACGACAAGGTAGTGTTGGGATATCGGTCGCGGTCCCGCTTCCAGGACACGTTTCCGATGGCGTAAAAGCGTTCGGCTTTGGAAAGGTCGTACAGAAAGGCCCGCAGCGATGGGTACGTGCCGGCGACGTCCAAGGTGCACTCGATCGGGGTCGAGCCTTCGAGGGTCACGCCATCGCCCTTCTTGGCGCCGCGCTTGACCACGAAATTCCACTTGACCAGTTGGATACCGGCCGTGGCAGCAGCGGAGCGCAACTCGTCGAGGAAGGCGGCCTGCTCGCTCTCGCTGGCGGCGACGGTCGGTACTTGGAGCACCTCGTCTGGCGCATCCTTCGGTTCCACTTGAATCCGCAGCTTCTCGACCGAGGCACGCAGGCGCGCTCGGTCGCCTTCGGCGACGAATGTTCGCTTGACCTGGATACCGGCGACGATGGCCGAGACGATGAAGGAGGCGATCGGCAAGGCGATGACGAGAATTCGGGTTTTCACTTTGCACCTCCGGGGGTGGGGGTTGCCTTGGGCGGCGGTGGCGAACCCACTTGGGCCGACAGGAAGAATCGCACCGATCCGGGCGCTAGATTGGTGGCCGTGGTGTCGATACTGTCCACGTTGACCAAACTGAGGAAGCTGAGTTTGCGCAGGTTCTCGGCGCTTTCGATGACGGCGGCTGTGCCCGTGGCCTCGCCGACCAAGACCATCTTGCGGTTGGCGTCGATCTGGACTTCCGAGAGGCCCACCCCACCCGCCAAGGCCGAGGAAACTTGGTCGAGGATCTGCGGGAAAGGCACCGACTGGTTTCGCAACGAAGACAACTGAGTCTTGATCTGCTGTCTGTTTTGTCCCTCCGGCTTGATTTCGGACTTCAGCTTCGCCTCTTGACTTCGCAAAGCGGTCACCGCAGCCTGTGCGGTCGCGGCTCGCTTGGCGAACATGCCCGCGATGGCGGTGCCCAGCAAAAGGATGAGGATAGACGCGGCGATGCCAACGGTCAGTTGCGATGAGGCCCGCTCGACGACGCGTCGCTTGCTGGCATAGAGGTCGAACCGGGGGAACGGGTCGTCTCCGGGAAGGGCCAAGCCGATCGAGGCCAGGAAGCGTCGGTCGGTCTCGCCGTAGAGTTCCTCGGCGAGGTCGAACGACTCGAGTCCGGCCACCTGGTAGGCGAGTCCGAGCGTCTGACCGAGCCAATCCGCAGCCTTGCGCAGCCGGTCTTCGCCGATGGCGATCCAAACCGTCTCGATGCCCTCAAATGCCGGGTTCTCGCGGCGGTGGTATTCCAAACTGCGCTGGATTTCGGTGGCGAGGGCGAGACCTTCGGCTTTGTTGAGCCACTGGTCGCCGATGGGGACTTCGTCTGCCACCGCCTCGTAGTTGTCGACCATCGGCGCCGGTGCACCCCGCGACTTCTTTCGGCTGGCATCTTCTTGGTTGGCGACAATCAGGCTGCTCGTGCCGATGCTGACCCTGCGGTAGTAGCGGAGCCCTCCGCCATAAGCGATGCCAATGTCGGTTCGGGTGGGGCCAACGGCGACCACGGCGCACGGACGCTGAATGGGCTGACCCTGCAACGCGGCACGCATCATGGCCAGCGGAGCCGGTTCGATGCCTGCGATGGTCACTCCCGCCTTGGATGCCGCCTCCTCGATCCGCGAGACGACCTCGGTCTTGGCCGCCACAACCAGAACGGGGACCTCGGGCTCCCCCTTGGCCAAGACCCTGAAGTCGAAGAACGCTCCGCCTTCGTCAACGAACTGGAACCGCTCGAGTTCGCCACGCACCACCTCGCGCATCTCGGCGTAAGGAATGTCGGGTAGGTTCAGAGTCCGGGCGGAGAACGCCGAATCCGGCAAACCGATGATGACCGGAGCCGTGGCCGCCCTGAGTTCGGAGGTCAGATTGCGAAGCGCTTGAGCCATCGCATCGGCGCTCGGAACGCCCAACGCGTCCGCGCCTCCGGGGGCCTCGGCGGCGCCGAGGCGTACCACGGAGGCACGACCGCGTTTGACCACTTCGGCAAACCGAAGCTCGTCGTTTTCGATTTCAACAGCAATCGCTCTCTTGCGCGGGCTCTTCATAGCGAACCGACCGCGCCGCGAGGCGACCCGATCACTGGGCGGGGCTGTTTCGCAACCTGACGAATGTCTTCAGGCTGCGCTGATAGCCGTCGGCCGTGACGGTCGCCTTGATTCCGACCGCTGCCAGTTGCGGGCGTTCCGCACTCGTCGGAACATGCGGGTTGGTGGTCGGACTCCATGTCGGCGCAGTGTAATCATCGGTCTTGAAGTACGAGAACTCAAGGGACGAAACATGGTTCAGGACGACCTTCGTGCCCTCGGCGTCCGTCCTCTTGAGCTGCGTCCCTTCGAGGAAGTAAGTGACCGGGTGAAGGGCGCCCCCGTTCAGGCCATAGTAGGTGACGCTCGTCTTGGTCGCGGCGCCGATGGCCGTATCTCCGTCGCCCGCGTTCGACTGCGCGTTCCGCAGGTGGTCGGCCAGGCTGTCCACGGCCGTTCGCGCCATGGCAAAGGCCCGGTTCTGGCCAGTGGAAACGTCCCGCATGGTTACGCTGTCGGTGAAAGCGACCATCGTCACCGCGCCGATGATCAGCGAGATCATTGCTGCGAGCAGCAGCTCGATCATGGTGGTGCCACGTTGTTTCTTCACGATCCACTCTCCGTGAGCAGGGTCTTGATGACAAAGTCGTCTTCACCCTCGGCGTCCATGAACTCGACCGTCACCGTGACTTCTCGCGTGCCGCCAATCAAGGTCTGTTGGCCCGATTGGACGTGCGTGCGATAGACGGCGTTGGTCGTGGTCACCAGCCGAGTGACCGAGAACGCAGGCTTGACCGTCTGAAGGTCGGCAGGCGGGATGGGGTCGCCGTCGGCGTTGTAGTACGCCGTCGAGGACCCTTCTGGCGCGTAGGCGAAGCCCTGCAGCCGAATCTCCTCGGTGGCTCCCCGCCCCAGGTTGTAAGCCATGGCGATGCGGTCGTTGTTCCGCGTCGTCGTGGTCACGAACCCATACATCGAGACCACGCCAACCAGGGCGATGCCCATGATAACCGCGGCGATGAGGTTCTCGATGATCGTCGCGCCGCGCCGACGATTGGATCTTGTTCTAGTACTTCGTGCCATCGGGAAACACCGATTCTCCTTGCGCGTTCACTTCGCGCCATTGTCTGCCATAGCTGTAGCCAACGACGGGGTCGCCGTGGTAGCCGATCGACGAGCCGGGGCCCGGATGTTCGATCGTGTTTGTGCCGTTGAGTCTCACATACCATGCAAACACGGAACCGTAGATGGTGGTATTGCCAGACATCGTCACACTGCTGGTCTTGCTGTCGTCCACGGCGTAGATGACGCCGGGCAGCCAAGTCGTGCCGTTCACCGAGAGATTCGCCTTCTTGCCATAGTAGATGCGGAAGGTGCTGGGGTCGGGGTCGGTGAGAATGACCGTGCAGTTGAGAGAGTCCCCTGTCGTGCCGCTGCCGCCGATCCAGATGTTCACGGGCCCCTGGGAGTTGTCCACGAGAATGGCCGCCGTTCCCGATGTCACCGACACCGACTCGAAGTAGTAATTGCCCGGCGGCATAATCAGGACCTTCTTCCCGTAAAGGCCGTCCGAGTCGGTGTTGTACCGGTAGCCGCCGCTCTTCTTGGGCTTATCCCCTGCGTGCAAATCCGGCAGAAGGGTGTTGAAGCTGTTGTTGGTCAGGGTCCAAGTCGACTTGGTGAATCCTGCGCCCACAAGGTTGGTGAGAAGGTAGTTCAGGAGGCTCGGGTTGAACTTCTTCAAGTTGGCGTTGTCGTTGTTGGCCTTGAGGTAGGTCAAGCCTCCGCTGAACCGCTGTGCGGCCAGTTCCGAAACTGTAGGCAGCGCCTTCGGGCTCGATTCCTTGTATACGTTTGAACCCGAGATGTTTGTGTTGCAGCCAAAGAACACGATGTCTCCGGTGACCATCGAACTTCGGCTCGGGTTGAAATCGACCGAACCGTTCGTTCCCAGATTGCCTTCGATCCTGTTGGTCGCGCCATTCATACGGACTTCCTTGAGTCCGAACACTGCAAAGTTGTGTTGCGAGTACATTCCGCCGAAGACGCTCTGGGGACGGCCGACTGCTTCGATCGTGCGGCTGACGCCGCCGTAGGTGCCGGTTGAGATCACCTTCATGGGATTGCCAGCCTTCCATGGGCTGCCATCCTCGGCGACGATCCCGACCTCGAACTTGCCTTTGCCGACGGCCACGGCCTTGATTCCCGATTGGCCAAGTGAAGGCACGACGTGATGGGGCTGATCCTCGTTGTTCGGGTCGAGCGAGGCCCAGTCGATTTCGTAGTTGATGCCCGCCTCGGCCAGGTGGATGGCCTTCGAGTGGGCCGCTTCGACCCTCGCTCGGTTCGAGTGGGACAGAATCAGCGTGCCTACCCCTGCGATCACGAGGGTCGTGACGCTTGCGAAGGTAAGCGCGGGGATCAATGCACCTCCGTTATGAACGCGGGGCGGGACGTCTGTTCGAGTCATGCGAATCGTTCTCCAAACACGTTGCGGTGTAGGACAATTCTCGGAGAGACCGGCCAACGACCGCACTGAGAATTCTCCTAGGTTCCCAATGCGCGGATAGTGGAACCGGTATTCTTGCTTGGTCGCTAGTCAAACCCTCATAGGATTGCCAGCTTCCTCGACGACTCGCCGGAGTAACCCTACTTCCTCATGACGTTGGTCAAGTTGAAGACCGGCATATACAGAGCGAGCAGAATGAACAGCACGATGCCGCCGACGACCATGGTCATCAAAGGCTCGATCAAGCGCGTCATCTTCTGCACCGAGTAGTCGATGTCCCGGCGGTAGAAGCGCGCGATCTCCTCAAGCATCTCGTCCAAGTTGCCCGACTGCTCGCCGGCCGCGACCATCTGAATGACCATTGGCGGGAACTGGCCCGTCGAATCAATGACGCCCGAAAGGTTCGCGCCTTCCTTGATCTGCTCCTGGGCGGACATGATCGAGTTGCGGATGACCACGTTGCCGCTGGTCTTGGACGACACGTCCAAGGCGCGCAGGATCTGGAGTCCGCCCCGCTGCAAGCCCGCCCAGGTTTGCGTGAACCGCGCTACGGCGATCTTTCGCATCAGCGGACCAAACATGGGGATCTTCAGCTTCATGCCATCGAAGAACAACCGGCCCGCTGGCGTGTCGATGTACTTTTTGAAAGCATAGCCCCCAGCCACCATCACCGTGATGACGATCCAGCTACGGTGCACGATGAGGTCGCTCAGCCAAACGAGGACTTGGGTGATCGGCGGCAGCTTGGCGTTGAACTGATCGTAGACCTTCTTGAACGAAGGCACGATGAACACCAGCATGAACGCGACGACCCCAGCCGAGGCGACCAAGACCAAAGTCGGATAGGTGAGCGCCGACTTGACCTGCTCGCGCAGTTCCGCGTCTCGGTCGAACTGGTCGGCAGCGGTTTCTAGCGTCTGATCGAGCGTTCCACCCGCCTCGCCGGCTTCGACGAGCGCAACGTACAACTCGTTGAACACCTTGGGGTGCTTGCGCATGGATTCGGCCAGCGACGAACCCGCCACCACGTCCGCACGAACCTGACGCAAGGCGTCGGCCAGCATGGGCTGGGGCGTCTGGGCGGCGATCGTGTGCAGGGCTTCGGTGATGTTGAGGCCGGCGCGGACGAGGGTCGCGAACTGGCGAGACATGACCACCATGTCGCCGAGCTTGGGCTTCTTGGCCGGACCGATCTGGAGCTCCGAGAGCTTCTTGCTCTCGGAAGACGTCCCGCCCTGGATCGTGTACTTCGTCAGATACAGGTCGCTGTTGCGAAGGGCCTCGCGGAGTTCGGAGACCGAGTCCGCGATCTGGATACCCGAAGCAACTTTGCCTTGCTTGTCTCGTGCGTTGTAGCGATAGATGGCCATGGGTGTCTCGATCAGATTCAGTCTTCGGTCATCAGCACGCGGATGACTTCTTCCGGCGTCGTGATGCGGTCCATCACCTTCTGCACGCCGATGTCGTACATGGTCTGCATTCCGTCGGCGATGGCCTGTCTCTTAAGATCGGCACCCGAAGCCTTCGCCAACACCATGTCTCGCAGGTTTTGCGTGATGGGCATGACCTCGTAGACACCGGTCCGACCCTTGAGTCCACGGTTCCCGCACCGCGAGCACCCCTTGCCTCGCGCAAGCTGCGGCGGCTTGCCATCCACCATGGGGAGCCCGAGCGTCTCGATGACCTTCTCCGAGGGCTCGTAGGTCTCGACGCAGAAGGGGCAGATCGTTCGGACCAGGCGCTGGCCGACCACGCCCAAGATCGCCGAACTCACGAGGAAGGGCTCGACACCCATGTTCTGGAGTCGGACCAACGCGCCGGGAGCATCGTTCGTGTGCAGCGTGCTCAGCACCAAGTGGCCCGTGAGGGCGGCTTGAATGGCGATCTCGGCCGTTTCGTAGTCGCGGATTTCGCCGACCATGATAACGTCGGGGTCTTGTCGGACCAGAGTCCGCAGACCGGCGGCAAACGTCACGCCGATCTTGGCGTTGACTTGAACCTGGTTGACCGTGTCGAGTTGATACTCGACCGGGTCCTCGATCGTGTTGATGTTCTTCGTCGAGTCGTTGATGGTCTGCAGTGCGCCGTAGAGCGTGGTGGACTTACCCGAGCCCGTGGGACCCGTGACCAACACGATGCCGTGTGGACGATTGATGAATCGCTCGAAGACGTCCTTCTGGTGCGGATAGAAGCCGACGCGTTCCAGCGAGGCCATCGAGCCCGTCTTCTCCAAGACGCGCATGACGATCTTCTCGCCGAAGATGGTGGGCATGATGCTCACGCGCAGGTCGTATTCGAGGCCCGAGTCGTCCTTGATCGAGAAGCGACCGTCCTGCGGGCGTCGCCGCTCGGCGATGTTCATGTGCCCCATGATCTTGATGCGGGAGCACATCGCGGCCAAGTGGTGGCGCGGCAGGGTGGTCTGGTCCACCATGATGCCGTCCATGCGGTAGCGCACGCGGATCGTGTTCTCGTGCGGCTCGATGTGGATGTCGCTCGCACCGCTCGAGATCGCGCCCTGCACGATGCTGTTGACCAGCCGAACGATGGGGGCCTCTTCGCCCAGATCCATCAGCTCGTCAATGGTCGGCTCGGCCTCGCCGGCCGGTCCCATATCGATGTTCGCAAGAGCGGACTGCGCCTTGTGTCGAACATCGAAGGTTCGGTTGATCGCGTCCAGCAGGTCAGCGGAGAACGCCAAGAACGGCACGACGCGACGACCCATGATCCCCGAGATCTCGTCCACGGTGGCCAGGTTGAGCGGGTCGGCCATGGCGACGAGCACCTCGTCGTCGCGCTCTTCGAAGGGCAAAGCGAGGTTCTGTCGCGCCGTCTTCTCGGGGATTCGTCGAGCAAGATCGAGATCCACCTGGATCTCCGAGAGCTCCACATAGGGAAAGCCCATCGTCAGTTGCAGGTAGCGCCCCAAAGTGCTGGACGGCACATAGCCCAGCGCGACGAGCGCCTCTCCCAGGAACGTGCCGGTCTTCTCTCGGACTTCGAGCGCATGGCTCAATTGGTTCTCGTTGAGCACGCCGTCGGCGACCAAGATCTCGCCCAGCCGGGCGGAGAGTCGGTTCAGGGTCTGATTGGGAGTGAGCAGTCCAGCCATTTCCGGGTCCGCGCGCCCGCCCTACCCCGACCGTGGGAGCCGGGGTGGGCGAGTACGGTTCAATCATCGGGGTAGATGTTCCAGCCGGTTGCTGGTAGAAACCACGGTTTGGCGACTCGCCCTTCGCGTCAGGCCTTGGGCTTCACGACGACGATCGTGATTTGGGTCGTACCATCCATCACGGCAGCGTTCACGGTCGCCTCATAGCCCGACTTGGTCTTGCCGAACACGAAACCCGTGGCTTCGTCGGCGTAGCTGTCTTCGACCGTGATCTGCGGCTTGTAGAACTCGACGACCTTTGCGGGCGGGTCCGAGGTTGTGAAGTTGAACGTGAAGTCCTCGGTGGTGGCGGTCACAGCCTTGTTGCCCTTGCCCTGGGCCTTCGCGCCGGGGTAGTCGTTGAGCTCCAGGCCGTCCATCGTGCCGACGGGCTTGATGGCGTCTGGCGTCTTTTCGACCGGCTTGGGCGGCTCGGCGAGCGGTTCGACGGGCTTGGGCGCCGGCGTCGGCTCGGTGGCCTCGGCGGTTGGCTTCTCGCCCGACGTGGCTGTCTCGGGCTTGGCGTCGCCGCCCTGGCCGCAACCGACGAGACCGATCGAGAGACCGAACAGAGCCAAACCAAGAGCAAGGTAACGCGACATCGCCTTCATTGTCGGATTGAACCTCAAGATACAATACGGTCATGCGCTTCGAGGCCGACGCGATCGAGCGTCTCGACAAGTTCTTGGCGCGCATGCTCCCCCAACACAGCCGAACCAAGATCAAGAAGCTGCTGGACGAGGAGGGAGCCACGGTGAACGGCGCATCGCGCCTCCCTGCCTTCAAGTTGCAGCCCGGCGACGTCGTCGAAGTCGGCGAGATTCCGACAACGCCACCTCATGACGACGATCCCGTCCCCATGGAGTTGGACGTCCTGTTCGAGGACGAGGACGTTCTGGTGCTGAACAAGCCTCGCGGGCTGGCCGTGCACCCCGCGCCCTCTCAGAAGGCGCCGACGTTGGTCAACGGCCTGCTGGCGCGACCCCACGGTCTTTCGCGCGCGGCGGGCGGGTGGCGTCCGGGCATCGTGCACCGCTTGGACAAGGACACGACGGGCCTGATGGTGGTGGCCAAGAACGACGTGGCACACTTCGCCTTGGCCAAACAGTTCTCTTCCAAGACGGCCGAGCGACGCTACGCGGCCGTGGTTCGCGGCGACCTTCAACGCGAACGACTCACCGTGGACGCTCCGATCGGGCGCAGCCCGAACAGCCCGATCAAGATGGCCGTGGTGGCGGACGGCAAGCCTGCCGTGACCCACGTCAAGCGACTCGGGCGCTGCGACTCGGGCACCGTGGTGGCGTGCCGGTTGGAAACGGGCCGGACCCATCAGATCCGCGTGCATCTGGCCGGGATCGGGCATTCCGTGTTGGGCGACCACCTGTACGCGCCACCCGAGTTTCAGAGTTGCCCCATGCAATTGCACGCCGCCTTGTTGGCCTTCGACCACCCCGCGAGCGGCGAACGAGTCGTGTTCTTCGCCCCGCCTCCCGAGGACTTCCTTGGCTCTGCCTTCTTGAGTCGGGCCGACCTTGAAGTCTGGTGATTCGCGTCGGCTGAGTTCACGGTTCACGATTCACATCCCTCCAAGTTTGGGAAGATGGAAGAAGAACGACGGAATAGGGGGACAACCTGCCGACGCTCTCACTGGGTCAGGGAGCGCAGGGTGGAAACGTCGATCGGGGACGAGCCGCGCGTCAACGAAGCCGACGCCGCCAGAGGCGCCAGACGTTGCACGTGGGCCCGCCAAGGACTCCTCCGGACTCCCCTCGCCTTCGCCCGGCTGCCGTTCTCAGCCCAGACCGACCTCGG
>ERZ761607.1663-NODE-1663-length-26564-cov-48.658569_pt1 | contig 26564 bp, 16 predicted proteins | sample MGYA00511164_ERZ761607 | MGnify/ENA primary metagenome ERZ761607 (study PRJEB28899, sample SAMN02445080) | bioreactor sludge metagenome | biome: EBPR sludge | place: Australia: Brisbane, Thorneside Wastewater Treatment Plant | collected 2011-06-22 ... | reverse complement strand
TTCGGCCTCCACGGGACGCGCCGCAAGCGGCGCGCCCCTTACCTTAAACGTTAGCCCGCATGAGCCTCGTTGACCTGAAGTCCATCGGCGAATTCCTTAACAACCAGTCGGTTGGCGCGGCAGTCGGCGCATTTGCCGCCTTTCTTCTCGTCGCGCTTACGGACTGGCGTCGCGAACGACGAAAGGTCAAGACCCTGCGAGCCGAAGTCGAGGCCAATCGCGCGGATGCGGTTGCAAAGCTTGAAACGGCACGCCGAATGCGCGCACTGCTACGCGAGCACAACAAGGTTGAGCCCGCACCCGTTCTGCGCTTCAACACGGCGCTGAGTCGACAGCTTGCTGCAGAAGTGCGGCATCGCTTGTCGGGTGACCAACGCCGCGCTACTGAGGGCCTTTGCTACACCATGGAGGCCATCGATGAACTTCTCAACGAAGCCCGCTCGGTCGCGCAGCGATTCACCGGCCCGATGGGCCATGCAGAACGCCTCTCGGCGGCAAGCTATCTCGAAGTGACTTGGGCTGACATTGTTACCAATCTGAAGCGACTTATCGAAATGTCGGATCTCTACCTCTCCCGCCGGTTCAAGGAGCTTGTAAACAAGCAGTACAACGCGGCGGACTATGAAGAGCCCTGAATGCGGGCGAAGCTCGCTGTAGCACTCGGGTGAGCTCAAACGCTGAAGTCCGCTTACTGGCCTGCAGCGGACATAATTTTGTGAACAGCCAAACTTCCGCTTATGGTCGGTAGACGTCACTCAGCACACACCCACCATCCCGGCCGTACAGTACCGCCCCGCCCATTGCGCGACTGCCGGTCCTACGTCAGCTTCCAGATATCCGCGTTGTACTCCTGCATGGTGCGGTCGGTCGAGAAGAAGCCGCTCGACGCCGTGTTGAGGATGCTCATGCGCGTCCAGCGCGCCTCGTCCTGCCAGGCCTGGTCCACCCGTTCCTGCGCGTCGACATACGTCCGGAAATCCGCCAGCACCATCCAGGGATCGTTCGGGCTCATCATGGCCCCGATGATCATGTCGAAGATGCCCGGTTCGCAGGGGTTGAAATGGCCGGAGATGAGTAAGTCGATCACCTGGCGCAAGGCTGGGTCGCGCTCCATGTAGGACAAGGGCTGGTAGTGACCTCGCAGCGCCTCGACTTCGTCGGCGCGCAGGCCGAACAGGAAGAAGTTGTCCTCGCCCACGGCATCGAGAATCTCGATATTCGCCCCGTCGTAGGTGCCGATGGTGACGGCGCCGTTCATCATGAATTTCATGTTGCCGGTGCCGGAGGCTTCCTTGCCCGCGGTGGAAATCTGTTCCGAGAGGTCGGTGGCCGGCGCGATGATTTCCATGCTGCTCACCCGATAATTGGGCAGGAAGGCCACCTTGAGCCGGCCATTGATGTCGGGATCGTTGTTGACCACGTCGGCCACGCTGTTGATCAGCTTGATGATGCGCTTGGCCATCACATACCCCGGTGCGGCCTTGCCGCCGATCAGGACGCAACGGTTGACCGAGCCCTCCGGGTGTCCGTGCTTGATGCGGTTGTAGAGATGGATCACATGCAAGACGTTGAGCAGCTGGCGCTTGTATTCATGGATGCGCTTGACCTGTACGTCGAACAGGGCGGACGGGTCGAACGTCACGCCGCATTCGGCCTCGACCAGCGCCGCAAGCCGCACCTTGTTGGCACGTTTCGCGGCACGCCATTCGGCATGGAACGCCTCGTTTCCGCTCGCCGCCAGGGGCTTCAGCCTGGCCAGGTGCGACAGGTCGGCAATCCAGTCTTCGCCGATTTTCGAACTGATCAGCGCCGTCATGCCGGGGTTTGCATGCGCCACCCAGCGGCGCGGTGTGACGCCATTGGTCTTGTTGTTGAACTTGTGAGGCCAGAGCTCGACGAAATCGCGAAACAGCCCTTCCTTCAACAGGCGCGAATGCAGCGCCGCCACGCCGTTGATCGAGAAGCTGCCGACGATGGCCAGCCATGCCATGCGTATCTGGCGTACCGGTTCTTCCTCGATGATCGACATGCGGCGCTGGCGGTCGATGTCGCCCGGCCATTTGATCGCCACCTGGCGCAGGAAGCGGGCGTTGATTTCGTAGATGATTTCCAGCGGGCGCGGCAGCAGGCGCTCGAACAATGCCACCGGCCAGCGTTCCAGTGCCTCGGGAAGCAACGTGTGGTTGGTATAGGCCATGCACCGCGAGGTAATCGCCCAGGCTTCGTCCCACTGCAGCCGTTCTTCGTCGAGCAGCAGACGCATGAGTTCGGCCACCGCGATGGTGGGGTGCGTGTCATTCATCTGGAAGACATTGTGCTCGGCGAATTTCATCAGATCGTTGTTGCCGGCCGCACGCCACTGGCGCAGCGCATCCTGCAGGCTGGCCGACGCCAGGAAATACTGCTGGCGCAGGCGCAGTTCCTTGCCGTTTTCGCTGCTGTCGTTCGGATACAGCACCATCGAGATGTGCTCGGCGTGATTCTTCGCCTGCACCGCCTCGGAGTAGCTTCCGGCGTTGAATTCGTTGAGGTCGAACACGTCGGTGGCGGCAGATTTCCACAAACGCAGCGTGTTCACCGCATGATTGCGGTAGCCTGAGATCGGCATGTCGTAGGGAATCGCCAGCACGTCGCTGGTGTCCGCCCAGCGCGTGCGGGGAATTCCTGCCTTGTCGTGGAAATGCTCGGTGTGTCCGCCGAACGGCACGCGGCAGGTGAATTCGGAGCGTTCGACCTCCCACGGATTGCCGTCGCGCAGCCAGTGGTCGGGTTCCTCGACCTGATAGCCGTTTTCGATATCCTGGCGGAACATGCCGTATTCGTAATGGATGCCATAGCCCATCACCGGCAGGTTCAGCGTGGCGCAGCTGTCCATGAAACAGGCCGCCAGCCGGCCCAGGCCGCCATTCCCCAGCCCGGCGTCGGTCTCCTCCTCCGCCACGGCCTCGAGCGTCTGGCCGAAGCTTTGCAGCGCTTCGCGCGAGGCCGTGTCCAGCCCCAGATTGAGCACGTGGTTGGACAACGCGCGGCCGATCAGGAATTCAAGCGAAAGGTAATACGCGCGGCGCTTGCCGGGCTGGTCGCGCTCGGCATAGGTGTTCATCCAGTCCGACATGAGACGGTCGCGCAGTGTCCAGGCCAGCGCATGGTAGGTATAGACGGTGGGGCAGCCATGGAACCGCCCCAGATGGTAAAACTGGTAACGCTGGAAATCCTCGGTCAGCGCCTCGCTGCTGTCGGGCAATTGCTTGAGGGCGATGCGGCTGGGGGAGACAGGTTTTTCGTCTGGCATGGTGGTTCCCGCTGAGTTCAAGTGGAATAGAGTGCGAGGTAATGGCCGGCGCTATCCGCCCAGTCGAACGACTGGCGCATGCCATTCTGCTGCAGGCGCCGCCATTGCGTGGGCTGGCGGTACAGGTCGAGTGCGCGCCGGATGGCCTGCAGGAAAGCCGCCAGTTCCGGCGTGTCGAACACGAAGCCGGTTGCGCTGCCGGCAGCCAGATTCTCCGCGTCGGCGTCGACCACCGTGTCGGCCAGGCCGCCGGTCTTGAAGACGATGGGCGGCGTGCCATATCGCAGGCTGTACATCTGGTTGAGCCCGCACGGCTCGAAGCGGGACGGCATCATGAACAGGTCGGCGCCCGCTTCGATGTGATGTGCCAGCGCCTCGTCGTAGCCGATCTCGACGAATACACGCTCGGGATGCTGCTTGGCCAGGCGCGTGAGCTTATGCTCGTATGCAGCCTGGCCGCTGCCGAGCAGCACGAAGCGCGCATCGGTCTCGGCCAGCAGCACCGGGATCGCCGCCAGCACCCAGTCGATCCCCTTCTGCTCGACCAGCCGCCCCACCAGTCCTAGCAGCGGCGCCTGCATCGCGTCGTCGTCGGCGCGCGGCAGGAAGCGCTCGATCAGCGCCTGCTTGTTGCGCCGCTTGCCGGGCAGAATGCGGCTCATCGAATAATGCGCGGGCAGGTGCGGATCGGTGGACGGGTTCCATATCCGGGTATCGATTCCGTTGAGAATCCCATGCAGCTTGTATTGCCGGGAAAGCAGCAGTCCGTCGAGTCCGTAACCGAATGCCGGCGTGCAGATTTCGGCAGCATAGGTAGGACTCACGGTGGTGACGGCATCGGCGTAGACGATGCCCGCCTTCAGCATGGACAGGCCGCCGTGGAATTCCACGCCCTCGGACGACCACCATGGGCCGGGGAGCTGCAGGCGGACAAAATCGGTATGTGAAAAATAGCCGCCGTAGGCCAGATTGTGGATGGTGAACACCGTTTTCGGACGTCCCGGCTGGTCAGCCAGAAACGCCGCCACCAGCCCGGTCTGCCAGTCGTGCGTATGCACCACCGCGGGCTGCCACCCGATATCGAGCGCATCCTGCGCCAGCAGTGCGGCCACCCGCGCGAACACCGCGAAGCGCTCGGCGTTGTCCGGCCAGTCCTGGCCGTTGGCGTTGACATAGGGATTGCCCGGGCGGTCGAACAAAGGCGGACAGTCGATCACCCAGAGCGGAAAGGCAAAATCGGGATGGCGCGTTTCCAGGATGCGCGCACTGACGATGCCTTCGGCACCGCGCACGTCGAGCCAGCCGAGGATGCGCACCTGGTCGAGCTGGCGCAACAGCGCCCGGTAGCCCGGCAGCACCAGACGGATATCGGCGCCGCGCGCCTGCAAGGCATGCGGCAGGCTGTAGACCACATCGCCCAGCCCGCCGGTTTTCACCAGCGGGTAGGCCTCGCTGGCGACAAACAGGATTTTCATTGCTCCGCGTTTCATTATTGGTTTTTGTCCCTAATTTTTATTGGATCGAATCAACTGCAGGGTTTGAGAAAGATCGCCCCCAGTGGCGGCAGCGTCACTTCGACGGAATGGTCGAACCCCATCCAGGGCAGGTTCTGCGGGTGCAGCGGCTGGCCGTTGCCGAGATTGCTGCCGCCGTAATACATCGAATCGGTGTTCAGCACCTCGTACCATGCGGCGCCCGACGGCACGCCGATGCGATAGCCGCGACGCGGTACCGGCGTGAAATTGAGCAGCACCACCATCTGTGCGGACGCATCCTGCCCTTGCCGCACGAGGCTCAACACCGACTGGTCGGCATCATGGCAATCGATCCAGCGGAATCCGCGCGGATCGAAGTCGAATTCATGCAATGCCGTCTCGCTGCGATAGAGCCGGTTCAGATCGCGCAGCAGTGCGCGAATGCTGTCGTGCGCGGGAAACTCGAGCAGCACCCAGTCGAGCTGGCCGGCTTCCTTCCATTCGTTCCATTGGCCGAACTCGCTGCCCATGAACAGCAGCTTCTTGCCCGGATGCGCGTAATGCCAGGCGTAGAACAGCCGCAGGTTGGCAAAGCGCTGCCAGACGTCGCCCGGCATCTTGTCGAGCATGCTTTTCTTCATGTGTACCACTTCGTCATGCGACAACGGCAGCACGAAGTTCTCGGTCCACGCATACATCTGGCTGAAGGTCAGCTGGTTGTGCTGGTACTTGCGGTAGACCGGCTCCTTCTCGATGTAGTCGAGGCTGTCGTTCATCCAGCCCATATTCCATTTCATCGAGAAGCCCAGCCCGCCAAGTTCGACCGGACGCGATACCGCCGGCCACGCGGTCGACTCCTCGGCGATGGTCAGCACGCCGGGGAAACGGGCATGCACTTCGGTATTCATCTCGCGCAGGAAGTGCACCGCCTCGATGTTCTCACGCCCGCCATACTGGTTCGGCAGCCATTCGCCCGGCTGCCGCGAATAGTCCAGATACAGCATCGAGGCCACAGCATCGACGCGCAGGCCGTCGATGTGGAATTCGTCCAGCCAGTAGAGCGCATTGGCCACCAGGAAATTGCGCACTTCGTTGCGGCCAAAGTCGAACACCAGCGTACCCCATTCCTGATGCTCGCCGCGGCGCGGATCGGCGTGTTCGTAGACCGGCTCGCCAGTGAAGCGTGCCAGCGCGAAATCGTCCTTCGGAAAGTGTGCGGGCACCCAGTCGAGCAGCACGCCGATGCCGGCCTGGTGGCAGGCGTCGACGAAAATGCGGAAATCGTCGGGCGAGCCGAAACGCGCAGTCGGCGCGTAATAACCGGATACCTGGTAGCCCCACGAGGCATCGAGCGGATGCTCGGCCACCGGCAGAAGCTCGATGTGCGTGTAGCCGAGGTCCAGCACGTAGGGGATCAGCTCGGTCACGAGCTCGCCCCAGGTATAAAAGCTGCCGTCGGCATGCCGCCGCCAGGAACCGGGGTGCAGTTCGTAGATGCTTACCGGGCTGTGCTGCCAGTCGAATCGGGCCCGAGCCTCCATCCAGCCGCCATCGCCCCATGCATACGGCGTGTCGTCAGGCACGCGGCTGGTGGTCTCGGGACGCAGGAACATGTGCCGCGCATAGGGATCGGTCTTGGTCACCAGCTGGCCGTGGCTACCGAGAATTTCGAACTTGTAGGCGTGACCGGCATCCAGGCCGGGGATGAACAGCTCCCATACGCCGGACACGCCGCGGCAGCGCATCGGATGGCGGCGGCCGTCCCACGCGTTGAAATCGCCCACCACGCTGACGCGCTGCACGGCCGGCGCCCATACCGCAAACAGGCACCCTTCGACGCCGTCGATGGTCTTCAGCCGCGCACCCAGCACCTTCCAGATTTCCAGGTGCCGTCCTTCGCCGAACAGATGCAGATCCATTTCGCCCAGTTGCGCGTCGAAGGTATACGGGCATTGCGTGGTATGCCAGTCGCCCCGCCCCTTGTCCTGCCAGCGCAGCAGCGGATGCCTCTCGGCTGTGCTGTCGTGCGGCAGGAGCAGCTCGAAGCAGTCCGTACCCGCCACGCGCGTCATGCGTGCGCCGGTCGCCGCCAGTTCGACGGCCTCGGCGGCAGGCAGGAAGACTCGGATCAGGACACGCCCGTCAGGCTGCAGATGCAGCCCCAGCACTTCGAACGGGTCGTGGTGCGTGCCGGCCTGCACCCGCATGATCGGCGCACTGACGATGGGCAGGGGCGCGCCGGACAAGGGCTGAAGCGGCGCATTCATGGCGTGGGCGGAGTCTCGCATCGATTGGCTTTCTGTAATTGTTGTCGTAAACGGGGCGCCAGGTCGGGCGCCAGCGCATCCCATTCAAACCGCCAGGCCCAGTTGCCGCTGTCCGTACCAGGCGTATTCATGCGCGCCTCGCTGCCGAGGCGCATCACATCCTGGAGCGGCAACATCGCCAGGGCGGCACGACTTTCCAGCACCGTGGCAATCATCGCGTCCAGAACCGCGTCAGGATCCGAGATGCCCAGCCGCTGCATGACTTCGGGCCGGACATGATCGGGCAGCGTGCGCCACCAGCCCAGCGTGGTGTCGTTGTCATGCGTGCCGGTGTAATACACCGTATCGGGATGCACATTCTCGGGTTTGTGCGGGTTGTCGGCATGGGCATCGAATGCGAACTGCAGCACGGACATGCCGGGCAGTCCGAACTGGTGCCTCAACGCGGTCACATCCGGCGTGATGATGCCGAGATCCTCGGCCACCAGCGGCAAGTCCCGCATTTCGGCGCTGATCGCCTGCAGCAGCGCCGCGCCCGGGGTCGCACGCCACTCGCCATGGATGGCGGTCGGCTCGCTGGCCGGAATCGTCCAGGCTGCGGACAGCCCGCGGAAATGATCGATACGCACCAGATCGAACCACTCGAAATGGGCACGCAGCCGGGCCCGCCACCAGGCGAAGCCGTCGGCCTCCATCACGCTCCAGTTGTAGTGCGGGTTGCCCCAGCGCTGCCCGGTTTCGGAAAAATAATCCGGTGGCACCCCGGTCACCACGGTGGGATGTCCCGTTTCATCCAGCAGGAACAGGTGCCGCTGGGCCCATACGTCGGCACTGTCGTGCGCAACGAAGATCGGCATGTCACCGAACATCCGGATGCCGCGTTCCGCTGCCGCCGCACGGATGGTCTGCCCCCGCACGGCGGACCGATACTGCTCGGCCATGATGGCTTTCAGCGCATCGGCATGGCTGTCATCGAACGCGGACAGCGTTCGCGCATCGCGGTCGCGCAGTTCACGCGGCCAATCGGTCCAGGGAGCGCCGCCCTGCTCCTGCTTGATCACCATGAAGCGCGCGTAATCGTCCAGCCAGTGGTGCTGTTTCTTGCGCCAACTGGAGAAACCGCGCATGTCGGCGCGCGCTCCGGGAAACAGCGCAGGGTTGACCGCAAACGCCGAGGCGCACTGGTAGGGGGACAGTCCGGACAGCGGAATGCCGAGCGGCAGCATCTGCCATACGGTGATGCCGGCCGCCTGCAGGAAATCCAGCCAGCGCTCGACGTCTTCCAGCGCGCAGGATGGCAACGACGTCGGGTGCAACAGAATGCCGGCGCGGCGCGTGTTGAAATTCATCCGGCATTCCTACGCATGGTGCCGGCGTTTTCCGCCCAGCCGCCGCCGCTCGACAGCGGCACATCCAACAGGGCCGGCGGCGCGACGCCCAGCAGGCGATACAGTTCGCGCAACTGGGTTCGATACAGCTGCTCGAAATCGCTGACGCTGCTTGCCGGGTTGTAATCGCCGAACCACCAGAACCAGTCCGAGCCCTCGCAGACGGCGAGCTGGCGGGTAGCCAGCGCCAATTGATCGGCATTCAGCTTCCCGGTCGCCACCACGCTGTCGTAGGCCTGCTTGGCGGCAACCAGATAATCCCAGCCGCGGTTCTTGTCGTCCGAGCCGATCCAGGTCGAAAAGCTGCCGTATACCCAGCTGCCGGCCGCCAGCCGCTTCATCGGCTTCGACGGGATATGCGCGACCTGTTCGGCAAAGGTTCCGACCTTGAGCGTGGGATGGTTCGACAGCGCCGCATAAAGGGAATTCAGGAAATGGTGACCATTGTCGGGGTAATACTCCCAGGCATTCTCGCCGTCGAGAATGACCGAGACGACATGCCGGTTCGCATCCTTGCCGAAAAAGGTGGCGATATTCTCCAGGTGCTGGACGAAGTCGCCCACCGCGTCGTCGGCGTGCCAGTCGCTGTACTTGAAGCCGATCAGATCCGACAGGCCATCGTCGCGAAAGAAGACCCGCGTCTTGAAGCCATCGACCTGGGCGGGCGAGAACAGCGCACGCTTGGTTTGCGTCTGCTCTGGCGGGCATCCCGACTTGTCGCAGCTGTTGCGCCATACGCCCTCGCCCGACGCCGTCCAGGAAAAATTCATCTTGTCGAGCTGGGCCAGCGCATCCTCGCTGACGCCACCTTCCGACAGCCACACGCCGGCTGGCTTCATGCCGAAATAACGCTCGAACACCTCGACACCATGCTGCAAATGCCAGCGCGAACGCTCCGCCCCGCCCGGATAACCGGGCGCATCGGGAACGGGGGCGTCGGGCATCGCATCGCGCAGGTTGGAGAAATCGTTCAGCAGGGGCACGATGGGGTGGCCGTAAGGCGTCATCGACAACTCGATCTGGCCGCGTTGGGCAAGCGCGCGATAGCGCGGAATCAATCCGGCGATGCAGTGCTGCATCAGGTGCAGCAGCTCGTGGCGATCCGCTGCCGAATAATTCTTTTCCTGCGCCATCAAGCGCCGTACCAGCGGCAGCTGTCTGAGCGAATGCCCCAGCCAGACGAGGTGGTACCACGTCAGCAGATCGAGGAAATACTGCTCGGACAAATAGCCCATCAGCCAGGGAAGTCCGGCACTGTCGCCGCTCGTCTCGTCAGCCACGCCGATCATGCTCAACAAACGATGGAAGGCGGGATACGGGTGGATCATGCGCGTCGCGTTGCAGCGCTGGCAATCCCGCACGATGCGCAAGCGGCTGGTGGCATCGGACGGGATGCGTTCGACCCCGGACAGCAGGTTCAGCATGTGGTCCTGGGTGGGTTTGCCGTGTTTCAGCAACACGTCGAGCTGCTGGGCATAATCGTCCAGCTGCTCCAGCAGCACCGGCGCAAAGTTGACCACCGTGCGCATCGCCGGGTAGCGCTCCAGATGCGCGGCCATGTCGCTGTAATCCTTGATGCCGTGCAGGTACACCCAGGGCAGATGGTAGGCGCCCTTGAGGCCCTCCCGGTAATACGGCTGGTGCATGTGCCAGCACAGCACCACATTGAGCGATTTAGCCGTCGTAGTCATTCTGCAGTCTCGCGTAAAGGTTCTGGCCGAGCATCGCGGGCGTCACCAGCACGATGCCCTCGGGCGTGACGTGGAAACGCTTGGCGTCTTCCACCAGGTCCTCGCCGATGACCATGCCGTCAGGGATGACCGTCCCCTTGTCGATGATGGCGCGGGTGATGCGGCAATTGCTGCCGATCGAGACCTTGGGCAGGATCACGCTGTCCTTGATGAGGCTGCGATTCTCCACCGTGGTCGCGAAGAACAGCACCGAGCGCTTGACTCGCGCGCCCGACAGGATGCAGCCGCCGGCGATCAGCGAATCAATCGCTTCGCCGCGCCGTCCTTCATCGTCGAAAATGAATTTCGCGGGCGGGTACTGCGGCTGGTAGGTCCAGATCGGCCAGTCGCGGTTGTACAGATTGAGCTCCGGCTCGATCGAGCACAATTCCATGTTGGTCTGCCAGTAGGAAAACAGCGTTCCCACATCGCGCCAGTAGGCAGGCTCGCCATTCCTATCGCGGAAAGGAAAGGCCATGGCACGGGCTTCGCCAATGTTGGCTGGAATGATGTCCTTGCCGAAATCGTGGCTGGAGCTGGTTTTGCCCGCATCCTCGATCAGCGTCTTGTAGAGAAAGTCCTTGGAAAAGATATAGATGCCCATCGACACCAAGGCCGTCCCGGGTTTGCCGGGAATGCAATCGGGGTCCTTGGGTTTTTCGGTGAAACGGGTGATGCGCATCTCTTCGTCGACCGACATCACGCCAAATCCGCTTGCTTCGGCAGCCGGCACCTCGATGCTGCCAACGGTGAAATCCGCGCCGGTCTGCACGTGATACAGCAGCATCTCCGAATAATCCATGGTGTAGACATGATCGCCACCGAGCACCAGCACGTATTCCGGGTGATGGCGCTGCATGATGTCGATGTTCTGGAACAGCGCGTCGGCCGTTCCCTGGTACCACTCCTTCTTGTGGGTGCGTTGCTGCGCGGGCAGGATCTCGACGAACTCCCCGATCTCGGCACGCATGAATCCCCACGCGCGCTGCAGATGCCGGATCAGCGAGTGCGACTTGTATTGTGTGAGCACGCCGATGCGGAGAATCCCGGAGTTGACGCAGTTGGAGAGCGGGAAGTCGATGATGCGGTACTTGCCGCCGATCGGGACGGCCGGCTTGGCGCGCCAGGCGGTCAGGTCCTTCAGCCGCGAACCTTCCCCCCCCGCCAGCACAAGCGCCAGCGTCTTGCGGGTGAGATCGGTCACCATTTTCGGTTCGGTGTAATAGCGGTAAAGGCGTTCCTGTTCGGCCTTGGAAAGAGTCATGAACTGCTCCTCGTCTGTCTCGTTATTGATTGAAGGACGGGACGGGGATGCTGTCCACGGGACATGGTCTGCCCCACTGCAAGCGCCCCCGCCACGCCCAGCCTGCTACTGGTAACCAGGAAAATCGGCGTGCGCTCGACTACGCTGCGCATGCGGCCCTTGGCAACGGCGGCTTCCATGAAGCGGGCGGACTGCATCCGCATGCGCAAATGCGCACTCACCCCGCCCGCAATATACAGGCCGCCATGCGGCCGATACAGCAATGCCACGTTGCCCACCCACGCACCGTACAAGTCGACAAAAAGATCCAGTGCGGCCTCGGCGGCGGCATCGCCCGATTCGGCGCGCACGGCAAGTTCGGCACCGTCCACCACGCCATCGGGCAACGGCCGTTCATGCTCGCTGCAGCAAAAGCGGTATAGATCGTTCATGGCCGAACCCGAGGCCACGCGTTCCCAGGACACATGACCGTATTCTCCACGCAAACGTTCCAGCAGCCGCACCTGGATCGGACTGGCCGGCGCAAAGTCGATATGTCCGCCCTCGGTCGCAAACGTCCGGTAGTGTCCGGTGTCGTCCGCCAGCATGAAGGCGAGACCGAGCCCCGTCCCCGCACCCGTGATGACGCGCACGCCGCCTGGTTCGGCCGGCTGCGAATTGAGCGCGACCCAATCGGTCGTCGACAGGGCGGCCACCCCCGTGGCGGCGGCTTGAAAATCATTGATGAGTTGGACCTCGGCGATGCCCAGCACAGCCTGCAGCGATCCTGCATCGACCGTCCAGTCGAGATTGGTCAGACGCACCTGCTGCGCATGCAGCGGCCCCGGCAGCGCCAGGACCAGCCTGTCCGGCCGGGGCGCATCCTGTGAATCGGCGATGAACTGCCGCAACAAGGCTTCTGCAGACGCAAAATCGGCACTGGCATACACCCGTTCGAAGCGCAGGCGCATCGCACCGTCCGCCTCGCCGGTCGTCCAGGCCAGCCAGCTTTTGGTTCCGCCAATATCGCCTGCAATCAACTCCATTTTCGAACTATAGGCCAGTGCGCGGATGACTCATGCGGCGATAGTAATTGATCAGCGCGTTGGTCGAGGCATCATGCCCCGCCACCGGTGCGTCGGCATGCAACTCGGGCAGGATGCGACTGGCCAGTTGTTTGCCGAGTTCCACGCCCCACTGGTCGTAGGAATTGAGATTCCAGATCACGCCCTCCACGAAGATCTTGTGCTCGTACAGTGCGATCAGCATGCCGAGCGCATGCGGCGTCAGCTTCTGCAGCAGGATCGCGTTGCTCGGGTGGTTGCCGTCGAACACCTTGTGCGACACGAACTGGCCGGTCTGCGCCTGCGTCTCCTCGCGCGTGCGGCCGCGCATCAGCGCCTCGGTCTGCGCGAGGAAGTTGGCGATCAGGATGTCGTGATGTTCCTGCAATTCGGTGTGCGATTCGACCGACACGATGAAATCGGCCGGGATGATCTTGGTACCCTGATGCAGTAACTGGTAGAACGCGTGCTGGCCATTGATGCCTGTGGCGCCCCAGACGATCGCGCCGGTGGGGTAGTCGACAATATTGCCGTCGCGGTCGACCGATTTGCCGTTGCTTTCCATGTCGGCCTGCTCCAGGTAGGCCGGCAGGCTGCGCAGGTAATGGTCGTAGGGCAAAATCGCGTGAGACTCGGCACCGAAGAAGTTGTTGTACCACACGCCCAGCAACGCCAGGATGACCGGCATGTTGGCAGCCAGCGGCGCATGGCGAAAATGCTCGTCCATGGCGTGGGCGCCCTCCAGCAGCTCGACGAAGCGCTCTGCGCCCACCGCCAGCACGATCGACAGCCCGATGGCCGACCACAGCGAGTAGCGTCCGCCCACCCAGTCCCAGAATTCGAACATGTTGGCAGGATCGATGCCGAAAGCGGCGACCGCGTCGCGGTTGGTCGACACCGCCACGAAATGCCGCGCGATGTGCTTCTCCGCCTGCGACTGCGCCAGGAACCACGCACGCGCATAGTGTGCGTTGGTCATCGTCTCCTGCGTGGTGAAGGTCTTGGACGACACGATGAACAGCGTCGTTTCCGGATTCAACGTCTCCAGCGCCTCCTTCACATGCGCGCCGTCGATGTTGGAGATGAAGTGCATCTTCAGACGCGGATGGCGGTACGGCTTCAGCGCCTGGTAGACCATTTGCGGCCCAAGATCAGAGCCGCCGATGCCGATGTTGACGACATCGGTGATGCGCTCGCCGGTGTAGCCGCGCCACTCGCCGCTGCGCACCCGCTCGGCGAAGGCGCCCATGCGCTCGATCACCGCGTTCACCCTGGGCATCACGTCTTCGCCGTCGACGACGACCGGATGATTGCTGCGGTTGCGCAGGGCCACATGCAGGACCGCGCGATTCTCGGTGTTGTTGATCTTGTCGCCGCTGAACATGCGGTCGCGCCAGCCAGCCACGTCCGCCTCCTCGGCCAGCCGAACCAGCAGACCCATGGTCTCGTCGGTGATGCGGTTCTTCGAATAATCCAGCAACAACTCGCCGACCTGCAGCGAGAACCGCTCGAAGCGCGCCGGATCCGTTGCGAATAGGTCGCGCATATGGGCCGCCGCCATGATGGTCTGATGCGCTTTCAACTGAAGACAGACCGGGCGATGCAGCGGTCCCGTCACCTCATCCTGTTTCTCTTTCGCGAATACTGATGATGCCATGCAGTGTTTCTCCCTACCGGAATAGGCCACGCCATTTGGCGATGGCATTCGATGCCGCCCGATCGTCATCAAGCAACGGCTGTGCCACTGACGACAAGAAAAATGTCATCACTTGATTAACCATAGGAAAAATTGGTGATGGGCACATGACAGGCCAACATGCCGCCCCAAAAATGCGCCCCGAATCCTCGATGCCGCCATAAGACAGGGACGAGCATGCACCCAAAAAGTGCCCTTGAAGCGATCTATCTACCTGCGCACGGATTGGTACGCTCCTTGCTGCACCATGAATAGGCACAATGCTGGCGGTCAGGCCTTCCAATAAAAAAGACAACTCATTGTTTTTACTGGGCCTTGATCGTGGACCGCACAGCCGTCCTGTTAATCGTTCGGCAGTGGATGCCGAAAACTCGGAGAGGTGGAACATGCATGTTTTGATCACGGGCGGCGCAGGATTCATCGGATCGCATCTGACAGAGCACCATTTGTCGTTGGGCGACCAGGTCTATGTCGTCGATAATTTGAGCACGGGCTCGCTTACGAACATCGACCTCTTCCGCGGCAACCCTGCCTTCCGCTTTGCCGAGGCCGACATCCTGCATTGGAATGGCCTCGACAAAGCCGTCGCCTGGGCCGATCGCATCTACCACATGGCCGCGGTCGTCGGCGTAAAAAAGGTACTGGAGGACCCGGTGGCCGTGATGGCGACCAACATGACCGGCACCGAACGGATCCTGCGCGCCATCCAGCAAGGAGGATGGAACCCGCAGGTCATCATCGCCTCGACCTCGGAGGTGTACGGCTTCAACACCAGCAGCAGTTTCTCCGAGATCGACTACATCGTACTGCCCTCCGCCGGCCGCCTGCGCTGGGCCTATGCCGTGACCAAGCTGGCGGACGAGTTCCTCGCCTTCTCCTATGCCCGCAAATACGGCCTGAATATCGTGGTCGCGCGGCTGTTCAACACCATCGGTCCCAACCAGGTCGGTCATTACGGCATGGTGGTGCCCAGTTTCGTCAGGCAGGCGGTCAACAACGAGCCGCTCACCGTCTACGGCGAAGGCAACCAGACACGCTCGTTCTGCGACGTACGCGACACCGTGGTGGCGCTGGATCGCCTCGCCGGCTGCCCGGCGGCCTGGGGCGAGGTGGTGAACGTCGGCAACGACCAGGAGATCTCCATCCACGACCTGGCCTCGCTGATCGTGCAACGCGCACACAGCAGCTCGCCACTGCACTACATCTCCTACAAGGATGCCTACGGCGAGGAGTTCGAGGACGTCACGCACCGGCGTCCGGTGCTCAACAAACTGCGGGCGCTCACCGGATTCGAACCGGAATGGAAGCTGAACGACACCCTTGACGACCTGATCGCGCGCGAATCCGAGAAGATCCGGCGCGTCGCCTAGAATAGACGCCCCATGGCCACGACACCATATTTCATCCTCAGCCCGAACACGGTGCTGAGCCTCATCGGCCTGGCCCACGGACCGGACAAGACCCTTCCCAATCCGGCCGAGGATTGGCGCGAGGCCACGGTCGATGTCGTGATCCCCGCCTTCAACGAGGAAAGCAACATTCCCCTGTGCCTGGCCGCGCTGGCGCGCCAGACCCGCAAGCCCACGCGCATCATCCTGATCGACGACGGCAGCCATGATCGCACGGTCGAATATGCCCAGACCTTCTGTGCCCTCAACGGCATGGACCTGATCACGATCCGGCGCGCGCACTCGATCGGCAAGACGCCGACCCTGAAGCGCCAGTCGCGCGAGTTCGATTCCGACGTCGAGTTCATTCTCGACGGCGACACCGTGCTGGAATCGGACAACTACATCGACCGCGTGGTCGAGGAGCTCTACAAGGGCGCCGGCATCGCCAGCGCCTGCGGCACCGTGTTGCCGCTGCGCGACCGCGACCGCCACGCCATGCTGAAGACCGAGGCACTGCAAACCTTTCTCAAATCCCATCCCGAAGCCACCATCTATCCCAAGGTGGGCTGGTTCCACCACCTGCAGCGCGGCATCACCAACATGTACCGCGACGTGCTGTATTACTTCCTGCAGAAATTCGTGTACCTGGGCCAGGTAACCTTCTTCGGCAGCATTCTCAATCCGGTGGGATGCGCCGTGGCCTACCGCCGCAGCGTGCTGAAGACCATCGTGTTCGACCGCTACGAGCCGATCCTGGGCGATGACCTCACCAATTCGGAAGATATCTTCATCGGCTTCGCCATGAACGACAACGGCTACCGCAATATCCAGGTGACCGACGTCTACGCCCGCTCGCAGGAGCCGGAAGTCGGCCGGGTGCCGGGGCAGATCTATCTGTGGTCCTCGTCCTTCCTGCAGAGCTGCTACTATTTCGACGACCTGATGCGCAGCCCGTTCAAGGCCTTCAAGCGCTACCGTCGCAAGAAAAAGGAAGCCTCCAAAGTGACAGGAAACCACGCCGACAAACGCGTGCATTTCGAACAGTACCGCCAGCCCTTTGGCGCCGACTACACGCGCAAGTACGGCCGACCGATCGGCTGGGTGCTGTTCATGTCGGCGTTCGAGAAAGTGGCGTTTCCGACCGCGCTGCTGATCATGATCCTGCTGCAGCTGTGGGAGCCGCTGGCGATCACGCTCATTGCGGAAACCGCCGTCGGCACCAGCATCCTGGTCACGGTGGCCAAGGGACACCGGCTGGAATATTTCTTCAAGAGCCTGCTGGTGATGCCGCTGCGTTATGCCGTGCTACTGTTCGATCTCGTCACGATCGGCCGCTTCGCCGCCGACCTGTGGATCTTCCGTAACCGGCGGTGGCGCAAATGAAATTGCTTCCGATCCTCGCTCTGGCCTGTCTCGCAGCGGCTGCGCTGCCGGCGGCTGCGCAGCCCGTCCCCGACGCCGGTCTGCGTGCCGAGATGAAGGGTCAATGGGCCGACGCAGTGGGCATCTATCAGCAAGCCCTGGCAGCCAACCCGGCGCAGGCGAATTTGTGGGAACGCATCGCCGACATTCGCGCCACCCAGCTCAAAGACCCCGCCGGGGCCGCCGAAGCCCTGCGTGAGGCAACGCACTACGCGCCCATGGACGCCCGCCTGCACTACAAGCTTTCGCAGGCCTATGCCGTCATCCAGAAAGGTCCGAGCGCGCTGGCCGCGATCGCGCAAGCCGTCGAACTCGACCCAGGCAATCCGACCTACTTGCGCGCGCGCGGCGAAATCGCCCTGTGGACCGGCTATTACGCCGTGGCGACCGACAGCTTCGAACGCATCCTTGCCGCGACGCCCCAGGATGCCGATGCCCTGCTCGGTCTCGCCCGGGCCAACGCGCGCAGCGGCAAGAAGGACGCCGCCGTGCCGCGCTACCGCACCTACCTGACGCAGCGTCCGCAGGACAAGGACGTGATGCTCGAGTACATGGAACTGGAAGCCGAGCGCGGCGACACCCAGGCCGTCCAGGAATACGACACGCTCTACCGCCAGCGCTTCGGCACGAGCAAGGAATACTGGCTGCGCATGGCCGATCTCTATGCGTTGGGCAACCATCCTGCGGCCGCGTCGGCCGCACTCAAGGAGGCGAGCCGCCTCGCCCCGCAGGATCATGCCCTGTTCTACCGCCTGGCGCAGAGCTATTCCACCGACAAGGAAGCCGGCGACGCAGCGGACGCCATCGAGCACGCGGTGGTGCTCGACCCGACCAATCTCGAGTACCTGCGCAGCCGCGCCGACATCGCCGCCTGGCGCAGCGACTACGCCACGGCGCTGGACAGCTACCGGCGCATCCTCGCGATTGCGCCGGACGATCCCGGCGCGCGCCTCGGCATCGCCCGCGTGCAGTATTGGCGCAGCCAGCTGGACGACTCGGCACGCGCCTATCGCGACTACCTGGCCAGGCAGCCCGGCGTGGCCGCCGCATCGATGGAGTACATCGTCGTCGTCACCGAACTGGGCGACTACGCGCGTGCGATGGAGCTGCTGGAAGCCTACAAGACACGCTTCGGCGACAACCTCGCCTACCGCAAGCAGAAGGCACGCGTACTGGCCTGGGCGGAACGTCCGACGCCCGCCCTCGGCCTCATCGCCGCACTCGAGCCGGAACTGCGCGACGACTACGAACTGGGCTACACCCGCACCATCGCCCTGCATTACGCCCATCGCCCGCGCGAAGCACTGGCGAGCCTTGCCGACGTCGCGCGTCTGCGCCTGGACAGCAAGGAAACCGCCGACCTGACCCGCTTCATCTACACGCCGCAGCGGTCCAACGCCACCCTCAATCTGGGCTACGAGTCGGCCTCCGACCACATCACGCTCCGCCATGCCGGACTGGCGGGCGAATACGTGATCAACCCCGAAACCCGCCTGTTCGGCGGAACCGACCGCCAATCGATCGATACGAAAGCCGGCAGCCCCTACGCCAGGCCGGACGGCGGCACCACGGTCGGCTACAACCGTGCCTGGCTGGGTATCCAGCATCGCATGTCGCCCAGGCTGTCGCTCGACGCGCAGATCGGCGGCGGCACGGCCACGGGTGACAGCCGCTTCCTCTACGAGCTCGGCGCCGACCTGCAGCCGACGGACGAGCTGGCCCTGCGGCTGTCGCGCCGCCAGGACTTGTTTGCCGTGTCGCCCCGTGCCGCGGCGCTCGGCATTGAACGCCGCGCCAACACCCTCGACGCGACCTGGACGCCCGACCTGCGCTACACCGTCGCCGGCCGCCTCGCCTACGACACCTTCTCCGACGGCAACGATCGCTGGGAGGCCGAGCTTGCGCCGCGCCGCGCCATCCTGCGCACACAGCGCCTGAACCTGGACCTCGGCGTGAGCGGCCGCTGGTTCGGTTTCGACCAGGACCCGGGCAACGGCTACTACGCCCCCTCCCTCTATCAACGCTACGCATTGACCGCCTTCACCTACTGGAAGATCAGCGACGACGACGGCGTGAGCGTGGCCATCAGCTACGGACCCTACAAGGACAACACCCAATCCGGCTTCCGTAGCGGCGGCGACATCGTGGCGGAAGGCTTCTTCGGCCTGTACCGCGACTGGTTCCTCGACGTGAAGGCCGGCTTTTCCAGCTATGGCGGCGGCCCCACGGCGGGCTACCGCTCGCGCACGTTCGAACTCGGCCTGACACGCCGTTTCTAAATCGCGTCCGGCAAGACGACCCTCTCCGGCATGCGTCGTTCTTGGGCAACATGACACACCGGCTGTTTTTCCTTCTCTGCCTGATCTCCTTCGCCGCGTCGGCCGCGCCACTGCCGCCTGAGCGCACCGTAGCGGTCACCTTCGACGACCTGCCTTTTGCCGCGGTTCCGACCGAGGACGACGGCTATCTCGAGACCATGACCACCCGCCTGCTGCATAGCCTGCAGGCCGAGCACGTACCCGCGGTCGGTTTCGTCAACGAGTCGAAGCTGGCCCGCGACGGCGCCCCGGATGCGGTTCGGATCGGCCTGCTGCGCGCATGGCTCCGGGCCGGCTTCGAGCTCGGCAACCACACTTTCTCGCATCTCTCGCTCAACCGGGTGCCGCTCGACGTGTTCGAGGCCGATCTGCTGCAGGGCGAAACCGTGACCCGCCCCCTCATGCAGCGTGAAGGCAAGACCCTGCGCTGGTTCCGCCATCCATTCCTGCATCAGGGGACAACCCCCGAAGTACGCGCGGCCTTCCGGGAGTTCCTGACAGCGCACGGCTATGTCGTGGCCCCCGTGACCGTGAACAGCCCGGAATGGGTGTTCGCCGCTGCGTATGCCCGGGCGCAGGCGCAAGGCGACGAGGACGCGGCACGCCGCATCGGCGCCGCCTACGTGCCCTACATGCAGACAGTGTTCGCGCAGGCCGAGCAACTGGCGCTCGACCTGTTCGGCCGCCCCGTCGCCCACGTGCTGGTGCTGCACGCCAATTCGCTCAACGCAGATCACTTCGACGCGCTCGCCGACATGCTCAGGCAGCGGGGCTACCGCTTCGTCGCACTGGACGACGCGCTCGGTGATCCCGCCTACACTTCCCCCTTGGGGACCAACGGCGCACAAGGCGAATCCTGGCTCGAGGGCTGGGCCCGCCAGGCCGGCCTGCGGCCGTCCTTGCCGCCGCCCGTCCCGGGCTTCGTCACGCAATGGGCCGGAGCCGCCGCGCTGCGCGGCTACTGACATGCCCTGGCGCATCATCATGATGGCGATCGCGACCGCCCTCACGTGCACCACGTCCACCTTCGCCCTTGCCGCCGACGGCATACGCAGCCTGGCACACACGGCCGGGATCCGCTTCGGCACCGCCGTGAACGTCGAGGCCCTGGGTACGGACGCCGCCTATTCCAAGCTGCTGGCGCGCGAGTTCGATCTCGTCACGCCGGAGAACGCGATGAAATTCTCCGTCATCCAGCCCGAACGCGGACGCTTCGACTTCACACAGGCGGATGCCCTCGTCGCATTCGCCGAAGCGCGCGCCATGCAGGTGAACGGCCATGTGCTGGTGTGGGACCAGCAACTGCCGGACTGGCTGGCGCAGGGCCATTTCAATTCCGACGAACTGAAGGCCATCCTGCGCGAGCACATCCAGACCGTGGTCGCCCGCTATCGCGGACGCGTGGCCTCATGGGACGTGGCGGCCGAAGCCGTCGGCGAAGACGGCAAGCCGCGCGAGACCTTCTGGTCGCGCGGCATCGGCCCGGACTATCTGACGCTGGCATTCCGCTGGGCGCACGCGGCCGACCCACAGGCGCGTCTGCGCTACAACGACTACGGCGGCGAAGGCGCCGGCGCCAAGTCGGACGGCATCTACACCCTCGTGGCCGACCTGCGCACGCACCGCGTCCCGATCGACGCCGTGGGCCTGCAAATGCACCTGAGCCTGAACGACACGCCGCGTGCCGAGGACGTGCGCATCAACATGAAGCGTCTGGCCGCGCTCGGGCTGCAGACCGACATCACCGAAATGGACGTGATGCTGCCTCAGTCGGCAAGCCGCGCGGCTCTCAGGAAACAGGCCGTGCTGTATGACGCCATGCTGCAGGCCTGCCTGGCCGTACCGCAGTGCCGCAGCTTTTCCACCTGGGGGGCGACCGACCGCTACTCGTGGATACCGGAGTTTTTCCCCGGCCAGGGTGCGGCCCTGCTGTTCGATGCGTCCGGTCATGCGAAACCCGCATACTGGCGCATCAAGCGCGCGCTGCGAACCGAGGTATCTCACAAGCGTTAAAACTCGCAGGCAGGTAAATCCGGGGGGATGAAACCTGAGGTTCAGTGTTCAAGGCTTCTTCCATGACTGTCTGGCCCTCAGCCATTGCGGCCAGCAGGCTCTGAGCCAAGTTAGTTCACTATGTGACTGAGACCGGTCAACGATTCCGACCGTTCTGTGATCAGCCTTTTCTCGAAATCTTTAATCGATGTTCTTCATACGAAATCACCGTTCCCGTAAGCTCTCACTCGTCACCTGCATCAACGGACTCAGGAAATACTCGATCACCCGCCGCGTACCGGTCTTGACCTCGACCGTCACCGCCATGCCAGGTGTCAGGCGTACGGTCTTGTTCTCCACCCGTAGCGTGTCCCTGGATAGTTTGACCCGGGTCGAATAAATCAACCCCAGCTTCTCGTCCTGAATCGCGTCGGACGACACCTGGGTGATCTTGCCGCGGATCGTACCGTATTTGGTGAACGGGAAGGTTTCCACCTTCACTTCGGCATCCTGCCCGGGATTCACAAAGCCAATGTCCTTGTTGGGCAACATGGCTTCTACCTCCAGCACATTCTCTTTCGGCACGATCACCATCAAGGGCTGGGCCGGCGTAACAACCCCGCCCACCGTACTGACCGCAAGTTGCTGTACCGTACCGGCGACCGGTGCGGTCAAATGCATCAAGCGGCTACGCTGTTCCGCCTTGATCAGCTCCTGCTCCAACGACACGGCTTTCTGGGATGCCAGGTTGAATTGATCCAGCAACTGACGGCGCGTCTCGGCTTCGAGTGTGGCTTGCTGGCGTTGCGACTCCACCAGTTGGGCATGGATTTCTACGACATGCGATCGACTGCTGGCCAGATCCTGCTCCTGTTCGATGCGCGCCTGCTCGCGCTCCAGGTAGCCATGCTGGGACATGAACTTCTCCTTCATCAGCTTCTGGTAGTCCTGCGCGCGCTGCCGGGCAATAGGTACGGTTTGTTCGAGCTTGCTGACTTGTTCATGGGTAGTCTGGAGCTCCGCCTGGCGGCGGGTGATCTCGGCCTGTAATTGCAATTGGCGAGCCTGATATTCCCGGTATTGGCCGGTAGCCTGGCTTTGTTCGGCCAGAAGGCGGCCCCCATCCACGCCAGTCAGCGGTTTCAATTTGGGTGGCGCGCCATGTTCCAATGCGGATAGCAGCGCTTGTGCGCGCAGAGCTTCCAGTTGTGCGGTCAACGTTTCATTGCGCAGCCGATCGCTGTCGGCGGCAGCACTAGTGGCATCGAGCTCGATCAGCAACTGGCCCGGTTTGACTTCCTGTCCGTCGCGTACATGGATGGCCTTGACCACGGCAGTTTCCATCGGCTGGATGACCTTGGTACGGTCGTTAGGGATGATCTTGCCGACCGCCGTAGCCACCACATCGATACGCCCAAAGATGGCCCATAGCAGCACAATCAGGGCGAAGGCCATGATGAGCCACAGCGTGATGCGCGGAGCGGGATGCACCGGCGTGTCGCGCAAGGAAAGTGCAGCGGGCAAGAACTGGGCTTCGTGGGGTTGCAGGTCGGGGGCGTCGGTCTCTTTCCGTAGCGACCAAGCGTGACGGAAGACCTTGATGTAGCGTTTGAGCAGATCGGCCAGGGCGTGTCGTTTCATGTGTCTGCCTCAGGCGTGTTGCAAGCGATGCAGGCGGGAGTAATGCCCGGCTTCGTGCTCCAGCAGTTCGGCGTGCGTACCGGCCTCGACGATCTGTCCATGATCCATCACCAGGATGCGGTTGGCATGGCGTACCGCAGACAGCCGATGGGCGATGATGATGACGGTACGCCCCTGGCAGATCGCCTGCATGTTGTTCTGGATGATGCGTTCGGATTCGTAATCCAGCGCGCTGGTCGCTTCGTCGAAGATCAATATGCGCGGCTGCGTCATCAGGGCGCGCGCGATGGCGATGCGCTGGCGCTGGCCACCGGACAGGGTCGAACCGTGCTCGCCGACCATGGTGTCGTAGGCTTCGGGCAGTTCCAGAATGAACTCATGTGCGCCAGCCAGCTTGGCAGCCACAATGACTTGTTCCAACGGCGCGCCGGGGTCGGCCAGGGCGATGTTCTCTCTCAGGGTGCGGTTGAACAGCACGTTTTCCTGCAACACCACGCCGATTTGTCGTCTGAGGCTGGAGGCGTCGGCCAGCGTCAGATCCAGGCCGTCAATCAGCACCCGGCCGCGTTCGGGCACATACAGTCGCTGGATCAGCTTGGTCAGCGTGCTTTTACCCGAGCCGGAGCGGCCGACGATGCCAATGACTTCGCCAGGCTGGATATCGAGGCTGATGCCTTTAAGCACTTCGGGTGTATCGGGGCGGTAGCGGAACTGCACCTGATCGAAGCTGATACGTCCGGCAATCGGCGGCAGGCTGCTCTTGTTACCCGCCACTTCAGTGGGCGCGTTGAGGATGTCGCCCAGACGCTGGACGGAAATGCCGGTCTGCTGGAAGTCCGTCCACAGCTGCGCCAGCCGCATGATGGGTTGCGCCACACGGCCGGCCAGCATATTGAAAGCGATGAGCTGCCCGACGGTGAGCTTGCCCTCGATCACCAGCTTAGCGCCGAGCCACAGGGTGCCCACGGTGACGAGCTTGCCAATGAGGTTGGTACTTTCGTGCGCCAGGGTCGACAGCGTGGCGGACTTGAACCCGGCGGAGACATAGCTCGCCAGTTGGCTGTCCCAGCGGCGCTGCATCTGTGGTTCCACCGCCATGCTTTTGAGGGTGTCGATGCCGGACACGGTTTCGACCAGGAAAGCCTGGTTTTCGGCGCCGCGGTTGAACTTCTCGTGCAGCCGCGCCCGCAACAATGGGGTGACCAGGAGGGCGATCACGAAATACAGTGGCAGCGAGGCCAGCACCACCAGGGTAAGCCAGCTGCTGTAGAACAGCATGACACCAATGAACACCACCGAGAACAACACGTCGAGCACGACGGTGATCGAATTGCCAGTGAGGAAGGCACGGATGTTCTCCAGCTCCCTAACGCGGGCAACCGAGTCGCCGACCCGGCGTGCCTGGAAATAGCCCAAGGGCAGATTCAGCAGATGACGGAACAGGCGCGCGCCGAGTTCGACGTCGATGCGGCTGGTGGTATGGGCGAAGACATAGCTCCTAAGGCCCGACAGCACGACTTCGAACAGGGAGACCACCAGGAGGCCTACAGCGATGACATTCAGTGTGGTCAGGCCATGATGCACCAGCACCTTGTCCATCACTACCTGGAAGAACAAAGGTGTAACAAGGGCAAACAGGTTCAATACCAAAGACACCAGCAGCACTTCGCTCAGTAGCTTGCGGTATTTGACGACGGCGGGAATGAACCAGGAGAAGTCGAACTTCGCCATTTCGCCGATCAGTGAGGCGCGGGAGGTGAAGAGGATGAGTTCGCCGGTCCAACGTGTAAGCAACTCATCAAGGGACATTACTTGAGGCCGCTCGGCCCGGGGATCGTGGATCAGGGCCTTGTCGGCGTCGAAGCGGGCGAGGATGAAGTAGTTGCCATCCTTATCCATCGCCATCGCCGGCAGTGGGGTTCTATCCAGGCGATCGATAGTGGTCCTGACCGGCTTGGCTTGCAGGCCCAGGTGCTTGGCGGCGAGAAGGATTTCGGTTTTGCCGAAAGGATCGCCGGACGCTTTGAACTGGTGCGCGATCTGCTCGGGGTCGGCTGCGATCTGATGGAAGCGCGCGAGCATGACCAGGCAGGTCAGACCGCTGTCCACCGATGGTGGCGGTGAGGTTGGTTCTGTTTGCATATGCAATCCACAGTCCGGTCATCCCCCATCCCCTTGCAGGGGCAGGAGGATGGCACGCCACCAGAGGTTACTGCCAGTTGGCGGCGATGACGCCCGCGAGGGCATCCTGATAGTTCTGCGGTAGTGTGGTCTGCCCGGCAGCCGGGGGGGCAAAGCTCGCCATGGCTGATACGAGGTTTTCTAATTTCCTATCAACCCCGCCATCAATCCCGGAAGTTGCCGGCGATGAGCGGACTTTCCTGGCCCCATCGAAATTCAGGGCCAATTCGCTGATATTAAAATCATATTCTTCCGGGGTTTTATTTGGGGAAGACGGAAGTTGATGATATCTAAAATACACATCAACCATTTCATGTTTATCTCCCCCCACGATGGCATGCGAGACTTCTCCAAAAAGGTTGCCATTCTCGATATATTCAGATTTTGAATAATCCAAACTTAATTCAGTAATACCAAGAGACTTAGGCTTGAGCAATTCCCCTTTGTCAGTCGTCCCGTTGCTATTCTTATCTTGCCATAACCTTAACGAAGAAAAGTCCTTATCCTTTTTGTTGATTACTCCATCACCATTGCTATCCAACAGGGCAAGTTCTGCAAAGCCATCACCACGATTGAGGCCCCCAAACATTTCGTTGACGCCATCAATTTTTTTATTTCCGTTACGATCCATTACCAGGAACGCATCGTCAGGCGACAACCACCCTGTTCTTTCCGCAACACCGTCGCCTGTTACATCGAAATCAATGCCCGATTGACCAATGGATATTGTCTCAACTCCATCACCATCCAGGTCGATAGCAATCGGGGAGCCATTTGCATAAAAATCATTCTCAAGGAATTCAACATAATCTGTACGGGGGAGATAGCCCGATGCCCCAAGAACATATTGATTAGTTTCTCCGAGAAGATACTCCAGGCCATAGTAAGCCCCAGCATAGTCTAGCGTCACAGCCTCCCATCCAGTTGTATAACTTCCAGATAGGTAATTATTAATCACCGGATCCATGGGCAGAGGATCAAGATACTCAAACCAAGCATATTCACTAAAAAAATCATTGACGTGCGTGGAGACGTCTAGAAGTGAATCAGGCGCCAAATAATTTCCGGTTATACCCGCAGTGTTCGTAACAGATTGCGCAAAATCCAGCGTATTTCCTGCAAAATCCGCTGCGTCAAATAACGCCCAATAAGCGTCCAAAAATCCTGAGCTACTCAAATTGAATGTAGTGGATTTAATTTCCGTAGCGGAGGAATTACTTAACCAATACCCCGCATCGGTCCAGCTTTGGAGAACAATTTCATTCCCGGAAGCGTCCTGCCCCAGAACCTGTACCGTCCCTTCTGGAACCCATTCATCTGTTGCCTGCCCAGAAATTAAGCCGACCTCTCCGTATCCGATACCGCTTTGGCCAAGCAGTTCAAAAGTTAGAAACTCACTTGAACCAGTCTGAATCGCCCCGGGTTCCGTGGAGGCCATTTGGTTTAAGTGCAGGCCGTTGACTC
>ERZ761607.1662-NODE-1662-length-26569-cov-3.858867_pt1 | contig 26569 bp, 15 predicted proteins | sample MGYA00511164_ERZ761607 | MGnify/ENA primary metagenome ERZ761607 (study PRJEB28899, sample SAMN02445080) | bioreactor sludge metagenome | biome: EBPR sludge | place: Australia: Brisbane, Thorneside Wastewater Treatment Plant | collected 2011-06-22 ... | reverse complement strand
CCGTCGCATAGCTCACGGTGTCGCCCTGCAGGCCGCCGACGAGCACGTCACCCCGGCGCCGCCGATCCACAATTCGCCTTCCTGTCCCAACGGGACCGGGCGCTGATCGGCGTCCAGCACATGCAGCGAGGTATTGGCAATCGGCGTGCCGATCCCCACCACCCCTTCGCCACCGCGCGACAGCGCACTGGTCGACCAGATCGTGGTCTCGGTCGGTCCATACATGTTCTGGACCGGCGCCCCGGTGATGGCGGCCAGATCCGCCGCCAGCGCCCCGGGCAGCGCCTCGCCGCCGATCAGCAGATGTTTCACGTGTGACAAGGCGGCGCGGGCCTCGTCATTGCTGGTCAACATGCGCGCCATCGAGGGCGTGCATTGCAGATGCGTCACGCCGTGCCGCTGGATCTGCGCCGCCAGCGAGAAATCGTCCGGCGCCAGCGTGCTGGGCGCATTGGCGCGCCTGACCACCTCGGCCAGCGGAAAAAGTCCCTCCAGCACGAGGTTGGTCGGAATGCCGTAATCGATCAGGCAGCCGATCTCGGTCACGCCGATGGTCTTCAGATGCTCAACCCGGCGCAGGCAATCCTCGACGGTGCCAAAGAGACCGGATTCCTCGAAATACCGGTTGAAGGCATAGTCGAGAATGCCGTCCACCTCATCCTGGCTGAGGGTGCGCAGATCGATATCCATCGGATTCGACACGCCCTTCGGTTTCTTGAACGCGGGGAAGGCCCAGGCGTATTGCTTGACCAGTCCGGCGGCGGCCAGAAGATACGACTTCATCGGTCCGCGCGCCGTTTCGCGGGCAATCTCGCGCGTGCGGGCCACATAGGAATGCAGCATCAGCGTGACGGCGAAATCCTTCGGATCATGCCCGGCCTTGCGCAAAGCCTCGTGATAGATCCGGATCTTGCCCGCGACCTCGTCGATGGACTGGCCCAGAAGATGCGTCAGCACATTGGCGCCGATCTCGCCCGCTTCGCGCCAGGTGTCGGGGTTGCCGGCAATCGTCAGCCACAGCGGCAGTTCCTTCGACACCGGACGGGGCAACGATTGCACCGGGACCATCTCGCCATTGCCGCGGTCAAACGCCACCTCCTCGCCGCGCCACAGGCGCCGGACCTTGTCGATCGTGTCGAACATCGCCGCCTTGTTGTTCGGCGGGGCATTCTCGGGCCGCAGCACGAAATCGACCGGATGCCAGCCGCTGGCGATCCCCAGCCCGGCACGCCCGTTGGTCAGGTTGTCGATGACCGCCCATTCCTCGGCGATCCTCAGCGGGTGATGCAGCGGCGCCACCACGCTGCCCGAGCGCACGTCGATGTTCTTCGTCACCGCCGCAACCGCCGCGCCGGTCACCGAGGGATTCGGATAAGGGCCGCCAAAGGCGTGGAAATGGCGTTCGGGGGTCCAGACCGCCTTGAACCCGTGGGTATCGGCGAATTTCGCCCCTTCCAGCAGCAATTCGTATTTGCGCGGGCCCGGGCCATCATCGTTGCCCCAGTAGAACAGGCTGAACTCCATCGGCTTTTCGCTGATCGCCAGCGACCCGCCCGAAACCATCATCCGGTCCTCGTCCGAGGTCAGCACCAGCGTGAACCCCCGCGACAGCGTCCAGAACAGTTCCAGCACCGAAATGTCAAAACTCAACGAAGTGACCGCCAGCCAGACCGACCCCGCCGCGTGATCGATGCGCGCATCCATCCCGGCAAAGAAATTGGCGACATTGCGGTGTTCGACCATCACGCCCTTCGGCAGACCCGTCGAGCCCGAGGTGTAGATGAGATACGCGAGGTTCTCCGGTGTGGCCCCGCCCTCCGGGTTTGTCTGGGGCGCCGATGCCAGCCGCGTGTCCGTGTCCAGCACCAGCAGTTCGGCCGCATGCGGCGGCAGCGCATCCACCAGCCCCGATTGCGTCACCACCACCGGCGCCGCGCTGTCGGTCAGGAAATGCGCCAGACGCTCGGCCGGATAGGACGGGTCCATCGGCACATAGGCGCCACCCGCCTTCAGGATGCCCAGCGCGCCCACCAGCAGATCGGGCGACCGGCGCGTGCACAGGGCGACCGGCACATCCGGCCCCACCCCCATCCCCCGCAGCACATGCGCCACCTGATTGGCGCGGGCGTTCAGTTGCGCATAGGTCAGGCTTTGCCCCTCGAACACCAGCGCGGTGGCACCGGGCGTGCGCGCGACCTGATCCTGAAACAGCGCGGTCAGTGTGCGATTGTCGAACGCCGTCGCCGTATCGTTCAGCCGCGCCAGAACCGCGCGATCGGTGCTGCAAAGCAGGTCCGACCCGTCGGTGACCTCGGCGATCCGGGCCGCGAACAGATCCAGCGTCGCCGCGTCCACCTGTGCCGGATCGGCCACCAGCCGCAGCCCGTCAGCGCCCTGGACAAGGCACAGCGCCGTTCCCGCGATCCGCTCGCCGGTCAGCGACAGGCCCAGCGCCGGGGTCTTGACCGGCATCAGCGCCGGGTCGCGCCCGATCAGGTCGCTGGCATAGGAGGGATGCGCCTCGGCCAGTGCCAGCGCGGCCCGCGCCGAGCCCGCCTTGTCGGCGACGGTCTGGCCCGCAATCGCCATCGGCACCCAGCCCGCCACATAGCCCGGCGCGGCCTGATGGAGGCGCGCTGTCGCCCCGGTCATCAGCGCCCATCCGCCCGGAACATAGGCCGCCATCACCGCTACCGCCTGCACGGGGTCCACGGTGCCCAAGTCCCTTTCGCCCCCACCCTGCCCCGTGCCAACCAGTTCGGCAGGCGTGAATTCCTTCAACGCCTTGCGCCAGACCCGGTCGCCGGAAACCACTGCCGCCAGCACCTCGGTCAGGACAGGGCCCGGCGCCGCCAGCACCTCGCCCGCCGTCACCGCATCGCGCACCGGCAATCCGCCCAGGCAGGTCAGCCCCGACAGCCGCACCGCGCCATCCGCGCAGGCCACCACGGGCTCGTCGCCTGCCACCAGAACCTGCCCCGGCACACCCTGCCCCGGCACGGATTCGGCCTGACCGACCGCAAACACCCCCCGCGCGGTCTCGATCTTTGGCAGCGCCAACGGGTTCCAATACCCGCCGTGATCCAGCCCCCGCACCAGTCGCACCAGATCGGCCACTGGACGGCGGAAATCCAGCCGTGCTGCCATCGCCGGGCGGTCATCGCGCAAGAACAGGCTGCGCTGCGACAGGTCCTGCGGGCGTCCGGCCTCGCCGCGCTCCATCGCCGCCATGACGGCCGGAAAACTCTCGATCGCCGCCGCATAGGCGCGCGCGTTCAGCGAAAAGGCCGTGTCGTCGTCCGAAATCTCGAACGCCGCCTGCTCCAGGATGCGGCCCTCGTCGATCCCGGCCTCGATCCGGTGCCAGGTCACCGCGTGACGGGTCTCGCCGTTCAGCTTTGCCCAGACCGGCGCATTCAGCCCGGCATAGCGCGGCAGCGGGCCGTCGTGGAAATTCACCGCGCCCATTCGCGCGCGTGCGATCAGCGCTTCGGGCAGCAGCGACAGGTTGGCGATCGACAAAAGCCAGTCGAACCCGCCGGTGATCCGCTCCTCGATCCCCTTGCCCGGCGCGACCACGGTCAGGCCCGCGCCCTCGGCCCAGGCGATCACCTCGGCGTTGCGGCTGGCGACGGCATGGACCGCATGGCCTCGCCGCAGCAGGACCTTGGCGCATTCGACCAGCAGCGATTCATTGCCGATCAGCACACATGAAAACGGGGTCATCCTAACTCTCCTGGGGTCGGCGCGTTCCCAGACTGTGTTTCACAAGATCGCGGAAAAAATATGGCGGAGTATGGGGCTTCTTGCGCCCGACCAGCACCCGCAGCCCATGGATGCCCAGACCCGCCACATGCGCGCCCAGCGCCGCCAGCGCATAGACCCGCCCATGGTTCTTTTCGAAATAATGCCGACGCGAGGCGAACCAGTAGGCCGGCACGCGCCGCCATTCCTTCATCCCCGTGCTGACCGATCCGATATGCATCACGCGGCTTTCCACCACATAGACCGCCTGCCACCCGGCCCGCGCGCCGCGCAGGAACAGGTCGGTCTCCTCGAAATACAGGAAAAACACCTCGTCAAACAGTCCGATGGCATCCAGCATGCTGCGGCGCATCAGCACGCTGGCCCCGGCGACCCAGTCGACCCGCGTTGTCACCTGCGGCAAGGGGGGCGCCACGATATGCCGCCGCAGCAGGCGCGAGATCGGCCCCGTCTGCGCCGCCCCCTCGAATTCGCTGGCGATCGAGGGGAACCTGAACGCGGTCGTATGCGGCTCGCCCTCGGGGCCGTGGATATGGCTTCCCGCAAAACCGGCCTCGGGATGGGCGTCCAGATAGGCCACCAGCATCCGGATCGCATCTGGTGCCGGAAAGGCGTCCGAGTTCAGGATATAGACATAATCCGGCTGCGTCCCGTCCGGCAGCCCGGCGCGGATGCCGTGGTTGTTCCCCGCGCCGTATCCCCCGTTGCGCCCCGATTGCAGCACCCGCACGCGCGGCCAGCCCACCGCCGACAGCGCCTCGAAACTGCCATCCCGGCTGTCGTTGTCCACAACCGTGATGGCGCCCTCGATCCCCTCCATCGCGACCAGCGCCGCCTCGACGGCGCGCTTCGTCATCTCGGCCGTGCGCCAGTTCAGGATCACGCAATGGACGCTGCTCATTCCTCGCCCTCCGCGATCAGCGCGCGCAGTTTCGCCACCATCACCCGCACGTTCGGTTCCAGCACCATGCTGTCATGGTCGCCCGGCACCTCATGCACGCCCAGATCCGGCATCCAGCGCGACCAGTCGTTGTCGGGCAGCACATATTCCTTGGCCCGGCTCACCCAGCGCCCGCCCGTCACCCTCCAGTGCCGATCCAGCGGCGGGCGGAACAGCGCCACCGGCCCGCGGTATTCGGCCATCGCCACATGCGGCAAGGCGTCGCGGAATGCGGCCTCGATGGCGCGGTTGTGGAACCCGCCCGTCTCGGCGCCCTCGTCGCCGCGTTGCGCCAGCTCTTCCTTCCAGGCGCGGCGGTTTTCCAGCCATTCGCGCAGATACCCCGGCCCCTTGCGGCGGAACTCGTGCAGCTTGATCATCGCCTTGTCGGCGCGCGTCAGATGCGGGCGCATCGGCACCGGCGTGTCCAGCAGTGTCAGCAGCCGCACCTCCTGCCCCGCCGCCTGCAACTGCCGCGCCATCTCCAGCGCCGTCAGCCCCCCGCCTGAAAACCCGCCGATCAGATAGGGCCCCTCGGGCTGCACCTGCCGCACCTCGGCCAGATAGTCGCGCGCGGCCTCATCCAGCCGCCGATGCGGCTCGGCTCCGCCCAGAAGTCCCCGCGCCTGAAGCCCGTAAAACCGCCGGTCCGTGCCCAGAAGCTGCGCCAGATGCCGCAGGTTCAGCACGTTGCCGAACATGCCGGCGACCAGGAAGAACGGGGTTTTCGGCCCGCCCTCGCCTTCATGCATCGGCACCAGGAACTCATACCGTCGACTTGGCGCGGCCATAGCAGGCGCCGCACCGCTGTCGCTGATCCCCGCCACCTCGGCCACCCGCGCCGCGATCTTTTCGACACTCGGCGCCTCGAACAACAGCGAGATCGGGAAATCCACCGCCCAGGTCTTCCTGATGCGCGCGAACAGCCGTACCGCGATCAGCGAATGGCCGCCAAGGTCAAAGAAACTGTCCTCGACCCCCACGCCCTGAACGCCCAGCAGTTCCTCCCACATCGCCACCAGCATGCGTTCCACGTCATTTCGTGGCGCAACATAGGCGCTGTCCAGATCGGGACGCTCGAACTTCTGCCCCTCCCCCGCCACCTCCTGCACCGCACCCGCCTCGGCGATCAATTCCGGCAACGTCAGAGACGAAATCACCACCTGCGCCCGATCGACCGCCAGCGCGCGCAGGAACCCTTCGGTCCCTTCGGCGGCGGTCAGACCCTGCGCGAGATTGCGCGCCAGACGCTCTTCGCCCGGGTTCAGCGCGCGCTCGGCGCCGGTGTCGGTGAACTCGATTTCCGACGGCAGCAGCGGCGCCGGGGCGCCAAAGCCCCCCTCCAGCCGCTTGATGGTGAACCGCTCGATCTGAACGCAGACCTCCCCCTCGGGCGTGGCCAGCGTGATGTCGAAACTGGCAAAGCCAGCCTCGGCGGGCGCGATGCGCACATGGCTGACGATCTCGGCGGGCAGCGCGCGGAACACCCGCACCCGGCCATAGCGTACCGGCACCCACAGCGCGCGCGCCTGATAGCCCGCGATCAGCCCCATCGCCCAGCCCGTCGCCAGATCCATCAACGCCGGATGCAGCACCCATCCCTGATCCAGATCGCCCCGGAATTCCTGCGGCAGCGCCAGATGCGCCAGCCCCTCGCCCGCGCCAAAGGCGATGCGCCGCAGCACCCGCCAGCGCGGACCAAAGGCCAGATGCGCCTCCTGCCCCGTGGCGATACCGGTCGCATCCTCCTGCACCCCGCGCTGGCACCGCGCCATCAGCGCCGGAACGTCCAGCGGGGCGGGCGCAGGCAGCGCCCCCATCGCAACCTCGGCCGAGGCGTTCAGCACAAATCCCGTGCGCCCGCGAGTCGTCACCTCGGAGCGCAGCGCGAACTCATACCCCGCATCCGAGCGGGTCAGCACCACCTGAACGGCACGCTTGGTGTCGATTTCCAGAGCGCGAAAGAACGTGAGATCGCGGATCTCGAACGGCTCCACCTCGTGCTGGGCATGCAGCGCCTGCACGGCGGTTTCCAGCATCCCGGTGCCGGGAACCAGCGCGCGCCCGTCCTTTGTGCGGTGCTCGTCCAGCAGCCACATGCCGGTCGACCACTCCGCCCGGAACCGCCGGTTCATCGCGCCGTCAAAGCCCGCACTGGCCAGCAGCGGAACCCCGGCGGGCGTTTCCGGCAGGTGGGGCGCCTGTCCCAGCCGCGCCGCCATCGCATCGGCGGCCATGCCGACACCCTGCCAGATGCCCCAGTCGATCGCCTGCACCCGCGTCTTGCCGCGCCGCGCCGCCGCCCAGGCGTTCAGATACTCGTTGGCGGCGACATAATCGACCTGCCCCGCCGGCGCGGTCAGGGTCGAGGTCGAGGAGAACACCACGATCCGATCCACCGCACCATCCGGCAGCAGCGCATCCAGCACCCGTGTGCCGTGGACCTTGGGCGCAAAGACGCCCTCGACGCTGCCGACCGTCTTGGCCAGGAGCGGCGCATCGTCAATCGTGCCCGCCGCATGGATCACGCCATGGATCGGCCCCCAGGCCCGGCGCACTGCGTCGAACGCCGCGCGCATCTCGTCGATGTTGCAGACATCGGCGGCCAGCGTCATCACCGCGCCGCCCAGCGATTCCAGTCTCTCCACCTGCAGAATCCGCCGCAGGGCCGGATGCCCGGCCTCCTTCAGCGCCGCCCATTCATCACGCGGCGGCAGGGGACTGCGGGCAATCAGCGCGACCTTGGCCCCCGAACGCGCGATCAGCGCTTCGGCCACGCTGTGCCCGATGCCGCCAAAGCCGCCCGTGATCACCCAGACCCCGCCTTGCGGCAAATCAACCGGCGCCTCCAGCCTTTGCGGCTGCAAGACCGGCTCATACCGCCGCGCAGCGCGCAGAGCGGCAAAGCGGTTGCCGGGGGCTGCCAGCAGCTCCTCCAGCAGCGGAACCGTCAATTCCGGATGCCCGCCCCGCTTTCGCGCGCGGGGTTCAATATCCAACGTCGCCACGCTCAGCCCCGGGATTTCGCGCGGCATCACCCGCGCGGGCCCGGCGATCAGCGCCTTTTCCGGCCATCTCAGCGCCTCATCACGCACGCGCGCCGCACCCGAGGTCACCACAACCGCATGGATCGGCCCCGCCAGCCCCTCGGCCGCAATCGCCTGACCGAGGAACATCAGCGAATAGAACCCCTGTTCCACATGCGCCTGATAGGCGCTGGACCCCGGGCGGAAATGCTCGTCCCCCGCCAGCCAGAAATGCGCGATGCGCGTCGGCAGGGTGCCGCGATGCACGAGGTCCTGGATCAGTTGGTCATAACCCTCGCGCCCGCGCTCGGTCGGCAGGGTATAGGCGCCCTCGGTCCGGCGGCGGAACGTGTCGCCCGCCTGCACCTCGATCACCCTGTGCCCCGCCGCCCGCAGCCGTGCGATGACGGGCGCGGCGATGCCGTCTTGATCCGCAAAGACCAGCCAGCTTTCGCGCGGGGCCTCGGCCAGATCGGCTTCCACGTCGAAATCCAGCGGTGCGCTGCGCGCGACCCAGCCCAGACGGCTGCCCATCCCGGCCACATCGGCAATCCGCACGGGCAGGGCGCTGACCGTCTCGGCAACAGGTTTGGCAGGCGCGATGAAATACTCGCGCCGCTCGAACGGATATGTGGGCAGCGGCACGCGGTTGCGCCGCGCCTCGCCCCAGATCTGCGACCAGTCGAAATTGCCGCCCAGCGCCCAGATCCGCCCCAAAAGGCCCATGTGGTAAAGGTCGTCGGCAATGTCCTCGTCCGGGTGGCGCAAGGCCGCCAGAACCTGCTGCCCCGGCACCGCGCCATGCATGCGGGTCAGCGAGGACAGCGCCTTGCCCGGCCCCACCTCGATCCAGATGCGATTGGGGTTTTCGGCCAGTGTAGAGACACAATCCGCGAACATCACCGTGCCGCGCAGATGCTGGGTCCAGTAATCCGGGCTGGTCGCCTGTTCCACCGTCAAGGGCTGGCCGGTGCGGTTCGAGATCACCGGCAGTTTCGGCGCATTCAGCGGGATCGAGGCGAGGAAAGCGCGGAACCGGGCCAGAATCGGCTCCAGCATGCGCGAATGCGCGGCAATGTCGATGGCGATGCGCTGGGTCTCCACGCCTTCGGCCGCCAGCCGCGCCGCCAGATCGGCCAGTGCCGCATCGGGGCCAGAGACCACGGTCAGTTCCGGCGCGTTCAGGCTGGCGATATCCAGATCGCCCAGATGCGGGCGCAAAGCCTCCAGCGACAGCGGGATCGACAGCATCCCGCCCGCAGGCACCGTATCAAAGAGCGTGCCGCGCAGATGGACCAGGGCGATGCAATCCTCGAAACTGATTACCCCCGCCAGACAGGCGGCGGTGTTTTCCCCCATCGAATGGCCGACCAGCGCCGCGGGCTTGACCCCCCAGCTTTGCAGCATCATCGCCAGCGCGTATTCGGTGATCATGATCAGCGGCAGTTGCACGGACGGGCGTTTGAGCGCCTCGTTCGCCGCCGCTTCCTCGCCCGGCCCCGGCAGCCAAAGCGCGCGCAGGTCATAGTCCAGTTTCGGTTGCAGCACCGCCAGCCCGCGATCCATCCATTCGGCAAAGACGGGCTCGGTCTCAAAAAGGTCGCGCGCCATCCCGGCGTATTGCGCGCCGCCGCCGGGGAACAGGAACACCACATCGGGGTTATCCAGCGCCGTGTGGGTGAACACCCGGCGCGGGTTGTCGGCCTCCAGCAGGGCGGCGGCCTCGGCATGGGTTTCCGCCACCACCACGCGGCGCTTGTCAAAGGCGCGGCGACCGGCGTGCAGGGTCCAGGCGACATCGGCCAGATCCTGCGCGGGGTTCGCGGCCAGATGGGCGGCCAGATTGCGGCCCTGCGCATCAAGGGCCGATTTCGTCCGCGCCGACAGCGTCAGCAACTGAAAGGGCCAGTCGCTTGCGCCGCTTGCCGCGCGCGCGGGCGCCTCTTCAAGGATCGCATGCGCGTTGGTGCCGCCCACGCCCAGCGAATTCACCCCGGCGCGGCGGGGATGGCCGCGCTGCTGCCAGGGTGTCAGGGCCGCGTTCACGGCAAAGGGGCTGCTGGCGAAATCGATGGTCGGGTTCGGGGCCTCATAGCCCAGCGAGGGCGGGATTTCCTGATGGTGCAGCGCCAGAGCCACCTTGATCAGGCTCGCCACCCCTGCCGCCGTATCCGTATGCCCGATGTTGGTTTTCACCGAACCGATGCGGCAGAAGCCGGTCGCATCGGTCGTCTGCCGGAAAGCCTGCGTCAGCGCCGCCACCTCGATCGGGTCGCCCAGATAGGTGCCGGTGCCATGGCATTCGACGTAATCCACGGTGTCGGCGGGCACATCGGCCAGTGCCTGCGCCTCGGCGATGCAGCGCGCCTGCCCCTCGACCGAAGGCGCGAGATACCCCGCCTTCTGCGCGCCGTCGTTGTTGATCGCGCTCCCTTTCAGCACCGCCCAGATGTGATCGCCGTCGCGCTGCGCATCCGCCAGCCGTTTCAGCACCACGCACCCGGCGCCCGAGCCAAACACCGTCCCCTGCGCGCGGTGGTCAAAGGCGTGGCACTCGCCATCGGGCGAAAGGATCTCGTTTTCCTTGTAGAGATACCCGCGCCCCTGCGGCAGTTCGATCGTCACGCCGCCGGCCAGCGCCACGTCGCACTCGCCACTGAGGAGGGCCTGCGCGGCGTAATGCACCGCGACCAGCGAGGTGGAACACGCCGTCTGCACAGTCACCGAAGGCCCGCGCAGGTCCAGGATATGGCTGACGCGGGTGGCAAGGAAATCCTTGTCGTTGCCGGTATGGCGCAGAAGGAATGTGCCGACATCGCGCACCAGATCGCGGTTCGACATCAGGTTGACGTGATAATAGCTGCCCATCCCGCAGCCGGCATAGACCCCGACGTTGCCGGTGATCCGTTCCGGGACATGGCCCGCGCTTTCCAGCGCCTCCCAGGCGACCTCCAGGAAATGGCGGTGCTGCGGGTCCAGAATCGCGGCTTCCTTGGGGGAAAAGCCAAAGAACTCGGCGTCGAAGCGGGCGAACCCCTCCAGCGGCGCGGCAAAGGGGACGTAGTTGGGCAGCCGCATCAGCGCCGGGTCCTCGCCCGCCGCCTGCAATTCGTCCTCGCTCAGTCGCCGGATCGCGCGCAGGCCGCTGCGCAGATTGTGCCAATAGACCCCGACCGAGGGGGCCCCGGGCAAATGCGCCGCCATGCCGACGATGGCGATATCGGTCTGGGAACTCTCAAGCGACATGACAACCCTGCACGATCTTCGGACAGCCCGAAACAAACCCGGCCTTTGGGGCCTTATTGGCCCGGCTTTTGGGCCGAAAGGTGGCGCTCACAGCAGGGTCCGGCGGGGGCCCGGTGCCGTCTCGGTCCCCAGCACCACCGATTCATGCGCCCGGCGCAAACGGGCGGCGCGCGCGTCGGTGGTGGCGCGGCGCATGTCCTCGACATAGCCGGTCAGGGCGCCGGCAATCAGCCAGGTCAACGGGATCAGCGTGGCATTGGGCAGCATGTCCAGCATGTTGACCGCCAGGATCAGCGCCAGGGTCGATACCGCCAGCGGCACCGGCGCGGCCCCGCCCCGCCGCGCTTCGATCCACAGCGCGATGACCGGCAGCGCCAGCAGCCCGAACATGGCGATATAGCCCAGCCAGCCGTAATGCCCGATGGTGATGATCCAGCTTCCGTCAACCACCGTCTGCGAGCGCCCCGAGGCCGGGTCATAGACCATGAACCGCCCCCAGCCGCCCCATCCGAACAGGGGTTTCGCCTCGACATGGGCCAGAACCCGGTCTTCGTTGGTGAACCGGTACTGCAGCGATTCCGCCCGCTCGTCGCTGATCTGGGCGACCTGTTCCACCAGCGCCTCGGTCGGGATCAGCCCCGAGCCCCGCAGCAAGGGATAGGCGATCACCAGAACCACGATCACCAGCGACAACAGCAGTTGCGCACGCGCCCTGAAGACCAGCGCGACCGGCACGAAGACCAGCGTAAACACGATGGCGCCCATCGACTTGCAGATCAGCACCAGCCCGCCGGCCATTCCCAGCGCCAGCATGCGCCAGGCCCCGGATCGTGGCGGCGCCTCGCGCAGGCGGACGGCGGCGGCCATCGCCACCATGAAGGCAAAGAACGCCACCCACAGCCCGTGCGGCATGAAGACGAAGGGCCGGAACCCGCCGTCGCGGATCGCCTGCGCGAAATCGTGCTGGAAAAAGCCGTAAAGCTGGGTGTGAAGCTGCGGCGAGACTCGCACCTCCCACAGCATCGGCAGGGCATAGATCGCCCCCGCCACCACCAGCGCCAGCAGGATCTCGCGGATCGCGGCCTCGTCGCGCAACAATTCACGGGCCAGAAAGAACGGCAGCATCAGGAACATCTGCTGCGCCAGCGCCGAGGCCGAATCGTAGATCCGCAACCCCGGCAGGCCCCAGGTCTCCAGCCCGTTCGGATCGATCAGACGGAGCGCGCCGAAACTGTCCACGCCAAAGCGCACGGGTTCCAGATTGGTCAGCACGGTCACCGCCGGGCTGACGACAAACAGCACCAGCAACAGCCGCCCCACCCAGCCTGCGGGCATCAGTTGCGGCATCCGCCCCAGCGCCATCATGCAGGCCAAAAATGCGGCAAGGTTCGGAATGGATTCCTTGTTCAGCGGCGGCACCAGCGGCAGGTTGATCGCCGAAAGCTGCGGCAGCGCCATGTAGGCGCCAAGGATCGACCAGATCAGCGCACGCTGCACGGGCAGCAGGTGGAACAGCAGCGCCACCACCCCCGGCCATGCCAGAAGCGCAATCAAGGCAAAGGTATTGCCGATGTCGATCATGCCCGTATCATCACTGCCCTGTGCCGACCCTCTTGCGGGGCTTTCGCGGCGTCTGCGGCGCAACTATACCAAGCGCGCGCAGCGCTGTCTGCCTGCAAGTCCCGTCGTCCGGGTCATTTGGTCAAAGTTCGAGGGTCTTCGTGGAGTTTTCCTTTCCTCCCCACCGCATTCGCGTCTCGATGCCCGATGCGGCCAGCCTGATGGCGGAAATCCGTCGCCGCTTTCGCGCGGGCGAGGGATTCGCGCTGGCGACGATCAACCTCGACCATCTGGTGAAACTGGCCCGCGACCCGGCCTTTCGGGATGCCTATGGCGCGCAGGATCTGGTCTGCGCCGATGGCAACCCGGTGGTCTGGCTGTCACGCCTTGCGCGCAAACCCGTCTCTCTGGTCCCGGGCTCGGACATGATCCTGCCCCTCGCCCAGCTTGCCGCGCGCGAGGGGGTGCCCGTGGCCCTGATGGGCTCGACCGACGAGGCCCTCGCCGCCGCCGCCGCCGCCCTGCGCGAAAAGGTTCCCACCCTGACCATCGCCGCCACCATCGCGCCGCCGATGGGCTTTGACCCCCGGGGCGCCGAAGCCCGGGCCATCCACGCCCGGCTTGCCGAGTCGGGCGCGCGGCTGACCTTTCTGGCCCTTGGCGCGCCGAAACAGGAATCCTTTGCCGCGCTGGGCCGCCAGATCGCCCCCGGGATGGGCTTTGCCTCGATCGGCGCGGGGCTCGATTTCATCGCCGGTCGACAGAAACGCGCGCCGGAATGGGTGCAGCGGATCGCGATGGAATGGCTCTGGCGGATGCTGTCGAACCCGCGTCGTCTGGCGCGGCGCTATCTCGATTGTGCGCTGATCCTGCCCGGCGAGGCCCTGCGCGCCTGGCGCCAGCGCTGATCACTTGTATTCGATCAGCCGCGCCTCGGCCCGTGACAACCGGCGCAGATGGAACCGGATGGCGCCCATCGCCTCGGGGAACTTGCCCAGCGTGTTGAAGAACGCGGCCCGCCAGCCCATCCGGCCCTTCAGCCGCAGAACCTGCGCCGGATAGGCCAGCACCATCGCCAGAAATGCCGGGTGCAGCAACGATCCCACCAGCGCCACCAGCGGAATGCCCAGCCCCCAGATCCAGATGCGCCGTGTTTCGGCCCGCCAATGCGGCGCCTGCGGGGTGGAAAACCGCGCCGCCCCCTCGGCAAAGGCGTGGCCGGCGCGTTCGGTCCGTTTCCACCACTGGCCGAACCGCGTGATCGCGGCGTCATGCCAGGTCATCTCGGCGTCGATGCGCCAGATCGTCCAGCCGCGCGCGCGCAGTCGCAGGCACAGTTCGGGTTCTTCGCCCGCGATCAGGTCGGCGCGATAGCCGCCCACCGCCTGAACCGCCTGATAGCGCATCATCGCATCGCCGCCGCAGGCCCGCACCTCGCCCAAAGGGGTGTTCCATTCGGCATCGATCAGCGCGTTATAGACGCTCGCCTCGGGGTGCCGTTCCCTCCTGCGCCCGCAGACCACCGCCGCGCGCAGGTTGTCGTGCAGGAAATGGCGCGCGCGCTCGATCCAGCCGTCGCGCAATTCGCAATCGCCGTCGAGGAACTGCACATAATCCGGCGGATCGGCCCTCAGCGCGGCCAGCCCGGCGTTGCGCGCCCGCGCGGCGGTAAAGGGCTTTCCCATGTCCAGCGCAATGACCGAGGCGCCCAGCCCCTGCGCCGCGGCAACGCTGCCGTCGGTCGAGCCCGAATCGACATAGACCACCCGACGCACCTGCCCCTGAAGGGAATGCAGGCAGGCCACCAGCCGCGCCCCCTCGTTGCGGCCGATCACCACGGCATCCACACTCGGCTTCGGTCTTGCCCGCGACATCAGACGACCCCCGACCTTTGGGGATACGAGAGCGCACCCTCTCCTGTCCAGCGATCCCCGAGCCCGCGCATCCCCTCTGGGCAAGCGGCGCGCAATGTGTTGCATTCCTGCCTGACCACAGGAGGAATCCCATGCCCCGCGCGCAGATTGTCGGCTGGAGCCACTCGCATTTCGGCAAGTCCGACGCCCCCGACACCGAATCCCTCATCGCCTCGATTCTGCATCCGGCACTGGCCCATGCCGGGGTCGAGACCGCGCAGATCGACGGCATCTTTGTCGGCGTGTTCAACGCCGGGTTCAGCCGACAGGATTTCCAGGCGGCACTGGTCGCGCTTTCGGATGACGCCCTGCGCCATGTCCCGGCTATGCGGTTTGAAAACGCCTGCGCCACGGGGTCGGCGGCACTTTACGGCGCGATGGATTTCATCGAATCGGGGCGAGGGCGCATCGCGCTGGTGGTCGGCGCCGAAAAGATGACCGCGACCCCCACCGCCGACGTGGGCGAGATCCTGCTCGGCGCCTCCTATGTGCGCGAAGAGGCGGGCATTCCCGCCGGCTTTGCCGGTCTCTTTGGCCGCATCGCCGAGGGGTATTTCCAGCGTTACGGCGACCAGTCCGACGCGCTGGCGATGATCGCCGCCAAGAACCACGTCAACGGCATGGCCAACCCCTATGCCCATATGCGAAAGGATTTCGGGTTCGAGTTTTGCAACACGCCGTCCGATCGCAACCCCCTTGTGGCCGGGCCGCTCCGGCGCACCGATTGTTCGCTGGTCTCGGACGGCGCCGCGATTCTCGTGCTGGCGGATGACGAAACCGCAAAGACCCTGAACCGCGCCATCGGTTTTCGCGCCCGCGTGCAGGCGAACGATTTCCTGCCGATGTCCAAACGCGACGTGCTGGCGATGGAGGGGGCGCGGCGGGCCTGGGCGCGCGCGCTGGCGGATTCCTCCCTGACCTTGCAGGACTTGTCCCTTGTCGAAACCCACGATTGTTTCACCATGGCCGAGATGCTGGAATACGAGGCCATGGGTCTGGCGCCCCCTGGACAGGGCCATCGGGTGATCCGCGAGGGGATCACGGCAAAGGGCGGTGCGCTGCCCGTCAACACCTCGGGCGGGCTGAAATCCAAAGGCCATCCGATCGGCGCCACCGGGGTTTCGATGCATGTCATGGCCGCGATGCAATTGGCGGGCGAGGCCGGGGACATGGCGGTGCCCGATGCCCGGATCGCGGGCGTGTTCAACATGGGCGGCGTTGCGGTGGCCAATTACTGCTCGATCCTGGAGCGCGTGCGATGAGGGCGGACCTGTCGGGCGGGATCCCCCCGGCCAGCACGCGGGTGATGAACCTGTCGCATTTCCTCACCGACATCGCGCGGCGCCACCCCGATGCGCCGGGGTTCGTGTGGGGTGATCGCGTCTGGACCTGGACGCAGATCGAAACCCGCGCCGCCGCCTTTGCCGAGGCGCTGGCGCAGCGCCACGGCGTGCAGAAGGGCGACCGCGTTCTGGTGCAATCGGCCAATTCGAACCAGATGGTCGAGGCGATGTATGCCTGCTGGCGGCTGGGTGCGATCTGGGTCCCCGCCAACTTTCGCCAGACCCCGGACGAGGTGGCATGGCTGGCCGGTTTCAGCCAGGCGCGCGTTCTTCTGGTCGGTTCCGAATTCCCCGCCCACGCCGCCGCCTGCGCCCCGCATGTCGATTCCACCGTGAGTCTGGGCGCGGGCTATGAGGCTCTGATCACGCCCTTTCTGGGCCAGTCGCGCCCCGCCGTCGCCGTCAACCGCGACGATCCCTGCTGGTTCTTCTTCACCTCGGGCACCACCGGACGGCCAAAGGCCGCCGTGCTGACCCATGGCCAGATGGGCTTTGTGGTGACGAACCATCTGTGCGATCTGATGCCCGGCACCGGGCCGGATTGGGGCAGTCCGGATGCCTCGCTGATCGTCGCCCCCCTCAGCCATGGCGCGGGCATCCACCTGATGGCGCAGGTCGCGCATGGCGTGCCCTCGGTGCTGCCGGTTGGCGCCAAACTGGACCCCGCCGAAATCTGGTCGCTGGTCGAACGCCACCGGATCACCAACCTCTTTACCGTGCCCACCATCGTCAAACTGCTGGTGGAACACCCCGCCGTGGATGCGCATGACCATTCCAGCCTGCGCCACGTCATCTATGCCGGCGCGCCGATGTACCGCGCCGACCAGATCACCGCGCTGGAAAAACTGGGTCCCGTTCTGGTGCAGTATTTCGGCCTGGGCGAGGTGACGGGCAACATCACCGTCCTGCCCGCCGTGCACCACTCGACAGATGAGCTGCGGTTGGGCACCTGCGGCTTTGCGCGCACCGGCATGCAGGTGCAGGTCCAGCGCGAGGACGGCAGCGAATGCGCGCCGCTGGAAACCGGCGAGATCTGCGCCACCGGCCCGGCGGTCTTTGCAGGCTATTTCAACAACGCGCAAGCCAACGCCAAGGCCTTTCGCAACGGCTGGTTCCGCACCGGCGATCTGGGCCACATGGACGCGCAGGGCTTCGTCTATCTGACCGGGCGGGCCAGCGACATGTATATCTCGGGCGGGTCGAACATCTATCCGCGCGAGATCGAGGAGAAAATCCTCCTCCACCCCGCCATCGCCGAGGTCGCCGTGCTGGGCGTGCCGCATCGCACCTGGGGCGAGGTGGGGATGGCCGTCTGCGTCCCCCGCGCACCGATCGAGGCCGCCGACCTGCTGGCCTGGCTGGGCGACAAGGTGGCGCGCTACAAGCTGCCGCAGCATGTGGTGTTCTGGGATGGCTTGCCCAAATCCGCCTATGGCAAGATCACGAAAAAGATGATCCGCGAGGAACTGGACCGCCGCGGCCAGATGCCCCCGCCGTGATCGCCAGCCTTACCCATCCCGGCCCGGCCCCCGCCTGCCGCTGGGCCACCCGGCCCTGCCACGCAACGCCGGTCGATCTGATCCTGCCCGTGGCCGAAACGCTGGCGCAATCGGTCGCCCTGGCGCTGGCCGGGTTCGATGGCGGCTGGCTGGAGATCGAAAATGCGGCTCTCGGCACGCTGGATTTCGTCGTTCCCGGCCCCGATCCCACCGGCGCGCATGCCGCCTGGTATGCGGGTCCCTACCGGATGGGTGCCGGACACATCCGCCATCTGGGCCTTCACGCGGGCCGCAAGCAAGGCGCGCCCTGGCTGCACGGGCATGGCACCTTTGACGCCCCGGGCTGGGACGGCCCGCGCATGGGCCATATCCTTCCGCTGGAAAGCCGCCTGTCGCGCCCCACCCCGGCGCGCGGCTGGGCGATCCGTGGCGCCCGGCTCGACGTCGTCGAGGATCCCGAGACCCGCTTTCCCCTGTTCCAGCCTGTCGCCACGGGTCCCGCGGGTCCCGGCGCGCTGGTCACGCTGCGGCCCAATCAGGACATCACCGGGTCCCTCGAAGCGCTCGCCGCCTCGATCGGGCTGGGTGACGCGCGCGTGCTCGGCCTTGGCTCGCTGGTGCATCCCCGGCTCATCGGCCAGCCTCCGATCGACAGCTTTGCCACCGAAATCCTGCTGACCGAGGGGACAATCACCAACGGCAAGGCCAGCCTTTCCGCCCGGATCGTCACGCTGGACGGCACCCTCCACGAAGGACCGCTGCAACCCGGCGCCAATGGCATCTGCATCACCGCCGAACTGCTGCTGCTCCCTGCCTGATGCCCGGCCGGCAGCGCTCCCTTACCGGATCAGCCCCAGCAGCGACGCCGCAATCCCCGCGCCCACCAGCATCACCCCCAGACCAAAGGCCCAGATCCACTGCCGCCGCCGCCGTTCGCGCAGCGGCATCGAATAGGGAATGCTGATGACGGGCCGCAATTGCAACTCGCGCTCCATCCGTTGCGCGGTGCGCAGCGCGGGCTGCATCCATTCCAGCGCATAGGCCAGCAGGATACCCAGCCCCAGCCCGCCGATGATCCCCATCAGCGCCACCTTCTTGCGGCTGGTCGAGCTGGGGTATTCCGGCACCAGCGCGCGTTCCAGCAGTTCAAACCGCTCGGATTGCCGGTCCACCTCGATGCGCGCGCCCAGTTCGGCCTCGCGGCGGCGTTCGGCGGCTGCGGTCAACTGGGTCTGCAATTGCTCCATCCGCCGGTTCATGGCGATCAGTTGCTGTTCGAATTCCGGGGCCCGCGCCAGCAGGGTCTGGATTTCGGCGATGCGCTGGGTCAGCACGGCCACCTGCAGATTGGCTTGCCCGATATCGTCGTTCAGTTGCTGGATGCGCCGCTGCGTCACTGCCCGCCCGGATCGGGAATCCTGCGCCGCCAGTTCGGTCTGCAACCCGCTCAGCACCTGCTGCACCTCCAGGAGAGCGGCAGTCAGCCGTCCGCCCTCCTCGCGCCGCACGGCGATGGCGGCCGGCAGGAACCCCTCGTTCTCGCTGGAAAACCGGGCGATTTCCCCTTCCAGTGCCAGGATCGATTCGGCCAGCCGCTCTTCCTCGCTGCGGAAAAAGGCCAGCGCCTGCTGGGCGTTGCTCTGGCGGGCATCGACGCTTTCACGCACCAGCGCATCGGCAAGGTCATTGGCGATCGCCGCCGCCTTGACCGGGTCGCCGTCCGAGGCCGAGACGATCAGCGCCGACAGCGAGCCATCGCGTTCGAACCCCTGCTGCGCGGCGGCAATCGCCGAGATGCTGAAGGACTGGCGCATCAGCGCAACCTGTTCCGACGGGCTGATCGGCATGTCGGCGAACAGATCGTGGCGCTGGGCCAGTTCCAGCAGCGATTCGCGCGACATCAGCCGCTGTTCGATCATCTGCACCCGGCGCGTGACATCCGGCGTCGCGGCCGAGCCCCCCTCGGTTGCCACGATCACCGGGTTGATGACCTGGATCACCGCGCTGGCGCCATAGATGCGGGGCGTCTGCAAGGCGGCCAGCACGCCGCCCAGAATGCCCACCAGCGTGGTCAGCGCGATCAGCCGCCAGCGGCGGCGCAGCCAGCTTTTCACCTCGTGCAGGGTCTGGATCGGTCCCATCTGCGCCTCCGCTCAGCGCCGCCGCGCCGCGATGCGCGGATCGCGGTCTTCGGACTTGTTCAGGATCACCCCCAGCATCGGCACCTGACCTTCCAGCAGGCGCTCGCAGGCCAGGATGTCGGCGGCGGTGGTGCGGGTGCCATCGGCCACCAGCAGCACCGCGTCCAGTTGCGGCAACAGCGCCTGGGTCAGCGTGTGGCCGACCAGCGGCGGCAGGTCGTGGATCACCACATCGGGGCCAAGCCCGTCGACCAGCGCGCGCAGGGCCAGGATGGCATCGGGGGTCATCATGCGTTCGGTCGCTTCGGGCACCGGCGTGTCGTTCAGCGCCAGCGCCAGCGACGGCCCCACCCGCAGCACCCGCGACAGGGGCGGGGTCAGTCCGGACAGCACGTCATCGAGCCCGCCCAGCGCCGGAATGCCCAGCAGGGCCGACAGCCCCGGCGCCTCCAGATCGGTGTCGACCAGCAGAACCCGCAGGCTTTCCAGCCGCGCGATGCTGGCCGCCAGCGCCGCCGCGACAAAGCTGCGCCCCGCACCCCGCCCGGCCGAGGTGATGCCGACCCGGCGCCAGCCCTTGTCCTTCAGCACCCGCAGGATCTGCCCGCGCAACTGGTCCATCGCCGCCCCGGCCGCCGAATCGCGGTCGAACCCGGGCGAGGCGCGGCCCCGCGACATCTGCCGCAGGTCCAGACCCGCCTCCGGCAGCGACTCCCACAGTTCTTCCATGGCGGCGGCGCGGGCTGGCCGGGCCAGCGGGCCCCGCGTGCCGGGATCGATGCGCCCTTGCAGGATCGGGCGATGCGCCGCCGCGGCGGCCGGGGGCTGCGCCTCGGTCCCGTCCCCGGGGGCGCGCCAGCCCAGCCTTTGCTGCAAGATACGCGTGTTGACCATGACCGAACCCTTGCCGCGCCAAGACGCGTCCTGAATTGTCCTTTACCCTGCCTTGCCGCCAAAGCCTGTCACAATTAGGGCAGAACGATGATCAGCGCTGGAAAACCGCCATCAGCTCGGCGTGAAACACCCCCAGAACTGCCGCCGCGACCAGCGCCGCCAGCCCATACATGATCGCGTCATGCAGCCCGTCCCAGGCGCCGTGCCGACGCGCCAGCCGCACCTGCAGAGGGTAGCTCAGCAAGGTGGTGCTGACCAGTGCCAGCGGCGCGCCGGGAATGCCCAGCCGCGGCACAAGAATCAGCAGCAGCGTGACCAGAAGAACGGCGCGGGTGGCGTTCATGGCGAAAAAGCCGCGCGAATCGCCCGAGGCCAGCGCGACCTGATCATAGGTCAGCCCCAGCATCTGCGGCATCAGCGACAGGCAGACGATCATCGTCACCGCGCCCGAGGCCGCATAGCGCGGATCGTAAAGCAGCCCCACCACCCAGATCCCGCCAAAGGCCAGCGGCGTCACCGCGGCCAGCAGGAACCCCGACAGCACAAAGCGGATCCGCCGCAGCCTGAGGAAATTCTCGCGCGAATCGCGCGGCGGGCTGGCGCGATAGATCGGGATCATCAGCCGCTGCACCAGTTGCTGGCCCAGCATCAGCGGAAAACCGGCCAGGAAAAAGCCGATGTTGTAAAGACCCAGCTCCTCCATCGTCAGATGGCGGCCCAGGATCAGCTTGTCCGATTGCAGCACCAGAAAGCCGGCCATGGTGGAAAAGAAGATCCATCGCCCGTATTGCATCAGTTCCCGCATCGACGAGCGGTCCAGATGCGGGCGGTTGACGATGCCCGGCAGGATCACCCAGGCAAGACAGGTGCGCGCCAGTGCCGCCACCAGATTGCCCGCCACCAGCGCCCAGATCGATTGCGTCGCCCAGGCCAGCAGCAGCATCGCCACCACGCTGATCACCTGCGCCGACAGTTCCAGCAGCGTCACCCGCCCCAGCAGCATGTGGCGCGACGCGCTCTCGGCCCGGGTCGGCTCCAGCGACAGGATCAACAGGCTGATCGCCGCCACCGGGATCAGTTGCGCCAGCAGGGGCTCGCGGTAGAACCAGGACATCGGCCAGGCCAGCGCGCAGGCGATGGCGAACAGCATCACGGCGCGGATCAGGTTCAGCGTCCAGGCGGTGTTCAGGAAATCGGGCTCGTCGCCACGCTTCGATGACTGGATCGCGGGCTGCACGCCCATGTCCGACAGCATCGTCAGGCCGATCAGCAGGACCGTGACCAGCGCCATCGTGCCAAAGGCCTCGGGGAACAGCAGCCGCGCCAGAATCAGGTTCGATCCGAACCGGATCACCTGCTGCGTGCCAAAACTGAGGATCGTCAGCCCTGACGACCGCAGGATCCGCGCCGTCAGTCCGGTCCGCGCGGCGCCGCCGGGTCCTGCCATGATCGCCACTCCCGCCCACTCCACGGCAACACGGTTAGCAGCCGATTGACGCAGCATTGCGGCGCCAATATGGCGGCCGTTCTGCCCCGACTGCACCGCCTTCCCTTCTTGAATTCGCCCGAATTGACCCCTAGCCAGATCGCCGAACCAGAACGGGGCTACTCGTGAAGATCGGCTATATCCTCAACACCTATCCCGCGCCATCGCACAGCTTCATCCGCCGCGAGATTCGCGCGCTTGAACGGCGCGGGGTGGCGGTGCAGCGCTTTGCCATGCGGTCCCACGACGGCGACCTGCCCGATGCGGGCGACCGCGAGGAGCAGGACAAGACCGGCTATGTGCTGTCTCAGGGCGCGGCGGCGCTGATCTGGGCGGTGTTCCTGACCGGCCTGCACGCGCCGCTGGCGATCTGGCGGGCGCTGGGCCTCGCCTTGCAGGCCGCGCGGGGGTCCGAGGCCGGGTATCTCAAACATCTGGTCTATTTTCTGGAATCCGCCTGGGTCGCGCGCCGGGTGATCGAAACCAACACCGACCGACTGCATGCCCATTTCGGCACCAATGCCGCGACGGTCGCCATGCTGGTGGCGGAAATGACCGGCAAGCCTTTCAGCTTTACCGTCCACGGGCCCGAGGAATTCGACAAGCCCGCCGCCATTGCCCTGCCGCTGAAGATCCGCCGCGCGGATTTCGTGGTGGCGATTTCCTCCTTCGGGCGCAGCCAGTTGTGCCGGTTGGTCGATTACCGGCTCTGGCCGCGCATCAAGGTGGTGCATTGCGGGATCGAGCCGCAGAATTTCGACGAGCCCCGCCCTCTCCCCGCCGCGCGGCCGGTCTCGCTGGTCACCATCGGGCGGTTTTCGGAACAGAAGGGGCAGTTGCTGCTGATCGAGGCCATGGCCGAGGTCCAGCGGCGCGGTGTCGATGCGCGGCTGGTGCTGGTCGGTGACGGCGACTTGCGCCGCCCGCTGGAACGCGCCATCGCGCAAGAGGGGCTGGGCCACCGCGTCACCCTGACCGGCTGGCAGGACGAGGCCGGCGTGCGCCGCGCTCTCGACAAGGCGCATGCGCTGGTGCTGCCCTCCTTCGCCGAGGGTCTGCCGATGGTGGTGATGGAGGCGCTGGTATCCGCCCGTCCGGTGATCGCCACCTGGGTGGCGGGCATCCCCGAACTGATGCAGGACCAGCGCACCGGCTGGCTGGTGCCCCCGGGCGATGCGCTGGCGCTGGCCGAGGCGATCACCGAACTGGCGGCAACCCCCGACGAAAAGCTGCGCCGCATGGGCACCACGGGCCGCGCCCGCGTGCTGATGCGCCACAATGTCGATGTCGAGGCCGCAAAGCTGGCCGCGCTCTTCACTCAGCGCCCGCGCACCCAGCCGGTCTGACGCGCCGCACCCCACCGCACCGCCAGCGACACCGCCGCATAGGCGGCAAAGGCCAGCGGGTCGGCCACCAGCCTGCGCAGCAGCCAGGCCTTGCCGACGGGGGACTTGCCCTCGTTCGCCATCTGGGCGGGAAAGCGGGCCTGCATCTCGGCCACGCCCTCATCCTGCCGCCGCCGCACCCGCACCAGCCGCGAAAACCCCTCGACCAGCGGCCAGTCATAGGGTGCGGGGACGGCGTGCCGTTCCGAGGGCGTGAACAGCGTGCGCACAAAGGTGTCATCCGAGATGATCGCCGGAAAGGTCGCCCAGCGCGACCGCCCTTCGGCGTTGACGGCGAAAAGGCCGAAACCCGGCACGCCTTCGGCGACAAAGGGCAGGCGGGTCCAGAACCGCGCATAGGCCCGGCTGAACCAGCCCCGCGCCGTGACCCGGGGCCTCCCCGAGGCATAGCGCCCCCCCGGCCCCGCCAGAACCGCCGCGATCTGCGCCAGCAGCGGCGGCGAGACCGTCACATCGGCATCCAGATAGACCCGCGCGCCGTGGACGGCCGACGCATCGCCCGCGTCCAGCGCGCCCGGCTTGCCGAGGGCGGGCAGGTCCAGCACGTCAAACCCCCAGCCCCGTGCCGCAAAGGCCGCGCCCCGCGCCCGCGCCCGCGCTGCCGTGTCATCCGTGCAGCCATTCGCCACCACGACAACCTGCGCCAGCGGCAGATCGCGCGACCCCAGCACCGCGCCCAGACAGGTGTCGATCCAGCCCGCCTCGTTGCAGGCCGGGATGATGACCGACAGCGCCACACTCATCGCGCGGTCAGCTCCATCAGGGCGCGCCAGCGGGTGGTGTCGTCGTCGAGATGGCGCAGATGCCCCCAGGACCCCCAGACCGACGGCCGTCCGATATCCAGATAGGCGACAAAGGGCGCCGGGGTCAGCCCCTGCCAGCCCTGCACCAGCACGCGATAGGCACGCCCCATCGCCTCGGAGTAATTCAGCGCCTCGAAAAAGGCGACCATCTCGGCATCGCCATGATCCTGCGGATTGGCCACCACATGCGTGCCGCCTTCGTACATGACCAGCGCCAGCCCGGCCTCGCGCGCGACCCCGACATGATGCGCCAGCGTGCGGTCCAGAAGGTCGCGCACCGAGTTTTCCGGATCGCCCGAGGTCGACCCGTCGACGATCTCGGCCCCGGCCAGGTCGATCGCCAGATCGAACCGGTGTGCGGCGATGAAGGCCTCGCGCGCGGCGCCGGCCAGCCCCTCGGCATTGGCGCGGGTCTCGGCGGCGGCGCGGCTGTCGGCCAGCCATTGGCGCAGCATCGGGCGGCGGGTCTCGTTGTGCAACTCGGCGTTGAAATAGGCGGTGACGGCGAGCGCGTCGAAGAACTCGCGCGGGGGGCGGTTGGCGGGGTCCTCGGCCAGGAAATCGGGGGCGTTCAGCATGTCGGCTTCCAACCCGATCCAGCCGGTGAACAGCCCCAGGATGCGCAGCCGCCGCGCTTCGTGCCCGGCATAGACCGCATCGATCACCCGCATCACCTCGGCCGCGCGCACAGCCCCGAACTGCACCCAGGCCCAGTCGCGGTTCCACCGCGCGCGGGCGTTCGATTCCGCCCAATGCGCCTGCTCGAACGACCAGTTCCAGATCTCGTTCGACAATTCGAACCAGGCGCGCAATCCGGGGTCCAGCCGGTCGCGCACCATCTCGGCAAACTGGCGCACATACGCGTCATCCGCCAGATGCGGCAGGGTGAACCAGGGATCGGCGCCGGTTTCATTGGCCAGCTGGATCATCACCTCCAGCGGTACGCCGCGCCGCGCCCAGGTGTAATCGCTGACCTGCGCGCGCTCGTCCCAGCGTGTGACGGTGGAATTGTTGGTGCGCATCCAGTCCATGAACCGCAGGCCCGCCATGTCGCCCACCCGCGCCAGCCAGTCGGGGTTGAACAGCCGCCCCGCTGCATGGGCTTCGAGGTTGCGCTCGTGCACGATGGTCAGGTTGCGCAGCGTGCCACGGTTGAACTCGATCAGGACCGAACCCTCGCCGGGCACGAAATCGAAGGTTGCCGAATTGGACCCATAGCGCACATTGCGCACCGAACCGGTGAATCCCAGATAGGCGCTTCCCTCCCAGGTGGCGTGCCAGGTCCCGGCGACCGAGGTAGTTTCCGCGGGCAGGTCCATCAGCACGAAGGTGGAAATCCGCCGCACATTGCGCGGAAAGGCCACCACCCAGCCATCGGCATCCAGCGCCCCGGCGGCGGCCAGATCGGCCTCTTCCATCCCGCCCCAGCCCGACCCGGTGTGCCCCACCCAGGTCACCCCGGCATTCATCACGTTGATGAAGGGCACGCCGGTGTTCCAGCCCACCACCTCGGCCAGATTGAGGCCCAGCGCGCGGCGCCCCTCGCGGGGCGCGACATCGACCTGCGCCAGCGCGGGCACGCCTGCCCAGATCACGATCACCAGCGCCGCAAGAGCCCGAAAAACCGAAATGTGCATGTCCAATCCGTCCCTTGCGCCCGGGGCGACAATTTAGGATGGACAAGGCGCGACAATCCACTGTTTTCTCGGCCTCACCCTGTCCCACGGATTGTTGTTTCATGCCCTCGCTCATCATGCTTTCGCCCGCGCCGCTGATCGAGGCCCCGGGCGGCGAGGTGATTCTGGACCTGCGATTTGTCGAGGGGATGAAACTGCACTGCCAGCTATGGCCCGGCCCGGTGCGGTGCGTGATGCGGCGCGGGCGGCGGCAGATCGAAAAGCCGATGCGCTATACCCTCGCCAGGCTGGGGTTCGACCTGATCGTGCTCGACCCCGGCGCGCCGGTGCCCGACCTTTTGCTGGACGAGGCCGCGCTGGTCTATGTCGCGGCGGATGACATGCAATACCTGCACCTGCCCGCCCTGATGCGGGGCCGCATGGGCAGGCTGGTCTTCACGCTGGACGAGGCGCTGGGCGGCCGTCTGGCGCGGGCGCTGCACATCGGCCCTTCGGTCCGGCGCAGGCTGGGCGCGCTCTGGTGGGCGCTCAGCCACGAAGGGGCGCTGCGTCGGGCGCTGCGCGCGGCCACGGCGATCCATTGCAACGGCGATCCGGCCTATCGCGCCTATCGCCGGGTCAATCCACGCGCGCTGCGCTATTTCGACAACCGGATGCGGCTGCCGATGATCGTGCGCGCCGCCGAACAGGACGCCCGCCTCGCCCGCCTGCAACAGGCCCAGCCCCTGCGGCTGGCCTGGTATGGGCAGATGGACCGGGATTCGGGGGTGACGGACCTTTTGCCGATGGCGCATCTTCTGGCCGCGCGCGGGGTGCCCTTCACGCTGGCGCTCTATGGCGACGGGCCGCTCTTTGGCCAGATGCGCGACGGCATCGACGGTCTGGGGCTGGAACGGCAGGTCACGCTGGC